>Ga0307372_10004643_pt1 | contig 21041 bp, 20 predicted proteins | sample OX1MG_FD_202533 | JGI IMG/M metagenome (GOLD analysis project Ga0307372, IMG submission 202533) | Soil microbial communities from Risofladan, Vaasa, Finland - OX-1 | ecosystem: Environmental > Terrestrial > Soil > Coastal area > Acid sulfate soil | place: Finland: Risofladan, Vaasa | collected...
CCGGCCTCCTGCTCGCGCAGCACCCCGATGATCTGCTCCTCCGTGAAGCGGCTTCCTTTCATCGTCCGTCTCCTTTTCAGGCGACGAACTCTACCTCAAATTGGCGGAGTTTTCGGGGTGCAGGCCACTCTGAAATAGGAGGCCTGGCTAGGAGATCGTTCGCTGCCGGCTCCAATTGATGCCGGGTCGGTATCGGCACCCTCGGCGAAAACCTGGTCCAGGACTTTGATGTCGAGAGCCCCGAGGCTGTCGAGCGCCGCTCGGAGGTCGGGTCGGTGAGGCGACCTCCTGAGGCAGATACTCGTTGAACTGCTCAAAGGTCAAATACCCCTGCGCCTGACCCAAGTCGAGAGGCCCCGCAGAGCCGTACCCTCGTACTTCTGTTTCATTGCGCTCAAATTTCTGTCCTGGCCTTCCACGCGCTCTAGTCAATCAGCATAAAGCGCATAAATTCACTCGACCTCTCGAAGGCGGCATGGCCTTCCTCGAAGTGCCGTTCATACACCTGCTCGCGACGAATCAGCGTGCTCCGGCTCCAGCATGGTTTGCTCCCCGCGTAGAATCTGCGGAGGCCTAGGTGTCGATTTCGATTATAAACTAGCGCCTCCGAAAAGCGCTGAGGAAGGCTCAGGTCCGAGGGGCTCCAAACTCGCGGCGGTGCGCAGACGAATGTCTCTGCTCGAGGTAACTTTCCAGCAGGTCGCGTCTGACAATCAACTGACGTCCATCGCGTACAATCAGCTGCTTGCGCTCAAAGCCGATGAGAGACTCGGTTATCCGCGACCTGGAGGCGCCCACCAGTTCAGCAACGTCCTGGTGCCGCGTCAGCACCATCAGCCGCACTCCTCGTCGATCGCGTATGCCGAAAGTCTCGCCCAGCTCCAGCAGTACCAAAGCGATTCGTTCCTCAAGCGTGCAGCCCATGAAATTCGAGCAGCGCAACCGCACCAGATCCCATCGCCCAGAATAGCTGGCGGCCATATGCTTGAAGTTTACTGAGGCGATTCCCAGCGCGATTTCGATGAGCGTCGCCAGGGTGACGGTGCCAATCTGGCAGTCGGTGATCGCTTCGCAACGGAAGTTATACCTGATCCCCACAGCCGCCAGGGGAACGCCCGGAATCATGCCCGGCGCGACCATCATCACCAGAGTGCGGTCGCCCTTGCGATTGCGGCAGGTGATACGCGCCACCCCCGAGAGCAAAACGTAGGCGTATTCGGGAGAGCGCTGCTTATCGAAAATAGTGCCGTGCTTTGCAACCCGGCTTATAATCATCGCATCGGCAAGTCGCTTCAACTGGCGCGGGGCGAGCCACGAAAGGTTCTGCAGCCCCCGTAATCTTCCGATCCCTGACACGCGCACGCCGCCCATCACCTCAACCTAACAGACTCACGGGCATCCTAATTATACCATTTTCGGTAAAGTGGCGGTCGAGCATCAGAATAAACTCAGCGTAAACTCACAGCTCCAACAAAGGCATCCTAGCGATGTCCTGTCCACTAAGCTAACGCTTAACAACATTTATGTGGCCGATTACGATAACAACCACGTGATCGAGTTCAACGAGCTGCGGCGGCGCAATGAGTAAAGGGCCAAAAATCCACTATGCGCTGCATGATCTGTCTATGGAATTCGGGGCACCTGCTTCGTTTCGCTTTTTGCTTTTCCAGATAAATTATGGACGAATGTACGCTCGATGCTAAGCCGATCAGGGGCCAAGATGCCCCTTGAGGTGCCGCCATGCCAAGTGAAGTATTGCGAGAGCTCATTCTTAAACTTACCGAACCCGATCGGCTTGAGATCATCCGCGAGGCGGGGATACTTGACGATAGGCCGCCGCTCTTAAGCGGAGCCGCAGAGGATGGAAATCTGGAAGAGGCCGATTCTTGGGTGACTCAAAATGGCGCCCATATACTCCCGCACCTCTTACGAAGAATCGATCCTTCAGACGAAGAGATGCTCGAGTTCGTTCAAAGCGGAATATTGCCTTTTGACCGCAGTCTGCTACAGCCGCGCGAATTTCTGGTTCGATTTAACCACCCGGCGATGCGCGGTGCCCTCGATGGCGGGCTGCCACTTTCCGAAGTCGCAGCCACCTCATTAGCGCTAACCGAACTCATTACATCGCTCTTGGCGGCAAATCGCTCCTTTGGCGCGGATGCCGTGATGCCGACTGTACGGGTAGCCGCAGGCTCGGTGGAGTTTCTCGCAACGGGTCCTGGTTTGATCGTCGGTGGGCTGAGCCTACTCGCTACGTGCGGGGTCGGTGTGATTTCTGCTCCTGTCCTAGCTGGAACAGCTGTTCTCACGGGTGCCATTGAGCAGACGCTGAATTGGCAGAAGAGAAGTTCCGAAAAGGGAAGAAGCGACACCGAGAGGGCAAAAGCCGATGCCGAGAGGGCAAGAGCTGATGCCGAGAGCGCAAGAGCAGACGCCAAAAAAATCGAAGCGGAGACAATAGGCCAAGAACTGGAAAATGAGATGAAGCGCATTCGACTGGGCAACTTGCCGGCTCAGCCGGAAGCCCAGCGGGCGGAAAAGTCTGAAATGCATCCAGCGTCATTCTTTATACCTGTTGCGCTGATTGAGCGAAGCTCACAAGAAAATGGTCTGGCGGCAGCGCACGGTGTTCATCTGATCAATCGAGGATTGCCATCGCTATTCGGAATTCTTCGAGTGATGCCCGGACTGCTGATTACCGTTGAGAATATAGTGAGGCAATAGTTAGCTAAGAGTAGTCCTCGCCGCGGTTCCAATCGCGGATTGTATTCCCAGGGACCTTGGTCACCTGGCACCGTAAGGGCTTCCGCCTTTTCTGGCGCTGGAAGTGCGAAGCTGGCCGGCGGCCGATCCCTGTTGAGCTCCAGCATCTTATTCGAACCATGGCGCGCGAGAATCCGTCGTGGGGCGAGGAGCGGCTCGCCAACGAGCTGCTGCTGAAGCTCGGCCTCCACGTGTCGCCGCGCACCGTCCGCAAGTACATGCCGAAGTTGCCGGCGGCGCCGCCCGGCGGACCTCGGGGTGACCAGCGGTGGACGGTCTTTCTGAGGAATCACGCTCGCTTAATGCACTGGTATGTGAACCCGTAGCGCGGCGCCCGCGAGCCCCATCGGGGTGCCGTCTCGTCTGAAGATCGGAGGCGCGACCGCGGCGCCATCGCGGTATTGTCGCGCGTACAACGCAAAGCACTCGGAGTTGCTGTAGGGTTCCGCACTCCCGAGATACTCGCGCCCTTCGAGTGACGACAGGCAAGCCATCTGTACGTAATCGTATATCGTCTCAAACCCAGCGCGGATGTCAGGGCCTTCGAGGAACGTACGACCCTCGAGGCTTACGAGCGTGCATTGATTGACGGGCCCTTGAACACCTCCGGATTCTCCCGGCCGGTCACATGAATCTCCGCCAGCAGCCCCTGGCTTGTGACCCTGCTAAGCGCGTGATCGACCAGCTTGATGGTCTCCGGGACCGGCAACTCCAATTCACCCACGAAGGCGCTGCCGGGGGCCACGGTGCTGGTCTGCAGGTAACGCACTGGCTGATTCGCAAGCGCTCCCTGCTGCCAGGCCCTGGCCCAGACGTTGCCGATCGGATGAAAACTCGAGGTCAGATTCGGCCCGCCGTTCACCATAAACACGCGTATCGTTTCTCCCACTCTCGCCTGCATCGCGCCGAATCGATTGGACGTGAGAGCATTTACTGCCCCGTTGAAGAGCACGTATGTCGGCTGTTCGCGTACCATCGCCTGGGCGTCGAACCGGTGTAATCCCTTCTCGTTAAAGTGTTCGACCGTGTAGACTTCGTTCTGGCCCAGATAAAATTCCCGGTCGACTTTAGGCAGCCCTTGCGGCGGTTCCACCAGGATCATTCCATACATGCCGCTGCTGATGTGAAAGTCGAGTTGCTCCACGGCGCAATGATAGATGAAGGCGCCCGGATACATCGCCCTGAAGAAGACGCTCTTCGACTGGCCGGGGAGCACCGTGGTGGCGGCTGAACCACCGCCGGTTCCATAGACGGCGTGCATGTCCACACTGTGGATGTAAACGCTGTCTGCCGGATTTTTCAGGGTCAGCTTGACGGTGTCGCCCTGACGCAGACGCAGGAGCGGGCCGGGCACCACTCCCCCGAACGTCATGTATTTAAAGGTAGCGCCTGGCGCTATTTCCGCTACCACTTCCCGCGCTTCCAAGGTGATGTCGTGATGCACGATGTGATCGCGCTTGATCGGTGGCGGAATGTTCGTTGGATTCGCGACTACTCTCGCCAATGTGTGGTTCGGCGCCGTTTTCTCGGCTGCTTGCGCCGTCTCAAGGCCCAGTGGCCACCCTATCTTTGCAACTCCGAGCATTGCCGCACCCGTCCCGAGCAGACGAAACAATGTACGCCTACCAATAGGTATCTGTTCCATTAAGCTTGACCCACCTCCCGAGAGAAGCTGGACTGACGGTTTCGCGAGGAATGACTAGCCAGAGCGAACCTCGCCCGCTCTCCAGAAACGCGAAGCGGTCTAACTGCTAGACGCGTTAAGGCCGCACCCTCGTCAGCACACATTGCTCTGGCGCAGCGTTGTTGGAAGGAGATCGGCGCGAGCGAAGGCGATGTTTAGGCGAATTGCGCGCACGGTTTCACCGGCCGCTTGCGCTGACTATCTGTCGGGAGCCGGGCGGACCTAGGCAAATCGTGGCGGGATAGATTTTGCCCAATTCTGGCGCTTGGCGCCGTGGAAGGCTTTCTCCGGGTCCGCTCGCGATCGCAAATCGCGCGCACAGGCGCGCCTTTCGACCCGTCCTCCTTGATGTAGCAAAAGATGACAGATGGTGGTGTGGAGCAGAAGGGATTTGAACCCTCGACCCCTACGTTGCGAACGTAGTGCTCTCCCAGCTGAGCTACTGCCCCAAACCCGGGTGGTTAGAGTGCCGAAACAATCATCCTAAGATAGGCTCGGAAGCTATCAGCGAAGTCGGGGTGTTTCAAGCCGAAGCCGATCTGCGCGGTCAGGAATCCCAACGGGTCGCCGATATCATAGCGCGTGCCCTCGAATTCGTAACCATAGAGGGGCCGCCGCCGGGCCAGCTCGATCAATGCGTCGGTGAGCTGGATTTCGCCGCCCGCGCCCGGCCGGCCGTGCGCCAGGATTTCGAAAATCTCCGGCGGCAGCACATACCGCCCGACGATCGCGAGCTCGCTCGGGGCCTTTTCGGGGGCCGGCTTCTCGACCATCCCGGTCAAACGATAGAGCCGCTCCTCGATCCGGTCGCCGCTGACGATCCCGTACTTGGAGACCTCGGATTTCGCCACCTTGAGCAGCGCGACCACCGGCGCGTCGAGCCGCTCAGCCATCGCCAGCATCTGTCCGAGGCAGGGGCGCGGACAATCGAATATATCGTCCGGCAGCATCACCGCGAATGGCTCGCCGCCGACCGCCCGACGCGCCTGCAGCACCGCGTGACCCAGCCCCAGCGGCTGCTCCTGCTCGACTGCCGTGAACTTCGCCAGCGCGCCGATTTTTCTTATCTGGGCGAGCATCTCGTGCTTGCCGCGCGCCGCCAGATGACGCTCGAGCTCGGGGGCGGGGCCGAAATGGTCGAGCACCGTGGTCCGCCCGGGGCTGACGATCAAGACGATATCGCGGATACCCGCGGCTACCGCCTCTTCGACCACCAGTTGGATCGCCGGCCGGTCGAGGATCGGCAGGATTTCCTTGGGCACGGCCTTGGAAGCCGGGAGCATCCGGGTGCCCAAGCCGGCCGCAACGATCACGGCTTTCGAGACTTTCATCGCCAACTCTGAAACTCTATCAACGGGCGGGACCCTGGCGTTCGCGCGCTTCCTGCGCCGATTTACAGGTGATACAGAGAGTCGTCACCGGCCGCGCCCGCAGGCGTTCGATACCGATGTCGGCGCCGCATTCCTCGCAGCTGCCGTAGCTGCCGGCCTCGATGCGCGCGAAAGCCTCGTCGATCTTGGTCAGCAGCTTGCGCTCGCGGTCCCTCATCCGGAGCAGGAAATTGCGATCCGACTCCAGCGAGGCGCGGTCGTTCGGGTCGGCATAGCTTTCATCGGGCCGGCTGTTCATAGTGCCCAGCGCGCGCTCGGCTTCGAGCAGGATATCGCGTTTGCGCTCCTCCAACAGGCGATGAAACAAAGCCAGCTCCCGCTGCCTCATTGAAACCTCATCGGTCCGATACCGCGCGATTCGTCGGCCAAGCCGACTTTTGATCGTAATTCCGCCCACCTGCTATGTAAAGGATGGCAACATGAAGACCGCTTACCTCGATACCTTCTCCGGCCTGTCCGGGGACATGATGGTTGGCGCGCTGCTCGATTGCGGCGCGGACTTCGACGAATTCAGCGCCGCGATGCGCGCGCTGCCGATCGAGGGCTACCGCCTGACCAGGCGGCTGCTGGTGCGCAGCGGAATCTCGGCGGTGAAGTTCGAGGTCGAAGTCGACAGCCCGCAGCCCGAGCGCCATTTCGGCGAGATTCGGCAGCTGATCGAGAGCGCCCGGATACCGCCCGGCGCAGCGCGGCGCGCGATCGCTACCTTCGAGGCGCTGGCCGACGCCGAGGCCAAGGTCCATCGCACCACCCGCGATCGAGTCCATTTCCATGAAGTCGGCGCAGTCGATTCGATTATCGATATCGTCGGCTCGGCGTGGCTGCTCGAGCGCCTCGCGATCGGCGCGATCATCGTCGCCGAGCTGCCGATGGGCCGCGGCTTCGCGCGCTCGCGCCACGGCACCATCCCGGTTCCCGCGCCGGCCACCATCGAGTTGTTGACCGGCTTCCCGGTCCGGATCGGCGACGGGGAGGCCGAGATGGTGACGCCGACCGGGGCGGCGATGGTGCGGGCGCTGGCGCGGCCGGCGGAGGCCGGATTAATTTTCGATTCCGAGCGCGTCGGCTACGGCGCGGGATCGCGCGAGCTGAGCGACCGGCCGAACCTGCTGCGGGTTTTGATCGGCGCCGAGCGCGTCCCCTACGAGCGCGACACGATGGTTGCGATCGAGGCCAATATCGACGACCTCAATCCGCAGGTCTACGGCTATCTGACGGAGCGCCTGATGGCGGCGGGGGCGCGCGACGTAACGCTCACCCCAACGATCATGAAGAAGGGACGCCCGGGAGTGATCGTCGCGGTGCTCGCCGAAGCGGCTCACCAGGAGGCGCTGGCGGCGATCCTGTTCGCCGAAACCAGCACTATCGGTCTGCGCTTCCATCCGGTAAGTCGCCTGAAACTGCATCGCGAGATCCGCGAGGTCGCGACCCGCTTCGGCCCGATCCGGGTGAAGCTGTCGGGTGATGCCGACTCGGCGGCGTTCACGATCGCGCCCGAGTACGAAGATTGCCGGCGCGCCGCCGAAACGTATCAGGTGGCGTTGCGAGTGGTGATCGACGAGGCGCAGGCCGCCGCGCGCCACCTGCGCTCAGCCGGATAGGGCCTGCGGCGCGTTGATTCGCAGCGGCGCGAGAAAATCGATCACCTCGTCGGCGACCCGCTGTTTCTCGCTGTCGACCGTGATGATATGAAAGCTCTCGTTCAGGACCACCACGCGCTGGTGCGCGCTGCCGAGATGACGCCTTAAGTAGGCGAGGTTTGCGCGGCACGGGCATATATGGTCGCGCCGGCTGTGCACGATCAGCGTCGGCTGGACGATTTTGCCCAGACGCGGGCCGACCAGCGCGGAGAGCCGGGTCAGCGAAATCGGCGCACTGAGCGGCATCAGCCGGGTGCGCGGATGGAGTTCGCGGGCGGCGGTATCGTGGATATCCGAAACGGTGTCGTCGAGATAAACCCGGTCGGCCCAGCTCCCACATGCGGCCGCGGCACGGAGCGCCGCGCGAATCCAGCGCGGCAGGACAAACGCCGGCGCCAGCATCGCGAGCCCCGCCACCGCCGCGCCCTGGTCGGCGGCGAGCCGGGCCGCCAGCACGGCGCCCGCCGACAGGCCGACCACGGCGACCGGATCGCCGAAGGCACGGATCCGCTCGAAGCCGTTGACCACGCTTTCATACCAGTTGTCGTAGCCGGTCGCGCCCAGTTCCTCGGGTGACGCGGCATGACCCGCGAGCCTGATGCCCGACACCCGCATCCCGGCGGCGGCGATCCGCTCGCCCAGGAAGCGCATTTCGAAAGGGGTGCCGGTCAGGCCGTGAATCAGCAGCACGCTCAGGCCTGCACCGGGGAAAAAGAACGTGCCGGTGTTTATAGTGCTGCGCCGATGCGGGTCGTCGGGGTCAGGATCGGAACTGTCCTCAGATGAACTCACGCGCTCACCTCCGGTTCGATACCTCTTGCCATCTTCACATCGAAGAGGAAGAGGTCTTTCCGCCGAGCTGGTTGGTATCGATGGCGATCTCGGCGTGCTGCCTGAGCGTCTGGATGAAGCTCGCCCACGCCTGTGCGCGGCGTGCCTCCAGCAGTTGGGTCTTGAACTTGGGGGCTGCCGCCGCCCAATCCGCGTCGCTGGGGAAGGTGCGGCTGACGATCATGAGCAGGTAGGAGTTGCCGCCCTGCTGCATCGGGTGATCGATCACTCCCGGCACGGTGGGAATCAGCCCGGCGGCCTCGGTCGCTTCATGGAAGTCGCCGATGCCCGGAACCGTGCCGCTGGAACGCGGGAAGGGGGGCGTGGTGAACACTTCGAGGCTGTTTTTCGCGGCCACCCGCTTGAAATCGTCGACGCTCTTGATCTGGCCCATCAGCTTGCTCGCCAGCGCCTCGGCCTGGCCCTGCGCGGTCGCCTGGATCAGCGCTTCGCTGACTCGATCCTGAATCTGCTTGAGCGGCGGAATGTGCGAGGGATCGCGATCGACCAGTTTGACCAGGTAGGGACCCTTGGGGCCGGTGATGGCGCGGAGGTCGCCCTTTTCCATCTTGAACGCCTCGCGCAACAGGTTCGGATCGTCGCCGATACCGGCGGGAGGCTCATTGGCAGCGAAGTAGGCGGTATCGACCGCGCTCAGCCCGCGCGCGCTCGCCACCTGGTTCAGATCTTTGCCGCCGAGGGTCGCCGCCAGATCCTGGTCGAGCACCTTGCGCGCGATATCCGCGCCGGCCTTGTGCTTGAGCGCCGCGACGATCGCCGGGCGCGCCTCGGCGAGCGTCTCGGTATGGGCCGGCTTGATCGCTTCGAGCTGAATGACGTGAAAGCCGTACTGGGTCCGGACCATCGTCGATTCGCCGGGCTTGAGCGCGAAGGCCGCATCCTCGAACGGCTTGATCATCTGACCGCGCGCAAAGAAGCCCAGGTCGCCGCCGTTGGCGCGGGTTCCGGTATCGTCCGAGTTGGCGCTGGCGAGCTTGGCGAAATCGGCGCCGTGGCGGATTTGATCGAGCAGGTGCTCGGCCTTGCGCTTGGCCGCGGCCTGCTCGGCCGCGCTCGCATCCTTGCCGACGGCGATCAGGATATGGCGGACGCGAACCTGCTCGGGATGCGTGAACAGGGTCTTCTGATGGTCGCCGTAGTAGTCCTGGATATCGACTTCGCGCAGCGGGGTGGCCGCCGCGAGCTTCAGCGGGTCGTAAAAGACGTATTCGAGCTTGATTCGCGTCGGTTCGCGGAAATCCCCGGCGTGGTCCTTATAATACTGCTCGACCTGGCCGGGCGTCGGATGAGTCGCGGCGGTGAAGCGATCATAGGGGATTTCGAAGTAGGAGAGCGACACCACCTCGTTCTCCAGATCGAATTGGCGGCGCGCCTCGACGTCGCTCAACTGGACGGCGTCGCTGACCATCTTCTGCAACATCTGGCTGAGCAGCGTGACGCGCTGCTTCTCTTCGAACTCGGCCGGCAGCAGGTTGTTGTTGCGCAGCACCTGCTGGTAGGTCTGGAAATCGAAATGGCCGCCGACCTGAAAGGCGGGCTGCGAGGCGATGCTCTGCTCGAGCTCGGCGGTGCTGATACGCAGGCCGATACGGCGCGCCTCGGCGTCGACCAGTTGTCGCTCGATCAGCATCTCGAGCGCCTGCTCGCGCAAATTGATGCCCTTGAGCACCAGCGCCGCGTTCTCGCCGTACATCTGTTGCATCTGCGCCCGCAGCTGGTCGGTTTCCTGGCTGACCTGGTCGGCCAGGATCTGCCGATGGTTGACGGTCGCGATAGGGTGGATTTGCGCAAAGAAGCCGGTACCGACTCCCCAAAAGACGAAAATGCCGGTTACCACACCGAGCAGCAGGCGGACACCCCACGAGTAGGCATGTTTGCGCATCGCAGCGAGCATGTTCTGAATCATAGCAGCACTATTCGCGCGCGCAATTGCAGCGAATCGAGCGATGCCAGCTTGCCTGCATGCGTTCACCTCTGTTAGCGTGCTGACATCGAAATAAACGGCGATTTTGCCGGTGCGGAGGCGGTTTGGACGAGGCGGCGGGAAGGATTGACGAGGCGTCACCGACCGGCTGGCTGACGGCAAACCCCGGGGGAGGGTTGATTCCGTGGTATTAAACTCACTCTTCGGATGGTTTTCGAACGATCTCGCGATCGACCTGGGGACCGCCAACACCCTGATCTATGTGAAGGGCGAAGGGATCGTCTGCAACGAGCCCTCGGTAGTCGCCGTGCAGAAGGATTCGCGCGGCTCGCGCCGGGTGCTGGCGATCGGCGCCGAAGCCAAGAAGATGCTGGGGCGCACGCCCGGCTCGATCGTGGCGATTCGGCCACTCAAGGACGGCGTGATCGCCGACTTTGAGATCACCGAGAACATGCTGCGCTACTTCATCCAGAAAATTCACAGCGGCAGGACCCTGGTGCGGCCGCGCCCGCGGATCGTGATCTGCGTACCGTTCGGTATCACCGCGGTTGAGAAGCGCGCGGTGCGCGAGTCGGCCGAGCTGGCCGGCGCGCGCGAGGTCTACCTGATCGAGGAACCGATGGCGGCAGCGATCGGCGCCGGGCTGCCGATTACCGAACCGACCGGCAACATGATCGTCGATATCGGCGGCGGCACCACCGAGGTGGCGGTGATTTCGCTGGCCGGCGTGGTGTTCTCGCGCTCGGTGCGGGTAGCCGGCGACAAAATGGACGAGGCCATCATCCAGCACATCAAGCGCAAGTACAATTTGCTGATCGGCGAGCGCACCGCGGAGCTGATCAAGATCACCATCGGCTCGGCCTACCCGGGCAACGAAATCCAGACCATGGAGATCAAGGGCCGCGACCTGGTGGCCGGCGTGCCCAAGATCATCGAGATCACCGACGAGGAGATCCGCGAGGCGCTGATGGAGCCGGTGCATCAGGTGGTCGAGTCGGTCCGGATCGCGCTCGAACGCACCCCGCCCGAGCTGGCCTCCGATATCGTCGACAAAGGCATCGTGCTGGCCGGCGGCGGCTCGCTGCTGCGCAACCTCGACGTGCTGCTGCGCGAGGAGACCGGCCTGCCGGTGACGCTGGCCGACGATCCGCTGACTGCGGTGGTGATGGGGGCCGGCAAGGCGCTCGACGAATTGACGCTGTTGCGCGACGTGACGGTCGACTAGGTGCCGATAGCCTGAGTTATCCGGCCTAAGCTCCCGTCCCGGGAGCATCAAGGTGAATTCCTCTTTCCTATGGCGCAACCGTGTGGTCCTGACCAGCGGCCTGATGCTGCTGTTGGCGGCCCACCTGCTGACCACCGGCGTGCGGCCGCGCGACCCGGCGGCGCGGCCCGGCGAGCTGCTGATGGGGGTGCTGAGCCCGGTTCAGGGCGCCAGCGCCCATCTGGTCGAGGCGGCCCACGATTTCTGGCACGACTACCTGGCGCTGGTTCAGGTCCAGCGTGAGAATCAGCAATTGCGCACCGAACTGTCGCGCTTTCAGAACGAGCGCGCCCGGCTGACCGAACTCAAAACCGAAAACCGCCATCTGAGCGAACTGCTAGATCTGCGCGAGGCGCTCGGGATGCGCGCGGTGGCGGCCAACGTTATCGGCAGCGACGCCACCGGGCTGTCGCGCACGCTGGTGCTGAGCGCCGGCGCCCGCAGTGGCTTGCGGGCCGGGATGGCGGTGCTGTCGAACCAGGGGGTGGTCGGCAAGCTGATCGCCACCAGCGGCGGCTCTTCGCGCGTGTTGCTGATCGACGATCACAACGCCGCGCTCGACGCCTTCGATCAGCGCTCGCGCGTGCGCGGGATCGTGGCCGGGGTGGTCGACGACGGCCTGACGATGAAATATGTCGGGCGCACCGCGGACATCAAGACCGGCGACGAAGTGGTGACCTCGGGACTCGACGGGACCTTTCCGCGCGGTCTGCTGATCGGCCAGGTGAGCCGGGTCGAACGCCAGGGACCGGGACTGTTCGTCAACGTCGCGGTCGCTCCGGCGGTGGATTTCCGCAGCCTCGAGCAGGTGCTGGTGGTGATCGATCCGCCGCCGCGGATCGTGACGCAGCAGGACCAGGACTGACAAGGTGGTGCGGTTGGTCTTACTGTTCGCCTGCGCCACGCTGATCGCTCTCGCTCTGCAAACCATGCTGCCGTACTGGCTGCCGCTCGGTCCGTATGTGCCGGACCTGGTGTTGATTCTCGCGGTCGATCTCGGGATGCGCCACCATAGCGCGGTCGCGGCGCTGATGGCGTTTGTGATGGGCTACGCGATCGACGCCTTTTCCGGCACCCAAATCGGGCTCAACGCCTTCATGATCACGCTGGTGTTCCTGCTCGCCTACGAGATGTCGAGCCAGTTGCTGGTGACCAACGTGGTGGTGGGGATGCTCGCGGTGTTCGTCGGTGTTATTATCAACGATCTCGGCAGTATCGTCGTGATTTCGGGGTTTTCCGGGCTGACAAGAGATCCGGCGTTGACCCGCCATCTGCTCGGACAGGCGGCGGTCACCGCGCTGTTGGCTCCGCTGGTGTTCGCAGTGATGGCCCGCAGCAAGAAACTGCTTGGATTGCTCGCCACCGGCCGGCGCGAGGATACTGGCAGAGCCAGGGGCTGGTTGACGTGAAGTTTCGTTATTCGCGCAAAGACCTGCCCGTGCCGCGGCTCGACCTCCGCGTCGCCGGGTTGTCGATCCTGGTCGCGGCGGTGCTGACCGTCGTTGTCGGGCGGCTCTATTACCTCCAGGTCGTACAGCACAAGACCCTGGCCGAGCTGGCGGATCGTAATCGGATTCGGATCCGTCGCCTGCCGGCGCTGCGCGGTCTGGTCTTCGATCGTGATCATCGGCCGCTGGTCGACACCGTGCCGTCGTTCGACGCGGTGGTGGTGCCCGAGGATACCGACGATCTGTCGGATACTATCGAACGCCTCGATCAGCTTCTCGGCGGCGGTAATATCGCCGCCCGCCTGCAGCAGGCCGAAGATGAACAGCGGCCCGCCTACGAACCGATCACGGTCGCCGAGCATCTCAACTGGCAACAGGTGGTCGCGCTCGAAACCCATCAGCTCGAGCTCCCGGGCGTCAGCCTGCAGGTTACCCCGCGGCGCCATTATCTCTACGGTCCGGTGGCCGCTCATCTGCTGGGCTACGTCGGCGAGGTCACGCGCCATGACCTGGCTCACCTCACCGGCTACGAGAACGGCGACCAGATCGGCAAGTTCGGGCTCGAACGCGGATGGGAGGACTTCCTGCGCGGCGGCGCCGGCGGCCAGGAGATCGAGGTCGACGCGGTGGGCCGGCGGCTGCGGCTGCTGCGCGAGATTCCCGAGCAGCCCGGCGACGGCGTGGTGCTGACCATCGACCTCGACGTGCAAGAGGCCGCCGAGCAGGCGCTGGGCGATCGGATGGGGGCGATAGTCGCGATCGATCCCAACACCGGTTACATCCTCGCGATGGTCAGTCATCCGGCCTTCGACCCCAACCTCTTCACCAGCGGCATCAGCCCCGCCGACTGGCATCGCCTGATGACCGACCCCGGCCATCCGCTGGAGGATCGCGCCATCCAGGGCATCTACGCGCCCGGCTCGACCTTCAAGATCGTCGATTCGATCGCCGGGATGGAGGACCATACCCTCACTCCCTCCACCACTTATTACTGTCCGGGCGGCCTGTGGTACGGCAACCGGGAGTACCGATGCTGGCGCAAGCAGGGCCACGGCACGCTCTCGCTGCATCGCGCGATCGTCGAGTCGTGCGACGTCTATTTTTACGAGGTCGGCGAGCGCCTGGGTGTCGACCGGATCGCGCACTGGGCGCATCTGCTCGGCCTCGGCGAGAAGACCGGCATCGCGCTCGCCCATGAGCGGACCGGCATCATCCCGTCGAGCGAATGGAAGCTCAAGCGCTATCATCAGCGCTGGTATCCGGCCGAGACCTTGTCGGTCGCGATCGGCCAGGGCTACGTGGCCGTCACGCCGATTCAGATGGCGGTGCTTGCCGCCGAGGTCGCCAACGGCGGCATCCGCTACCGGCCGCAGTTCGTAAAAGAGGTCGACGCGCTCGACGGCACTCCGATCCGAACCTACCCGCCGGTGGTCGAGCAGCGGCTGCCGATCGATCCCGCCAACCTGGATTTCATCCGCGACGCGATGTGTGACGTGGTCAACGCTCCGGACGGCACCGCTCACAAGGCGGCGCTGCCGAATATCGTGGTCTGCGGCAAGACCGGGACGGCCCAGGTCGTAGCCGAGAAACAGGGCGCGCGCACCAAAGAGAACGCCATTCCCGAGAAGCTGCGCGACAACGGCTGGTTCATCGCCTTTGCGCCCAAGGATCATCCGCAGATTGCGATCGCGGCGGTGGTCGAACACGGCGGGCATGGCGGCAGCGCGGCCGCTCCGGGAGTCCGTGACATAATGGAAAAATTCTTCGCCCTCTATCCGGCTGGGGTGCCCGCGGCGCCGCCCGCCGCCGCCCCGGCCCCCGCTCATCCTCGAATCCAGGCTTCGGCCGCCGATAACCGGGAGAACTGAGCGCGATGGCGGGAATCGACCGCCGGCTGGTTCTCCATTTCGACTGGGCCTTGTTCGGCCTGTCGATGGGTCTGGCGGCGATCGGCGTGGTGAGCGTGCTCAGCGCGACCTATGTCGGTCCGCATCATCGCCTCGACCCGCTGGTAATTCATCAGCTTACCTGGATTGCGATCGGCGCGGCCTTCATGATCGGGGCGGTATTCTTCGACTATCGCGCGCTGGGGTCATATGCGTACCCGTTATATGCCCTGACCATCGGGCTGCTGGCGGCGGTGGCGGTGGCTGGACACGCGACCGGCGGCTCGCGGCGCTGGATCAATCTGGGTGTCATCCGGCTGGAGCCCTCGGAGCTGGCGAAGGTCGCGCTGGTGCTGGTGATGGTGCGCTATTTTCGCGAGGAGCCGCCCAAGGGTGGCTGGCGCCTGCGGCACATGGTGTTGCCGGCGGTGCTGCTGGCGATACCGGTGGGCCTGGTGCTGCGCCAGCCCGACCTCGGCACCGCGCTGACGATGGTGCTGATCACGGCCACGCTGGTGTTCGTCGGCGGCCTCAACTGGCGCACCATGGCGGTGCTGGCGATGGCCGGGATGCTGGTGGCGCCGGTCGCCTGGCATTATCTGAAACCCTACCAGCGCGCGCGGCTGGTAAGCTTTCTCGATCCACATTCCGATCCGCTCGGCGCCGGCTATCACATCATCCAATCCGAGATCGCTATCGGCGCCGGCGGCGAGTTCGGCAAGGGCTTTCTCAAGGGCACCCAGGCGCGGCTCAACTTCCTGCCCGAGCAGACCACGGATTTCATTTTCGCGGTCTATGCCGAGGAATTCGGTTTCACCGGATCGCTGGTGCTGCTGGCGCTCTATAGCCTGATCATCGCGCGCGGCATCTGGATTGCGCGCCATGCGCGCGAACGCTTCGGTGCGCTGCTGGCGGTCGGCGTCACCGCGATGGTCTTCTGGCAGGTCGCGATTAACCTCGGGATGGCGACCGGGATGCTGCCGGTGGTGGGCATCCCGCTGCCGCTGGTCAGCTACGGCGGTTCGTCTTTGATCGCCATGATGGCCTCGATTGGCGTGTTGATCAGCATCAACACCCGCCGCTACCTGTTCTGATCGCTCGCGGTTAGCGCGGGACTTGGATTGCGCACCCTGCTAGGCTCGCGACCAGCCACCAGCAAACCGAGGGACCCCAATTCGATGGCGGCAAAGAAACGCACCACCAAAAGCATCGCGCGACGCCGGCCGGTCCGCCGCACGAGCGTGCCGCGCGAGAGTCCAGCCGCGGAGCCGACGCCGCAGACCGAAGACCTCGAGATCTTCGAGGTCCATCGCCGCTTCATCCAGGTGATGGAGGGCGATCGGCTGCTCACCATCAGCGCCGAAACCCGCGGCCATTACCTGACCGTGATGCGTTCGCTGACCGCCAAGCTCGCGGTGCCGGGCAAACCGCTGTCCGAGATACTCAGCGAAATCATGTCGGAAGCCGCGCCGCTGATTTTCCGCGTGATGCAGCACTGAGCAGCCGGCCGCCGAGCCGTCGAAAACTCGTCCAGCTCTGCCGGGAAGAGTCGCCGCGCTACTTTCCGGGCTTCACCGTGACTTTCTTCGACTGCAACTCCTTGCCGACCGGCATGGTGACCTCGAGCACGCCGTCCTTGCACTGCGCCTCGATTTTCTCGGCGTCGACGCCCGCCGGCAGCGTCATGCGCCGCTCGAAAGCGCCGTAGGAGACTTCGCGGCGGATGAACTCGTGCTCCTTGACCTCCTTCTTGTCCCGGCGCTCGCCCTTGATGGTGAGCACGTTGCCGAGCACGCTGATGTCGACGTCCTTGGCCTCCATCCCCGGCAGGTCGGCCCGCACCACCAGTTGTCCGTTGCGCACGAAGCTTTCGAGCGCCGGCAAACTACCCTCCGCCTCGCCGCTCTTGAACGGCCAATCCTCGAACATCTCACGAAGCTGGCGAGCGAAATCACGATCCCATCGAGTGAGCTCGCGGAACGGTCTCCATGGAAGCATCGCGCCCATATGCAATTCCTCCGCTATAACTGGAGTAACGAGCCGACTGGTATGTAAGCAAAAACCGCTCCGGACTTTTTCTTCGCTAAGAACAGGACTCCCGCGAGCGATCATGTACCTTCCAGCACCGCCGGATACAGTTGTGTCCCCAGAGGTGACAGCCCGGCCTCGCAAGCGGGAGTGGGATAACCGCCGATGGTTCGCTGGCGCCTGAGCACGTTGCTGGTCGCGGCGCTGGGGCTGTGCGGATGCGCCGGCGGGGCGAGCTGGAATCCTCAACTATGGGGCCGCGAATCGGCGCGGCGGCAGATTGCCGCGATGCGCCAGCAGGCCGACCAGTATCGCGAGCAGGGCGACGCCGCCCAGCGCGCCGGCGATCGCCGGACGGCGCTCTATTACTGGCAGGAGTCAGCCTATCTTCAGACCCGCGCCAACCAGACCGAAGCCACCCTGCATTAGCGGCGGCGATTCCTGGCTCGGCCGGACTCGGCTCACGCCTCCATGGCGTAGGCGGCTTCGTTGTGTTCGCTCAGGTCGAGCCCCATCGCTTCGCTCTCATCGAGCACCCGCAGCCCGACCAGCGCGTCGACGAACTTGAGCAGAATCAGGCTGCCGCCGAAGGCCAGCACGACGCTGGCGAGCACCGCGATCGCCTGAATCAAGAGCTGGTGCGGATTACCGAACAGCAAGCCGTTCGCACCCGCCGAGTTTACTGCGACGTCGGCGAACAGCCCGGTCGCGAGCGCCCCCCAGATACCGCCGACGCCGTGCACGCCGACCACGTCGAGCGCGTCGTCATAGCCGAAATGCACTTTCATCCGCACCGCCGTGAAACAGACGATGCCGGCGACGAAGCCGATTATCAGGGCGGGAAGCGGCGAGACGAAGCCCGAGGCGGGGGTAATCGCGACCAGGCCCGCGACCACACCGCTGGCCGCGCCGAGCACGGTCGGCTTGCCGGTCGTGATCCATTCCGCGACCATCCAGCCCAACGCCGCCGACGCCGCGCCGGCATGAGTGGCGACAAAGGCTGAGACCGCCAGCCCGTTGGCGGCCAGCGCGCTGCCGGCGTTGAAGCCGAACCATCCGACCCACAGCATCCCGACGCCGGCCAGGGTCAGGGGCAGGTTATGCGGCGGCATCGGCTCGCGCATATAGCCGCGCCGCCGTCCGATCACGAGCACGGCTGCCAGCGCCGAAACTCCCGATGAGATATGGACCACCGTGCCGCCGGCGAAGTCGAGCGCCCCAAGCTGATGGAGCCAGCCGCCGGGCGCCCATACCCAATGCGCCAGCGGATCGTATATGAGCGTGGTCCACATGATGCTGAAGAGCAGAAAGCCTTTGAACGAGATGCGCTCGGCGAACGCCCCGGTGATCAAGGCCGGCGTAATGATGGCGAACATGCACTGAAATATCATGTAGGCCTGATGCGGGATGGTCGCCGAGTAGGCCGCGTAAGGCATCGTCGCACTGACGTGATGGAGCCCCAGCCATCCCAGTCCACCGATGATCGCCGAGCCCGGCGAGAAGGCGAGGCTGTAGCCGAACAGGATCCACTGCACCGACACGACCGCGGCCAGGATGAAACTATGCATCAGCGTCGAGAGCACGTTCTTGCGCCTGACCATCCCGCCGTAAAACAAGGCGAGCCCCGGCGTCGTCATCAGGAGCACCAACGCGGCCGAGGTGAGGGTCCAGCAGGTATCGGCTCCACTGATCTTGCTGGCGTCGCCGGCGGCATAGGCGGTGCCCGCGACCGCCATCAGGGGGATCAGGAACAGACCCGCATTTACCAGCTTCCGTATCGATGAACTCATCGTCGCCTCCCCAAAAAAGATCGAATGCCCTTCACAAATCGAGCACCCGCGCGCCGCCCAACAGCGCTTGGTGACGCGGGCGCAGCGATAGGGTACAGACTCGCAGGGCAGTGCCCAGGCTTTGGGCACCTTCTTTTGACAGAACTTGGAGCGACAGGGAAGAAGCGAACGGAATCAGTTTCGCGTCACGCGATCGCGAGTATAGACCTGCTCCCAAAAGCGGTTTCCGGTCTCGTACCAGGTGCGATTCGGACGTTCACGAAGCGCCAGCGAGACCGGCTCCCCCGCCATCCTGATCGCCTTGATGCGGCTGCGATCCTGAAGCTGCGCGATGTCCTTGAGCGGGTTGCCGTCGATCGCCAGGACGTCGGCTAGCCGACCGGCCTCGATTGCTCCCAGCCGCTGACCGTCGCGCAGGATACGGGCATTGACCGAGGTGGTGCTGATCAGCGCCTCAGCCGGCGAAAAGCCCAGGTATTTTACGTAATATTCCAATTCGCGCGCGGGCCATTCGCCGTACGGCGTGACTGCGAAACCAGCCTCGCTGCCGACCATGAAGGGCACTCCGGCGGCCTTGGCGCGGCTGAGATTTTCGACCGCCGCCTCCAGTTCATATTGCTGGGCGGGGACGAAAGCGTAGGCCGGATCGTCGGGGCGGGTGAACTCGATGGTGTTGATGATCAGGCTCAGCGTCGGACAGAGCGCACAGCCGTTTTTGAGCGCCCACTCCAGCCCCTGCTCATCGATCCACGATCCATGCAGGATGAAATCGACTCCGGCCCGCGCAGCGTAGCGACTCCCCTCGGCGCCGCGCGCATGCATCGCGACTTTTCGACCGAGGCGATGGACCTCGCCGACCAGGGCATCGACCTCCTCCTGCGTCATCCCGGACACCAGACCGGTGCCCGCGACGAGCTGGTCGCCGTCGACCGCAATCTTGATGAAATCGACGCCGTCCTTGATCTCCTGACGAATCTCGGCGATTCCCTCGCCCACGTTGTGCATCAGGAATCCCACCGCATGCTCCGGCATCTTGACCCATCGGGGGTAGAAATAATCGACCCCCTGGGCAGTCAGGATGGCGCGGCCGGCGCTGCTGATTCGCGGCCCGGTGAAGAGCCCGGCCTCGATCGCGTCGCGAATCGCCAGCGATACCTGGCCGGTGGTCGACGGATCGGCGATCCCGGTATAGCCCGCCGCCAGCATCCGCTGCGCGCCTTCAAGCCCGCGCAGAGCGCGGAATTCAACCGGTGAATAGATATCGATCTGCTCGGCGCTCTGCGTATTGCCGTAGGAGAGATGGACGTGCGCGTCGATCATCCCGGGCATCACGAACCATTGCGAATAATCGATCGCTTCATCGGCGGGCTCCGGGCGCGGCGCGCCGCGCGTGGCTCCGGCGAAACTGATTAGGCCGTCGGGCTCGACCACGATGGTCCAATCCGAATGGGCGGTCGCCGCGAGGCCGTCGAACAGCATCCCGCATTTGATGAACTTTCTCATCTGACTGGCCGTCAGTTGGCGGGTTTAGGCGGGCTGGCCGGGGCGGCATTCACCGCCTTACCTGCCGGAGCCGGCTTGGCGGCGAGCGCCTGCAGAATTTCCTTGGCATGCACCGACGGATCGACTCGCGGATAGACCTGCTCGATCTTCCCATTCCCGTCGATCACATAGGTAATCCGGCGATCCAGCCCCAACACCGGGATACCGTTGGCGGCCCCATAAGCAGTGGCGATTTTCTTGCCGGGGTCGAGCAGCAGTGGAAACGGCAGCGAGTACTTTTTGATGAACGCCTTGTGCGCGTCCGCCCCCTGCACACTGCATCCCAGCACCACGATGCCGGCCTGCTGAAAGCGTGCGTAACCGTCGCGGAAGGCGCAGGCCTCCTTGGTGCATCCGGGCGTCTGATCCTTGGGATAGAAGTAGAGGATCACCCGCTTGCCGCGAAAATCCGAGAGCTTGACCGGCTGCACCTGGTCGCCGACCACCATCTCGGTGGAGAACGCCGGCGCGGTCTGGCCTTCCTTGAGCAGCGCGGCGTTGGCCCTGCCGGGGCTCATCAGCAGCGGAATCAGCGCCGCGCCGACGATCAACAGGATACCGACAATGGTTATGGCAAGCCTCATCGCTGGCCCCCTGCGGCTATCAGACGTAGTACAACCACTCGCGATTGTGGGCATCTTGTCCTCTGAGGGCGGCACGGAACATCTCCTGCAAATTCACCGTCACCGGTCCGGGGTGGCCGGTGCCGACCTGACGGTCGTCGACTTCGCGCACCGGCGTGACCTCGGCCGCGGTGCCGGTCATGAACACCTCGTCCGCGATATAAAGCGCGTCGCGCGGGAACAGTTCCTCGCTGACCTCGAGCCCG
>Ga0307372_10004644_pt1 | contig 21041 bp, 18 predicted proteins | sample OX1MG_FD_202533 | JGI IMG/M metagenome (GOLD analysis project Ga0307372, IMG submission 202533) | Soil microbial communities from Risofladan, Vaasa, Finland - OX-1 | ecosystem: Environmental > Terrestrial > Soil > Coastal area > Acid sulfate soil | place: Finland: Risofladan, Vaasa | collected...
ATCCCTTGGCTCAGATTCAGTCACGCCTCTAGTAGCGCATCACTTCTTGACGCCGAAGAGCTTCTTCACCGCAGGGACAAATCTCTTGCTCAAGGGAAAGTCGCTCAGCGCCATGTCGGCCGCTTTGGTGAAGCGGAATCGGCTCATCGTGTCCGAGAGGTTCGCCTTGACGGAGTTCTCGATCTTCTCGAACGCCGAGAGGGGTCGCTCCCAGAAGACCGCTTCCCACTTCTTCCTCAGCTCGTCCTGATCTGCTTTCCGGACGTTCAGGTAGTCCTTTTCGAGGGCCATGTCCATTAGCTTTTGGTTTGGCCCGCCGCCACCCTGAGCCTGGGACCTGTAGTACTCCTCGTGGAAGGTCGTGTTCTCCGTCGAGAACTCCTTTCCGGCGAACTGCTTGAAGAGGCCCCAAGCTTTTGGATACCGGAGGGGATCGCTCATCATCTCGCTCAACAACGTGGCCTGATTGTCGGACAGGTTGCCGCTGTGAGGTTCGAAGATGTCCTCGTTGCTGGCCTTCTTCTTTCCGAAGAGGCTCAGAGGCTGAACGGCGATCATTTGGTTTGCCGCAAGAGCCGTGGTGACGGCCTGGTTGCCCGCGCTCCGCTGTAGGCGCTGGATCACCTGTGCTGGCGCCAGGTTCGAGAGGACCCCATCTCTGACGAACCGCGACGCGGCCAGTCCGTTCGCATCGGGCTCACGACGCCACAGAGGCTCGCGCCGCTGGGAAGAGAGCATTCTCTGCGACCGAAGCTGCATTATGGCTGTCGCAATCTGTCGAAGTCGGAGCGAAGCGAAGCGAACAGTAGTCCCGACACCCGACGGCGCGCGTTGCGAAGCGGTCATCGTTGGTCCTACGGCACACCGCCTGGGACCTGGCTCAAATCCGCAGCCCGCATAACGAGAACTTCCACGCTCATGTTCGGACATAGGCCTGATCTGGGGCCGACTATCCCAGTACGGGACGGGGCCGCACCGAATGCTCGGCCAAAACCCTCTGAGCCGACAGGTCGGCGGCGCCGGATTCGGCGTTCCGCGCTTCATCGCGTGTCCCAGAACACGCGGTCGATCGATCACCCAGACTCGCCCCCATGCGCCGTTACACCTGTAATCCTGGCGAGCTCGGCTCACCCGATCGAAGCGCCGACGAGGGGTCATTCGGCCACACGTGCATGCCGACCGGCCGGGCCGTGCGAGCACAGGGCGGCGCGCAACGACGGTCCGCGGACTCGGGCGCAGTCACTGCCGGCCGTCATCGACCATCCCGGTCGGGGTGGGGCGCTCAGCGGGCCTTTCGTGCCTCGAAGGCCTCGGCGACGAGCTTGCCGTTGGCCTGGCCCTTGGTGCGCCGCATCACCTGGCCGAGGAGGAACTGCGCGACCTTCAGATCACCTTCCTGGTAACGGGCCCACTCGGCGGGGTTCTCAGCGATCACCGCGTCGACCTCACCGTCGAGAGCATCGGCGCCGAGGCTCACGATTCCAAGCCGCTCTACGACCTCCGTCGGCGAACCCCCGGACTCGAGGAGCTCGGCGAGGACCGCTTTCGCCTGGGTCGCGCCGAGCTGCCCGCTGTGCTCGAGCCCGATCAGCTCGGCGAAGGACGCGGCGGGGAGCGCCCGCGCTTTGTCGGGGTGCGCCGCCGCCTCATTGGCCGCGCGAGCGAGCGCCAGGCGACCGTCGGCCCCCCCGTCGATCGCCGCCACGACGAGGTCGTCGAGGGCCAGGTTCACGACTGTGACGACCTGATCGGCGTCCGCCCCGGGGAGGCGCTCGCGCAGCCGAGCCCGCCGGGCCGCCGGCAACAGTGGCAGCGCCGCCCGCAGCGCCTCGATCTCCCCGGTCGTCGGGACGAGGGGAACGAGGTCGGGCTCGGGGAAGTAGCGGTAGTCGTCCGCGTCCTCCTTGGAGCGCAACGAGTGCGTCATCTGCTCCGCCTCGTTCCAGTGACGCGTCTCCTGCTTCACCCGCCCGCCGGAGGTGATGAGGGCGATCTGGCGCTCGGCCTCGTGCTCGATCGCCAGGCCGAGCGAGCGCAGCGAGTTGAGGTTCTTGACCTCACAGCGCGTGCCGAAGGCCTCCGTCCCGGCGGGGCGGACCGAGACGTTGGCGTCGACGCGCAGCGAGCCCTCCTCCATCCGTCCGTCGGAGGCGCCGGTCGCGACGAGGATCGAGCGCAGCTCGCTCACGTAGGCGCGCGCCCCCTCGGAGCTGCGCAGGTCGGGGGCGGAGACGATCTCGACGAGCGGGACGCCGGCGCGGTTGTAGTCGACGAGCGAGTAGTCGGCGCCGTGGATCCGCCCGCCGCCGCCGACGTGGGTGGACTTGCCCGTGTCCTCCTCGATGTGTGCGCGCACGATGCCGACCACGGAGCCGTCGGGGAGCTCGATCCGGCCGTCGATGTTGATCGGAATGTCGTACTGGCTGACCTGGTAGTCCTTCGGCATGTCGGGATAGAAGTAGTTCTTCCGGTGGAAGATCGAGGGCACCACCCGGCAGCCGAGCGCGAGGCCGATGCACATCGCGTACTCGACGGCGCGCGCGTTCAGCACCGGGAGCGAACCCGGCAGGCCGAGGCAGACGGGGCAGATGTTGGTGTTCGGCTCGTCCCCGAAGGCGTTCGGGCAGGAGCAGAAGAGCTTGGTCAGCGTCTGCAACTCGCAGTGAACCTCGAGGCCGACGACGAGCTCCCAGTCGCTGTTCATCGCGCCCCGACCGCGACCGGGCCGCGCGCCGCCGGGTCGGCCGCCTCCTCGAGCGCCGCGGCGGCGCGGAAGAGGGTCGCCTCGGAGAGCGCGGGGCCGAGCACCTGCACGCCGACCGGGAGCTCCTCCTCGCCGAGCGCGTACGGGACGCTCACCGCCGGGTGGCCGGCCAGGTTGGAGGGGATCGTGTAGAGGTCCGAGAGGTACATCTGCAGGGGGTCCGCGGTCTTCTCGCCGAAGGCGAAGGCGACCGAGGGCGCCGTCGGGGCGAGGAGGACGTCGAAGCGCTCGTAGGCGGCGCTGAAGGCGCGCGAGACGAGCGTCCGCACCCGCTGCGCCTGGGAGTAGTAGGCGTCGTAGTAGCCGGCGGAGAGGACGTAGGTGCCGAGCATGATGCGGCGCTTCACCTCCGGCCCGAAGCCGGCGGCGCGGGTGCGGGCGTTCATCTCCTCGACGCCCGGCGCGTCGACGCGCAGGCCGTAGCGGACGCCGTCGTAGCGGGAGAGGTTGGAGGAGGCCTCCGCCGGGGCGATGAGGTAGTAGGCGGCGAGGCCGTTCATCAGCTCGGGGAGGGCGACCTCGGCCACCTCGGCCCCCGCCGCGGCGAGGGACTCGGCCGCCCGGCGCAGCGCGGCCTGCGTGCGGGGGCTCGCGTCGGGGAGGAAGTCCGAGATCACGCCCACCCGCAGGCCGCCGACGCCGGCAGAGAGGCCGCCGACGATCGTGGGCGCCGGCGCGGGCAGCGAGGTGGAGTCCATCTTGTCGTGGCCGGCGATCACCTCGAGGAGGGACGCCGCGTCGGCGACGGTGCAGGCGAAGGGGCCGATCTGGTCGAGCGAGCTGGCGAAGGCGACGAGGCCGTAGCGGCTCACGAGGCCGTAGGTCGGCTTCATCCCGACGACCCCGCAGAGCGAGGCGGGCTGGCGGATCGACCCGCCGGTGTCCGAGCCGAGGGCGAGCGGCACGAGGCCGGCGGCCACCGCCGCGGCCGAGCCCCCCGACGAGCCGCCCGGGACGCGGCTCGTGTCCCAGGGGTTGCGGGTCGGCCCGAAGGCGGAGTTCTCCGTCGAGGAGCCCATCGCGAACTCGTCGAGGTTGGTCTTGCCGACGACGACGGCGCCCGCGGCGCGCACCCGCTGCACGACGGTCGCGTCGTACGGCGGGAGCCACCCCTCGAGGATGCGGGACGAGCAGGTGGTCGCGACGCCGCGCGTGCAGAGGTTGTCCTTCAGCGCGATCGGCACCCCGGCGAGGGGGCCGGGGTCCTCGCCGGCGGCGACGCGGGCGTCGACCGCCTCCGCCTCGGCGAGCGCCCGCTCCGCGGTCACCTCGTTGAAGCAGTGGAGCTCCTCCTCGCGCGCCGCGACGGCGGCGAGCGCCTCCTCGGCGACGGCGCGCGCGCTGCGGCTCCCGGCGCGCACCTCCGCGGCGATCGCGAGCGCCTGCGAGCTCGGCGCGCTCACGGCTCCTCCGCGAGGATGCGCGGCACCCGGAAGCGTCCCCGCTCCGCGGCCGGCGCTGCCGCGAGCACCTCGTCGCGGTCGAGCGAGGGGCCGACCTCGTCGGGGCGCAGGACGTTCTGCAGGGGGAGCGGGTGGTGCATCGGCGGAAGATCGGCGATGTCGAGCTCGCGGAGCGCGTCGACGTGGTCAAGGACGGCGGAGAGCTGCTCCGCGAAGGTCACGAGCTCCTCCTCGGAGAGCGCGAGGCGCGCCAGCGAAGCGATGTGCGTGACCTCCTCGCGGCCGAGGTGCTCGGCCATCAGGCGGCCGTCACCTTCTGCGCGAAGGCCACCGCCCGCGCCTCGAGCTCGGAGGCGTCCTCGTCGAGCGTGGCGACGTGGAAGCTGTGCTCGAGGAAGACCCGTTCGAAGGGGCCGGCGACGTGACCCTCGACAAAGTCACCGCCCGAGGGAGGGACGACGTGGTCGACGCGCGAGCTGAACAGCAGCACCGGGCAGGTGACCTCGCCGAGGCGGCCGGCGAAGTCCTGCAGCGCCTCGGCCAGAGAGAGGAGCGGGGCGATGGGGGTCTCGTCGTAGCCGCCACCGGAGGGGCCCGCACGGGCGATGTCCGAGCCGATGCTCGGGAACGACCGCTGCCCGGTGGCGAGCGCCTGGCCGAGGAGGGCGAGGAAGCTCGCCGCCGGGGGCTCGACGAAGGGGTTGACGAGGATGATCCCGGCGACCTCGGGGTGGCGGGCGGCGAGCTCGCAGGCGAGCGCGCCCCCCATCGAGAGGCCGGCGACGATCACCCGCTCACACGCCGAGGCGAGGGCGAGGAACTCCTCGTCGGCGGCCTGCACCCAGTCTGAATAGCTCGTCTCGGCGAGCTCCGCGGGGGTCGTCCCGTGGCCGGGGAGGACCGGCAGCTCGACGCGGAAGCCCGCGTTCGCGAAGGCCTCGGCGAGGGGGCGCATCGAGCGGGGAGAGCCGGTGAAGCCGTGCAGCACGAGGACGCCGTCGACTCCGTTCGTCGCCGAGAAGGCGCGGCTCGCCTCGTCCTCGTCGCCCTCGGCCACCATCTGCTCAATCTACCCAGCCCGGGTCGGGGCGCCGGGCGCCGTTAGTGTCGGTCTGGACGCGAGGAAACGGGGACGACGGTGGCGCGCTACGTGTTCTTGAGCCTGGAATGGATCGCCGCTGCGAAGGCGCTGCAGGCAGACGCCGGCGAGGAGCCGGCGACGGTGACGCTGCAGATGAACCTCGTCGTCGAGGAGGTCCCCTTCGGCGAGGGGACCCTCGACGCCCACCTCGACACCACCTCCGGCGCCCTCGACATCGACCTCGGCCACCTCGAGCGCGCCGACGTGCGCGTGCTGCTCGACTACGAGACGGCCAAGCGGGTCCTCGTCGACCAGGACGCGGAGGCGGCGATGAGCGCCTTCATGGCCGGCAAGGTACGGGTCGAGGGGGACATGACCAAGCTCCTCACCTACCAGGCGACGCCGCCGAACGAGCGCCAGCAGGCGCTCGCCGACGCGGTGCGGGAGATCACCGCCTGAGCGCTCAGGCGGCGTAGAGGGTGATCGCGCTCCCCGGGTTGACCTGGCTCCCCGGCGCCGGGTCGGTGGTCGTCGCCTGGGTCGCGAAGGGCGGTCCGACGACCTCGTTGACGTTCAGGCCCGCGGCCTGCAGCGTGGCCACCGCGTCGGAGATGGAGTCGCCGACGACCGGGGGGACCGTGACGAGCTGCGGCCCCTTGCTCACGAGCACCTGCACGGTGGCGCCGACGGGCACCCCGCCGCTCCCCTCCGCCGGCGTGGTCGAGATCACCTCGTTGCGCGCCACCGTCGAGGAGTAGTCGCGGCTCATCACCGGCACGAGGCGCAGTGCCGTGAGCGCCTGCTTGGCCGCCGCCCAGGTGTCACCGCCGAGCTGGGGGATGGTGCGCGGGCTCGGGCCGAGGGAGACGACGAGACGGACGCTGTGGCCCGGGACGCGGCTCCCCTTGGCGGGGCTCTGCACGATGACGATGCCCTTCGTCACCGTCTCGGAGTACGCGTGTGCGACCACCGGCACGAAGTGAGCGGCGGTCACCGCCTGCTCGGCGGTGGCGGCCGGCTTGGACTCGACGAGCGGGACGGCGACGGGGCGGGGCCCCGCCGAGAGGGCGACGTCGACGACCGCCCCCTTGCCGAGGCGCGCCCCCGCACCCGGCCGCAGCGAGAGCACCTCGCCGGCGGCGACCGTCGGCGAGTACGCCTTGCCGGTGACGTGCAGACGGAGCCCCGCGCTCGTCGCGCGGGTCGTGGCCGCGGGGAGCGGGAGGCCGGCGAGGGCGGGGACGACGTGGTTGTAGAGCACGTCGCGGCGCACGAAGAAGGCACCGCCGGCGAGCAGCGCGAGCGCCACGACGAGGGCGAGCGCCCGCCGCCCCCAGTGGCGGTGGCGGAGGGCGGGCTCCGCGCCGCCGCGACCCGCGGCGGGCGCGAAGCCGTGCTCGGTGCGGTCGTCGAGGTCGTAGAGCACGGGACGGGGCCCGACCCCCGTGAGTGTGCCCGTCGCGGGGGCGTGCAGCCGCGCCGGCCGCGGCAGCGCGCTCGTCGTGGTCGCCTCGCGGACCGGCAGCCGCGGCGGCCGGCCGAGGCCGATGAGCAGGGTGTCGAACTCCACCGCGAGCTCGGCCGCGTCGAGGCGGGCGAGCGGGTCCGAGATCGTCGCCTGCGCGAGCAGGGGGTAGAGGGGGCCGAGGCCGGCCGCCGGGGGGAGGCGCGCGCCGACGCGGGCGCGCAACGTGCCGAGGGTGCTGTCGCCGCGAAAGGGGACGTCGCCGGTGACCGCCTCGTAGAGGACGAGGGCGAGCGAGTAGACGTCCGAGCGGCCGTCGAGCGCCTTGCCCTCGGCCTGCTCCGAGGAGGCGTAGCGGGCGGTGCCGAGCACCGCGCCGGCGGGCTCGGTCCACGCCGCGTCGGCGAGGGCGCGGGCGAGGCCGAAGTCGGCGACCCGGACGACCCCCTCCTCGTCGAAGAGGAGGTTGGCGGGCTTCACGTCGCGGTGCACGAGGCCCCGGCGGTGCGCGTGCGCGAGGCCGCGCGCCGCCGCGGCGCCCACCTCGGCCGCCTGGGCGGGGCTGAGCAGCAGGCCGTCGTCGAGGAGGTCACGGAGGCTGCCGCCGGGGAGGTACTCGAGCACGAGGAAGGGCTCGCCCTCCTCCCACCCCCAGTCGTAGAGACGGACGAGGTTGGCGTGGCTCAGCGCCGCGACGGCCTGCGCCTCGGCGCGGAAGCGGCGGAGGAAGGCCTCGTCGCCACCGAGCCCGGGATGGAGGAGCTTCAGCGCCACGACGCGCCCGAGACGAAGGTCGGTCGCCCGGTAGACGTGCGCCGAGGCTCCCGTGCCGAGCGCGCCGTCTAGGCGGTAGCGGCCGGCGAGGACCCGGCCGAGCTGGTCCGTGATGGTCGACATAGGCCGCCGCAATGCTACCGCGGGGCTGTGGACAAAGTGATAGGCGTTACTCTTGTTGCACAGAGCGGGGCGTTCAGCCCCCTCCGGGCAGCTCCCCGTGCTCGAGCAGTGCGAGGAACGCGGCCTCGTCGAGGATCGGGATCCCTAGCGCCTCGGCCTTGGTGAGCTTCGCGGCTCCGGGGTCGGCACCGACGACGAGCGCGTAGGTGCGCGCCGAGACCGAGCCCGGCGACTTGCCGCCCCTGCCCGTGATCGCCGCCTCCGCCTCCTCGCGGCTGAAGCCCTCGAGGCTTCCGCTCACCACGATCGACTTGCCGGCGAGCACCTTCGCGACGCGCCCCGAGTCCTCTGGGCGGTCCGCGGCGAGGGAGACCCCCGCCGCGGCGAGCCTCTCGACGACGAGCTGGTTCGGCTCCTCGGCGAAGAAGGCGACGACGCTCGCGGCGATGATCCCGCCGACGCCCTCGATCGCCGCGAGCCGCTCGAGGGGCGCGGCGCGCAGCTCGTCGAGGTCGGCGAACTCACCCGCCAGCGCGGCGGCGACGGTCGGGCCGACGTGGCGGATGGAGAGCGCGACGAGCAGGCGGGCGAGGCCCCGCTGCTTGGAGCGCTCGATCGCCTCAAGGAGGTTGCGCGCCGAGAGCTCGGCGAAGCCCTCGAGGCCCTGCACCGTCGCCTGCTCGAGGAGGTAGAGGTCGGCGACGTCGCGCACCAACGCGCCGGTGACGAAGAGCTCGACGCGGCTCTCCCCGAGGCCCTCGATGTCCATCGCCCCCCGCGAGGCGAAGTGCACGATGCGTTGCACCCGCTGCGCGGGGCACTCGGCGTTCACGCAGTAGGTGTCGCTCTCGCCCTCCAGGCGAACGAGCTCGGCGCCGCAGGCCGGGCAGGTCGACGGGAAGCGCCAGGGGCGGCTCGCCTTCGGGCGCTGCGCGAGGACGGGGGCGACGACCTCGGGGATGACGTCGCCCGCCTTCCTCACGATCACGGTGTCGCCGGGGCGCACGTCCTTCAGGTGCACCTGGTCCTCGTTGTGCAGGCTCGCCAGCCCGACGGTCGAGCCGCCGACGAAGACGGGGGTCATGCGCGCGAAGGGCGTCGCCCGCCCGGTGCGCCCGATCGAGACCATGATCTCCTCGAGCAGGGTGGTGCGCTCCTCGGGGGGGAACTTGTAGGCGATCGCCCAGCGCGGGGCGTGGCTGGTGGCACCCGCGGCGCGCCGCAGCGCGAGGTCGTCGAGCTTCACCACCGCGCCGTCGATCTCGTAGTCGAGGTCGTGCCGGCGCTCCTCGAGGCCCTCGCAGAAGGCGGCGACCCCCTCCAGGCCGTCGAAGACGCGCACGAGGTCGTTCACCTGGAAGCCGCAGCGTCTGAGGAGCTCGAGGCTCTCGTGGTGGCTGGAGAGCGCCGCGCCGTCCGGGCCGCCGGCCCCACCGGAGTGCTCGCCCAACTGGTAGGCGAAGAAGCCGAGGGGCCGGGAGGCGGTCACCGAGGGGTCCTTCTGGCGGAGCGAGCCGGCGGCGGAGTTGCGGGGGTTGACGAACAGCCGCAGGCCCGCCTCGGCCTGTCGGCGGTTCAGCTCCTCGAAGGCCGAGATCGGGAGGTAGACCTCGCCGCGCACCTCGAGGACGTCGGGACACTCCTCGGCCGTGAGGGCGAGGTGCGCGGGGACCGAGGCGATCGTGCGCACGTTGTCGGTGACGTCCTCGCCGACGCGCCCGTCGCCGCGCGTCGCCGCCGAGACGAGCGCCCCCGCCTCGTAGCGGAGCGATATCGCCAGGCCGTCGATCTTCGGCTCCCCGACGAAGCGCAGCGGCGAGGCGGGGGCGCCGGAGCGCTCGATGACGCGCTCCAGTCGCTGACCCCACTGCAGGAGCTCGTCGGGGGAGAAGACGTTGTCGAGGCTCATCATCGGCACCCGGTGCACCACCGGTGCGAACAGCGACGAGGGGGCCGCGCCCACCTGCGCGCTCGGCGAGTCGGCCATCACGAGCGCGGGGTTGGCCTCCTCGAGGGCGACGAGCTCGCGGACGAGCGCGTCGTACTCGGCGTCGGCGATCTCGGGGTCGTCGTCGCGGTGGTAGCGGGCGGCGTGGTAGGCGACGAGGTCCCGCAGGCTCTTCAGCCTCGCCGCGACCTCCTCGTCGTCGGCTGTCGCGCTCACCCCGGCGCCTGCCCGGCAATGCCGGAGCCCACGACGCGGTCTCCCTGGTAGAGGGCGACCAGCTGGCCGGGCGCGACCCGCCGGACCGGCTCGTCGAAGGCCAGCCCCTCGCCGGTGAGCCGCGCCGGGCGGGTGGCGCCGTGCGCGCTCGCCTGCACCTCGACGGCGGCTCCGGGGGGGAGCTCCTCGCCGGTCCAGCTCCGGCGCTCGAGGCCGAGCACGCTCGCCTGCAGCTCGTCGGGGGTGCCGAGGGTCACCCGTCGCGCCGCCACGTCGAGTTCGAGCACGTAGCGGCGCTCCCCGGTCGCGACGCCGACGCCGCGGCGCTGGCCGACGGTGAGGAGCTCAATCTCCGCGACCTCGCCGAGCGCCTCACCGCTGCTCGAGACGACGGCCGCTGCGTGCAGCGGGATCCGTCCCCCGAGGAAGGAGCTGCGACCACCGAGGGTCGCGGAGATGAAGCAGACGTCCTGACTGTCGGGCTTGTCGGCGGTGCGCAGCGCCCGCCGGCGCGCCTCGCTGCGCACCTCGGCCTTGGTGAGCTCCCCGATCGGGAAGCGCGCCCTTGCGAGCTGCTCGGCGCCGAGGACGGCGAGCACGTAGGACTGGTCCTTGGCCCGGTCGACCCCCCGCCGCAGCGCCGGTGCGCCGGCGCCGTGCTCGACCCGGGCGTGGTGACCGGTGGCCACCGCGTCGAAGCCGAGGCGCTCGGCGCGGGCCTCGAGCGCCCCGAACTTCAGGCTGCGGTTGCACTCGACGCAGGGGTTCGGCGTCCGGCCCTCAGCGTGCGCGGCGACGTAGGGCGCGACGACCTCGCGCTCGAAGAGCTCCTCGTAGTTGAAGACGTGGTGCGCGATCCCGAGGTGGTCGGCGACGCGGCGGGCGTCGATGACGTCGGCGAGCGAGCAGCAGCCCGAGTCACCCGCGCCGCCCCACAGCTTCAAGGTCGCGCCGACGACGTCGTGGCCCTCCTCGACGAGGCGCGCCGCGGCGAGGGAGGAGTCGACCCCACCGGACATCGCCACGAGCACCCGCATCGCTCAATTCTCCCCCGCCGCGCCGACACCGCGGGTGAGACGGCGGTGCGCGCGGCCGACGGCGGCGGCGGCGCGCTCGATGTCGGCCCGCGTCGTCGCCGCGCCGAGGCTGAAGCGCACCGCCCGGCGCGCCTCCTCGGTGGAGCGCCCCATCGCGAGCAACACGTGGCTCGCCTCGATCGCGCCCGCCGCGCAGGCCGCCCCCGCGGAGGCCGCGACCCCCTCCTCGTCGAGCAGCAGCAGCAGCTCCTCGGCCTCCGCGTCGGCGAAGACGAGGTGGCAGATCGAGGCGACGCGCTCCACCTGGCTGCCGGTCTCGGTGACACCCGCGACCGTGCCGCGCACCGCGGCACCGAGGTCGTCGCGAAGCGCCGCGAGCGCCGCCGGCGCGGCGGTCGCCGCCGCGAGGCGCGCCGCCACGGCCATCCCGACGATGCCCGCGACGTTCTCGGTCCCGGCGCGCAGCGAGTCCTCCTGGCTGCCGCCGTCGATGAGCGGGCGGAGGCGCTCACGGGCCCCCTCGCGCACGACGAGCACGCCAACGCCCTTCGGTCCGCCGAACTTGTGGGCCGAGAAGCTGACGAGGTCGGGGGCGCCGAGCCGCTGCAGCGGGAGCAGCGGGAAGGCCTGCACCGCGTCGCAGTGGACGAGCGCCCGCGGCGCGCGGTCATGCACCGCCTCGGCCACGTCGGCGACCGGCTGGACGACCCCGGTCTCGTTGTTCACCGCCATCACCGAGCACAGCACGCCGTCGGGGCCGAGGAGGGCGGCGACCTCGGCGGGGTCGACGAGGCCGTCGCCGTCGACGGGTGCCGTCGTGGCGCCGACGCGGGCCGCGGCGCCGAGCACCGCGTGGTGCTCGACCGCGCTCACGACGACCGCCCCGGCGCGGGCCGCCGCGGCGCCCTTCACCGCGAGGTTGTCCGCCTCGGTGCCGCCCGAGGTGAAGACCACCTCCGACGCGGCACAGCCGAAGAGCTCGGCGAGCTGCTCGCGCGCCTCGTCGACTGCGCTGCGGACCTGCCGGGCGGCGCGGTGGCTGCTCGAGGGGTTGGCGAACTCGGCGCCGAGGAAGGGGAGCATCGCGGCGAGCGCCTCGGGGTGAAGCGGCGTGGTCGCCGCGTGGTCGAGGTAGCAGAGCGACGTCATCGGCTCAGTAATGGAGGTAGCAGCTCGCGGCGCTCCCCGTCAGCGGCTTGATGGTCGGCGGCGAGGCGCCGGTCGAGAGCGTCGCGACCGGGGGGGAGCGGTCGCCGTACGCGAGGAAGCCCTGGCCGGGGGTGCCGTGCGCGAACTCGAGGGAGAAGAAGCGGGTCGTCACCGAGGCCACCGCGGAAAAGGCCGTCGGGTCGCTCCCCGAGTAGGGGGGCAGGTGGTAGGCCGAGCGCAGCTCGAGGAACCATTTCGCGCTCTGGTGGACGAGCGAGTAGAGCTGGGTGGAGAGCTGCGGCGGGTTGCAGGTGTCGGTCGCGCTCTGGGTGACGAGCAGCGGCGGGCCCGCGAGGTAGGGGTCGGGGCCGCTGCTCGACTCGGCGCCGAAGGCCTGTCCCGAGAGGGCGACGACGGCGGTGAAGTGCAGGCCGGCCTCCGCGTAGTGGGCGTCGTAGGCGAGGCCGGCGACGGTCTCGGCGCCGTCGGACTGCCCGGCGAGCGCCACCTCGTTGGGGATGAGCAGGCGGTGCAGGACCCCGCAGGCGCTCGCCGGTTCGCTCGCCTCGGCCTCGATGGTGCGGGTCACGAAGCCCGTGTCGGCGGGCTGGTTCACGTCGTCGCCCTCGGTGTCGACGTTGTGCTGGGCGGCGACGGCGGCGGCGTCGGTGTCGGGGAAACGCGGTGCGGCGACGACGAAGCCGGCGCGCACCCAGCGGTCGAGGAGCTTCGCGTAGGTCGCCGGCGTCACCGCGTAGCCCTCGGCGAAGACGATCAGCGGATAGGGGCCGTGACGGATCGCCGGGTGCGCGCCCGCTGTCTCGGCGAGACCGGGGCTCCCCGAGGTCGTCGGGTAGCGGATCTCGGTCGGGATGACCCGCCCCGCGGTGCTCACCCCGGTGAGGTAGTTCGCCGTCCTGCGCGCACCGTCGGTGAAGGTGCAGCTCACGACGCCCGCGGTGAAGTGCGGCCGGGAGGCCGTCACCGCGACTCCCCCCGCCTTCGGCTCGTGGTGCAGCCTCGGCAGCACTAGCGCCAGCGCGGCGACGAGCGCGACCGCGAAGACGAGCGTGAGCGTGCGGGCGAGGCGCTGCCGGCGGCGGGGGGCCTGCCGACGGGCGGGGCCGGTCGCGGGTGCCGCCGGGCGCGCCGGTCGACGGGCCGGTCGATGCTCGGGCACGAGACCCGAGGGTACCGGAGGTGCCCGTGCCCACCGGCGCGGGCGCGCCCGCTCAGCGCGGCTGGACGACCATCACCGCGAGCGCGGCGACGAAGAGCACGCTGCACACCGCCGCCGAGCGCTCGAGGCGGCGCGCCGGCCCGAGCAGCACCGCCGCCTCGCCCTCGGGACCCTGCAGCAGCAGCCGTTGCAGCTCCGCCTCAGCGGGCCACAGGGTGCTCGTCGCGACCGAGACGGCGAGGACCCACAGCGCGAGCCCGATCCACGGCCAGGCGGCGCCGACGCCCCCGCCGTGGCCGAGCGCGAGCAGACCGCCCCCCGCGACGGGGACGAGGTAGATCGCGCGCGCCGCGAGGTTGTGACCGGGTCGGAAGTAGCGGGCGAGGGCCCTGGAGTGAAAGGGCGCCTCGCTCGTGCGCGCCTCGTGCGCGAAAGCCCCCGTTGCGGCGATCGCGCCGAATCCGGTGACGGCGGCGGCCACGTGCACCGCGAGGAGCACGTCGTACCAGACGTCACCGATGGCTGACGCGCCTTTCTGGCATAGGGGTACTACCGTAAGTGCACGTGAGGCGGCGATCGAAACGGGATCTGGGAGCTCAGTGAACCAACTCCGCCTCGACCCGCTCTCGGGCCGATGGGTCGCCGTCTCGACCGACCGCATCGCACGCACCGCCGCCTTCCTGCCGCGCATCGAGCTCCCCGCCGAGAACCGCGACGAATGCCCCTTCTGCCCCGGCAACGAGGGTGAGACGCCACCGGCGCTCGAGACCTACGGGAGCGAGGGGAGTTGGCTCGTGCGCGTCGTCCCCAACCGCTACCCCGCCTTCGAAGGCTCGCAGCCCTTCGTCGTCGACCACCGCGGGCCGGTCTTCACCGAGGCGCCGGCGAGCGGCATCCACGAGGTGCTCGTCTTCTCGCCCGACCACGAGCTCTCCTGGGGCGACTTCTCCGACGAGCAGTGCGTCCTCGTGATGTCGGCGATCCGCGACCGCGTCGAGGAGCACCAGAGCACCCCCGGGCTGCGCTACTCCCAGGTCATCGTGAACTCCGGGCGCGAGGCGGGGGCCTCCCTCGAGCACCCCCACGGCCAGCTCCTCGGCATCCCCTTCGTGCCCCGCGAGCTCGTCGACGAGCAGGGGAGCTTCACCCGCTTCGCCGGCGGCTGCCTGCTCTGCACCGCGACCGCCTCCGAGGAGCGCGCCGGCTACCGCCTCGTGCACGCGACGCCGACGGCGGTGACCTTCGCCCCCTTTTGGTCGGGCACCCCCTACGAGCTGCTGATCGTGCCGCGCAACCACGAGCCGCACCTCCACCACGCCGGCCCGGCCGACCTGGCGGGCGTCTCGATGGCGGTGCGCACCTCCCTCGCCGCACTGAAGGCCAACCTCGGCGACGTCGCCTACAACGTCGTCTTCCACGCCGCCCCGTACCGGGCCGGCGCCCCCTACCACTGGCACGTGCACATCCTCCCGAAGCTGACGACGCGCGCCGGCTTCGAGCTCGGCACCGGCGTCTACATCAACGTCGTCGCGCCCGAGCGTGCCGCGGTGGAGCTCAGCACCGCGATCGCGCAGATGGCTCAGGCGCCCGCCGACGTCGCTTCGTAGCGCCGCTCCCGCACCTGCTCGTAGGCGTAGAGCAGCTGGTCGCGGAAGCGCTGGTCGGGTGGGAGGAGCGGGCTGACGCCTGCGTCGGCGAGGTAGCCCCCGAGGAAGGCGCCGCAGTTGCGGCGCATCCAGGCGGCGGCGAGCGCTCCGGCGAGCGGCGCCTCCCGCTCCGGGCGCTGCGCGAGCGCCTCCAGGCTCACCCGCCGCAGGGCGAAGGTCATGTCCGCGAGATCCTCGAGGCACGAGCCCCGCCGCAGCGCCGAGGAGGGCGCCCCGCCGGACTCGTTGTAGAGGGGGTCGTCCCCGAAGCCGGTGACGAGCCACCCCGTCTCGCCGCGCATCACCCGGCGGAGGTGGAAGTCGCCGTGCAGCTGGATCTCCTCGCCGAGCGCGAGGCCGGCGGGGCGCTCGAAGGAGGGCGGGAGGGCCTGCGCGGTGAGCTCCCGGCGGCCGAAGGCGGTCGCCATCGCGACGTGCAGCCGTGCCGTGGTCTCGCCGAGGCGGCGCATCTCCGAGGCGAAGTCCCCGCCGGCCGAGGCGGCGGCGCGCTCGGCGTTGTCGAGGTCGACCCCACCGCTGAACTCCCCCTCCGCCTCCTCGCCGAGGGAGGCGTGGGCGAGCAGGTCGCGCAGCGACGTGAGCGCGAGCAGACGCCCCTCGAGGGCGGAGGGGAGGAACTCGCGGACGAGCGCGAGGTCGAAGTCCCCCTCGCGCCAACGACCGAGGGGTGCGGCGAGGGCGTTGAAGCCGGCCTCGTCGAGGCGGAAGAGGACCTCCACCTCGGGGCGCGGGCCACGCTCGAGGACCCGGTAGCACTTCATGAAGACCTTCTCGTCGAAGACGAGGCTGGCGTGGCTGACGAGGGTCGCGAGGGGGCGCACGAGGTGGCCCTCCACCTTGCCGCCGCTCGCCCGCTCGAGGACGAAGCGCATCAGGGCGTCGTCCGCGAGCGCGTCGTAGACGATCACCGTCGTCCCCTCGTCGTCCGCCGAGCCCATGAGGGAGCGGTCCTCGTTGCGCAGCACCCCGGCGAAGCCCGTCGCCGGCCGCCACCCGACGAGCTGCAAGAGCCACCGCTCGCCGCGGCGCAGCAGCAGCCGGGCGAGCCCCGGCTCGCCGTCGCGCAACAGCTCCACCGACTCGAGCTCGAGCGGCGCCGGCGGGTCCCCCGCGACGGCGAGCGCGTACCAGCTCTGGCGCTCGAGGTAGCCGGGCACGAGGGAGAAGAGCGTCGCCGCGTCGAGCGTCATCCCCGTCCCCCGATCTCCAACCAGTAGAAACCGTAGGGGCCGAGGGTCACGGGGTAGCCCCCGCCCGACACCGCGGGGAAACTCGCCCTCCCGATCAGCTCGATGGGCACCGCCCGCTCGAAGCGGCCGAGGCCGATCTCGGCGGACTGCGCGAAGCGCGAGAGGTTGTTCACGCAGCAGACGCTGTGGCTCCCCTGGTCGTCCTCGAAGTGGCGGAGGTAGGCGAGCACCGAGGGGTTGTCGGCGGGGAGGACCTCGATCCCGCCGCGGGCGAAGACCGGGTACTGGCGGCGCACCGCCAGCATCCGCTGCAGCCAGTGGAGGAACGAGGAGGAGTCGCGCAGCCCCGCCTCGACGTTCACCGCCTGGTAGCCGTAGACGGGGTCCATGAGCGGCGGGAGGACGAGCTGCGCGAAGTCGCCCTGGGAGAAGCCGCCGTTGCGGTCCGGCGACCACTGCATCGGGGTGCGCACCGAGTCGCGGTCGCCCAGGTAGATGTTGTCGCCCATCAGGATCTCGTCCCCGTAGTAGAGGACCGGGGCACCGGGCAGCGAGAGCAGCAATGCGTGCAGCAGCTCGGCGACGCGGCGGTCGTTCTCGACGAGGGGCGCGAGGCGGCGGCGGATCCCGAGGTTGCGGCGCATGCGCGGGTCGCGGGCGTACTCGGTGTACATGTAGTCGCGCTCGTCGTCGGTGACCATCTCGAGGGTCAGCTCGTCGTGGTTGCGGAGGAAGATGCCCCACTGGCAGCCGTCGGGGATCGGCGGCGTCTGGGCGAGGATCTCGGTGATCGGGAAGCGCTGCTCGCGCCGCACGGCCATGAACATCCGGGGCATCAGCGGGAAGTGGAAGCACATCTGGCACTCGTCGCCGTCCCCGAAGTAGTCGACGACGTCGGTCGGCCACTGGTTGACCTCGGCAAGCAGCACGCGGTTCGGGTACTCGCGGTCGATCTCGTGGCGGAGGCGCTTCAAGAAGGCGTGCGTCTCGGGGAGGTTCTCCCCCGAGGTCCCCTCCCGCTGGAAGAGGTAGGCGGCGGCGTCGAGGCGGAAGCCGTCGAGGCCGAGGTCGAGCCAGAAGCGGAGGACGTCGAGCATTGCCTCCTGTACCGCCGGGTTCTCGTAGTTGAGGTCGGGCTGGTGATGGAAGAAGCGGTGCCAGTAGAACTGCTGGCGGAGCGGGTCGTAGGTCCAGTTCGAGGCCTCGGCGTCGGGGAAGATGACCCGCACGTCGCGGTAGGCGAGGTCGTCGTCGGCCCACACGTACCAGTCGTGCTTGGGGTTGTCGCGCGAGCTGCGCGACTCGACGAACCACGGGTGTTGGTCGCTCGTGTGGTTGATGACGAAGTCCGAGATCACCCGCACGCCGCGGCGGTGCGCCTCCTCGATGAGGCGTCGCAGCCCCTCGGCGCTCCCGCACTCCGGTGCCACCTGCAGGTAGTCGGCGACGTCGTAGCCGCCGTCGCGCAGCGGCGAGGGGTAGAAGGGCAGCAGCCACAGGCAGTCGACCCCGAGCCAGGCGAGGTAGTCGAGCTTCTCGACGATCCCGTCGAGGTCGCCGACGCCGTCGCCGTTGGAGTCGAAGAAGCCCCGCGGCAGCAGCTCGTAGAAGACCGCCCGTTCGAACCAGCGGGGGTCGTCGTCGAGGTTCCGCCAGCTCTCCGGGCCGAGGCGCGCCTCGCCGGGGAGGACGAGGTGGGGGCCGGGGGTGACGGCCCCCGCGACGGGCTCGGGAAGGCCGGGCTGCATCGCCGCTACAGCGGGGCGCGGCCCGGGGCGTGCTCGACGACCCGCTCGATGTCCGCGCCGAGGCGGGCGAGCTTGCCGACGAAGTCCTCGTAGCCGCGGTCGATGTGCTCGACGGCGCCGACGAGGGTCTCCCCCTCGGCGACGAGGCCGGCGAGGACGAGCGCCGCGCCGGCGCGGATGTCCGGGGCCCGCACCGGCGCTCCCGAGAGGCGCTCGACGCCGCGCACCACAGCGTGGTGGCCCTCAGTGCGGATGTCGGCGCCCATCCGCCGCAGCTCGTCGACGTAGCGGAAGCGGCCGGCGAAGACGTTCTCGCTCACGATCGCCACCCCTGAGGCGACCGAGAGCATCGTCACGAGCAGCGGCTTGTAGTCGGTCGCCACCCCCGGGTAGGGGAGGGTCGCGACGTCGACCGCCGAGAGACGCCCCGAGGACGACGCCCGCACCCCCGCTGGCGAGGGGTCGATCGTCATCCCCATCGCGGCGAGCTTCTCCAAGAGCATGTCCATCTGCTCGACGCGTGCGTCGGGGAGGTAGAGCTCGCCGCCGGTGAGGCCGACCGCGGCGAGGAAGGTGGCGGCCTCGACGCGGTCGGGCAGCGTCTCGTGGCGGGCCGGGGAGAGCTCGCTCACCCCCTCGATCTCGAGGCGGCTCGTCCCCGCGCCGCTGATGCGCGCCCCCATCTCGCCGAGGAAGGTGGCGAGGTCGAGCACCTCGGGCTCACGGGCCGCGTTCTCGATCACCGTCGTGCCCTTCGCCAGGCAGGCGGCCATGAGCAGGTTGTCGGTCGCGGTGTGGCTCGGGAACTCGAGGACGATGCGGGTGCCGACGAGGCCGTCACAGCGCCCCTCGACGTAGCCGTGCTCGGTCGTGAACTCGACGCCGAGCTCGGTGAGGCCGCGCAGGTGGATGTCGATCGGGCGCGAGCCGAAGTCGTCGCCGCCCGGCAGCGAGACGCGCGCCGAGCCGTGGCGCGCGAGCAGCGGGCCGAGGACGACGAAGGAGGCCCGCATCTGCTCGACGAGCTCGTAGGGGGCGACGGGGACGAGGACCTCGGGGGTGTCGATCGCGAGCGCCCCCGACGGCTCGCGGCTCACCGTCGCGCCGATCGACTCGAGGACCTCGCCCATGATCGCCACGTCGGTGATCTCCGGGACCCGCTCGAGGATCGAGCGACCGGAGGTGAGCAGCGTCGCCGCCATCAGCTTGAGGGCGGAGTTCTTCGCGCCCTGCAGCTCGACGGTGCCGGAGAGGGGCCCCGCCGGCCGCACGCGCAGGTGATCCATCACGGAACGGTACAACGCGCGCCCTACCCGGTGAGGGTGGCGCGCCGAGCGGTAACGTCGGCCCATGGACAGCGAGCGGAGGGCGCCGGACCGCAACCTCGCCATGGAGATCGTGCGGGTCACCGAGGCCGCTGCGATCGCCGCGAGCCGGTGGGTGGGGCGGGGCGACAAGATCGGGGCCGACGGGGCGGCGGTGGACGCGATGCGGTTCGTCTTCCAGACCGTCTCCGTCGACGGCATCGTCGTGATCGGCGAGGGGGAGAAGGACGAGGCCCCGATGCTCTACAACGGGGAGCGCATCGGGTCGGGGACCCCGCCCGAGGTCGACATCGCCGTCGACCCGATCGACGGCACGACCCCCACCGCCTACGGCCGCGGCGGCGCCCTTTCGGTCGTCGCGCTCGCCGAGCGGGGGTCGATGTTCGACCCCGGGCCGTGCGTCTACATGGAGAAGCTGGCCGTCGGACCGGAGTCCGTCGGCAGGGTCTCGATCGACGCGACGATCGCCGAGAACCTGCGCGCCGTCGCCGCGGCGAAGGGCTCCTCGATCAGCGAGCTCACGGCGATCGTCCTCGACCGCCCCCGCCACGCGGAGATCATCGAGCAGCTCCGCTCCGCCGGTGCCCGCATCCTGCTGATCACCGACGGCGACGTCGCCGGCGCGATCTCGACGGCGTGGCCGGACTCGGGGGCCGACATCCTCTTCGGCGTCGGCGGGACCCCCGAGGGGGTGATCGCCGCCGCCGCCCTGAAGGGCATGGGCGGGGAGATCCAGGGGCGCCTCTGGCCGCGCGACGACGACGAACGGCAGCGGGCGGTCGACGCTGGCTTCGACCTCGACCGCGTGCTCACGACCGACGACCTCGTGGGCGGCGACAACTGCTTCTTCGCCGCCACCGGGGTGACCGACGGGGAGCTGCTGCGCGGCGTGCGCTACACGAGCACCGGGGTGACGACGCACTCCCTCGTGGTCCGCTCCCAGACCGGGACGGTGCGCATCGTGCAGGCGCACCACCGCCTCGAGAAGCTGAAGCAGTTCCGCCTCATCGACCACGTCGAGGCGGCGGCGGCGAACGGCAGCCTTCTCGCCTGAGGAGCCGGTGGCCGAACGGCGCGCCGCGCGCGGGCCGACAAGGAGCGACGCGATGGCCGACGACGACGCCGTGACGCTCGTGCTCCTCCATCCTGTCGGGCTGAACGGGAGCACCTTCTCCCTCCTCGGGCTGCACGACGCGGTGGCGCCCGACCTCCTCGGTCACGGCGGGCGCGAGCGACGCCCGGGGATGACGATGGCCGATCTCGCCGACGACGTGCTCGCGCAGTGCCCCGGCCGCCTCGACGTCGTCGGGGTCTCGATGGGGGCGATGGTCGGCCTCCACCTCGCGCTCGACCACCCGGCGCGCGTCCGCTCGCTGCTCGTCGCCTGTAGCGGCGCCGCCGCCGACCCGGCCACGATGGCGGCGCGCGCCGCGGCGGCCGAGCGCGGCATGGCCGGCGTCCTCGACGAGACCCTCACCCGCTGGTTCACCCCCGAGGCGCTCTCGCGGCGCCACCACCCCGGCGTCGAGCGAGCCCGCCAGGCGCTGCTCGCGATGGACCCCTTCGCCTTCGCCGACGGCTGGCGGGCGATCGGCGGTCACGACGTCGCCGCCCGCCTCGGCGAGCTCGACCTCCCCCTCACCTGCCTCGCTGGCCGGCGCGACCTCGCCGCGCCGCCCGAGCGCCTGCTCGCCATCGCCGAGGCGGTGAGCGGCGCGCGCTTCGTCGTCCTCGAGGCGCCGCACATCGTCCACCTGGAGGAGCCCGAGGCCTTCGCCACGGCGATCGCCGCGCACCTCGGGGGGATCGGCGATCGCTGAGCTGCGCTTCGGCGCGGTGACCTACGCGCAGCGCCTCCGCTTCGGGCGGGGACGCCTCGCCGAGCTCGGCGAGCTCCTCGACGAGCTCGGCCTCGGCGCGGTCGGCGTGCTCAGCGGACCGCACCACGCGGCGCTCGGCGCAGCGCTCCTC
>Ga0307372_10004645_pt1 | contig 21041 bp, 22 predicted proteins | sample OX1MG_FD_202533 | JGI IMG/M metagenome (GOLD analysis project Ga0307372, IMG submission 202533) | Soil microbial communities from Risofladan, Vaasa, Finland - OX-1 | ecosystem: Environmental > Terrestrial > Soil > Coastal area > Acid sulfate soil | place: Finland: Risofladan, Vaasa | collected...
GCGCTCGGCGAGGAATGCGCTGACGCCCCTCGCGCCGGGGCCGCCGGTCCGGGCGAACAGGACGTACAGCTCAGCGAAACCGCCGTTGGTGATCCACTGCTTGGCACCCGAGATCGACCAGCCGCCGCCGCGTTCAGTCGCGGTGGTGCGCAGCGCGGCGGTATCTGAGCCTGCGTCCGGTTCGGTGAGCGCGTACGCCCCGAAGATCTCGCCGGTGGCCAGACGCGGGAGCCAGGCGGCCTGCTGCTCGCGGTTGCCGGCACGCAGCAGCGGCGACGCCACCAGCCCGTTCTGGACGGCGACCGCGGTCGAGGTGCCGGCATCCGCCCGGGCGATCTCCTCCACGACCAGACAGAGTGATGTGGCGTCGAGTCCGGCACCGCCGAGATCCTCGGGGACGACGACGGCCAGGAGCCCAAGTTCGCCCATCTTGCGCAGGACCGCGAGCGGGATGGCGTGGGCCTCGTTCCACGCGGCGGCGTGTGGCGCAATCTCCGCCTGAGCAAACTCGTGTGCGAGCGCCTGGACCTCGCGGTGGGTGTCGGTCAACAGTGTTGCGGGCATCATGTTCCCCCATATCGGTAGACCAGCCGGCCGCCCCGGACGCCGAGCTCGGTGACGGTGTCGCCCGGTCCCGTTGCGCCAGTGTTGGCGACCCACACATGCGCGCCGTCGGCCGCGATCCCGGTCGGGCCCGCGCCCACCGCAACGGTGGCGACGATGCGCCCGTTGCCGGCACTGAGTTCGGCGACGCGACCGAACGCGCCGTCGGTGACCCAGACGTGTGCCCCATCCGAGGCGATCCCGCTCAGGTCCGGTGCCACCTCGGTGGTGTAGAGACGGTGCCCGTTGGTGGCATTGATTGCGGTAACGAGCCCCTGTGCGGTCGCAACGTAGACGCGGCGCCCGTCGGAGGTGATCGCGATCGGGAAGAGGCCGACCCCGATGGTGCGCACGACCTTGCCGGTGCGCTCGTCGATTTCCGTCACCGAATGGCCAGCGACCAGGCCGGCTCCGACGTTGGCAACCCAGACGTGGTGCTTGTCTGCGGTGATGACGTATGCGCTCGGGCCCGTGCGGACGTTGCGCACGAACTGCCCGGTGGCGATGTCGAGCTCGGTGATCCCGCGCGGGCCCGAGCTCGGCACCCCATGGGTGACCCAAAGGTGCGTTCCGTCTGAGGCAACCTGGACGGCCGGCACGCCCGTGTAGAACGACCGCGTGATATGGCCGCTGTGGACATCGATTCCGCTGACGTATCCGCCGATGCTCGTGACCCAGGCATACCGCCCGTCGGAGTCGATGCCCAGCGGACCGAGCCCCACCGAGGTCGCGCGAACGATGCGTCCCGACCTGGCGTCAATCTCGGTCACGCCGTAACCGAATCCGCTCCCGCTGGTTGCGACCCAGACGTGGTGTCCATCCGCGGTGACCGCCAGCGGGCCTTGGGCGACGTGCAGCGTGCGGATGACCCGGACGTTGGACGAGGCGCTCGAGATGGCGGGCAAGAGTGCCACGCCAAGTATGGCGCCGGCCATAAGGCGCGTAATCGTGCGGCGGAGTGGGCGTCGTAGGAAGACCCGAGCGAGATCCATCTGCGTTCCTTTGCGCGCATGCCGCGGGTGCGTCGCGAAGCGCCGACTCGCGTGGGCGACATCGCCCAGGGAGCCGGCAGTCCGAGCGCACGAGAACTCTACTCGCTTGGCCCGCTGGCAGCGCGCCATCTCACCTATCGAGCGGGTCCGCCCGACCGGGGACCGCCGGGGTCCAGGAGGCCCCGGCGGAGACGCCTACTGCTGGGCTTTGACGACGATGCCGGACGTCGGGTCGAAGAACGTTGTGTTCGCCGCGCTCCATCCGCCGAAGAGCGTGATGGTAAAGAGCTTCTGGGGCTGAGGGAAACCGGAGGCAAATGCCGTCGCCACCGACGGGACGACCGGCCGAAAACCGTGCAGGGCGAATACGGCCTGTGCCTGAGACGTCCAGAGGTAGTTCAGGAAGTCCTTGGCCTTGGTGGGGTTGCCCGAGTTGGTGGTCACGGCGGCGGGCGTCTGGATCAGGATCGTCTGCGGTGGGATGACGTAGGAGATCGGGACCCCGTGCTGGCGGGCGAAGATCGCCTCGCTCTCATAGTCGAGCAGCACGTCTCCCTGCCCATTCTGAAAGGTCGTGAGCGCCTGCCGGGCGCTCTTGTCCTGGACGGTGATGTGGTGAAAGAGATTCTTGAGGTACGCCTGTGCCTCGGCCGGGGTCTTGCCCTGCTCGAGTTGCGCGCCATAGGCCGCCAGGACGTTCCAGCGGGCGCCACCGCTCGTGATCGGGTTTGGTGTGAGCACGGTCACGCCGGGGTTGGTCAGGTCGGCCCAGGTCTGGATGTGCTTGGGGTTTCCCTTGCGGACGATGAACACCACGATGGAGTCGGTGACGATGCCCTTATAGGTGTTGCTGTTCCAACTTGAGCTGACGAGGCCCGCCTTGACCAGCCGGGTCATGTCCGACCCGGTGGCAAAGTTCACGACGTCGGCTGGCAGCCCGGCGGCGACGGCACGACTCTGGTCGCCGGAGGCCCCGTAGGACTCGGCGAATGACGTGCCCGCGCCGGCGGCGGTCTTCTGCCAGAGTGGGATGAGCGCGCTGTACGCCGCCTGCGGCGTCGAGTATGCGACAAGCGTCAGCTTGCCGCTGCCGGCCGTGGACGAGCCGGCCCCTGTGGATGCGGCACTCGACGAGCTGCTTCCGCATGCGGTCGCGCCGACGGCAAGCGCCGCGACGAGTGCGCCGAGAACGCCGCCGACCACGCGGCGGCGGGTCGAGCGCAACGGCGCCTGTGCCATGAACGAGCTCCTTGGTGTCGGGGGAAGTGGCGTGCCGGGCCCGCGGGCCAGAACGGCGATGACCTTACGTGCGTCCCGGCTGCAACACAACGGTCACCGCGGGCTATTATGGCAAATACCATACATTTTACCGTGTTAGTCGTTGTCAACACCGTGACGGACCGTTTCGAGGGCATCGCCCGGCGCCACGGGACCGCCTTCCGCGGATAGCGGACGGGCGGTGGGTGGGACGCGTCGGCCACCTGAACGCCTGCCACGGGCGGTCATATGCCGGTGCGCGGCGTCGCGCCGGGTCGTGATGAGTGGGTGGTAGTCGGGCGCTGTGCCGTCCCCGGAGCTTTAACTCTGTTAAACCGTGGGAATTCTGGTAATACTCGCGGAGCACGGCAGCGCCTGTGCCGGCACGTGCCGACGGCGCCGCGGAGGCGGCACGGCGGCGGGAGTGAGTTTGATGAGGTGCGAGGCGGGACAGTGACTGCGGGGATGTCGCAGATCAGCAGCGGAATCATCGGCGTGGCCACGTGGTGACCCGCGCGGTGGATGCGCCGGGCCCGGCCATGCGCCGCCGCCGCGTGCGTGCGAACGGGGCGGGGACCTCACTGAGCCTCGGCGTCGCCGTGGTCTACTTGAGCCTGATCGTGCTCATCCCGCTTGCGGCGCTCGCGTGGAAGGCCGTCGGCGGGGGCTGGTCGCAGTTCTGGACTGCCGTGACCTCGCCCGAAGCGGTGGCAGCGCTGCGGTTGACGTTCGAGGTCACCGGTGCTGCCGTCGCGATCAACGCGGTCATGGGGACGCTGATCGCCTGGGTGCTCGTCCGTGACGCGTTTCCTGGTCGCGCGGTCGTCGACGTGCTGTTGGACCTGCCATTCGCGCTCCCCACGATCGTCGCGGGACTGACGCTCCTGTCCCTGTACGGCGTCAACGGCCCGCTGGGCGTGAACATCGCCTACACGAAGGCGGGGATCGTGCTGGCCTTGATGTTCGTGACGCTGCCGTTCTCCGTGCGCGCGGTCCAGCCGGTGCTCGCCGCGCTCGATCGCGATATGGAAGACGCCGCAGCGACGCTGGGCGCCGGACCGTTCACGATCGCCCGCCGCGTCGTCCTGCCGAACCTGGCGCCGGCGATTCTCTCCGGGATCGGGCTGGCGTTCAGCCGTGCAATCGGAGAATTCGGCGCCGTGGTGCTCATTGCCGGGAACCTTCCGTTCAAGACCGAGACGGCGTCCGTCTACATCTTCGGCCAGATCGAGAATGACAACGCGCAGGGTGCGGCCGCCGCCGCGCTGGTCCTGCTGGTGGCATCGCTGGTGCTGCTGGTCATCTTCGGGTTCCTCGAGTCGCGGGTGACTCGCCATGAAGGCTAGGTTCGGACTCCGGGCGATCGCAGGGGTCTACCTGGCGCTCGTGCTGGTTGGTCCCCTGGTGATCGTGTTCTGGAGTGCGTTCCGGCACGGTGTCGGGCCCGTCTGGGATGCGATCAGCTCGCCTGACGCGGTGGCGGCTCTGAAGCTCACCTTGCTCACGGCGGCAATCGCGGTGCCGGCCAACACGATCTTCGGGATTCTGGCGGCGCTCGTGCTCGCCCGGCGTCGGTTTCCCGGACGCCGTGCCGTCAGCGCGCTCATCGACCTTCCGCTGGCGCTGTCACCCGTCGTGGTGGGTCTGGCGCTGGTGCTCGTTTGGGGCCGCGCCGGATGGTTCGGGCCGTGGGCGATCAACCACGGCGTGAGCGTGATCTTCTCGACCCCGGGCATCGTGTTGGCGACGATGGTCGTCTCGCTGCCGTTCGTCACCCGCGAGCTGGTCCCCGTCCTGCGGGAGCTCGGTATCGAGCAGCAAGAGGCCGCTGCGACGCTTGGGGCCAACCCGCTGCAGATCGTGTGGCGCATCACCCTGCCAGCGGTTCGATACGGGCTCATCTACGGCGTCGTACTGACGACCGCCCGGGTGATCGGAGAGTTCGGCGCCGTCGCCGTGGTATCGGGCAACATCGCTGGCCAGTCGCAGACGATGACGCTCTACGTCGAGGACCGGTTCCAGGAGTTCGACCTCGTCGGCGCGTATTCGGCGTCGGTCCTGCTCGCCTGTATCTCGATCGCCACGGTTGTGGTATTGCGCCTGCTCAACCGCCGAGGAGTCCAATGACGATCGAGGTGCGTGATATCTCGAAGCAGTTCGACCGCCACGTCGCCCTGGACCGGGTCTCGCTCGAGGTTCCGCGCGGGTCCCTGACCGCCCTCCTGGGCCCGAGCGGCAGCGGCAAGTCGACGTTGCTGCGGATCATCGCCGGGCTGGAGACGCCCGACTCTGGGCGCATCTGGATTGACGGCAGCGATGTGACTGGGGTGCGTCCCCAGCGTCGCGGGATCGGCTTCGTGTTCCAGCACTACGCCGCGTTCAAACACATGACCGTCCGCAACAACATCGGGTTCGGGCTCTCGGTGCGGCGTCGCCCGAAGGCCGAGATCCGGGCGCGCGTGGATGAACTGCTCGCGATCGTCCAACTGGAGGGACTCGGCGATCGCTACCCGAGTCAGCTCTCCGGAGGTCAGCGTCAGCGCATGGCACTCGCCCGCGCGCTGGCTGTCGACCCGGCGGTACTGCTTCTCGACGAGCCGTTCGGTGCGCTCGACGCGCGCGTGCGGGGGGAACTGCGCCGGTGGTTGCGGCGCCTGCATGAGCAGACCGAGGTGACCACCGTGCTTGTCACCCACGATCAGGAAGAGGCGATGGAGGTCGCCGACCGAATCGCCGTCATGGATCACGCGCAGATTCGCCAGGTCGGGCCCCCGCGCGAACTCTACGACGACCCCAGCAACCCGTTCGTGATGGAGTTCTTCGGGACGGTCAACCGCGTCGGTGATGCGTTCGTCCGTCCCCACGACCTCAAGTTGCACCGGTCGCCGAATGGCGCGACACAGACCGCGACCGTCGAACGGCTCGTGCATCTGGGGTTCGTCGTGCGCGCCGATCTCGTGAAAGACGACGGCCAGGCGCTGACCGCACAGCTCACGGCTGACGAGGCCGAGCACCTCGGCCTCGAAGTTGGCGACAACGTGTTTGTGGCGGCACGCCGCGAGCGGGTATTCCTCGAGGGCGAGGGCATCTAGGGGGTGCCGGGCGCAGACAGCCGGGGCGGGCGCTACCGGTCGACCGGCCTTCACTGCCCCAGGTCACCGCGGTTGGGCCTAGGATTACGAGCAGTGACCCGTCCCGGCAGAAGGTGGTCCGGCGGGTGCTGACGAATCTGCGCGACACGAGGCACGGAACCCGGCGGCGGTTGAGCCGATGAGAAAAGGCGGATTAATGCGGAACGCACGACGGCTGGTGTGGGCAGTACCGCTCGTAGGCGCGGCCCTCCTGGCGACGGCGGCCTGTGGATCGAGCTCGTCGAGCACCACCAAGAGCAGCACGACCAGCACGAGTTCACAGACAGCTGCAAACGCGCAGCTGTGCTCGGCGGCATCCGGCCTCCAGTCAGCCATTTCCGGCATGAATGGACTGACGTCGTCAACGTCGATCACCCAGTTCGCCAGCGCAACCGGGGGCGTGGCGACCGCGTGGGCTGCACTTCAAACCGCGGCGGCCGCGGCGAAGGGCATCGACACGACCAAGCTGGGCAACGCGGTCAACACGTTCGAGTCGACGATGCAGTCGCTGCCGGGCAAGGGCCTGTCGTTCAGCCAGGACATTCAGAGCGCGAAGGCGGCGATCGTACCGGTCGAACAGGCCGCCAAGAGTATCGCCCCCAACTGCGGGACTACATCAACAACGAGCACCGCGTCCGGCTCTTAGAAGCTGTCTCAATACCCATGCCGGAAGGTCTTTTTGGGTAACTCAGCGAACCTGCTGACAAAGACATAACCTCGGCGAGGCGGTGCCCTGTGGCTGAGTCTGTGTGGCGGGTCCGCGATGAGTTGTGGGAGGTCATCGAACCGCTGCTTCCCGCCCACCGGCCCGATCCACGTGGTGGTCGTCCACGCGTCGATGACCGTGTGTGCTTCAACGCGATCGTGTTCGTGCTGGTTACGGGAATCGCCTGGCGATACCTCCCCCGCGAGTTCGGCTGCTCACCGGCGACCGCGCATCGCCGGCTTACGGCCTGGCAGGCCGCCGGTGTGTGGGAGCGATTGCATCGCGAGCTGTTGCGGCGCCTGAACGCACAGGGGCGAATCGACTGGTCGACCGCGGTGGTCGACGGCAGCCATATCCGTGTGCTTTTGGGGGGCTCCACACCGACCCCTCGCCGGTTGACCGTGCCCGCGCTGGCTCCAAGCACCATCTGATCACTGACGCCAGCGGGATCCCGCTGGCGATCGGCTTGACCGGCGGGCATCGCAACGACGTCACCCAGCTACTGCCGTTGATCGACGCTGTCGGCCCCGTCACCGGCAAACCGGGACGACCCCGCAGGCACGCCGAGCGGGTGCTCGCCGACCGTGGCTATGACCACGACAAGTACCGCCGCGAGCTACGGATGCGCGGCATCAAGCCCGTGATCGCCCGGCGCGGCACCGCGCATGGCTCCGGGCTCGGCAAGGAGCGATGGGTCGTGGAGCGCACCTTCGCCTATCTGCACAACTTGCGCCGCTTGAGGATTCGCTACGAACGCTCGGCCGAGGTGCACGACGCGTTCATGCTGCTGGGCTGCGCGGTGGTGTGCCAGCGCCGCTTGGCGGTCGCCTGATCAATCCCCCGCGCCATCGTCGAGACTGCGACGCCCGTATTGGTCGGGGATCCAGCCCCAGCCCCAGATCGCCACCGGAACCTCGGGGACGTCGCCGTACTCGTCCAGCGGATCGGCTTTGTCGGGCAGCACCGTGCACTGGTGGCGCCAATCGTCGCCGAGGTCAAAGGTGTAGGTGAACTGATCCCCGGCCTTGACTTCACGTGCGACCTTGAGCTTGGCGTGATCGAGCCAGAGCATCTCGGGAGCCCAGGAGTCGTCGGGGTAGCCGATCATGCGTCCGTCGGGGAGCTCGAAGGTGTGCAGGTGCGACAGATCCCACCGCGCGAAGCCCGCGTCGATCGCGTCAGCGAACGCCGCGAACGAATGCCCGGGGCCCACGATGAAAATCCGCCCCGGCGCAGGGTCGCAGATGATGTCCCGCCCACCGAGAAGATCAACCCGGATCTGCAACCACGTTCGCGCCATCCCACAAGACTACGCGGGTATTGAGACAGCTTCTTAGTGCGGGCGTAGCAATCGCCGGCGCGGGGGGGCCGTTCGGCCAGTGCGCCGGCCGGAATGCGCTGGCGGACGATCCGATTGTGGGATTGCACGGGCCCGGTACGCGCCGTCGTCCACGGCCGACCGACGCCGCGATGAGATGCCGGGACATCCGGCCGCTCCGGGTCCCTACGACGTCGGTGGTCTCGCGGCGACCGGCGACCGGCGGCGGGAGCCGCGCCCGAGCGCACGGTCGGGCCAAAAATGGAAATATTTTCCGGGTTTTCGGGCAATAGCGGCGGCGTCCGCCCTTGCGGAGCACGAGCGTCGCTATAAACTCAATAGATCGGATGCACTTAACGGTGATTGCCACCAGTAGGACTGCGATGGGGAGCGTATGGCCGACTCTTCAATAGCGATACTCCACCGTGCGGGCGCGTTGACGACGGCCGAGGCGGCATGCGCGCCGCCGATGAGACCGACGACCGATATTCACCAGCACCTCTGGCCCGAGGAGCCACTTGCCGCCCTTTCGCGCCGTGCGGCGGCGCCGCGTTTGGTGCGACGCGGCCGCGTGTGGGAGCTGTCGGCCCGTGGCGAGCCGGCCTGCTTGGTCTGATCCGGCTGACCACGATCCCGTCCGACGCGCAGATCATGCCGCCGCCGACGGCATCCATCGCATCGTCGTCGCTCCATCGTGCCCGGTCGGGATCGTGGCGTTGTCCGCGGGCGAGGCGCCGCCGCTCTTGGACGCCCACCACACCGGCTTCGCGCGTCTCGGCACTCCGTTTCGCGCCTGGGCAGCTGCGAGTCTGGCCGATCCCGATCCCCAGCTGCTCGGCGCCCGCCTGTCGGACGGATTCGTCGGGCTGTGCCTACCTGCCGGCGCGTTCGCGGGGCCTGGGCACACGTCGGTCGTGGCGCCGCTGCTCGAGGTGTTGACAGGCCGGTCGGCTCCGCTGCTGATCCATCCGGGTCCTGCACCATGGGACGCCGGTTCGGACGCCCCATTGGCGGCGCCGGGATGGTGGCCCGCCCTGACGACGTACGTCCACCAAATGCACCAGGCGTGGTTCGTCGTCAACCGCTTCGTCCGTCCGGACTTCCCGGAGCTGAGGATCTGCTTCGCAATGCTTGGTGGCCTGGCGCCACTCCATGCGGACCGGCTACGCAGTCGGGGCGGCGGCGTGGTCGGCGATCGGTTCACCTTTGTCGAGACGTCGTCGTACGGACCGGCGGTCACCGCCGCCGTGGCCGCCGTCATAGGCGACGAGGCGATCGTGTTTGGCAGCGATCGGCCCGTCGTGGATGCCGCGCCGGCAGTGATCCCGGGGGCACCGACCGCTCGGGACAATGCTGCGCGCCTAATTGATGGGGAGGTAGGGCAGTGAGCAGCGCGACGGTGGCCGGTGGACTGGCGGTGCGAGACCTGCACGAGCTGGTTCGCGAGCTGGCAGACGATCGTGAGCGATGGGTGCCGTTGGTGCGCCACGACCCTCACCAACGGGGCGTCGCCCTGTTGCTGCGCGACGACCAGGTCGAGGTCTGGGTGCTGAGCTGGATGCCAGGGCAGGACACCGGGTACCACGACCACGGCGGGTCGGCTGCGGCGATTTGCGTGACCGAAGGCGAGATTTGCGAGGAGCGGCTGTCATTTGTCGGACCTCCTCGAGGTCAGACGCTCGGCGAGGACGACATTGGCGTGGTCCCCGCGTTGCACATCCACCGCGTCTATCACGCCGGTGCGGTGCCATCGGTGTCGATCCACGCCTAGTCGCCTCCCTTGGTGGACGTCGGGACGTACACCGCCGATGCCGAGGGGCTCATCGAGCGCCGGGTGCAGCCAGGGGACCACGAACTGCTGCCCTGACCCGGTGCTAGCACCGGGTCAGGGCAGCAGTGGGCCAGAGACCTGCGGCCCCGTCGCGCGGCACCGCGACATGGGGCCGCGCGGGACTCTAAGGTGGCGTGAATGGCACCACGCGACAGAGTTTTCGCGCTCGCTGCGCTGACCGCCCTCGCGCTCCTTACCGGCTGCGGGGGTGCGACCTCGAACACGTCGACCACGCCGCTGACCGGTACGGTCTCGACGCCGGCGGCGCGCACGAGCACGGGATCGATATCCGGCGCGAGGTCACCGACGAGGCCGCCATCTGCGCCCACGCGCGACCCGGGGGCACTGCCCCAGACCGCCACGAAGCCGGCAACCCACGACGTCTTCGATGCGCAGATGCGCATGCTGTGGGCCGCGATCGTCGCAGGGTCGCCACGGTCCGGGCGCCAGGTGTTCTTCCCCGAGGCGGCCTACCGTCAGCTCAAGGCCATTCCCGACCCTACGAGCGACTACGTCTACCGGCTGCGTGCCTTCTTCGATCTGGACCTCGCCGCGTACCACGCCCACGTCGGGCCCACGCCGGCGCGGGCCAGGTTGGTCGCGATCGAGGCGGATCCGGCGCTCGCCGCATGGATTCCGGCTGGGGCCTGTGAGAATGCGGTGGGGTACTGGCATCTCCCGGGAACGCGCTTGGTGTACGCGGTCGGAGGGCGCACGTACTCCTTCAGGGTCTCGTCTCTGATTTCGTGGCGCGGGGTGTGGTACGTCATCCACATGGGGCCCAACCCACGTCCGGTCAACGTGGGCACGGTCGATGATCCCCAGATCGGTCCCGGCGTCGCGGGTCCGAGCGGCGGATGCTGATGCAGGTCACGGTCGTTGCGGCGTCCATCCCAGTCACGTCGAGGCGGCGCTACTTTGGAGCGCCCGTCGGCGCCACGCCATCCCGGCGCCTTGGGATGTAGCGCCGGTTCGCAACGAACCCGAACGCTGCCGCGACAAGGCTGACGACCCCCCCGAGCACGAGCGGTGCGCGTCCACCAAGCGTGTCGGCGAGCCAGCCCAGCAATGGGCCGCCAATCGGTGTTGTGCCGGCAATGAGGACCGTTTGCAGGGCCAACACGCGTCCGTGCATTTCCGCCTTGCCTTCGACCTGGACGATCGCGGTGGTCGAGGTCAAGTACAGGATGCTGGCCATGCCAACCAGGAAGACCACCGGCACGGCGGCACCGACTCCCGGCACCGCGGCGAGCAGCAGCATGGTGACGCCGAGCGCCACGGCGCCGATGATGATGTGTCGCATTCGGACGAGGCTCCGGTGGGCAACGACCAGGGCGCTCACCACCGCTCCCGCGCTGAGCACCGAGTAGAGCACAGTGAACACCGTGCCGGTGCTGTGCAGACCGTCAGTCACAAAGAGCGGGAGCGTAACGTTGAAGTTGTACGACAGGGTGCCGATCGCGGCGAGCATCACGAAACTGATCCACAGTGACGGCATCGATCTGACGTAGCGCAGGCCCTCGCGGACCTCGCCCTTGGCTCTTGGTGTGGGCGGCCGGCGGTAGAGCTCGACCGGCCGCATGATGTGTAGGCACACGAGGACCGCGACATAGCTGGCCGCATCGAGCACAAAGCACCAGCCGAAGCCCACGGTCGCCACGAGGAGGCCCGCCAACGCCGGTCCGAAGATGCGCGACACGTTGACGACCGCGCTGTAAAGCACGACCGCGTTGGGGATGTCCTCGACCGGGACCATTTCGGACACGAACGAGCGCCGCAGCGGATTGTCGAACGCCAAGAGCGTGCCGCCGACCACGGCCAGGCCGTACAGGCCCGCGAGCGGAGGGTGCGGCAGGAACGCCAGGATGGCGAGGCCGATCGACTCGGCCATCTCGAGACTTTGGGTCAGCAGCAGGAAGCGCCGCTTGTCGGATCGGTCGGCGAGGGCGCCTCCCCACGCGGACAAGAACAGGATTGGGCCAAACTGGCATGCGGCGAGCAGGCCCACGGCAAGCCCGCTGCCGGTCAGCTTGAGCACGAGCAGGATGAGCGCGACGTTCGTCAGCCAATTGCCGGTGTTCGACACGATCTGGCCGATGAAGTACAGCCGGAAGTTACGGTGCCGCAGGGAGAGGAACGTCGCCGCGAGCGCGCGGTTCAGGCGGCGGGTGATCGAATTGTCGGGTATGCCCAAGCTCACGAGACCTGCAGCACGTCGAAGACCAGGAGCGACGTGGGGTCGAGATGACGGGTGGATACCCGCTCAGCCACCGCGGCGTCCGCGCACGGCAGCAAACCTATCCTGCGCGCGTTAACCAGGGCGGCGGGTGCGCACCGGCCGGATGGCGTCCGATCGGGGATCGGTGTGGCTATGGGATCCGGGCGTCGCGATGTGATGCGGCGACCCGACGATCGTGGTCGGTCAGATCCGCGTCCCTGACCCGCATGACGCGTGTCCAGTGCTCGCACACCGGACATCGCTGGATGCGGCCTCCGCCGAGGCGAACCGCCTTGACGGAGACCCCGGCAACCCAAATCGTCGTGAACAGGTGCCCGTGGCGGCACCGCACGACGACATTGCCGCCCATAGGGTGGCCACCACGCCGTACGGCACGTGTGTTGAGCACCACCGCCAGGACCGCGACGGCAAACACGACGACGAGCCAGACCACAGCGTCAGCGTACGCCAGCTGTGGTGTCGCCGTCGGCGACGCCTGACGCTCCGTCGGGGCCGCGAGGTCAGTGCGCGCCCGCGAACAGCAGCCCGTACTGCACCAGGTGGCGGTCCCCAAGGTACTCCTCGGTGACCCGGAGCTGGGCATTGCGGCCGAGTCGCGCGGCCTCCTGCGGGTCAGTGAGTAGCGACGCAATGGCGCGCCCGAAGCCTGCGAGATCGGCGGGGTCACCCAGGAGCAGTCCGTGCTCGCCGTCGGTGATCTGATCGACGATGCCCCCGACGGCGCTCGCCACGATCGGCCGCGCCTTCCACATGGCCTCAGTGACGGTGAGGCCGAACCCCTCGGCAAGGCTCTTCTGCACGACGACCCGTGCGTGGCGCTGAAGTGCGTTGACGATTGCGGCCTGCTCATCGGGGTCGGCCATCGGCAGGCACGCCAAGTGGATCCTGCTGCGCTCGGAATGCGGCAGCTGGCGCCATCGCACGATGCACTGCTCAAGGACCACGCGTGCGTCCGGATCGTCGGCGACCCCCGTGACGATCGGACCCGCGAGTACGAGGTGTGCACCGAGTCTCGGGTCGACGTGCTCGGCAAATCCGGCGATCACACCGTCCATATCCTTTTGGTGGTCCCAGCGCGAGACCTGCACCACAAGCGGAGCCTCGGGTGGCGGCGGTGGCCCGGTCTGCAGGATGTCCGCATGCCGGTTGATCCGGCCGGGCGATCCGTCGCCGTGCGCAAACGGCACATCCGGTCGGTGGGACCCGTCGCCGACGAGGCCGACGTAGCCCAGGGTCATGTGCACGGTGCGGTGCGACATCGGCTGGTTCTTCGGTGAGAAGGGATCGATCGACGGCGGGATCACGGTGACCCCCGCGGGGTCTGCCCAGGGAGGGGCGAACGCCGGACGGGAGACCACGTACTCGCTGACGCCGTCCAGATACGGACGAAGGAATTCCCAGGCGCGTCGCGTCCATTCGTTCGGTACGTCGCATCCGACGTGGCAGCGCCAGAACACCCGGGCACCCGCAGCGGCGAGGACTCGAGCCAGGCCAGCCGGTTGGGGATCGTGGAGGAGAATGACGTCGCCTCGTCGGACCACCACCAGGAGTTCGTTGGCGTTCTCGTGCAGTACCTGCTCGTAATGGCGCCGCTCGAATTCTCCGAGCGGGCCACCATCGCCGGGCCCTCCGTAGAGCCCGTGGTGGATGCGCTTCGTGGTCTCGAAGAACGCGTGATCGCCTGAGATCACGAGCCAGCGCGCGTCGATGCCCGCTCCGCGCACGTAGGACAGCAGCGACATCAGCATCTCCGCGACCCCGCCACCGGCCGCGGCGGAGTTGATGTTGATCACCGCGCGCCCGGCCAGCGCGGCATGTGCTACCTCGGCGACGTGCTCGACCGTCTCCATGCGTTCGACCCCGATCAGCGGGGCGAGGCGTGCGATGTCGACCGCCTGGACCTGCACCTCATGCAATCGCGTCTGTGCCGTCGCGATCCCCGCTTGCCGGTCCCAGTGGGGTGGATGACGTGCCGTGTCGAGCCTCGGAAGCGGCACGCGTCGGTCGCTGCACACCTTACGCGTGGTTGCCGGCGGCCGCCGGGCGGATTGTGAAACCGACCCCGCCGCGCGATGCTCGCCCGCCCGCTGGCGCCGACCCGTCGGCGTTGGAGCGCATCGGAGCCCCGGCGATGCGCTCCAACGCCGTAGCCGAGTCGATTCGGTGCCGTCCGTCGCCTCCGCGGGCGTGCCTGCCGCCGATCGCAGTGTTCGCCTTGGCGAGCTGGTTGCCGATCGGTCGCCCGGCCTTGTTGCGCCCACGTGGCGGGCCTACAGTCGGGGAGTCCGGACGGTGACCACGTCGGCGCCGCACAGCACGGCAAACGAAACGGAACGGTGATCATGAGCGATGCAGCCCTCGACGGGCTTGGACCCGTTGACTACGTTGTCGTCGAGTTTCCGTCCGGAGCGAGCAACTTCACCGGCGAGATGGCGGCCGAGCTCATCGCCCTTGTGGACTCCGGAACGATTCGTCTGATTGACGTGTTGGTGCTCACCAAGGCCGAAGATGGCAGCGTCGAGGCCATGGAGCTCTCGGATGTCGGCGAGTTGGGGGAGCTGCGCGCGCTCGAGACTGAGCTGGCTGAATTGCTGGCCGCGGAGGACGTCGCGCATCTGGCAGCCGCCATGGACCCGGGCACCACCGCCGGTGTCCTGGTCTGGGAGAACGTGTGGGCGGCGCCGTTGGCGTCGGCGGTGCGGCGCTCCGGGGGCCAGTTGATCGCCGATGGACGGATTCCGATCCAGGCGATCATCGCATCCATCGAAGCCGACGAAGCAACCGCGACCGAAGGAGAATGACCATGCCCCTCAGGCCAGCACGAGTCGGCAGAGTCGGCGTCATCCGCGCGCCAGTAGCGAAGACCGCAGTCGTGGCCAAGGCCGTCACACCCGGCCCGGCGCCCATTGCGAAGACCGCGGTCGTCGCCGCTGCGGTCACGCCTGGAAGGCGTCGCCGGCGCATCTAGGGCTCGCTTGGATGGCGCCGGTGTGTGTTTCACGAACGCCGGCGCGACCGGCCATCGCCACACTTGAGCATTCGCGGGATGGGTACCATCCGGCGCGGATGCGCGGGCCGGTGGTCATCCGGTGACCGTCAAGCTCCCGAGGACAGCGCGCGGAGAACCTCATCGTGAAGAAGAAGCGCAAGAAAAAGAAGAGGTCGCTGAACCCTGGAGTACTATCTGGGGTGATGGGCGATTCTCTTTATGAGATCGAGCAGATCCTGACGGCGTCGGGTTCCGAACCCGAGTCCGCGCCGCGCGAGCTTCGCGGCATCCAGGCCCAGCTGACGCGGTTTGCGGCGGATATCGAGGCGGCTAGGCGGCGGCTAGAGTCGGTGCGTCCCGCGCTCGCCGCCGCGCGCCAGCGGTTGGCATTGCTTGAGGCTGCGCAACCAGCGCTTGTGGAGGCCCGTCGGCGCCTGTACGCGCTTGAGGCCGCCGGCGCTGGACTTGATCAAGTCCACACACGCGTCCGGACACTTTCGCCAAGCCTCGAGTCTGCGCGGCGCGCGCTCGAGACGACCGCCGCGGGGATGCCGCCGTCAACGCGGCAACAGGTGCGGCAACTTGCCACCGAACTCGACGCCGTCTCGCGCGCGCTAGCTGTACCGACGCCGATCCTCGAGGCGCTTCGGCAGCGGGTGCGGGCGCTGGAGGCGCTGGAGCCCCTTCTTATGGCGGCCCGCGACGAGGTCGAGGCCCTCGAAGCCTTGGTCCCCGTCGTCGAAACAGCGCGCCACGATCTGCGCGCGCTTGCCACGGACCTCGAGGCCCCGCGACGGGCCCTCGACGCGGCCATCGGGACGTTCCCGGCGACGCTCGGGACGCGAGGGGCGGTACCGATCGACTGAACGTCTCCAACGGCTCGCCGGAGGCGCGTTGCGGCCTGAACGGCGCGGGGACGAGTTGGCGGCGACCCGGCGGCCGCGGCCACCCAGCTGCGAGGCGGTGTCGAGCGGCTGACCACGGTCGACGCCACGCCAATCGGACGCCGGCCCGGATCGTCATTCCGCAGGTCAACGAGGCCGGACGGTCCGTCGGATGACGTCCATTGACCCGGTTACGGCGTGTGTGAGACCGTCTCGGCGCCTTTCAACTCACCATCCCCGGATGTGCGTGTGGCCCACAACCTCGAAGACAAGCTCACCTTGGCCCTCAGGGCGGGGAGGGCCCTGGGTGCGGGTGGCTTCGCTGCGATCGACTTTGAGACCGCGACTGCCGCGCGTGCCAGCGCGTGCTCGGCGGGCGTCGCGGTGGTGCGCGAAGGCTACGTACACGAGGTGCGGACATGGCTCATCCGGCCGCCCGACAACGAGTATGACCCCTTTAACATCGCGATCCACGGCATCACGCCCGACATGACCGCTGACAGTCCAACGCTGTCCGAGGTCTGGCCGGAAATGTCGAGCTTCGTTAACCAGCGACCACTCGTGGCCCATAACGCCGCATTTGACATGGGCGTCCTTCGCGCGTCGCTGGCGACGGGCGGTATGTCATGCCCGGACCTCGACTACGCCTGCACGTATCAACTCGCCCGACGCGTCTGGCGCGGGCGCCTTTCCTACCGTCTGAATGATCTTGCTGCAGAGGGCGGGCTCCGCGTAGACCACCACGAGGCCGGGTCCGACGCGGCCACCGCTGCATTACTCGGCGTTGCCTTGTGCGGCGTGGCGGGTCAGCACCTGATCCCCGACGCGGTCCACGCCATCGGGCTCCATATGCGCCATCTATCGGAATTCGGCCAGACGATCCGCCCGTCCGGCTTCCAGCCGGACGTCGGCGCAATCCCCGAGAGCGGTCCATTCGTCGGCAAGACGGTGGTGTTCACCGGTGCACTCGTGCTGTCGCGGACCGATGCGGCCCAGCTGGTCGCCAACGCCGGGGGACACGTCGAGACAACGATCTCACGCGCTGCCGACTACCTGGTCGTCGGCGTTCAGGACCCCGAGAAGGTCAAAGACGGTGTTCGATCATCGAAGATGATCAAGGCGGCAGCGCTTGCGGCTGACGGCGCCCCTATCGAGATGCTCTCCGAAGCCGACTTCGTTCGCATGCTCACCGCGTAACGATGTGCCAATCTGGCGGGACGGACACGGCGACGTCAGACCGTGACCCGTGAGCCACGGCACCGGTCGCGCCGCGTGTACGGGCGCTCTTCGGCATGGGCACGGTAGGACTCGGGCGTGCATTGCTCGGGACGATGTCCCCCGTAGTGGCTGGTCGCTGCCAAGACCGCGGAACTGGCGGGTTGAGAGGGTGCCGTGCTGGACCCAGATACATTGGGCCGCTCAGACTGTGCTCTCGGCAACTCATCCGGTCAAGCGGACGTCGCGACGCGCCAAGTATCGGCGTGCCTTGCCATCAGCGCTGCCGGCGCCCCGTCCGCGCCGGGCGGCGCGTTCGGATTGCCGACCACGCATCTCGGGCGAGGCGACGTGTCCGCGGTCGATGAGATCGACGCCGACATCCCCGAGATACGCACGCGGTCGCGATAACCGCCGTCCGTGCGCACCGCAACCATCGGAATGGCGATCACCCGGCGGCCGCATCCCGCCGGGTGATCGTGAGCCGGGCCCCCCAGGCCCCGCTCATCGGCGGCGGTGCACCTCGCGAGTCTCCGCCGCCTGCAACCGGTTTAGCAGGGATTGCTGGACCCCAGCTGTGTGCGCACTGGCGGGTTCGTGGGTCCAGATCGTCTATATGCGGGTGTTTCGTAGATATTCCGACAAGAAGGCGAAACACGGCACACGAAAATCGGTCCGAAAATCATATTGCGAGTGCGATCTCGCGCCGACAGGCGGCATCTCGAGATGCTCGCGTCCACGTTCGGCGAGCGCGCGGCGTCCGTGGGCTCCGAATAGTGGCTGGCGCGGCACACCGAGACGTGTGCGGAGACGCGGCCGAGTTCGGCCAGTTTCGGGCCTCACACGGGGGCGGGCCCGGTGACCTTGCCGCCTGAAGGGAGCGGTGATGCGCACGACCCCGCGCCGGGCACCGCCGGTCGCCTGTGGATCGGATCGGACACGGAACGGTTCGGCAAGCGCCTCGATTGGGCGTGTTGATGGGCGTAGCACGATGCGAGTCGCAATCCTGGCGACGGCCGGCTGGTGGATGATCGTTGTTGAGCCAACGCCGGATGCCATCGACCCCGCGAAACCCGTCCAGTCAGGGCCCGCATGGAGCACTACGGCGTAATGATCCGTCGTGTGGCCGGTCTGTGGCGGTGCACCGGTCCGACCGAGCGCCGACGGAGGTTGTTCCGCGCTACCCAGGCCGTCCCGGCCCAGATCGCGCACAACCCGGGGCCCAACCAACCGCCTGTGGCAGAGCGGGCCGGCCTGAGGGCGCGCGACTTCCGAGGCGACGCTGGCTAGGGTTCGCCCATGGCGGACTGGTACCGGACGCAACTCGTCGACACGGGGCGCTCCGTGGCGCTCTGGGTCTTGATTGGGTTTCTCGTGACCTACGGGCTCACCCGATGGATAACGCGTCGCATTCGTGCGCGCGATGCCAGCGGAGCCGATGACGAGGGCGCGTCAATCAAGGACGTCTACATCGGTGGTGTTCACGTCCACCACCAAGTCTGGGGAATCCTCCTCATCCTGACCGTCGGCCTCGTCGAGTTTCGCTACCACCCGGACTCGCCGTGGAAGGACATTCTCGGCGCTCTGTTCGGCGTGGGCGCGGCGCTTGCCCTCGATGAGTTCGCCCTGTGGTTCCACCTCGAGGATGTGTACTGGACCGATGAGGGGCGCAAGTCAATCGATGCGGTCATGGTCGCCGTCGTCGTCGGGGTCGCGGTCCTGTTGAGCTCCTCACCAGTTGGGCTCGATCCGAATACCGCCCGCAACGAGGGGTACCTCATCGCGTCAGCCACGGTGATCATCAATCTGACATTCGCGATCATTTGCTTCCTCAAAGGGAAGCTTGCGACCGGCCTCGTCGCGCTTCCGGTCCCGCTGGTCGGTCTCATCGGGGCAATCCGGCTCGCGAAGCCGTCGTCATTCTGGGCCAGGCGGTGGTACACGGAGCCCAAGATGTCGAAGGCGACGGCGCGCTTCGGCGAGCAACACGACGCGCGCCGTGAGCGACTGCGCGATCTCTTCTCGGGCGGGCGCTGGTAGGCGGCGCCGCCGGACGATTTGGCTCTTCACGCTGCGTGCCCGCCATGCGAGCGGCGCGGCGCAGGAGTTGCGAACGGCCTCCCGACGTTCGAGCCGCTACGAGCGATTCGGGGGTTGGGCGCCCAACGACGCGAACCTGGGCCCACGGGGACGCTGAGTCGCCGGAGGTTCGCGTCACGCGGAGTCCGACAGGCCACGGGCGCAGCGTGGTGAGCGTCGCGTCGAGACGTCACTGCTGAGACCGCGCCTCGCGCCCACGTGACTGATGTCCCCCATTGGTCCCGTGTGCCGCACACGCCGCAACGCGCAATGAACGCGTCCGCTTCGCGGGTCCCGCCCGGCAACGTTCGGTGATTTCACACTCGCAGCCAGACCCGCATCGGCGGTTCAGTTCGTGCGCGCTGGCCACGGTCGGCGCGATACGCGGATCTCATCGCCCGCCCCGCGGCCGTGCCGGGGATGGGTTGGGAGCCGGCAGCGGTGGTCGGCTCTGATCCGCACAGCAATCGCATGCCGCCACCCACCCACCTGCGCGCAGTTCAGCCTCCGGCCATCGCCCCGACGACATGGAAGGGCTCAGTACCGGCTGCGACCGCCTCCGGCAGCGGTGCGTCTGGTGGTTCGTGGGAGAGGTCCTGGTTGCCGGCGAAGAACCGGATGAACGGCCGCCGTCGCCGGGTCGCCGGGTCACGGACCGTCCCGCGCAACATCGGATATGCGGATTCGAGCGTGTCCAGCACGAGCCGCTGGGTCGCCGGTCCGTCAATGTCCAGCTCGATCTCCCGCCCGGTGCCCGCGAGGGCCGAAAGATGCTGCGGCAGGACGACGCGAATCATGACAACGCCTGGACCTCCACGGACAAGACCCTCGGCAGATCACGAACGATCGGGTTCCAGGTGTCGCCGGCGTCCGACGAGGCGTAGACCTGTCCGCCAGTCGTGCCGAAGTAGATCCCGCACGGATCGAGCGTGTCGACGGCCATGGCGTTGCGCAGCACGTTCACGTAGCAATCGTGCTGTGGTAATCCGCGCGTCAGCGGCTCCCACTCCTCGCCGCCGACCCGGGTCCGATAGACGCGCAGCCGTCCGTCGGGCGGATAGTGCTGGGAGTCGCTCGTGATGGGCACGACATACACGGTGTCGGGTTCGTGAGCATGGACGGCGATCGGGAATCCAAAGTCGCTCGGAAGGTCGCCGCTGATCTCCTGCCACGACTCGCCCCGATCCTCGCTGCGCATGACGTCCCAATGCTTCTGCATGAACAGAACATCGGGCCTCGCGGGATGCCGGGCGATTCGATGGACGCAGTGTCCGGTCTCTGCGTCGGGATCCGGGATGCCCTCGGAGCGTAAGCCACGGTTGGCCGCCACCCACGTTTGGCCGCCGTCATCGCTTCGGAACACGCCGGCAGCCGAGATCGCGACGTGCAGATGCTCCGGATTTGACGGGTCGACGAGGACCGTGTGAACGCACAGACCGCCCGCCCCCGGTTGCCAGCTACCGGCCGAGTGATGCGTGCGGAGTCCGGGCAGCTCGGTCCATGTCGCGGCGCCGTCGGTTGATACGAACAGCCCGGCATCCTCGGTCCCCGCAAAGAGGGTGTCCGGATCGGTCAGCGAGGGTTCCAGATGCCAAATCCGGGTGAACTCCCACGGATGCGGAGTACCGTCGTACCACAGGTGAGTTCCCGGATCCCCGCGGTAACGCAAGTCGTTTCCGACCGGGTGCCACGACCGACCGCCGTCGTCCGACCGCTGTACGACCTGCCCGAACCACCCGGTCGACTGGGAGGCGTACAGACGATCTGGATCGGCCGGAGATGCCGCCATGTGGTAGA
>Ga0307372_10004649_pt1 | contig 21031 bp, 23 predicted proteins | sample OX1MG_FD_202533 | JGI IMG/M metagenome (GOLD analysis project Ga0307372, IMG submission 202533) | Soil microbial communities from Risofladan, Vaasa, Finland - OX-1 | ecosystem: Environmental > Terrestrial > Soil > Coastal area > Acid sulfate soil | place: Finland: Risofladan, Vaasa | collected...
GGGGCCCCGGCGCCAGGCTGACACGCGGCCTCGAAGGCCAAGGATGCGACGGCGTCGGCGGGCAGGCCCGCACGATTTTCTCGCCTACGCGACCGCCCCGTCAGGGGCCGCTGGGGCTGACCAGAAACCGCGGACTTGGCGGAGTCGAGCCGGCGCCTGGATCCTCCGGCTCCTCGGGGGCTAGGAAGCACTCGTTGTTGCGTATCCCAGACGCCCGGAGATCGCGTCCCGCGTGGAGGCTGTCGCACAGATGGACAGCAGTGCGGACCTCAACGTGGATGACTCGAGCGACATCACTCGCTGATCAGGGTCGGATCCATCGATAGCCGCCGATCAAGCCATCCGGAGCCGGTGATTTCGCACCTTGAAGAGGTTGTGAACGGTGCAGATGAGTCTCCACTCGCTGGTAGCAAGCACGATGCCGCGTCCCGACAGTCGTCGGAAGCGGAGGTTCGCTTTGATGTTGCCGAAGACCGGCTCGGTCGTCACCTTCCGGAGCGCGTAGCGGCGCCGTCCTTCGGGTGAGTCGAGCCGTTCGAGCATCTGTTTACGTAGCACTGCGGGGTCGCCTCGCCCCCGCTGCCGGTTGGTGAACAACCTCCACGCCCAGGCCGCGGAGATGTCCATCTCGACTGCTGCTGCGGGGAGCGAGAGCTCGCCTCGTTCGACACGAGCAAAGATTGCCTCCCGAAGCTCGAGCCGAGTGTCGCCAGGTTCGAGATTGCCGTTGACCACGGGCATCGGGGTGACGAGTAGCTCTGCGTCGACATCCATCGTCACGTTCTCGACATTCCAGTAACCGGTGTCGGCAGCGAAGGTCGCGGCTGGTGCAGCGCCGGCACGTGCGAGGTTCTCCTCGGTTGCGCGCACCATCGGGATGAACATCGTCGTGTCGCTCGCGGCGTTCGTCACCTCGGCGGCCACGATGACCTGGTCAGCGCTGACCGCGGCCTGCGCGTTGTAGCCCTGGATGAAGTGGCCGTGACTGCGCAACGGACGGGAGTCCGGATCGGTCGGGTTCGCGATCCGTTCCTTCGCGCGGCCACTCGTTGGTGACGGCTTGGCGCCCGAGAGCTTGTGCCCGAGCTCGGCCTCCTTTTGTGCACGGGCGGCGAGACGGAACTCATAGTCCGAAGCGTCGGCCTCGTCGAGCTGGCGAAGCGCCTCGGCAACGCGAGCCCGGCGGCCATCGCGACGTCGCCAGCGATCCGGAAGCTCGTCGCCGCGGGCGTCGCCCAGTCGCTCGTCGTCATCGTGGTCGACCTGCTCTGCTTCGCCCAGGACCTCCTCGGCGAGCTGTCGGCGCGTCCGGTTTGCCGCCAGCGACGCGTTGGCCTCGAGTTTCGTGCCATCGATCGAGACCACGCCCGACATGACGAGCCCTTCGGAGACGCAGAGTCCGAGCACCTGAGCGAACAGGTCGCAGAGCGCATCGGCGTGTCGGCGACGAAAGCGCGCGAGCGTCGCGTGGTCGAACTGCTGGTTCGCGGCGACGACCCGGAAGGCGACGTCCTCTATGAGCCGCTGCTCGATCCGTCGCGAGGAGCGCTCACCGACGCTGTAGGCGTAGAGCAAGGCGGCGAGGACCGTGGCTGGGTCGTAGGCCGCGCCGCCGCGGCCGTCCTCACGGAGTCCCGCGTAGAACGCGGTGAGGTCGAACTGCGCGACGACATCGAGAATGAAGTACGCGAAGTGGTCCTCGGGCAGCCAGCCAGCGACCGACGGCGGTAGCAGATAGAGCTGGTCGCGGTCGGCTTCGCGCAAGTTGATCGCCATGGACAATTGTCTCGCGCGCCCTCGGAAAACGCGAGTACCGAGGCATTCGTGCGACAGCCTCCGTGGTGGTGTAAATCGTCAGAGACGAGCTGACCCGACGTAGCAATGCACTCACTCGTTCTTCTATCTGTGCTTCTCGCCGCGCAGACGAGAGGTGCGACGGGCGGTAGAGCGCGGAGTCAGACGCGGCTCCGACTGCCGACGCAAAAGCGCCTCGTAACGCCGGGATTGGGTGCAGCGACGCGCTGTGCCGACGGAACGCCTGCTATCGTTACATGTAACGAAGGAGGCATCATGGCTCCAATAGGTGCATCGAGACATCGCGTCGCTGAACACCGCGCGCGCTTGCGTGCCCAGGGGCTGCGGCCCGTGCAGATCTGGGTGCCTGACGTGCGTGCTCCGGGATTCGCAGCAGAGGCGCACCGCCAGGCGAGGGCTGTCGCTGCGAGCGAGCACAGTGCTGACGACCAAGCTTTCGTCGATTCGGTGTCGCTCTGGCCCGAGGAGTGAGACGAGGCGAGATCTGGACCGTCGCCGGTGGCAGTGACTACGCCGGCAAACCGAGGCCAGCAGTCGTCCTCCAAGACGACAGGTTCGATACCGACTCCGTGACGGTATGTCCGTTTACGACTGACCGCACTGAGGCGCCACTGTTTCGGGTGGAGATCGAGCCGGGCACTGACAACGGGCTGAACCAGGCGTGCCGGCTCATGGTCGACAAGATCACGACGGTCCGTCGTTCGCGGCTCGGTGATCGTATAGGCGAGCTTTCCGATGCCGACATCGTCCGGCTCAATCGGGCCGTCGTCGTCTTTCTCGGTGTTGCTTCGAGCGGCTGAACGGGTCCCTCGGGCCAGTCCGATAACGCGACTGTCGCTCGACCACCGAGGTGCCCCACAACAGTGAATGGGCCTGAATCGGTTGGCTGCTCCTCGGTGCACCCGAGCGCGGCGGCGCTCGGTCATGATTCGGCGGGAGTGAGCGAGAGGGCGAGCTCCACAGCCTCCTCCCGCTGCAGCGGGCAAGGCTGAATCTCGGCCCGGATGCCTCCCACCACCGTTCGGACATTGCGGACACACGATGTCGGGTCGACGCTCGAGATCTCGACCACGCGGCCATCGCGCTCGACCGGTATCCAGTCGATGTGCGTTGGTCGCTCCTCGGCCTCGACGGGCGCCTCGGCGATGGTGAAGCCCACCCCCGGACCTTTGATGTAGATCAAGGCGACGCGGGGAGGACCGTCTCCTTCCTCGAAGACGGCTCCGCCGCTGAAACGCCAGCCTTCCGGCACCCGCGGGACGAGGACCTGGAAGGGCACCGCCTCAACAATCTCGGACAATTGCCGGTAGTGGCGAGGTCCAGGAGTGGACGGCAGCACGCGGCCGCTCGGCGGCGCGAACAGTGCGTCGTCGAATGCCTCTGGGAAGTCGAGATCGGTGACCTCCCTCTCGAGAATCGGCTCACCCCGGTAGTAGTTGATGCGCCTCAGGGTGCAGCCGGTCGCAAGATCGATAATTAGTCGATGCTCGTTGCCGAGATCGAAGGCACGCGCCGCTCGCGGCCGGGGTGCTTCGTGCACGAGCTCGAAATCGATCGGCGTGAACAGGACCGTCGCCGCCGGTCGGCCGGAGTACTCACCGACGGCCTCGACTTCGAGGCTGCCTGGCTCGCTCGACCAGGAGGAATCGCACACCCAACCTGCATGCACGGGACGAGCCATGCTGCGGTTCTCCAGCGACCGGCTGCCGAGACCGTCGGCGTTCTCCCACCAGAAGATTGAGCCGTCGGTCGCTGCGATCCCCGAGAGCTGCGCTGCGCGGCGACCCTCACCGACGCCCTCCTCCCGGTAGCGCGCGGGACGAAGGGTCGAAAACGGGTCTCGCCAAGACTGCGCGTCGAGTTCCATCCACGTTTCGCCGTGCCAGTTCGGCTGGTTCGAGGGAACCCTCGTCCGTCCCTCGGACGGGACGAATGTGCGGCCGAGGGCCCGCTCACGTTCCTCGGTCATTGCCCGAGCGCCCGGGCCACTTGTCTGTCGTGTAGCCACGTGGACACGGCGAATTGCCATCGGCAGGTCGTGCGCCAACACGAACAGGTCACCCAGCTCAATCGCTGGCTGTGTGGCGTCGCGATTGGCGAACAGATTGGACCTCGCCGTCGAGTAGGTCTCGCCCGTCCGTGACATGCGCTCGCGAACGAGTCGCTTCAGGTCTTTCTCTTCACTCGGCATCGAAACCTCCGGCGCCGACGAAGACGCCCCAGCAGCGCAGTTTCGCCGACGGCGGTCGGTCTTAGGCGGGCCGGTTCGGGAGTGTGCCCCCCTTTGCCCCTGGGCCGGCTCCGCTGGGAGGAGCCGATGGGGTTGTGCGATGAACCCTCGCTGAACCGATTCTCGGACCTCTTGGTCGACCAGTCAGGGGACTTCGCAGGTATCACCTATCGCGTATACACGTGTGATCCATCGTGCATCCCCGCGCCGTCCGCGACATCTCACCCGTTGACGCAGTTCTGACACGCGAGCATGGAAACTCGAGGTCACCAACGGTCAACAGTGGACCATCAAACTACCTGGTCAGGAGCCACTTCTACGGACTCGGCCTCGTTGTCGGACTGCCTCTGTCACTTCCGCTGGAAGTAGCAGAAAGTGACGAAAAACGAAGCCGTCGTCGCCTCGCCTCGGGCCCCTGCGGATCACTGCGAGGTCGACAGGCGGCGCGCGTTCCGAGCCCGAGCAGCCTCGAGGGCGCTTGTGGCTGCGGCCGCGGGCGAGACGATCGTGGCGCGGGGTTGGCCCGCAGGCTTTAAGGTCGCGCCGAACCGGAGGGAGCATCATGGAGATCTCGGTCAGCCTGCCCACAAGCCTCCCCGCCAAGGGCGTCATCACCTGGGCGCGGCGCGCCGAGGGTGCCGGTTTCAAGATCCTCACCTCGGGCGACCGCATGATCACGACCGACCTCGAGACTCTGGTCTCCTTCGCCGCGGTGGCCGCCTGCACCGAGCGGATCGAGCTCATCACCTCGGTGATCCTCTCTCCGCTGCGGGCCAACCACCTCGCCTTCGCCCGTGAGGTGGCGACGCTCGACCACTTCTCCGAGGGGCGGCTCACGCTCGGCCTCGGTGTCGGGTCGAGGGCCGAGGACTATGCCGAGTCGGGGGTCGACTTCCATCGCCGCGGTGCGCTGATGGACGCGCAGCTCGAGCGGATCACCTCGATCTGGCGGGGGATGCTCCCCGAAGTCGGCCCCGCCCCGTACACGCCGGGCGGCCCGCCGATCCTCTTCGGGGGCCGCGCGCCCGCGGTGCTGCAGCGAGTCGCGCGCTGGGGCGCGGGGTGGATCTGCCCGACTTCGGGCGGCGTCGAGGGCTTCACCGTGGCCAAGGAGGAGCTCGCAAAGCTCTGGGAGGCCGAGTCGCGCGACCGCCGCCCGCGGCTGTTGGCGAACGGGCCCCGCTACGCACTCGGCGCGAAGGCCGAGGCCGCGGCAGACGAGGCCGTCCGCGCCTACAACGCCGCGCACGCCACCTCGTCAGTGACCCAGACGCTGCGGCCCGTGATGACGAGCGGCGAGGAGATCCGTGAGCAGATGGCGGCGTTCGCCGCGGCCGGCTGCGACGTGCTCTGCCTCTCGCCGGCGGAGTACGAGCCGGAGCAGATCGAGCTGCTCGCCGAGGCGATCGGCCTGTAGTCAGCCGCGGCGCGCCACCGCCTGGCCGTAGGCGGCGTCGGCGCCACCGAGCCCGCAGTACAAAAAGAGCGAGACCTCGTCGTCGCCCCGCGCCGGCACCCCTTCGCCGAGCAGGCGGCCGAGCGCCACGAGGGGCAGGCCGGCGAGCTCGCTGAGCGGCGAGGTGAGGTCGTCGGGCGCGTCGCTCACGACGCGGCGGGTGCGGACGAGCAGCTCCGCCGGTGCCTCGTGGGCGGACGTCGTCTTCGCTCCGATCGAAGTCACGTGGGCCCTGGGAGCGACCCAGTCGGCCTCGATCACGGGCTCGCGGCTCGTCGTGCACAAGATGACGACGTCCATGGCATCGGTCGCCTCGCGCGCCGAGCCGACGGCGACGGCGTCGAGGGAGAGCTCGTCGCGGGCCCGTGCCGCGAAGGCCTCGCGGTGAGCAGGATTGGGGCTGAAGACGGAGAGCGCAGCGACCTCGCGCGCCCCCGTCAGCCCCCAGATCTGCGCCCATCCGTTGCGGCCGCTCCCGAGCAGGCCGACGCGCAGCGCCCCGGGACGGGCGAGGAGGTCGGCGGCGACGGCGGCGACCGCCCCGGTCCGCCGTGCCCCGATCTCGTTGCCGACGATGACGGCGTCGATCGCGCCCTGTGGCGTCCAGGTCACGGTGAGGTGCTCGAGCGGGGCGTTGGCCGGCCCGGCGACCCGCAGGCCGACACCCCGCTCACCGTCGCCACCGGCCCCGAGGATGAGGCGCACGTCTCCGACGTTGAGCGAGAGCCGCGGTGGCGAGTGGTACTCGCCCCGCTCGTGGGCGAGGAGCGCCTCGCGCATCGCCGCCACCGCCTCGGCGGGGGTGAGGGCGAGGGCGTCGTCGTCGGTGAGGATGCGCACGGGAGGCTCCTTGTGGGGTTCTTCGTCCGATCCTCCTACCATGCTCGACGATGGCCCGCCTGCTCCTCCTCCGCCACGGTGAGTCGGCGTGGAACGCCGTTGGACGCTGGCAGGGCCACGCGGACCCGCCGCTCAGCGCCCACGGCGAGGAACAGGCACGGCGCGCCGGCGAGGCGCTCGGGGGGATCGGCCGGGTCGTCTCCTCGGACCTGCGGCGGGCGCGGCGTACCGCGGAGCTGCTCGCCGCGGCCTCGGTGCTCGGGGAGGCCTACCCCGAGCTGCGCGAGCGCGACGTCGGCGTCTGGTCGGGCCTCACCAACTCCGAGGTCGACCGGGACTACCCCGGTGACCGCGCCGCGGGCCGCACCCCGCCGGGCTGGGAGAGCGACGAGGCGCTTGTCGGGAGGGTCCTCCCGGTCCTCGAGCGCCTTGTCACCGGAGACGAGGCCGCGGTGCTCGTCGTCGCGCACGGCGGGGTGCTGCGCGCCGTCGAGCACCGTCTGCGCGGCGAGGCGGCGACCGCAGGCAACCTCTGCGGCTACTGGATCGAGGCCGACGGCGGGCTGCGCGTCGGCGAGCGGGTGCGCTTGCTCGAGGGCTGAAGCGGTCGCCTCAGGCGACGCCGTGCGCGCGCGAGGGCGTGTCCGCGTCGTCCGCGGAGGCGGGCGCGAGGCGGTCGACCTCGGCGATCTCGTCGGCGCTCAGCTGCCAAGCGCCGGCGGCAGCGTTGGCCCGCGCCTGCTCGCCCCAGGTGGCGCCGGCAATCACCGAGACGACGCCGGGCTCGGCGAGCAGTCGGGCGAAGGCCAGCTCCAACACGGCGTGGCCGCGCGCCTCGGCGAAGGCGGTGAGCGCCTCGACGACGTCGAAGTTGTGCTCGGTGAAGACCGCCGCCTTGCGCTCGGGGCTGGCGGCCGCGAGCCGCGTCCCTTCCGGGAGCGGCTCGCCGCGGCGGAACTTGCCGGTCAGCAGGCCGTGGTAGAGGGGGAAGTAGGCGTTGAAGGCAACGCCCGTGGCGACGCACTCGGGGAGCACGTCGAACTCGGCCTTGCGGTTGAGGAGGTTGTAGTCGTTCTGGACGCTCACGAAGCGGGGCGCTCCCCCCGCCACCGCCGCCTCGGCGGCGCGCAGCTGGGCGACGGAGAAGTTGGAGCAGCCGATCTCGCGCACCTTGCCCTCGGCGACGAGCTCCCCGAGGGCGGCGAGGGTCTCGCCGATCGGCGCGTCGGGGTAGGGGTGGTGGAGCTGGAAGAGATCGATCACCTCGACCCCGAGGCGGCGGAGGCTCGCCTCCGCCGACCGCCGGACGTGCGAGGGAGGGCCGTCGTACTTGGTCGCGATCACCGCCTCGTCACGGTGGCCGGCGAGCGCGCTGCCGAGACACTCCTCGCTCCTGCCGTCCGCATAGGAGTCGGAGGTGTCGAAGTAGTTGATCCCGGCCTCGAGCGAGGCGTGCACGACCTCCGCGCTCTGTTCCTCTTGGAAGCGGATGCCGAAGTTGTTGCACCCCATTCCGACGACCGAGACCGAGAGGCTCCCGATGCTGCGCCGTTCCATCACACCTCCTCGGTCACCCGCTCGCGTCGGTGCCGCGCCCTGCCGGCGGGGAGACTCAGGGGGCGCTCGCGCCGACGAGCTCGCGGGGGCGCTCGGCGACGACCTTGGTGAGGCGCGCCGTGCGCAGCACGCGGATCACCTGCCAGCCGAGGTCGAAGCGCTTGCTGATCTGCGCGAAGTGCGGGTTCAGGTGGTGGGTGTAGTGCTCGCCCTCACCGAAGATGAGGAACGAGAGCGCCCGGACGTTGATCGCGTAGCCCGCGCCACCCTCGACGAAGGACTTGGCGCGATGGCAGTCGGAGTTGATCGACCCGCCGAAGCGGAGCACCACGGCGATGTGCACCCCGACGCAGAGGGCGCCGAAGGCCACCGCGGCGAGCTCCCAGGCGAGGCTGCGGCCGACGCCGAGGATCGGCGGGGCGAAGAGCGCGAAGGCGAGGGCGTAGAGGACGCCGGTGACCACGGCGCCGACGACCGGCGTGCCGTAGACGGCGCGGTCGAGGGCATCGAAGGGGCGGTCGTCGGCGAGGTCGTAGGTGTCATCGCGGATGTCCGGGCACTGCGCCTCGGCGTGGAAGATGGCGGCCATGTGCCAAGAGACGCGCTTGTAACCGTCGATCCCCTCGCGCTCGCTGATGATCACCGGCGAGTGCGGGTCGTGGCGCACCTCGTCGAGCCAGACGTCGGTGTAGAGGTGGTGCTTGCGGTGGATGCGCCGCCACTCCCAGTGCCGCATGAAGACCGTGAGGTAGGTCATCAGCCGCCCGATCTCGTAGACCGGCCGCGACATGCGGTGCGCCCGGTGGGTCACCCCGCGGTGGAGAAAGACGGTGATCGTGACGCCCGCGAAGCCGGCGCCGATGAGGCCGGCGAGGACGGTGAGGCCCGCGAGGGCGAGGATTTTCACGCGCTCGTGGTGAGGGGGCGTCGTTGCTGGTCGTGGCGCACCCCACGACCGTAGCGGCTGGGGGAGGCGGTGGGCAGCGTCAGGGACGTTGCTTCAGTCCGAATCGCTGAAGGCCTCGTGCAGCACGGCGAGGCTCCGGCTGAGGAGCCGGGAGATCTGCATCTGGGAGAGGCCGAGGCGGGTGGCGATCTCGGACTGGGTGAGGCCCTCGACGAAACGGAGCTCGATGATCAACCGGTCTCGCGGCGCCAGCGCGGCGAGCTGGGGGAGCAGCGTCGTGCGGTTCTCGACCGTGGCGAAGTCCTCGTCGAGCGCACCGAGGCGGCTGCCGAGCGAGTCCCCTTCGGGAGCGGGGGCGTCGAGGGAGGCGGAGCGATAGGCGTGTGCCGCCTCCAGCGCCTCGAGGACCGCCTCCTCGCTCACGTTGGCCTCCGAGGCGAGCTCGCGGACGGTGGGCGAGCGACCGAAGCGCTGGGAGAGTTCCTCCACGATCGGCCCGAGGCTGAGGTACAGCTCCTGCACCCGGCGCGGCGCGCGCACCGACCAGCCGCGGTCGCGGAAGTGGCGCTTCAGCTCCCCGATGATCGTCGTCGCTGCGTAGGCGGAGAACTCGAAGCCGAGGTCGGGGTCGAAGCCCTCGACCGCCTTGATGAGGCCGATCGAGCCGGCCTGCACGAGGTCGTCGAAGGGCTCGTTGCGGTGCGCGAAACGCCGCGCGAGCTGCTCGACGAGGGGGAGGTACGCGGTGATCAGCTCGTCGCGCAGCTGAGGGTCGCGCGTCCGTGCGAACTCCTGGAACTTCTCCCGGAATGCTTCGGCGTCTTTCGGATCGCCCGTCATCAGTGCCCGGCCGGTTCGCGACCTTTGCGGAAGGATCCGCCTCGCGCGCCGTCGGTGAGCTTGCCGACCTCGTACTCGTCGGTCAGTGCCGCGAGGATCCGCCGGGAGAGGTCGTCCTCCTCGCCCTCGTCGAAGCCGATCGCGTTCACCTCGCAGCGCACGCTGATCGCCGACTTGTCCCACGAGCATTCGAGGACCATGCGGCTCTCACCGGTGGCCCCCACGGCGCAGGTGCTGCACAGCTCACTGACCGCGAGACGCAGGTCCTCGATGTCGTCGATCCCGAAATCGATGCCGGTGGCGATGGCGCTCACTCCCATGCGGGCGAGCGTCCACATCTCCGGGTCAGCCGGGAGATCGAAGCTGGCCTGAGACCGTCCTCCGTCGTCCAGGCTCATCCGGCGAGCGCAGCGTCGAGGGTCTCGTGCACGGTGAAGAGGCCGAGGAGGCCCGTCACCTCGAGCACCTTCAACACCGGGCGCGCACTGATCACGAGCTCCAGGCCGCCGGCCGCGCCTTCCTCGAGGCGCTTGTGCGTCGAGATGAGCACCCCGAGGCCGGTCGAGTCGAGGAAGCTCACGCCACCAAGGTCGGCGACGACGCGGGTCGCGTCGGCCGGAGCCGCGTCGAGCTGCTCGCGCAGCTCCGCGGCCGTCGAGATGTCGACCTCCCCGGTTGCGTGGATCACGTAGACGCCCGCCCGTTCCTCAACCGTTACCTCCAACAGCCCTGCCACGTGCTCCCCTCCCGCGTCATCGGCGCCGGCAGTCGCCCCAGCGCTTCGCACCAACCCACCTTGGATTGGCGCACACCTTACGGCCCAAGCTGGAGGAGGCGTCACAGCGTGACCGAGAGCGCCCGCGGGCGCGCGCGTCAGCGCGCGAGAAGTGCGGGTCAAGGCCGCTTCAGCGAACGTTCGGGCTAAAGGTGTAGGTGGTGTCGAGCACGGGGGAGGGGATCACCCCGAGCACCTTGGCGCCGTTGCTGATCGTGATCGACTGGGCGCGGGCGGCGATGACGATCGAGGCGCTCCCGGTGACGGGAATGGGGGTCGCGGTGGCCGGCACGAGCACGCTCGCCAGCAGTGGCTTCGCGGCGTCGATCGGCGAGCGGACGACGACCCAGCAGGGGCGGTCGATCGACAGGCTGATCGTGTAGTGCGCGCTCGGCACGGCGTAGGTCGCGCTCGCGGCACCGCTTGAGACGAGGCCGAAGTGCGCGGCCGCCGGCCGCTCCACCGTGGCTGCCGAGGCGACCGAGGCCGTCGGGTGGAGGTCGGCCTTCACCGCGGCCAGCAGCTTCGGCTGGAGCTTCAGCACCGCCAGGCCGAGGTTCGAGAACACGACGATCGCGAGCAGGCTTAGCACCGCCCCGCGCACCGCGGAGGGGGCCGGCCGCCGGGGCGGTCGCTGGGGCAGCGCAGGAGGGAGGGGGGCGGCGATCCGCACCGGCGCCGTGTCGAGCCCGAGGCGAGTCACCGGGAGGCTGATCGTGTCCGCCGACGTCTCGTGCGCTGCCGGCGACGTCGCCAGCGAGAGCGCCGCGAAGCGCAGCTGCTCGAAACCGGTCGAGTCGAAGGACCCGAGCATCACGTGGTGGGTGGGCGCGCCCCCGGGGAAGGGGCCGTCAGCAGTCTCTGGGAGTGTCGACATCGCCAGCTCCGTCACGGTTGTAGGCGCCTTCAGCCGGCGAACGCCGGTGCGGTCGTCGCGAGATCACGGAGGGCTGCGGCGGGGAAGTCGGCGATCGCCCGCAGCGAGAGCTCGCTCGTCGCCTCTTCAAGGCAGCGGTCGCAGCCGGCGCCGAGGTGGCGGCGCGAGCGGAGCAGGCGGGTGCTCGAGCGGTCGAGGAAGACGAGGAAGGCGTCGCTCGACTCCTCGATCACGAGGCGGTCGTAGGGGCGCCAGTCCGTCGTCACCGGAAGGTGCTCGTCGAGGCCCTTCACCATCCGCCGGAAGCGGTGGTTTGCCTCGTCGAAGAGCCAAGTGCTGTGACAGGAATCGATTACGAGCAGTGCCTCGGGCGCCTGCTGGGTGTCACGGTCAGAAATCGGCTGCGGCATCTGTTCCTCACTCGGGCCACGCCCACCGCAGGGGATTGCGGTGGAACAACTTCTCCGTCTGGCGATCTCGCTGGCGAGCGATCTCGTTGGTATTGGGCTACCCGACCGCCCCCGCCGCCAAACGCTCCGTGTACCACCGAGGTGGCCGTTTTCGGGTGAAAGGTCGCGTCGGGCCGCGGACCTCGGTAGGGGGTGAGGGTGCCCTTGAGGGGCCGCCACGCAGCGCCGAGCAGCCACCTGGCGCCCCGGTGTTGCCGGGAGGGGCTCGCTCTGGAGCGCTTGCGGCCGCGCACGCGAAGACGCCGCCCGGGCGAACCCGGGCGGCGTCTTCGGGGGAGGGAGTGGTTGCTTTGGGACTACGGAAGGACGTCGGTGTGCGTGCGCTCTTCGCGAACGACCGTGCGGTTCGTATCGCCGAGGCCGTCGGTGGTCGTGCGGGCCGAGGTCGTCCGCTCGGTCCGACCGCGGGCCGACATCGGGCCCCACACCGTGAAGCCGAGGATGAGGCCAAGCGCGCCGGCGATCATGAGGATGACCCCGATGATGCCGATCGACGCACCGTGCACATGGTAGTAGACGGCAAATCGCAAAATTGCACCCACTGCCATGAGGAAAATGCTGCTACCAATCGCCATGCTCAATTCCTCCTGTGAAGACCTGTTAATACGTCTTCCCCGTTCAGCGGTGGAGAAAACATTGGTCCGATAAAAGGGCTATGCGCCCTGCTCTTCGGTGTGCCGTGCACGCCGAAGGATCGTCGACACTCGCTGGTGGGAGACCTCGAAGCGGCGGGCTATCGACGTCACCGACTCGCCTTCACGGGCGAGCGAGTGCGCGAGCCCCTGCTGGAGGCGCGCCCCCGCGCGGGTGACGCGACTGGCAACCCTTCCGGCGAGGATGACGGCGCGCGGCCGGCCCTCGCCGAGGACGTGCCGCATGGGACGCCCCGCCTGGCGGTCGGCACGCACACGCTCCAGCTCGCCGAGGAGCTCTCGCTCGTCCTTGAGGTTCGCGGCCACCGCTTGCTCGACCTCGTCGAGGGCGGCGATGACTGGGTCGCTCCCCCGAGTCTGTTCAGTCTCGGCCACTGCCATCTTCCTCCGCGCCTCCTTGTTGGGCGCCAGGGCCGGCGCCGGGGGATAGCTACCCGCATTCCTCCGGACTAACCAACGCGCGCATTTGGCCACTTCAAAGGGGGTATTTCGGGTCGCCAAGGGTTGGGACGGCCGCGGGCGGGGCATGTTCAAAGTCCGGACCCCCAAAGGGGGCGCGGTTCGGTAAGAGGTCTTGCCCTCACTAGTGAAGAGGGGGTGCTCAAGTGCGTGTGTTTGCGCGGGTCCCTGGTTCGGTTCGAGCCGTGCGCGAGTTCGTGGTGTCGGTGATCGGTGATCGTCCCGCGGCCGAGGATGCCGCGCTGCTCGCCTCCGAGCTCGCGACAAACGCCGTCCGCTACGGCGAAGGACAGATCGAAGTGAGCGTCCAGGAGATGGACGACGTGATCCGCGTCGAGGTCCACGACGACTCGCGCGAGCTGCCGGTGCTCCGCTTCCCGGGGGAGCGCGGTTCGGCCGGCCGTGGCCTGCAGATCGTCGCCACCCTCGCGCTCGGCTGGGGCGCCGAGACGCGGGGCGCGGGGAAGGCCGTGTGGTTCACCCTGCCGAGCGGAACGGTGCACCGCCAGAGCGCCTGATCCAGGCCTCCAGGGCTTGGCCCCAGGATGCAGATAGCCTGAGGCCGATGCTTTCCCGGCAAGGGAGCGCCGTCGCAGCGTTCTTCCGCGCGCGCCTCTCCACGCGCCCGCGCCCGGTGTGGACGCTCAGCGCGATCGATGTCATCGCTGCCGCGGCGGTGATCGCGGCGGCTTTCGCGCCGGCGACGATGCACCACTTCATGCGCGTCGGCATCATCTGCGGCATCCTCCTCGCGGCGGCGGCGGCGGCGACCTGGGCGCTCGGCAGCCGCCTCGAGCGGGCCGGCCTGGTCATCGGCGTGCTGGTGCAGGTCGCCATCCTGTCCGCGGTGATCGCCGAGGCGCCGACCCCGCAGGGCGCGATGCTCGGCTGCCTCACCTTCATCTGGAGCGCTGTCTACTCGGCGTCGTTCTTCGCCCGGCGGGAGATGTACGTCGTGCTCGCGGCGGCGACGATCGGCTCGGCGGCTGCGCTCGCGAGCAACGGCATCCACCGCTGGCTGGGCTTCTGGGTGGTGCTCACGGTGACCACGGTGACCACCGGCGTCGTCCTCGAGCGCTCCGTCGGCCAGTTGCGGCGCGAGGCCGAGACCGACGCCCTCACCGGGCTGCTCAACCGCCGGGGCTTCTTCAAGGCGGCGGAGGTCGCCCGCTCGATCTCAGAGCGCGCCGGACTCGTCGTCGCCGTGGTCGTGATCGACCTCGACAACTTCAAGGGCGTGAACGACCTCGAGGGCCACGCGGGCGGCGACCGTCTGCTCGTCGCGGCGACCGCTTCCTGGCGCTCCCAGCTGCGAGCCGGCGACCTCCTCGCGCGCTTCGGTGGCGACGAGTTCGTGCTGCTGCTGCCAGGCCTCTCCCCGCCCGAGGTGGGCGCCCTCGTCGAGCGCTTTCACGAGGTGCACCCGATCGCGTGGACCTCGGGCGCGGCCTTCCTCGCCGAGGGGGGGACGATCGAGGAGGCGCTCGTGCGAGCCGACGAGCTGCTCTACCGGGCCAAGGTCACCCAGGGCGGCCCCGACCGCAGTTCCTGAGGCGTTCAGCCGCTCCGGGCGGCACCTGGCAGGGCGAGGCTGAACCACACGGTGTTGCGCCACCCAGGAATCGCGGCTGGCCGTACGCCCCACTCGTCGGCGAGCGCATCGACGACCTGCAGCCCGCGCCCCGTCGGGTCGCTGCTCACCGGCGAGCGCCGGACGGCGCCACCCGTGCCGTTGTCGGAGACCTCGACCGCCACGCCGTCGTCAGCCGCGTCGATCCTCACGTCGAAGGGGGTCGCGCCGTGGCGGAGCGCGTTGGTGGCGAGCTCGGAGACCATCAGCGCGACGAGGCCGACGAAGGCCTCGGGCAGTCCTACAAGTGACTTCTCGGCGAAGTGCCGGGCCCGAGGCACCGACCCCGAGGCGCGGGGGAAGTCGTGCTCGAAAATCATTCGGCCACGGTGAAGGTGCCGGTGAGGCCCGTGACCTCGATCACGCGGAGCACGATGGGCGTCGGTCGACGGAGGAGCACCCGCGCGTGGTTGGACGCGTGGACGAGGACGGCGATCCCGGAGCTGTCCATGAAGGAGAGCTTCTCGAGGTCGAAGACCAGCTCCTCGGGGTCGTTCGCGAGGGCCTCGTCGACGACGGTACGCACACCCTCGGCGTTCGAGAAGTCGAGCTCGCCGGCGATGGCGATGCAGGGGGCTCCCCCCTCGGTCATCTCGAGGTTGGCGGTGACCCCGCCCTCGCCTAGTTCAGCCATCGGACCCCCAGGATCGCGGTGTCGTCATCGGAACCGTACGCACCAGCATGCACGACCACGTTGTCCAACAACTCTCCCAAAGAGCCGTGCTCGGCGTTAATCATCGACGTCAGCTCGGCGAGCGACTCGTCGATCAACTGACCCCGCCGCTCCACCAGCCCGTCCGTGAAGGCGACGAAGGTCGCGTAGGGGGGCAGGTCGACCTCGAGCTCGCTGTACGGGAGCGGGGTCGAGACGCCGACGGGGGCACCGACGACGGTCGCGATGGAGCGGCAGGCGCCGTCCGCGAGCAGCAGCGGGTTCAAGTGGCCGGCGTTCGCGATCGTGAGGGTGCGCATGCGCTGGTCCGCGAGCGCGAGCAGCACCGTCGCGAAGTGTCCATCGCTCTCGAGGTCGTGGAGCTGGGTGAGCTTGGTGAGGATCCCGGCGGGCGAGTCGCCCCCCGCGAGGTAGGCGCGGATCGAGTAGCGCAGCTCGGCCATCACGGTCGCGGCCCGCAGCCCCCGCCCCGAGACGTCGCCGACGACGAGGAGGAAGCGGTCGTCGTCGATGCCCACGACGTCGTACCAGTCGCCGCCGATGTCCATCCCCCGCACGCCCGGCAGGTAGCGGGCGCCGATCTCGACGCCGGGGAGCGGAGGGATGGACTCGGGGAGGAGGGCGTGCTGCAGCGTCTCCGCGATGTGGCGCTGCTCGTCGTAGAGGCGGACGACCTCGCGCGCGGCAGCGTCGCGCTCGCCGGCGATCGCCTCGGCGGCGGCGCGGCGGCGCACGAGGCGCTCGACGAGCCACGCCGCTCCGAGGGTGATGAGCAACCCGAGGCCGAGGACGATCCACTTCAAGTCGGCGAAGAAGGTCCCGCCGAGGGAGGCCCCAGGGGTCATCACGAGGAGGAAGGAGCCGGTGCCGAAGGGGACCGAGACCGAGGCCCGGCGGCCGGTGATCGGGAGCTGCGCCTCGTCGGTGGCGAGAAGGTCGGCGGGGGCCTCGCGGCGACCGAAGTAGATCGCGTAGTGCAGGTTGGCGAACGAGGAGTCCGAGGCGACGGGCGCCCGCCGGCTTGGGTTAAGCGAGGTCTCTTCGTAGACGAGGTAGGACGAGCCCTTCGGCGCGTAGGCGTAGCCGATCCGCTCGCCGGTGGGCCCCGTCACGATCATGCTGCCCAGTAGCCCGCTCCTTGCGGTGCGCGTGAAGAAGGTGCTTGCGAGCGCTCGGTCCGCGGCGATCTCCGGGGCCACGCCCACCTTGGCCATCAGCGCGACATGGCCGGGAGAGAGGGCCCACAACGAGCCCGAGACTGCCCCGGCATGGAGCTTCAGCGCCGCGGCCATGTAGCGGTCGAACTGGCGGGTGTCCCCCCCGGTCGCCTGCGCGAGCTCGTCGGCCGAGGCGAGGGGCGTCTCGATGCTCGGGATCGCCCCGGCGATCGCCGCCCCGGCGTCGTTGACGCGCAGGGCGAGCAGCCGGTTCTCGTTGCGGTTGTAGATGACGTTGGTGGTCACGCTGGCGGCGGCGGTGAGGGCGAAACCGACGAGCAGGACTGCGAGAGCGGCCCCGTGCACCCGCGAGCGACGGCGCGCGCGAGGGGGGGCCGCGGCACGCGGGGCAGTCGCGGTGGCCGATCCCGCGCCTTGCTCATCCGACGCCATCGAGCTCCTCCCGCCCGCGGCCGAGTTCGGGCGCTCCCAGCCGCGGCCGACACTACCGGACGGTGCGTGCGTCGTGGAGGGCGGTTTTGCAACAGGGTGCTGCGTCACCGCAGCTCAGCCCCGGTCACTGATGGCATTCGTTCGCCAAAGCATGACCTTCGCAGGCGCCGTCCGCGGCCACGCCCGCCGCTCTTTGCGGTACAAGGTCGACCTCCTCCAAGCTGTGGGAGGAGAGAGAGGGTTGCCGTGGAGCGCTACCAGGTCATCATCGTCGGGGGAGGGCCCGTCGGCGTCGCGCTCGCCGTCGACCTCGCCCAGCGCGGCGTCGAGGTCCTCGTCCTCGAGCGCCACCGCGAGGTCGGCCGCATCCCGAAGGGCCAGAACTTGATGCACCGCAGCCTCGAGCACTTCGCGGCCTGGGGCTGCGTCGACGAGTTGCGCAGCGCGCGGCTGCTGCCTCCGGGGTACCCGATCGGGGGGATCACCGGCTACCGCAACCTCGCCGGTGAGCACTGGTACCTCCCCGAGGGCCTCGCCGGCGCCGGCGCCTACTTCTCGGAGGCGAACGAGCGCCTTCCGCAGTACCGGACCGAGGAGGTGCTGCGGGTACGTCTCGGCCAGCTCCGTTCCGCGACCCTGCGCTTCGGCGTCACGGTGACCGCCGTCGAGCAGGACGCGGAGGGCACGCGGGTGCGCTTCGTGACCGACGAGGTTCCCGATCGGGAGGAGGTGCTCGCTGCGGACTATGTGGTCGGCTGTGACGGGGCGCGCTCGCTCGTGCGCGAGCAGTCGGGGGTCAGCCGCCGCAGCCGCGACTTGGACCAGAAGATGGTCCTCGCCGTCTTCAGCTCGCCAGAGCTGCACGAGTGGCTGGCGCGCTTCCCCGAGCGCACGACCTACCGGGTGCTCGACCCCGCGCACGCCGGCGTCTGGCTCTTCTTCGGCCGGGTGCGCCTCGGGGAGACCTGGTTCTTCCACGGGCCGGTGCCGCGCGAGACGACCGCGGAGGACACCGGGACGATCCTCGAGCTCATGCACGCCGCCGCCGGCGTGGACTTCGCCTGCGAGTTCGAGCACATCGGCTTCTGGGAGCTGCGGATCGACGTCGCGACCGAGTATCGGCGCGGGCGGGTCTTCATCGCGGGGGATGCCTGCCACAGCCATCCTCCCTACGGCGGCCTCGGCCTCAACACCGGCCTGGAGGACGTCCGCAACCTCGGTTGGAAGCTCTGGGCGGCGCTCGGGGGTTTCGGCGGTGATCGCCTCCTCGACTCCTACTCCGCCGAGCGCCAACCAATCTTCGAGCAGACCGGCGAGCAGGTCATCGCCGCCTGGGTCGACGACGACGCCGCCTTCCTCGCCCGCTACTCGCCGGAGCGCGACCCCGAGGAGTTCGCCCTCGCCTGGGGCGCCCGCACCGGCGGGGAGATGGCGCCCTCGTGGTACGAGCCGCACTACGACGCCTCGTCGATCGTCGTCGGCGGGGGCGGGGTGACCGGCATCCGCGGTGAGCACCAGTTCACGGCGCGTGCCGGCCATCACCTCGCGCCCTGCCAGCTCTCCTCGGGGAAGGACCTCTTCGCCGAGCTCGGCGACGGCTTCGCACTCCTCGCGTTCGACGCATCCGAAGCGGCCGCCGTGATCGCGAGCGCGGCCGCGGCGACCGGCGTGCCGCTCGTCGTCGTCGAGGACAGCTACGCCGACGACCGCCTCCGCTACGGCGCGCGCCTCGTGCTGGTGCGCCCTGACCACTTCGTCGCCTGGCGCGGCGACGCGCCACCGGAGGCACCCGAGGGGCTGCTCCGCGCAGTGACCGGTCGTTGAATCTGGCAGCGTCCGCCGTTACCCTGCTGTCGGCGCCGACGCAGCGTTTGGGGGGGTCGGGAGCGGGTAAAACCCTCCGGCGGCGAGTAGGGAAGGTGAGGCGCAGTTGACTCCGGAGACCAGTGTCGTGGCCCACGGGGCCCACGTCGTGGACTTCTACGCCTCCGTCGCCGATCTCACCCAGCGTGCCTGCAGCTATCTCGCGCACGCCCTCGACGAGGGTGCTGCGGTCGTCATCGTCGCCACCCCCGCGCACCTGCAGGCCTTCGGCGAGCTGCTCGCCGCCCGCGGTGTCGACCTCGCGGCGGCCCGGGCCGAGGGACGACTCCTCTCGGCGGACGCCGCGCGCACCTTGTCCCGCTTCGTCGTCGACGGGGCGATCGACGAGGGCCGTTTCGAGGAGGTGGTCGGCGGGCTGCTCCGTAGCGCCGCGGCCGGGGGGCGCCGCATCGCCGCCTACGGGGAGATGGTGCAGCTGTTGTGGGAGCAGGGCGAGGTCGGGGGCGCCCTCGAGCTCGAGACGTGCTGGAACCGCCTCGCGGGCTCCCAGCCCTTCTCGCTCTACTGCGCCTACCGGAGCGAGTCCATCGACGAGCACGCGGAGGGCCGCGAGGCGATCGAGCGCCTGCACGACTCGCTCGTCGACGAGCGCGCTTCCTTCGGCGACTCCGCTGAGCGCGCGCTGTCGGAGTTCCCCTGCCACCGCGGCGCGGCGAGGGCGGCTCGCCACTTCGCCCTCGAGGTCCTCCGCCGCTGGGAGATGGGCGCGCGCGCCGAAGAGGTCGCGGTCGTCGTCACCGAGCTCGCCAGCAACGCCCTGCGCCACGCCAAGTCGCCCTTCACCGTGGAGCTGGCGCGCCGTGACGGGCGCCTCCGCGCCTCGGTGCGCGACGGCAGCGAGCAACCCCCGGTCGTACGCGAGCTCACCAACGAGCGCTACTCGGGGCGCGGGCTCGTCGTCGTCGCACGCCTCGCGAGCGACTGGGGCTACGACTTCCTCGATGGCGGCAAGGCCGTCTGGGCAGAGTTCGACTACGAGGTCGCCGCCGACGCGGTTCAGGTGGCGCCGACGTAGACCGGTTGCGGTCGGAACCTGAGGGGCTCCTCGTCGAGCTCCTCGAGGAAATGCGCCGTCCACCCCGCGAGACGGGCGATCGTCGTGATCACGAGGCCCGCGGCGCGCGGCATGTCCGCGGCGAACATGATCGCCGCGAGGCCGAAGTCGACGCTCGGCCGGGGGAGCTGATGCAGGTCGGCCAGCTCGAGCACCGCCCGCACCACGGCGAACCGTTCCGGTGTCCCGACGCGCTCGACCTCCTGCTGGAGGGCCGAGAAGCGCGGGTCCCCGTCGGGGTACTCGCGGCGCCCGAAGCCCGGGAGGACCCCCTGGTGGCGGAGGGCATCGTCCATCGCCTGCTCGGCGCCCTGGGACTCGGCGTCCTGCAGCAGCGCGTGCGCGAGCTCGCTCGCCGAGCCCTGCGCCCGCGCCGAGGAGGCGCTCACCCCGACGAGCATCGCGTCGAAGTAGGTGGCGCGCGCCGAGGCGGCGATGCGCACCGCGAGGGCGGGTGGCGTCAGCTCGTGATCGGCCAGCACCACGAGGGCGGCGTTCACGGCGCGCACCACCTCTGGGCGGGCGCCGCCCTCGGCGAGGCGGTCGGCGAGGCGCTCGGCGAGCGAGCCGCGGACCGTCCTCCCCCCGTCGAGGCGCAGCTCGGATGCGCGTCCGGGGGGCGCGGCGGGCGGCAGGCAGTCGACGATCGTCGCCAGCAGCGCGGTCGCCATCTCGACGATCGAGGGCCGGCGGAGGTCCGAGGCGAGGCTGGCGCGGGCGCCGCTCATCATGATCGACCACTTGAGCCGGTTGCGCATCGTCATCTCCGGAGCGGGAGGGAGCTCCAGGGGGACCCACCCGGCGGGCGCGTCGGACTCCCAGAGCAAGGCGGCGACCTCCTCGAAGGAAGCCGTGGTGGCGAGCTCAACCGCGGGGATGCCGCGGTAACGGGGGCCGGTCGGCAATAGCTGGGTGATCGCCGTCGTGATACGGATCGAGTGGTCGTCGGCCTGGCGGCCGCTCTTGCCCCGACGGGCGATCCGCTCGACCTCGTCGAGGTCGAAGAGGCGCCGTCGGGCCTCGGGCGCGGGGTGAGACTGGAGGATGCCCCGGCTCACGTAAGAGTAGAGCGTGGCGAGCTTGATCCCAAGGCGACGGGCGGCTTCCGCGCTGTCTACCATCTCGCCCATCGGGCCAGCATAGGTTGCTGCGACCTTCACGACAGGTTGACGTATCGATCAACCTTGCACGAAGGCGGTTCCCGGCGTTACGGTGGGCCAACGCACGGCGGCAAAGGAGCGAGGGGCATGGCAACTGAGCGGAGCGTTCGCACCTCCCGGGGGGACCGCTTCCTGCGGTCG
>Ga0307372_10004652_pt1 | contig 21025 bp, 21 predicted proteins | sample OX1MG_FD_202533 | JGI IMG/M metagenome (GOLD analysis project Ga0307372, IMG submission 202533) | Soil microbial communities from Risofladan, Vaasa, Finland - OX-1 | ecosystem: Environmental > Terrestrial > Soil > Coastal area > Acid sulfate soil | place: Finland: Risofladan, Vaasa | collected...
AAGACGATCGAGCCGATCGGCCGGTTCGGATCCTGGAGCCCGGTGCGCGAGCGGCGCAGCGCGTTCGCCACGGCCTCGACCGCCTCGTCCTGCCCGATGACGCGCTTGTGGAGGCGGTTCTCCATCTGGACGAGCTTCTCGGTCTCGCCCTCGAGGAGCCGGTCGACCGGAATGCCCGTCCAGCGCGCGACCACCGCGGCGACGTCGTCCTCGTCGACTTCCTCCTTCACCATCGACTCGGCCTGCTGCTCGTCGCGCTCGGCGAGCTCCTTCTCGAGCGCGGGCAGCTCGCCGTAGCGGATCTCGGCGACGCGCTGGAGGTTCCCCTCGCGCTCGGCGCGCTCGGCCTCCATCCGGAGCGCGTCGATGCGCTGCGTGATCTCGCCGATGCGGTCGAGCGCCTCCTTCTCGCGCGCCCAGCGCGCGGCGAGACCGTCGCGCCGCTCTTTCGCCTCGGCGAGCTCCGACTCGAGCGGCGCGCGCACGTCGTCCTTCTCCCCCGCCATCGCGGCGAGCTCGATCTCGAGCTGCGTCACGCGCCGGTTCGCCTCGTCGAGCTCGACCGGGGACGACTCGATCTCCATCTTCAGCCGCGACGCCGCCTCGTCGACGAGGTCGATCGCCTTGTCGGGGAGCTGCCGGTCGGCGATGTAGCGCTCGCTGAGTACCGCCGCCGCGACGAGCGCCGCGTCGCGGATGCGCACCTTGTGGTGCGCCTCGTAGCGCTCCTTCAGGCCGCGGAGGATCGCGATCGTGTCGGAGACGGACGGCTCGCCGACGAAGACTGGCTGGAAGCGCCGCTCGAGCGCCGCGTCCTTCTCGATGTGCTTGCGGTACTCGTCGAGCGTCGTCGCGCCGACGCAGCGGAGCTCGCCGCGCGCGAGCATCGGCTTGAGCATGTTCGCGGCGTCGACGGCGCCTTCGGCCGCGCCCGCGCCGACGATCGTGTGCAGCTCGTCGATGAAGAGGATCAGCTCGCCGGCGGCGTTCTGCACCTCCTCGAGCACGGCCTTGAGCCGCTCCTCGAACTCGCCGCGGTACTTCGAGCCGGCGAGCAGTGCGCCGATGTCGAGCGCCCAGACGCGCTTCCCCTTCAGCGACTCCGGGACGTCGCCGGCCACGATCCGCTGCGCGAGCCCCTCGACGATCGCGGTCTTCCCGACGCCGGGCTCGCCGATCAGGACGGGGTTGTTCTTCGTGCGGCGCGAGAGCACCTGGATGACGCGGCGGATCTCCTCGTCGCGGCCGATGACCGGGTCGAGCTTCCCCGCCTCCGCCGCCTCGGTGAGATCGCGGCCGAACTTCGAGAGCGCCTGGTACGTGCCCTCGGGGTCGTTCGAGGTGACGCGGCGGCCGGCCGTTACTTCGGCGATCTTCGCGAGGAGCTCCTTCCGCGGCACAACGTCGAGTGCGAGCAGGAGGTGCTGCGCGGCGACGTACTCGTCCCCGAGCTTTCGCGCCTCGTCGAACGCGCGGTCGAGCACCTTCGAGAACGCCGCCGAGACGCCGGGTTGCTGCTGCGCGCCCTCGATGCGCGGCTTCTGCGCGAGCGCCGCCTCGGCCTGCGCGCGGAGCGCCTGCGCGTCGGGCACGAGCTCGCGCGGTAGCTCCTGGTCGAGCAGCGCGAGCAGCAGGTGCTCGGGATAGAGCTCGGGATTGCCGCTCCGGCGCGCGAGCTCCTGCGCCGCCGCGACGGCCTCCTGCGATTTCACGGTGAGCTTGTTGAAATTCATCGGTCACTGCCTTTCCGGAAGCCGCTCTTCGCGATAGACGACGAGATCGCGGCGGTACTGCTTGTGCACGTTCTCCACCTCTCGCCGAAGCTCGCGCTGCAACCGCTCGATCTGCGCGTGCGCCTTGCGCAGCTCGTCCTCGAGACGGAGCACGAGCTCGACGCCGGCGAGGTTGAGGCCGAGCTCGGTCGTGAGCCGCTGGACGATGCGAAGCCGCTCGACGTCCGCCTCGGAGTAGAGGCGCGTGCCGCCCGGCGTCCGCTTCGGCCGGATCAGCCCCTTCTGCTCGTACATGCGGAGCGTCTGCGGATGCATCCCGACGAGCTCGGCCGCGACGCTGATCATGTAGATCGGCCGGTCGTCCATCACGCCTCGCTCTGGTGCCGCCGGTAGTAGATGAAACCCCCGATGAGCGCGAGGACGAGCGCGATGCCGATCCATCCGCCGATGCGGCCGGCGGTGCTGACGCCGTTCCAGAGAAAGATCCAGATGAAGAACTTGCCGAGGCCGCCGATCGCGCCAACTTTCGCCGCGGCGACACCGCCGCCGGCGACTACGCCGCCAGCAGTCTTGAGCCCGAGCTTGCGACTCTTCTCCTCGGCCGTCTCCGGCTCCGGCGCCTGGCGCGGGCCCTGCTTCAGGAGATCGTCGTGGTTGCTCACGTGGATCCCCCTGCCGAGACCTCTCCAAGAAGCCAACGGCGTGCCAGCAGGACGGTCGGACCGCCGATCAACAGAACGGCTCCCAACGCAGCCCAAAACGCTCCGGTACGTGGCGTGCCGGCGAAGAGCGACAGGAGGTAACCGAAGCCAAGAAGGCCAAGGCCGAGATAGGCCACCAGCGCTGCGCCGAAGCGCTGCAGGTCACGGACTCGCCAGATGGCGAGCAGGAAGATCAGCTGCGAAGACGCGATCAGCCCGAAGCCGATCGCGGCCCACCTGAAGCGGATCGTCTCCCAGATTGCAAGCCCGGCGAACATAAGAACGGTGGCGGTCCGCGACTTCATCAGCCGCCCGCCTTCCGCAGCTCTTCGAGAAGCTCGCGCTCCTTCTTGTTGATCCGCTTCGGCACCTGGATCCGGACGCGTGCGAGGACGTCGCCCTTGCCGGAACCGTGGAGCTTCGGCGCGCCGCGGCCCTTGATCCGCAGGAGCTTGCCGTCCTCCGATCCGGCGGGGATCTTGAGCGAGACCGCGCCTTCCGGCGTCGGGACGTCGACCTTGCCGCCGAGCGCCGCGGTCGCGAACGTGACCGGCACCTGGACGAGGAGATCGTCGCCGCGCCGCTCGTACGTGTCCGAGCGCGCGACGCGCGTGATGACGACGAGGTCGCCGTTCGGCCCGCCGTTCGCGCCAGACTCGCCCTTCCCCTTGAGACGGATCTTCGTCCCGTCCTTCACGCCCGGCTTGATCTTCACCGTGTAGTTGCGCAGCCGGCGCTCGCGGCCGGAGCCGTGGCACTTCGAGCACGGCTTCTCTATCACCGTGCCGTTGCCGCGGCAGCGCGGGCACGGCTGCGAGAGCGCGAACAGCCCCTGGCTCTCGGCCTTGACGCCGCGACCGTTGCACTCCGGGCAGATGACGGGAGACGTGCCGGGCTGCGCACCGGTGCCGCCGCAGGTGGAGCACGCGACGGTCAGCTCGACGGGGACTTTCACCTCGCTGCCGCGGAGCGAGTCCTCGAACGAGAGCCTGACTTCGGTCTCGACGTCCTGCCCGCGGAGCGGCTGCGGGCGGCCACGGCCACGGCCGCCACGCGCAGCGCCGCCGACGTTCCCGAAGATCCCGCCGAGGATGTCGCCGAGATCGCCGAAGTCGACGTTGCCGAAGTCGACGGTCGAGCCGCCGCCCGGACCGGCGGGGCCGCGGCCGTTGGTCGAGCCGTAGCGGTCGTACGCCTTCCGCTTCTCGTCGTCCGAGAGGACGTCGTACGCGGTCTGCACCTCCTTGAAGCGTTCCTCCGCGGCCTTGTCGCCGGGATTCGCGTCGGGATGGTGCTGGCGCGCGAGCTTCCGGTACGCCTTCTTGATCTCGTCCTGCGAGGCGCCCTTCTTGACGCCGAGCGTGTCGTACAAGGTGCTCACTTCATTCCGCCACGATCACCCGCGCGGGCCGGACGACGCGGTCGCCGAGCTTGTAGCCCTTCTGCATGACCTCGAGGACGGAGCCGCTCTCCGCGTCGTCCGACGGCCGCGCGAGCAGCGCCTCGTGGACGTGCGGATCGAACTTCCCCTCGGTCTCGATCGCCGTCACGCCGTGCCGTTCGAGCAGCGCTGCGAGCGAGCGGTGCACGAGGCGGACGCCCTCCTCGAGCTGCGCCTCCTCGTGCTGCTCGGCGGCGGCGAGAGCCCGCTCGAGATCGTCGATGACGGGCAGGAGCTCCGTGAGCAGCCGGGCGTTGGCGAGCGCGACGTACTCCTCGCGCTCGCGCGCGACCCGCTTCTTGTAGTTCTCGAAGTCGGCGGCGAGACGCAGGAGGCGGTCATCCGCCTCCTGCGTCTCCGGTGCCTGGCTCAGCGCAGCCGTGCCAGGCTCCTGACTTTCGACGTGCGAATCACTCACTGGTGACGTCCTCGTACTCGCCTTCCTCGACCACCTCGTCGTCGGAGTCCGAGTCGCCGTTGCCACCGGCCGTGGACGCCTGCGCCTGCTGCTGCGCGTCGGCGTACATCGCCTCGGCGAGCTTGTGCGACGCCTCGGTGAGCGCCTCGGTCTTCGCCCGGATGTCCGCGAGGTCGTCGCCCTCGAGCGACTGACGGAGCTCCATGATCCGCCCCTCGATCGTCGAGGCGTCGGCCTCGTCGATCTTGTCGCGGTGCTCCTTGAGGGAGCGCTCGGTCTGGTAGGCGAGCGTCTCGGCGAGGTTCTTCGTGTCCGCCGCCTCGCGCAGGCGGTGCGCCTCCTCCGCGTGCGCCTCGGCCTCGCGGATCATGTTCTGCACGTCGGTCTCGTTCAGGCCCGAGCCGCCCTCGATCTTGATCTGCTGCACGTTTCCGGTGCCGAGATCCTTCGCGGTGACGTGGATGATCCCGTTCGCGTCGATGTCGAACGCGACCTCGATCTGCGGCATGCCGCGCGGCGCCGGCGGGATGCCGACGAGCTGGAACTTGCCGAGCGTCTTGTTGAAGCTCGCCATCTCCGACTCGCCCTGGAGGACGTGCACCTCGACCGACGGCTGGTTGTCCTCCGCCGTGGTGAACGTCTCGGCCTTCTTCGTCGGGATCGTCGTGTTCCGCTCGATGAGCTTCGTCATGACGCCGCCCTTCGTCTCGATCCCGAGACTGAGAGGCGTGACGTCGAGGAGGAGGATGTCCTTGACCTCGCCCTTGAGCACGCCGGCCTGGAGCGCGGCGCCGACGGCGACGACCTCGTCGGGGTTGACGCCCTTGTGCGGGTCCTTGCCGACGATCTGCTTGACCTTCTCCTGCACCGCCGGCATGCGGGTCATGCCGCCGACGAGCACGACGTGGTCGATCTTCCCGGCGTCGAGACCGGCGTCGGCGAGCGCCTGCTTCGTCGGGCCGACCGTGCGGGCGAGCAGGTCGGCGGTGATCTCCTCGAGCTTCGCCCGCGTGAGCGTGAGGTCGAGGTGCTTCGGGCCGTCCTGCGTCGCGGTGACGAAGGGGAGGTTGATCTGCGTCGTCATCGTCGACGACAGCTCGATCTTCGCCTTCTCCGCCGCCTCGTAGAGCCGCTGGAGCGCCATCCGGTCGGCGGAGAGGTCGATGCCCTGATCCTTCTTGAACTCGCCCGCCATCCAGTCGACGATCGCCTTGTCGAAGTTGTCGCCGCCGAGATGGTTGTCGCCTGCGGTCGACTTGACCTCGAAGACGCCTTCGCCGAGATCGAGCACCGACACGTCGAAGGTGCCGCCGCCAAGGTCGAAGACGAGGATGGTCTGATCCGCGCCTTCCTTGTCGAGGCCGTACGCGAGCGCGGCCGCGGTCGGCTCGTTGATGATGCGGAGGACGTTGAGGCCGGCGATCTTGCCGGCGTCCTTCGTCGCCTCGCGCTGAGCGTTGTTGAAGTACGCGGGGACGGTGATCACCGCGTCGGTGACCGACTCGCCGAGGTACGCCTCGGCGTCGTGCTTGAGCTTCTGGAGGATCATCGCGCTGATCTCCGGCGGGGCGTAATCCTTGCCCTCCGCCTGGACGCGCACGTCGCCGTTCGGGCCCTTCACGACCTCGTACGGGACGATCGTCATCTCTTCCGTGACCTCGTCGAACTTGCGCCCCATGAAGCGCTTGATCGAGAAGATCGTGTTGGTCGGGTTCGTGACCTGCTGCCGGCGCGCGGGAGCGCCGACGAGCCGCTGCCCGTCCTTCGTGAACGCGACGACTGACGGCGTGGTGCGGCCGCCCTCGGCGTTCGGGATGACGGAGGGCTCGCCGCCTTCCATCACGGCCATGCACGAGTTCGTCGTGCCGAGGTCGATGCCAATGGTCTTAGCCATGTTCCTGTTGTGCCTCCTGGGTTCAGATCCGAATGATTAGAAAATCTGAGTCTGTTTATAGCAGATAACGGTGTACGGGCGTTCCCGGATGCCCCAGCGTCCGACGAGGGCTAGAACTGGCTCTATGAAAGCCACTGCGAAGCTCGTCCACGGGACGCTGCGCAACGAGGTGCTCGTGCGCGACGCTTTCGTCGTCCATACCGACGAGCCCGAGAGCGCAGGCGGCGAGGACACGGCGCCGGCTCCGCACGAGCTGCTCGCCGTGGCGCTCGCATCCTGCGTCACGACGACGGTCGCGACCTACGCGCGAACGAAGGGCTGGGAGCTCGGCGACGTGCTGGCCGAGGTGGAATACGACGCGTCGGTGACCCCGCGCCGGTTCCGGGTCGAGCTCTTCCTCGACGGCAACTACGACGCGGACCAGATCGCGCGCCTCGAGCGCGCCGCCGCGACGTGCCCTGTCCGGCGCTCCCTCGAGGCGGGCTTCGCCATCGAGGAGCATGTGCACGCCTCGCTCCCCGTCTAGAGACCGGTACCAGGTACCGGCACCTCTACTCGCTTCCGCAGCGCGGCCAAAGGATCGCCGGCCAGACGACCGACCGCGGCAAGTACGCACGACGGATCGATGAACGACGAGCCTTCCGCGAGCCCGGCCGTCTCTGCGTAGCTGCTCCACAGATGAGCAGCCGGATCGGTGCTGGCTCCGGCTGTCACCGGGTTCCGGGCGACATAGGTAAACGTGTCCAACAGGTCAAGCTCGTCGACGATTCGACGTGATCCGTAGCGATCGAAGAGGACGTGTCCACGCAGGCCGTAAGTCCGGTTGTAATGGCGCGCATACCGGCGGTTGACCATCTGCATCGCCGCCGGAAGTGCGCCATCGCCGACCTTGAGGATCAGGTGATAGTGGCTCGTCATGAGGCAGTACGCGACGCAGATCGAGTCCGTCTTTCCCATCGCATAGGCGAGGTGCCTGAGGAACTCGACTCGGTCGCGCTCGTCGCGATACAGAGTGGGCACAGCCCAGAGCCCGTGAGCGAAGACGTGAAAGAGACCTGCTGAGGTGTCACGCGGCCGGCGGGGCATGCCGTCCAGAGTGGCGGCTCAGGACGAACGAGACAGCTGCGTCTCTGTAACAGCTTCCAGTCCAGGTACCTGGTACCGGTCTTAGCGGTAGGCCCCGATCAGAGCGCCGCCGGCGACGATGAGCGCCGCGCCGAGGATGAGGCGCTTGCCTACGCGTTCGGAGTCGCGCAGGAAGACGATCGACAGGACGACCCCGACGAGCGACTCCACGGCGACGAGGGGCGCGACGACGGTCACGCGTCCGCGGTAGTACGCCTCGAAGAGCGAGACGTACGAGCCGCCGAAGAAGAGCCCGGCGGGGACGAAGGGCAGCCAACGCCGCGAGATCCAGCGCCGCGCCCACACGACGACGACGGCCCCGCCGCCGATCAGGGCAGCGGCCGCCGCCACCGCCGGCGGTACGGCCGTCCTCCCCACCGCAAGATGCCGGACGAGGTTGTCCCGCGTCGCGAACAGTGCCGCGCCCGCGAGCGCGTACAAGAGTCCGATTCGCCGGAGATGCCCGGGCCGCTCCCGTTCCCGCGCGAGCTCGACGCCGCCGGCGACGACGAGCACTGCTCCGGCGATCAGCGGCACCCGCACCGGCTCGCCGAGAACGGCGAGCGCAATCGTCACGGAGACGAGCGGCGCCGTCCCAAAGACCATCGAGACCCGCGACGCGCCCGAGTCGCGGATCGCGAGCGTGACGAGGATCTGCGCCGCACCGGGGGACAACAGCCCCGCGAGAAGAAACGGCCACGCGCCGCCGAGGTGGAGACCGCGCGCCGGAGCCTCGGCCGCCGCCGCGGCAAGGGCAACGGCGATCGCGGGCACGACCGTCGCGATCGTCGCGAGCGCGGCATCCGGCTCCCGCTGCAGCGCCATCCGCAGCGCGACGCTCATCGCGCCGAAGAGCAACGCGGAGAGCAGCGCCAGTCCGACAGCGGCTATGCCGCCTCCAGCGCGCCCTTCGGCACTCGGCGCCCGTGCGCGAAGAGCGGGATGAACACGTGCGCGAGCGGGCCGATCGAGAGCGCGTAGACGAGTGTCCCGACACCGACCGTCCCGCCCAGCAGCCAGCCGGTGACGAGCACCGTCAGCTCGAGACCCGTCCGCACGAGCCGAATCGAGTGCCCGCGCGCCGCGAGTCCCGTCATGAGCCCGTCGCGCGGCCCCGGCCCGAGCCCCGCGCCGATGTACGCGCCGGTCGCGACGCCGTTGAGGAAGACGCCGGCGGCGAGGCACGCGATCCGCCAGCCGAGCGCGTGCGGTGCGTGCACGTACCCGAGGACGACGTCCATCGTCCCGCCGACGAGCACGACGTTGCTCAGGGTCCCGATCCCCGGCTTCTGCCGCAGCGGGATCCAGAGAAGCAGCACCGCGGCTCCGACGACGATCGCCCACGTCCCGATCGCCAGGCCGATCGTCCGCGACAACCCCTGGTGGAAGACGTCCCACGGGTCGAGGCCGAGCCCTGCGAGGACGAGCAGCGACGAGCTGAGCCCGTACAGGAGCAGGCCGGCGTAGAGCTGGACGAGTCGCGCGCGCATCGCCGCAACGCTACGGGTCGGCAACCGTCCAGCGCTGCCTCCGCACACAGGTACGCTCGCGGCCGTGGCCATCGAGGGGGGGACGACGCTCGCGGCGGAGCTCGCGGAAGACGCGGCTGCGCGGCTGATCCGGTACGCGCAGATCGACACGCAGTCCAGCGAGGACTCGGAGACGTACCCGAGCACCGAGAGCCAGCTCGTCCTGCTCCGCCTCCTGCGCGACGAGCTCGAGGAGATCGGACTCACCGACGCGGCGATCGACGGCAACGGCTACGTCACCGCGACACTCCCGTCGACGGTCGACCGCGACGTCCCGACGATCGCGCTCTTCGCCCACGTCGACACGGCGCGCGAGGCGAGCGGCAAGGCGAACCCGCAGCGGATCGCGTACGACGGCGGCGAGATCGAGCTCGGCAGCTCGGGCCAGGTGATCCGCCCGAGCGAGTCGCCGGAGCTCGCGAACCACGCCGGCCACGAGCTCATCGTCACCGACGGGACGAGCCTCCTCGGCGCCGACGACAAGGCGGGCGTCTCCGAGATCCTCGCCGCGATCGGCTACCTCGCGGCGAATCCCGACCTCCCCCACGGCCCGGTCAAGGTCGTGTTCAACCCGGACGAGGAGGTCGGTCGCGGCGTCATCCACCTTCCGGTCGACGAGCTCGGCGCGGTCGCGGCGTACACCGTCGACGGTTCGACGGCCGGCGAGGTGCAGACCGAGACGTTCTCAGGCGCGCAGGTACGGATCAAGATCCGCGGCCGCGCGATCCACCCGGGCTGGGCGAAAGGCGAGCTCGTGAACGCGATCAAGCTCGCGGCGGACATCATCGCGCGGCTTCCCCAGAACGCGCTCTCGCCGGAGACGACCCGGGATCGCGAGGGCTACGTCCACCCCGTGCTCGTGCAGGGCGACTCGACCGAGGTCGAGCTCCGCTTCATCGTCCGCGACTTCGACGACGCCGTGCTCGACGAGCACATCGCCTTCATCCACAGAGTTGCCAAGGAGGTCTGCTCGGCCGAGCCCCGCTGCTCCGGGAGCATCGAGGACCGGATCCAGTACCGGAACCCGGCCGCTGCGCTCGTAAAGCACCCCGAGATCGTCGCGAACCTCGAAGAGGCGATCCGGTGCGTCGGGCTCGAGCCGCGGACGACGTCGATCCGCGGTGGCACCGACGGCTCGACGCTGACCGAGATGGGCCTGCCCACGGCGAACGTCTTCACCGGCGGGCACGACGCGCACAGCGAGCGCGAGTGGATCTGCGTCGAGGACATGGGCCTCGCCGCCGCGACGCTCGTCGAGCTCGTCAAGGTTTGGGCAGAGTAGGCGGGTAACACCCCGTCGGCTGGGTACGCTGGCCGGATGGAGCCGCTGCTAGACCGGCTCGGGCGCCCGCTCGAGACGCTGCGCGTGTCCGTCACGGACCGCTGCAACTTCCGTTGCGTCTACTGCATGCCGAAGGAGGTCTTCGGCCGCGAGTACGCGTTCCTCGAGCGCCGCGAGCTGCTCTCGCTCGAGGAGATCGCGCGCGTCGCCGGCGTGTTCGCGCAGCTCGGCGTTCGCACCCTGCGGATCACCGGCGGCGAGCCGCTCGTGCGCCGCAACGTCGAGTACCTGATCGAGCTCCTCGCCGCGATCGAGCGGCCGGACGGCTCGGTGGCTGGAAGCGCCGCCGGCCAAGCCGGCGACGCCCGGCCAGGGGACCTCGGCCGCCGCAGGCGGCCGAATGGGCTCGATCTCGCGCTGACGACGAACGGCTCCGTCCTCGCGGAGAAGGCCGAGGCGCTCGCCGCCGCCGGGCTGAGCCGCGTCACCGTCAGTCTCGACTCGCTCGACGACGAGTCGTTCCGCGCGATGAACGACGTCGACTTCCCCGTGCGGCGCGTGCTCGACGGGATCGACGCCGCCGCCGCGGCCGGGCTGCCGGTCAAGGTGAACGCCGTCGTGAAGCGCGGCGTCAACGACGCCGGCTTCGTCGAGCTCGCCGAGCACTTCCGCGGCACGGGTCACGTCCTTCGGTTCATCGAATTCATGGACGTCGGGACGACGAACGGTTGGCGGCTCGAGGACGTCGTGACGGCGGACGAGATCGTCGAGCGGATCGGCGCGCGCTGGCCGCTCGAGCCCGTCGCCGCCGATAGCGCGGACGCGACCGCCCGCCGCTTCCGCTACGCCGACGGCGCCGGCGAGATCGGCGTGATCGCCTCTGTCACGAAGCCGTTCTGCGGCGCCTGCTCTCGGGCGCGGCTCTCCGCCGAGGGGAGCCTGTACACGTGCCTCTTCGCGGCCTGCGGCCATGACCTGCGTGCGCCGCTCAGGAGCGGCGCGACCGACGACGAGATCGCCGAGACGCTCCGGGGCATCTGGTCGCGGCGCACCGACCGCTACTCCGAGCTTCGCACCGCCGAGACCGCGGGGGCGAAGGCCAAGGTCGAAATGTCGTATATCGGGGGCTGAGCGCCCATTAGGATTGCCGTCATGGAGCGGGTCGTCGCGCTCGGTCGCCGGATCCTCCCGCGTGGCTGGGCTCATTTCGGAGTCCAGCTCGGGCTCTGGCTCGGCTTCTACATCTCGTACCTCGCCGTGCGCAGCGCCGTCGACCAGAACCCCACACAAGCGGTGACGAACGGGCGCAACGTCATCGATTTCGAGCTTCGGCTCACGCACCATCTCTACGAGCTGACAGCGCAGCGGATCGTCGACTCGTCCCACTTCCTTCTCACCGCAGCGGCGTGGACGTACTGGAACTCTGAGTTCACGGTCATCGGCCTGACGCTGCTCTGGGTCTACCTCCGCCGCCACGAGCGCTTCGCGCGCTTCCGGAACACGATCCTCCTCGCGAACCTCATCGGCCTCATCGGCTTCGCGGTCATGCCAACGGCGCCGCCGTGGATGTTCCCGCGGGAGGGCTTCGTCGGCGGCGTCAACCACTCGAGCGAGCTCATCCACACGCTCGGGAACCAGTACGCCGCGATGCCGAGCCTCCACGCGGCCGACGCCCTCATCGTCGGTTACTGCCTCGCCGTGAGCTGCCGCCGCTTGTGGGCGAAGGCGCTCTGGGCGGTGTGGCCCCTGTGGGTGTGGTTCTGCGTCGTCGCGACCGCGAACCACTACGTCCTCGACGTGCTCGCCGGGATCGCGGTCGCCGTGTTCTCGCTGCTCGCGACGGCCTTCCTGCCGAGGATCTTCCGCGCGGCCGGCCGCAAACTTGGCCGCCTACTTGACCCTGTCATCGCAAACTTGCTATAGTCATGCCCATAGCAGGATTGCGATATTGGAGATGAACACTCCCCAACTTCGGCGCGTGCAGCAGGGTTACACCGCCGGATTCCGCTCCCTCGCCAGCCGCTCCGTGACGGGCCTGGCACGCACCCGTGTCACCCCGAACGTCCTCACGACAGCCGGCGTCTCGCTCTGTCTCGCGGCTGCCGTCCTCGTCCCGTTCGAGAACCGGAACGCGTGGCTCGTCTACTGGGCCTCGGCCGGGATCTTCGTCGTCGGCTCGGTGCTCGACATCCTCGACGGCGCGCTCGCGCGGGTCGGCGGGAAGTCGACGCCGTTCGGCGCGTTCCTCGACTCGACGACGGATCGCGTCGGCGAGGGCGCGATGCTCGCCGCGATAGCTCTCGTCTTCTCCCAGCAGGGGAAGGGTTGGGCTGTCGTGGTCGCGGTCGCGGCGGTGGTGGGGTCGTTCCTCGTCTCCTACACGCGCGCGAAGGCCGAAGCACTCGGCCTGCGTGGCGACGTCGGCTTCGGCTCACGGGCCGAGCGCGTGGTCATGATCACGGCCGGGCTCATCTTCGCGCCGTGGGGCGGACTGCCATGGGCGATCGTCGCGCTCTGCGCGACGGCGTGGCTCACGGTCGTCCAGCGCGTCCTGCATGTCCGCACACAACTGAAACAGTCTTCTGGAGGAACAAATGTCCGCTGAGAACGGCTCCGCCAACGGCCACGCTCGCCTCGACGACGGCAAGGTCCGTGTCGCCATCGTCGGCGTCGGCAACTGCGCGAACTCGCTCCTACAGGGCCGCGAGTACTACAAGGACGCGCCGGACGACCAGTTCGTCCCCGGCCTCATGCACGTCAACCTCGGCGGCTACCACGTCCACGACATCGAGTTCACGGCGGCGTTCGACGTCGTCAAGGGCAAGGTCGGAGAAGACCTCGCCGATGCGATGTGGGCGCATCCGAACGACACGATCAAGTTCGCCGACGTCCCGAAGACCGGGATCAAGGTCTCGCGCGGGATGACCCACGACGGACTCGGCAAGTACATCTCGCAGGTCGTGGAGAAGGCTCCCGGCCCGACCGACGACATCGTCGGGATCCTCCAGGAGACGAAGACCGACGTCGTCGTCAGCTACCTCCCGGTCGGCTCCGAGTCGGCCGCGAAGTGGTACGCCGAGCAGTGCCTCGAGGCGGGCGTCGCGCTCGTCAACTGCATGCCGGTGTTCATCGCCCGCGAGGACTACTGGGGCAAGCGCTTCGAGGAGAAGGGCCTCCCGATCATCGGCGACGACATCAAGTCGCAGGTCGGCGCGACGATCACGCACCGCGTGCTCACGAGCCTCTTCCGCGAGCGGGGCGTCCATCTCGACAAGACGATGCAGCTCAACGTCGGCGGCAACTCCGACTTCCTCAACATGCTCGAGAGGGAGCGGCTCGAGTCGAAGAAGATCTCGAAGACGAACGCTGTCACGTCGATGCTCGACTACGACCTCGGCGCCGGCAACGTCCACGTCGGCCCGTCCGACTACGTGCCGTGGCTCACCGACCGCAAGTGGGCGTACATCCGGATGGAGGGCTCCGCCTTCGGCGACGTGCCGCTCAACGTCGAGCTCAAGCTCGAGGTCTGGGACTCCCCGAACTCCGCGGGCATCGTCATCGACGCCGTCCGGCTCGCGAAGCTCGCGCTCAACCACGGCGTCGCGGGCGCGCTCGTCGGCCCGAGCTCGTACCTCATGAAGTCGCCGCCGCAGCAGATCGTCGACGACGAGGCGTACGAGCTGACCGAGGAGTTCATCAAGAAGAACGCCCGCAAGGTCGGGGGCAAGAGCAAGGCCGCCGCGAAGGCATAGGCGTGAGTCTCGAGCTTCGTCCTGCGAGCTCGCTCCCTACGGGCGAGCTCGCGGAGCTCTTCAACGCAGCATACGAGGGCTACCTCGTCCCGTTCCACGTCGACGAGCGCACTGTTGCCTTCATGACGGAGACGTACGACCTCGACGCGGACGCATCTCGGGTCGCCTGGCGCGACGGGCCGGTCGGGCTCGCGAACCTCGGCATTCGCGGCGAGGACGGCTGGATCGGCGGTGTCGGCGTCGCCGCCTCCGCGCGCCGTGGCGGGATCGGCGAAGCGCTGATGCGCGGGTTGCACGAACAGGCGCGGGAGCGCGGCGTCAGGCGCGTCTGGCTCGAGGTGATCGTCGAAAACACCGGCGCGTTCGCGCTGTACGAGAAGCTCGGCTACCGGACGGTGCGCGACGTCGAGGTCTGGTCGCTGCCGCTCTCGGTCTCGGAGACGAGCGAGGCGCGCAACGTCCCGGCCGACGAGGCGCACGCGCGGATCCGCGAGCTCCGGACGGAGCACGAGCCGTGGCAGCGCGCCGACGGGACGCTCGCCAACCTCTCCGACCTGCGCGGGCTCGCGACCGACGCGGGCGCGGCCGTCTACCGGCACCCGGGCGAGCACGTCCAGCTTCTCCAGCTCGCCGGGGCTCCGGAGCCGCTTCTCCGCGCGCTTCGCGTCCTCGGCCCGGTCAGCGTGCTGAACCTGCCGGCGGACGATCCGGCGGCGGACGTGCTCCGCGCGCTCGGCGCCACGGTTGCCGTGCGCCAGCACGAGATGGTGCTCGACCTCTAGACGATTGATTCCAAAGTGGCGTGCCGGTCGGGGACGTCACTGACCAAGCGGGGCTGCGCGATCGGCCGTCGTTCGTAGCAGCGCTACGGACGGCGGGCGAGCGTGGAGATCCCGCGCTGCGTCAGGGGCGTCATCCGGCGCCGCGACAGTTTGGAATCATTCGTCTAGCTCGGCAGCGGCATCCCTAACATGGGCATCGTGCGTGTCGCTCTCGTGACGCCGTTCGCCTGGTCGCAGCCGCACGACGTCAACGAGCACGTTGCGGCGCTCGCGGGGGAGCTGCGGCAGCGCGGCCACGAGGTGACCGTCCTCGCACCGTCGAACCGCGGCCGCGACCTCGCGCAGAGCAGGCGTCTCCTACTTAGTGACAAGTTGTCACTTGGGGAGTTTGTGGCGCTCGGGCCGGCGGTGCCGATCTCGCGGCGGAGCAGGATGGGAGTGCCGGTCGGCGTCCGCGCCAGCCTCTCGCTCGCGCTTGCGCGCGGTCGCTTCGACGTCGTGCACGGCTTCGAGCCGGGGCTGCCGAGCCTGTCGTACCTCGCGCTCCGCGACTCCGGCGCGCTCACGGCGGCGACGTTCTTCTCGCCGGAGCGTCTCTCCTATCCGCCCGGGCGCGCCCAGCGCGAGCGGCTGCTTGCCCGCGTCGACGCACTCCTCGCGACGACGCCGGAGGTGGCCGCCGCAGCGGAGGCGCGCTTCCCCGGCCGGTACGAGCTCGTCCCGCAGGGCATCGACCCGGCGCTGTTCGCGCCCGCCACGAAGGAACGGCGCGTCGTGCTCGAGTGGCGGGAGGGCGAACGGCCACTCCTCCGCGCGCTCGTGCAGGAGATCGAGGAGCAGGCCGGCTGGGAGCTCGTGCTGCTCCGAACGCGCACGACCGCGTCGCGGCCCGCCGTCTCGCGCCGCCTGGGCACGCGGATGCGCGTGCGCACGGCGCGGAGCGGAGCGGCCCGCGCCGAGACCCTTCGCTCCGCGGCGATCTTCGTTCCTGCGCTCGGCGGCTCGCCGCGGCTCCTCGCCGAGGCGCAGACGGCGGGAGCGGCGGTCGCCGCGCCGCGGGGACGCGCCGCGCAGCCCGAGCTCGCCGCCGCCGAGGCGGCGCGCCTGATCGAGGACGAGACGCTCCGCGCGCGCCGCGCCGACGAGAGCCTCGCCGCCGCCGCGACGCAGACGACCGCCGCGCTCGCCGACCGCGTCGAAGCCGTGTACGGCCGCCTCGCCTCGCGCCGGCGCTCGCGCGCCGCCGGGCCCGGCGCCGCGCACCGCGAGAGCGACTGGATCCTCGCCGACCTCCACCTCCACACGAACTGGTCGCACGACTGCTCGATCGAGGTGGACGAGCTCCTCGACCACGCAGAGGCGGAGGGTCTCGGCGCGATCGCGATCACCGACCACAACGTCTTCGGCGGCGCGCTCGAGGCCGTCGAGCGCTCGCGCGGCCACCGGCTCATCGTCATCCCCGGCGAGGAGGTCAAGACCGCCGACCAGGGCGAGGTGATCGGTCTCTTCCTCAAGGAGGAGATCCCGCGCGGCATGTCGTTCGGCGAGACGGTCGACGCGATCCGGGCCCAGCGCGGCATCGTCTACCTCCCCCACCCGTTCGACCGGATGCACGCGATCCCCGAGCCGGCGACGATCCACCGTCACCTCGCCGAGATCGACGTCCTCGAGATCTACAACGCGCGGCTCCTGTTCGAGAACTACAACGACGAGGCCGAGCGCTTCGCGCGCAAGTACAACCTCCTTGCCGGCGCCGGCTCCGACGCGCACGTGCTCGCCGGCGTCGGAACGGGCGTCGTGAGGATGCGCCGCTTCAGCGGGCCGGAGGAGTTCCTCGTCTCGCTCCACAGCGCCGAGGTACTGCGGCGGCCGAAGTCGCTCGTCTACCTGCAGGGATTGAAGTGGGTCGCGCAAGCCAAGGAACGGGTGCGCTGATCCCGAACTTCTCTCCCGGGGCATCAGTGACTGTGGCGACTGACGAAATCTTCGAGAAGTACCTGCAAAAGGCGATCACCGAGATCAACGCTCTCGGGGACGAGCTCGCGCAGGCCGGCGCGGGCGCGCGCGTGCCCGTACTCGGGTCGGGGCATCCGCTCGCAGACGTCTTTCTCCTCAAGCACACGCCGCGGCCGTCGGAGCTGCAGGAGGGAGTCGCGTTCTACGGCCGCTCCGGCAACGCGCTCCTCAAGTCGCTGCAGCGGCTCCGCGTCGATCCCCTCGCCGTCTACGGGACGAACTGCCTCAAGTTCGTCGACGGCGACGCGGACGAGTCGCGCGCCTTCCTCTCGCGCGAGCTCCATATCGTGCAGCCGAAGCTCGTCGTCGTGATGGGCGAGCCGGCGCGTGAGTTCCTCAACTCGGTGCGCTTCCCCCTCGCGCGCGAGCTCGAGCCGGAGCCAGGCGTGTTGCAGGAATACACGCCGACGATCCAGGGGCTCGTCACGCCCGACATCGACGAGTCGCTCGACGAGCAGCCCGCGAAGACGGCGTTCTGGAACGCCTTCAAGATGCTCGGCGAGTGGTGGAGTCAGACTCCTCCGTACTAGACGTCCGTCGCCGGATCACTGCGTTCGTCGCGCTCGGCGCGGCGGTCGTGACGTGGTTCGTCGTCGCGCCGCACGTCGGAGCGGTCGGGCTGTGGACGGCCGTCGTCGTCATCTCGGCCGGCGTGCTGCCGGGGACGCTCCTGCTCGTGCTCATCGCGCTGCCGCTCTCGCGGCTCCGCTGGAGCACGCTCACGCTCGTCGCGCTCGCGCTGGCCCTCGTCGCCCTGGGCTGCAGCGAGGCCGGATGGCCGCTCGCGGAGAACTTCGCGAAGCTCTGGGCGGCCGTCTTCGCCGGCTGGGCGTTCCTCTACCTCTTCGAGAGTGTCGGCCTCGTCGTGCTCGTCGCGGCGATCATCCCCGTCGTCGACGCAATCTCGGTGTTCACGCCCGGAGCCCCGACAAACGAGATCGTCAAGCACCACATCTCGATCTACAACCACGTCGCCGTCGCGTTCCTCGGGCCCCATGGCGGCGCCGAGCAGCTCGGTCCGCCCGACATCCTCTTCTACGCGCTGTTCCTCGGCGCGGCCGCGCGCTTCCGGCTGCGGGTCGGCTGGACATGGCTCGCGACGACGGGGCTCTACGCGGCGTCGTTTCCCATCGCGGTCGCGACGCACGCGAGCGGGCTGCCGGCGCTGCCGTTCCTGTCGGCCGGCTTCCTCGTCGCGAACGGCGACCTGCTCTGGCAGCGGCTACGCCCGCGTCAGTAGCGCCACACACTCGACATGCGGCGTGTGCGGGAACATGTCCACCGGCGTCACGCGGAGCAACTCGTAGCCGTACTCCTCCCGTAACGCCTTGACGTCGCCCGCGAGGGTCGTCGGGTTGCAGGAGACGTACACGAGCCGCGGCGAGCCGATCCGGCCGAGGCGGCGCAGCGCCTTGCCGGCGAGTCCCGCGCGCGGCGGGTCGACGACGACGACCTCGGGCGGGCCGGAGCGCTCGAGCAGCTCCTCCACGACCTCGCCGACGTTGCCCGCGAAGAAGGCGGAGTTCGTGACGCCGTTCAGCTCGGCGTTCTCGAGCGCGCACGCCACCGACTCCTCCGACACTTCGATCCCCCACACCGTCAGCGCGTCAGCCGCCAGCGAGAGGCCGATCGTCCCGATCCCGCAGTAGAGATCCCAGACCGTCTCGCTGCCGGTCAGCCCCGCTGCGTCGCGCGCGAGGCCGTAGAGCCGCTCGGCCATGGCGGTGTTGGTCTGGAGGAAGGCGTTCGGCCGGACGCGGAACCGCAGGCCGCCCAGCTCCTCCTCGATCCACTCATCGCCCCAGAGCAGCCGCGTCGGGAGGTTCGTCACCTCGGCCGGCGTGTCGTTCACGGCCCAGTGGATCGAGCGCACCTCGGGGAAGCGGCGGAGCACGTCGACGAGGTAGCCGGGCTCGAACTTCTCCCCTGGCGCCGTCACGAGCTGCACGAGCGCCTGCCGCGTGTTGCGCCCTTGCCGCACGACGAGATGGCGGAGGTAGCCGCTGCCGTCGGCCTGCGAGTACGCCGCGAGCCCTTCCTCGCGCGCCCACGCACGGACGGCGTCGCGAATTGCGTTGCCGAGGTCGTCGGTGAGCCAGCACTTCTCGATCTCGAGCACCTCGTCCCAGCGGCCGGCGCGGTGGAAGCCGAGCGCCGCGCCCTCCGGCGTCTGCGTGAACGAGTACTCGAGCTTGTTGCGGTAGTGGAAGATCTCCGGCTCACACGGGACGATCGGCTCGAGCGGCGGCTCGGCGATCCCCGCGAGGCGGACAAGAGAGTCGCGGACCTGCGCCTCCTTCTGTGCGAGCTGCGCCTCGTAGGAGAGATCCTGGAACCGGCAGCCGCCGCAGGCGGGGAAGTGCGCGCACGGTGCCTCCACCCGCTCCGGGCCGGGCCGGAGGATGTCGATCGCGAGCGCTTCCGCATGGCTCCGCTTGACCTTGGTGACGCGGGCGCGGACGCGATCGCCGGGCAGCCCGCGGCGCACGAAGACGACGAAGCCGCCGTGCCGCGCGACCCCGTTTCCGCCGAACGCGAGCGACTCGATGTCGAGCTCGAGCTCGTCGCCCTTCGCGACCGGAGCAGCCACGACTAACTGAGCGTCGTGACGTAGATCTTGCGCGTCCGCGGGCCGTCGAACTCGCAGAAGAAGACGCCCTGGTACGTGCCGAGCGCGAGCGCGCCGTCCTCGAGCGGGATGAGCACCTGCGGGCTCGAGGCGAGCGAGGCGCGCGCGTGCGACGGCGCGTTCGGGCCGTCCTCGTCTTCGTGCTTCCACTCCCAGTCGTCGCCGACGACGCGCTGGAACGCGTTCTCGAGATCGGTCACGAGCTCGGGATCGATCCGCTCGTTGATCGCGACGCCGGCGGTCGTGTGCGGCACGTAGACGAGAGCCGCGGTGGCGCCGTTCGTGTCGCCGAGCGCGTCGCGGATCTGGTCCGTGACCTCGATCAGCTGGAGCTTCCGCTCGGTCTCGAGGACGATCTCGCGCACGGCCCGTATCCTACGGACGCCCATGGCGGAGCCGCTCCAGCAACGCGAGATCGACGAGCTCTCCGCCGACGCCGACGGCTTCCTCGGCGAGCTCGACGAGGAGGCGTACCTCCACTTCTCCGGCCAGAAGGACACGTACGAGCTCGCTCCGATCTACGAGCGGCACGAGCGCCTGACGCGACTCGACACGGCGCTCGGCCTGGGAGCTTCGGTCGCCGGCGACCGGCGCCGGCGCGAGCTGTGGAAGTTCGCGTGCGCGGGCTATCTCGGCAACTTCGTCAAGGCCGAGGCCGAGCGGGTCGCCGAGCTCGAGGCAACGCTCATCGCCGCGGTGGGCGACGAGGAGATCCCGTTCCGCATGCTCCGGCCCCGCCTGATGAACGAGGAGGACCGCGCGACGCGCGCACGTCTCGAGGCGGTGCGGAACGAGCTGACCGAGGAGCATCTGAACAGCCTCCATCTCCACGCCGTCGAGGTCGTCCATGCGGAAACCGGGCGCCTCGGCGCAGCGAGCTATGCCGACCTCTACCGCGGCTTCGGCCTTCCGCTCGACGACCTCGCCACGCAGTGCCGCAGCTTCCTCGCCGAGACGGAGAGCCTCTGGGAGGAGGCCGGCGACCGCTTCTTCCGCTCGAGCGTGGGGCTCGGGCTCGGGGAGGTGGAGCGCTGGGATGCCGCCCGTGCGATCCGCGGCGCGGAGTGGGACGCAGACTTTCCCGCCAACCGCATGCTGCCGGCCCTCGAGGCGACGCTCGCCGACCTCGGCATCGACCTGCGCGCACAGAAGAACGTCGAGCTCGACCTCGAGGAGCGCCCGAACAAGGATCCGCGCGCCTTCTGCGCCCCGATCGCCGTGCCGGACCGGGTCGTCCTCGTCATCAAGCCGCAAGGCGGCCCGGAGGACTGGCAGGCGCTGTTCCACGAGGCCGGCCACACCGAGCACTTCGCGCACACGTCCGCGGCGCTCTCGACGGAGGAGCGCCGGCTCGGAGACAACGCCGTCACCGAGGGCTGGGCGATGCTCTTCGAGTACCTCACCACCGACCCGGCCTGGCTCGCACGCCGGCTCGACGCCGGCCGCCCCCACGAGTTCGCGGCGCACGGCGCGACGCAGCTCCTCTGGATCGTGCGCCGCTACTGCGCGAAGCTCCTCTACGAGCTGGAGTTCCACACGGCCGAGGACGTGACGGCGATGCGCCCGCGCTACGTCGAGCTTCTCTCCGACGCGACCAAGATCTCGCCGGCGCCGGCCGACTACCTCGGCGACATCGACGACGGTTTCTACGCCTCCGAGTACCTGCGTGCGTGGGCGTTCGAGGCGCAGCTCCGCGCATACCTGCGGGAGAAGTTCGGCAACG
>Ga0307372_10004654_pt1 | contig 21024 bp, 32 predicted proteins | sample OX1MG_FD_202533 | JGI IMG/M metagenome (GOLD analysis project Ga0307372, IMG submission 202533) | Soil microbial communities from Risofladan, Vaasa, Finland - OX-1 | ecosystem: Environmental > Terrestrial > Soil > Coastal area > Acid sulfate soil | place: Finland: Risofladan, Vaasa | collected...
CAGCAGTGCGTCGAGATGATCAAGGACCGCCTCGACGCGGTGCCTGCGGTGATCCAGCTGCCCATCGGGGTCGAAGGAGGCTTCCGGGGTGTGATCGACCTGGTTCGCATGCGGGCACTGGTCTGGCCTGACGACGCCAGCATGGGCGAGGAGTGGTCGGACGAGGAGATCCCCGCCGACATGAAAGCGGAAGCCGAAGAGGCCCAGCACCAGCTGGTCGACGTGCTCTCCAACCACGACGACACGGTGATGGAGAAGTATCTGGCCGAGGAGGAGATCACCCCGCTCGACTTCCAGAACGCCCTCCGGGCCGTCACCCTGAAGAACCAGGCCGTGCCCGTCCTGTGTGGCTCCGCCTTCAAGAACAAGGGCGTCCAGCCCATGCTCGACGCGGTGGTGGACTATCTCCCGAGCCCCCTCGACGTTCCCCCGACGGTGGGGATCGTCCCCCGCCACGACGACCAGCTGCTCGAGCGGCCATCCACCGACGACGCCCCCTTCTCGGCGCTGGCCTTCAAGATCATGACCGACCCCTATGTCGGCAAGCTGACCTACCTGCGGGTGTACTCGGGCACCCTGACCAAGGGATCCGGGGTGTTGAACTCCACCAAGGATCGCAAAGAGCGCATCGGCCGCCTGCTCCAGATGCACGCCAACACCCGGGTGGACCTCGATGCCTGCTTCGCCGGTGACATCGTGGCCGCGGTCGGTCTGAAGCAGACCACCACCGGCGACACCCTGTGTGACCCGGCCCAACCGGTGGTGCTGGAGTCCCTGACCTTCCCCGAGCCGGTGATCCACGTGGCGGTGGAGCCGAAGACCAAGGCGGACCAGGACAAGCTGTCCAAGGCGCTGTTCGCGCTGTCCGAGGAGGACCCGACCTTCCGGGTCCACTCCGATGAGGAGACCGGCCAGACCGTCATCTCCGGGATGGGCGAGCTCCACCTCGAGGTGCTGGTGGACCGGATGCTCCGCGAGTTCAACGTCGACGCCAACGTGGGCAAGCCCCAGGTCGCCTACCGGGAGACCATCCGCAAATCGGCCGAAAAGGTCGAAGTGCGCTACATCCGCCAGACGGGCGGCAAGGGCCAGTACGGCCATGTGGTGATCACCGTGGAGCCCACCGGCCCCGGCGGAGGCTACGAGTTCGTCGACAAGATCACCGGCGGCGCCATCCCCAAGGAGTACATCCCCTCCATCGACCAGGGGATCAGGGAGTCGATCACCTCAGGCGTCCTGGCCGGCTATCCGACCGTGGACCTCCGGGTCATCCTGACCTACGGCTCCTATCACGACGTCGACTCCTCGGAGATGGCGTTCAAGATCGCCGGCTCGATGGCCATCAAGAAGGCGGCCAACCTGGCCAGCCCGGTGCTCCTCGAACCGGTGATGGCCGTCGAGGTCACCACGCCTGAGGACTATATGGGTGACGTGATCGGCGACCTCTCATCCCGCCGGGGCAAAGTTGAAGGGATGGAGCAGCGGGGAAACAGCCACATCGTTCGAGCACAGGTACCGTTGAGCGACATGTTCGGCTACGCTACCGATCTGCGGTCGCGTACCCAGGGGCGTGCGACGTACTCGATGCAGTTTCACGCGTACACCGAAGTCCCCGAATCAATCGCCAGGGAGATCATCGCCAAGGCGCGCGGAGAGTGAGTACCACACCGCAGTAACGATTTCATCCATTTACAGACTGATATATGAGGAACGACGGTAGGCATCCGCCTCCGTCCTGGCGGACCCGAGGGGGTGCCGCCCGAGACTAGGGAGCAGTACCCCAGCCATGGCCAAGCAGAAGTTTGAGCGCACAAAGCCCCACGTGAACGTGGGGACGATGGGACACATCGACCACGGGAAGACCACGTTGACCGCGGCCATCACCAAGGTGCTGCACGACAACGACCCCACCACCAACTTCACGCCCTTCGACCAGATCGACAAGGCGCCCGAAGAGCGGCAGCGGGGCATCACCATCTCGATTGCCCACGTGGAATACGAGACGGCCAACCGTCACTACGCCCATGTCGACATGCCCGGCCACGCTGACTACATCAAGAACATGATCACCGGCGCTGCCCAGGTCGACGGGGCCATCCTGGTGGTCTCTGCCGCCGACGGCCCGATGCCCCAGACCCGTGAGCACGTGCTGCTGGCCCGTCAGGTCGGTGTCCCCTACATCGTGGTGGCATTGAACAAGGCCGATTCGGTTGACGACGAAGAACTGCTGGACTTGGTGGAGCTCGAGGTGCGTGAGCTGCTCAACGAGTACGAGTTCCCCGGGGACGACACCCCGATCGTCCGGGTCAGTGCGCTGAAGGCCCTGGAGGGTGACGCGGAGTGGAGCGAGAAGATCACCGAGCTGATGACCGCGGTGGACTCGTTCATCCCCGAGCCCGAGCGGGACGTCCAGAAGCCCTTCCTGATGTCGATCGAAGACGTCATGTCGATCACCGGACGGGGCACCGTGGTCACCGGCAAGATCGAGCAGGGTGTGGTCAAGGTGGGGGAGGAAGTCGAGATCGTCGGGCTTCGGGACACCCAGAAGACCACCGTCACCGGCGTGGAGATGTTCCGCAAGCTCCTCGATCAGGGGCAGGCCGGCGACAACGTCGGCGTGTTGCTCCGGGGGACCAAGAAGGAGGACGTCGAGCGAGGCCAGGTGCTGTGCAAGCCCGGCTCCATCACTCCCCACACCAAGTTCGAGGCAACGGTCTACGTTCTGAACAAGGACGAGGGTGGGCGGCACAAGCCGTTCTTCACCAACTACCGTCCCCAGTTCTACTTCCGCACCACCGACGTCACCGGGACCATCAGCCTTCCCGAAGGCACCGAGATGGTGATGCCGGGCGACAACACCGAGATGACGGTGGAGTTGGGGAAGCCGATCGCCATGGTCGAAGGTTTGCGGTTCGCCATCCGTGAGGGTGGGCGCACCGTGGCCTCAGGCCGGGTCACGAAGATCCTCGCCTAGATCGACCATTGTGAACATCTCCCCGAGAGGACGCCGCACCCATGGCCGCTGAGGGCCCCCGCCAGAAGATCCGGATTCGCCTCAAGGCGTACGATCACGAAATTCTCGATCAGTCGACCGAGAAGATCGTCCAGACCGTGCTGCGAACCCAGGCCAAGGTATTGGGCCCGGTGCCGCTTCCTACCGAGAAGCACCGCTACACGGTGATCCGGTCCCCCCACAAGTACAAGGACAGTCGGGAGCACTTCGAGATGCGGGTCCACAAGCGCCTGGTCGACATCGTCGAGCACACCCCGAAGACGGTCGACTCGCTGCAGCGGCTCGACCTCCCGGCCGGGGTGGACATCGAGATCAAGATCCAGACGGTCTGAACGGCGGTCACCGGCCTCCCGCTTCTGGCGGCGGGGGCCGGATGTGGTGTAGCGTGGCCAGTCGGTCCGAAATGGGGCCGAGTAGCGACGAGGACGTGTCCGAGCGCCCACCGAGTTGAACGGTGGGGACCTTGGGCCAAACCAGGCGAGCGCTCTGCTCGGTTCTACCGAGCGGAGCGTCTGCATGTGAACCGGCAGGCGTCGGTTCGTGGGCCGGTGAGCACCTGGCAAGCAGGACCAATCGGCACCGGTCGGTGTCGAGCAGAACGAAGAACCGAGACGGAGATTCCGCAGTGGCCACCAAGGCGATCGTGGGCGAAAAAGTTGGCATGACCCAGATCTGGGACGACCAACACCGGGCCATACCGGTGACGGTGGTACGCGTCGCGCCGGTCCGGATCGTGCAGGTCAAGACGGCCGAGACCGAAGGATATGCCGCCCTGCAGGTCACCTGGGGCTTTCGCCGGTCGTCCAGCCTGACGAAACCCGAGCGGGGGCATTTTGACCGGGCCGGGGTGGATCCCGGGCGCCGTCTGGTCGAGCTCCGGATCGACGACGTGGCCGACTATGAGGTCGGCCAGGAGCTCACCGCCGATCTGCTGCAGGCAGGCGAGCTGGTGGATGCCATCGCGGTGTCCAAGGGGAAGGGCTTCGCCGGCGGGATGAAGCGCCACAACTTCAAGGGCCAAGGGGCATCGCACGGTACCCACAAGAAGCACCGTGCCCCCGGTTCGATCGGGGCCTGCGCCACCCCGTCACGGGTCTTCAAGGGGACCCGGATGGCCGGGCGGATGGGCGGCCAACAGGTGACCACCCTGAATCTCGAGGTCGTCCAGGCTGACCCGGAGCGGGAGCTGGTGCTGGTCAAGGGCGCGGTTCCCGGCCCGCGGGGCGGCATGGTCGTCCTGCGTGACGCGGTGAAGGCCCCGTTGGTCAAGGGGGGTGCACGGTGAGCCCGACCGCGGCATTCGACCTCGATTCCGCCTCCCCGGCCGAAGTCCGCCGGTTCCTCCGGCCCGAGCCCACCCGGCGCACGGTGGACCGCCGCTCGATGGACGGCGCCGTCCTGGGCCAGGTCGACCTCGACCCGGGGTGGTTCGGCATCGAGCCCAATCTGGCCGTGCTGCATCAGGTGGTGACCGCCCAGCTGGCCGCCGCCCGTTCCGGCACCCAGTCGACCAAGACCCGGGCCGAGGTTCGTGGCGGTGGCGCCAAGCCGTTCCGACAGAAGGGCACCGGCCGGGCCCGTCAGGGCTCGACCCGTTCGCCGCAGTGGGTGGGTGGCGGTGTGGCCCTGGGCCCGAAGCCCCGCTCCTACGCCCAGAAGACCCCCAAGAAGATGATCCAGCTGGCCCTGCGCTCGGCGCTGTCCGACCGGGCCTCCCAGGGCCGGGTGGCCCTGGTCGACGCCTGGACATTCGACGTCCCCCGGACCAAGGATGCCATCGCCGCCCTGGCCGCCCTGGGCCTGGACGACCGGGTACTGGTGGTGCTCGGAGACGAGGACGGCTATGCCGACCGCTCGTTCGGCAACCTGCCCGAGATCCAGACGCTGGTGGTGGGCGAACTGAACGCCTACGACATCCTGGTCAACGACTGGGTGGTGTTCACCGACGCCACCCTCCCGGGGGGTGCCGTTGCCTCTCCGGTCGCCGGCACCGAGGCTGCCGCCGAGACCGAGGCTGCCGCCGAGACCGAGGCTGCCGCCGAGACCGAGGCTGCCGCCGAGACCGAAGGGAGCCCGTCGTGAGGGATGCCCACAACGTGCTCATCCGACCGGTGGTATCCGAGAAGTCCTACGCCCTCATGGACGAGAACGTCTACGTGTTCGTGGTCGACCCCGCCGCCACCAAGATCGACGTGCGCCACGCCGTCGAGCAGGCGTTCGGGGTCCGGGTAGTCAACGTCAACACCCTCAACCGCAAGGGCAAGACGAAGAAGAACCGGAAGAACAACACCATCGGGCATCGCTCCAATACCAAGCGGGCCATCGTCACCCTCCACGAGGGTGACTCGATCGATCTGTTCGAGAGCTGAGGGACCGAGGATCATGCCGCTCCGTTCACGCAAGCCCACCAGCCCCGGTCGCCGGTTCCAGACGGTCTCGGATTTCGCCGAGATCACCACCGACCGACCGGAGAAGTCGCTCCTGGCCCCCAACCCGTCCACCGGTGGCCGGAACAACCATGGCCGCAAGACCGCCCGTCACCGCGGCGGCGGCCACAAACAGCAGTACCGGATGATCGATTTCAAGCGGGACAAGGACGGGATTCCGGCCCGGGTCGCCACCATCGAGTACGACCCGAATCGCAATGCCCGGATTGCCCTGCTCCACTACCTCGACGGCGAGAAGCGCTACATCCTGGCGCCGGCCCAGGTCAAGGTGGGCGATCTGTTGCAGTCCGGTCAGGGCGCGGACATCCGTCCGGGCAACGCCTTGCCGCTCCGGTACATCCCGGTCGGATCGGTGGTCCACAACGTGGAGCTGCGGCCCGGCGGCGGGGGAAAGATGGGACGGGGTGCGGGGATGAGCATCCAGCTGGTGGCCAAGGAAGGCGCCTACGCCACCCTCCGGCTGCCCTCCACCGAGATGCGCCGGGTGTCCATCGACTGCCGGGGCACCCTCGGGGTCGTCGGCAACTCCGAGGCCGAGCTGATCAAGATCGGCAAGGCCGGCCGGAACCGCTGGAAGGGCAAACGCCCCCAGACCCGGGGGGTGGCCATGAACCCGGTCGACCACCCGTTGGGCGGCGGCGAGGGCAAGTCTTCCGGTGGCCGCCACCCGGTGTCGCCGTGGGGCAAGCCCGAGGGCCGTACCCGTTCACGGGACAAGGAATCCGACAAGATGATCGTCCGCAGACGCCGCACCCGCGGTGCCCGCCGGTAGGGAAACAGAGGGAACGCCACACCATGCCTCGCAGCCTGAAAAAGGGTCCGTTCGTCGACGACCACCTCATCAAGAAGGTGGATGTCCTCAACGCGGCCGGTGACAAGAAGGTCATCAAGACGTGGTCCCGCCGATCCACCATCATCCCCGACATGGTCGGCCACACCATTGCCGTCCACGACGGGCGGAAGCACATCCCGGTGTACGTGACCGAGTCGATGGTCGGTCACAAGTTGGGCGAGTTCGCCCCGACCCGGACATTCAAATTCCACGCCGGCCAAGAGCGAGCCGGGAGGCGCTGAGGTGCCCGGAGTGAAGACCAACGAGCGCGAAGGGACCCGGGCCGTCCTTCGTCACAGCCGGATGTCGGCCTACAAGGCCCGGCAGGTTCTCGACCAGATCCGCGGCCTCGATGCCGATCGGGCCCGGGAGACACTGGAGCTCGGCGACCGGGAAGCCGCCGCGGTGATCGGGAAGGTCCTGGCTTCGGCGGTGGCCAATGCGGTCCACAACGACGGCCTCGACGCCGAGGAGCTGTTCGTGTCGGCCTGCTACGCCGACGAGGGAAGCACCCTGAAGCGGTGGCGCCCCCGGGCCCGGGGACGGGCCACCCGGATCCGGAAGCGGACCTGCCACGTGACCATCATCGTGAGCCGGCTCCCCGAGGACCGCATCGCCCGCCGGCGGGCCAAGCAGACCGCGGCCGGGGCGCAGCGCTCCCGCCGGGTGGCCGGATCGAGGCGGAGCCGGAGGTCGGAGGGCACACCGGCAGAGTCGTCGCCGTCGACGGTGACCGATCTCGACGAGACCCTGACCGACGAGGACGATGTCGAGCCGATCGACGAGGCGGTCGAGATCGACGACTCCGGGACTGAAGCCGAGGACGTCGAGACCGATGACATCGACGAGATCGAAGACGCCGATGGGATCGACATCGATGCGGAGGACGACACCGAGTCGACCGACGCTGAAGGTGACGAAGACGCCGACGGCGAGGCGAAAGCCAATTCCGACAGAGAGAAGGGCAAGTAGATGGGCCAGAAGGTCAATCCCTACGGGTTCCGGCTGGGCATCACCACCGACTGGAAGTCTCGATGGTTCGAGGAGAAGAACTATCAGAACTGCGTGATCGAGGATTGGAAGATCCGCGATTACCTCATGTCGCAACTGGAGTCGGCCGCGGTCAGCCGCATCGAGGTGGAGCGCACCCGTGACCGCCTTCGGGTGGATATCCACACCGCCCGCCCGGGAATCGTGATCGGTCGCCGTGGGTCTGAAGCCGACCGCCTGAAGAAGAAGATCGAAGACATCACCGGCTTGAACAACCGGATTCAACTCAACATCCAAGAGATCAAGCAGCCGGAGCTGGATGCCGCCCTCATCGCCCAGGGTATCTGCGACCAACTCGCTCGCCGGGTGGCCTTCCGCCGAGCCATGAAACGCGCCATCCAGACCGTGCAGAAGGCCGGTGCCCTCGGCGTTCGGGTGCAGTGCTCGGGTCGGCTGGGAGGCTCCGAGATGGCTCGGCGGGAGTCCTATCGCGAAGGTCGGGTTCCCTTGCACACCTTGCGGGCCGACATCGACTACGGATTCCGTGAGGCCAAGACCACCTTCGGTCGCATCGGGGTGAAGGTGTGGATCTACAAGGGTGACGTGCTGCCTTACAAGATCTCCACCGACGACAAGATCAACCGCGAAGCGGCCATGGCCGTGGGCGAGACCTCGGGCCAGGGTGGGGAGGCTCCCCGCCGCCTGATCACCGCCGGTGGCGGTCGCCGTCGGGCCGAGCAGGGGGCTCCCGGCAGTGTGATCACCGTCGATGCCGAAAGCGCCGATGGGTCCGATGACGCTGATGACCTGGTCGATGAAACCCCGGCCGACATCGTGGCCACCCCGGCGGTCCCCGACGAGCTCGAGCGCATCCTCACCGAGGACGAGGAGATCGAGCGCCGGACCCGTGAACATCACGAGACGCCCCACTTCCGCAAAGAGGTCGACTGATGTTGATGCCCCGCAAGGTGAAGCACCGCAAGCAGCAGCGCGGGCGCATGAGCGGCAAGGCCAAGGGCGGAAGCTCGGTGACCTTTGGCGACTTCGGGATCCAGGCCCTGGAGCCGGCATGGTTGACCGCCCGTCAGATCGAGGCCGCCCGTATCGCCATGACCCGGCACGTGAAGCGGGGCGGCAAAGTCTGGATCCGGGTCTTCCCCGATCGCCCGGTCACCCAGAAGCCGGCCGAGACCCGGATGGGCTCGGGCAAGGGCAACCCCGAACACTGGGTGGCGGTGGTCAAGCCGGGCCGCATCCTCTTCGAGCTGGCCGGGGTCGAGCCCGAGCTGGCCAAAGAAGCCATGGATCGTGCCATTCAGAAACTGCCATTCAAGGCTCGCTTCGTGATCCGTCCCGGCACCCACGGGACGTCGGAGGTACAGGTCTGATGGTCACATCGTTGGAGATTTCCGAATACGACATCGAAGAGCTGGAGACCCAGCTCTCCGAGACCCGCCGGGAGCTGTTCAACCTGCGGTTCCAACTGGCCACCGGCCGGCTGGACAACTTCTCGCGGCTGAACCACGTTCGCAAGGACGTCGCCCGGATGATGACCGAGCTCCGGGCCCGGGAGATCGCCGAGGCGGAGGGTCTGGCCGAAGAGGACATCCCGGCCCACCGGGCCGCGGCCCGTCTCCGCACCGAGGACGCCGCGCTGGGACGCACCCGGACCACTGCCTCCGAGCGCCGGGCGGCGGCCAGGGCCGACGCCGAGGCGGCCGAGACCGGCGACGAGATCGACGACGAGCTCCAGCTCCAGGAGGAGCAGGAGGACACCGACGACGACCAGGCCTTGGCCCGGGCCGAGGGGTCCGACGCCGAGGACGAGTTCGACCCCGGCGACGAGACCGACGATGACGAGATTTCTGATGAAGCCGCCTCCGAGAGCGCTGCCTCTGACAAGAAGAAGGAGGCATGATGGCCGAGGAACAAACTGCCGAGACCGGGACCGAGGAGCGACCCAACCGACGCAAGGTTCGGGAAGGCATGGTGGTCTCCGACCAGATGCAGGCGACGGTCATCGTGGCCGTGGTCGAGCGTGTGCGCCATCCCCGCTACGGCAAGACGGTGCAGCGGACCAAGCGCCTGTACGTCCACGACGAGCAGAACCAGGCCAAGATCGGCGACCGGATCCGGGTCATCGAGACCCGCCCGCTGTCCAAGCTCAAGCGCTGGCGCCTCATGGAGATCCTGGAGCGTGCCCGGTGATCCAGCAAGAGTCCCGACTCCGGGTGGCCGACAATTCCGGCGCCAAAGAGGTCCTGTGCATCAAGGTGCTGGGCGGCTCGCGCCGCCGCTATGCCTCGATCGGGGACGTCTTCGTGGCGACGGTCAAGGACGCCATCCCCGGGGCGGCGGTGAAGAAGGGCGAAGTCGTGAAGTGTGTCGTCGTCCGGACCAAGAAGGAGAAGCGCCGTCCCGACGGCAGCTATATCCGCTTCGACGAGAACGCTGCTGTCCTGATCAACGACCAGCAACAACCACGCGGGACCCGCATCTTCGGCCCGGTTGGCCGCGAGTTGCGCGACAAGCGCTTCATGCGGATTGTCTCGCTGGCACCGGAGGTGTTGTAGATGCGTATCCGCAAGGGCGACAAGGTCCAGGTGATGAGCGGCAAGGACAAGGGAAAGCAGTCCGAAGTCATCCGGGCCATCCCGTCCGAGGGTCGGGTCATCGTCGAAGGGGTCCACGTGGCCAAGCGCCACGCCAAGCCGACCCGCGCCACCATGCAGGGCGGGGTCATCGACAAGTTCATGCCGGTGTCGGTTTCCTCGGTGGCCATCGTGTGCGGCTCCTGCGGGCCCACCCGCATCGGTGTCCGGATCGACGAGCAGGGCCGCAAGCTGCGGGTCTGCCGCAAGTGTGGGGGAGACCTGTAATGGTTGCCGACACCCGCACCCGCCCTCGCCTCAAGCAGCGCTACGACGAAGAGGTCCGCGCCCAGCTCAAGGAGTCCCTGGGACTCGGCAACATCATGCAGGTCCCCCGGCTCACCAAGATCGTCATCAACATGGGTGTCGGCAACGCCACCCAGCAGAAGTCCCTCATCGAGGGGGCCATGCGCGACCTCGAGATCATCAGCGGACAGAAGCCGATCGTGACCCGGGCCAAGCAGTCGATCGCCGGCTTCAAGCTCCGGGAAGGCCAGGAGATCGGGGCCAAGGTCACCCTCCGGGGCGATCGGGCCTGGGAGTTCCTGGACCGGTTGGTGGCCATGGCCATCCCCCGCATCCGTGACTTCCGCGGGCTGTCCCCCCGCTCGTTCGATGGCCACGGCAACTACACCTTCGGGGTGACCGAGCAGCTCATCTTCCCCGAGATCGACTACGACCGCATCGACACCACCCGGGGCATGGACATCACCATCGTCACCACCGCAAGCACCGACGACGAGGGCCGGGGATTCCTGGCCGCGTTCGGTTTCCCGTTCCGCAAGGAGAATCAGTAACCCCATGGCGAAGAAGGCCTTGATCGAAAAGCAACAGCGCACACCCAAGTTCAAGGTGCGCGGCTACACACGGTGCCGCCGGTGCGGCCGGCCGAAAGCTGTCTACCGCAAGTTCGGCCTGTGTCGCATCTGTCTGCGAGTGATGGTGCACGCCGGGGAGATCCCGGGCGTGACCAAGGCCAGCTGGTGAGGGGAGACGACAGCCGATGACAATGACCGACCCGATTGCCGACATGCTCACCCGTATCCGGAATGCCAACACCGCCCACTTCGACACCGTGAAGATGCCCGGCTCCAAGCTCAAGGAGTCCCTGGCCGCGATTTTGGTGGACGAGGGCTACATCTCCGGGTTCAAGGTGGACAACAGCGTCACCTCTCCCGGCAACACCCTGGAGATCGAGATGAAGTACGCGCCCGACCGGGCCCGGACCATCTCCGGCATCAAGCGGGTGTCCAAGCCCGGTCTCCGGATCTATGCCCGGGCCGACAAGATCCCCCGGGTCCTCGGGGGCATGGGGGTGGCGGTGGTGTCGACCTCCAAGGGCCTGATGACCGACCGCGAGGCCCGGAAGCGCCGGATGGGAGGCGAGGTGCTCTGCTATGTCTGGTAGCCACAGCCCCGGAACCGTCAACGGACGTCGACCCGAGGGAGGTCGCTGATGTCGCGCATCGGGCGTTCCCCGATCGCGGTGCCCTCCGGGGTATCGGTGGCCGTGGACGACAATAACTTCGTGGTGGTCAAGGGACCCCAGGGCGAGCTCAGCCGGTCGGTTCCCTCGGCCATGAGCATCCGCACCGAAGGAGACGTGGTGACGGTCGAGCGGCCTGACGATCAGCGTCAGAACCGTGCCCTCCACGGCCTCACCCGCACCCTGGTGGCCAACATGGTCGACGGGGTGACCCAGGGCTTCTCCAAGGAGCTCGAAATCGTCGGGGTAGGCTATCGGGCCCTCCCGAAGGGTCCGGGCGCGCTGGAGCTGGCCCTCGGGTACTCCCACCCGATCAACGTGAAGGCCCCCGAAGGTGTCACCTTCGAGGTCCCGACGCCCACCCGCATCATCATCAAGGGAATCGACAAGGAAAAGGTCGGCCAGGTGGCGGCCGATATCCGCAAATTGCGCAAGCCTGAGCCCTATAAGGGCAAGGGCGTCCGATATGCCGGCGAGCGGGTCCTCCGCAAGGCCGGGAAGGCAGCGAAGTAATGGGTACCACAACCGATCACAAACTCGAGCTCCGGATCCGCCGGCACCGGCGGGTCCGCCGCAAGCTGGCCGGGTCGGCGGCACGGCCGCGCCTGGCCGTCTTCCGTTCGAGCAAGCACATCACCGCCCAGATCGTCGACGACGACGCCGGCCACACCCTGGCCTCGGCGTCGACGGTGGAGTCGGACCTTCGGGGCACGCCGGGGGGCACCATCGAGGCCGCCCGGGCGGTGGGCACACTGGTGGCCACCCGGGCCAAGGCCGCCGGCATCACCACCGTGGTCTTCGACCGCGGTGGGTTTACCTATCACGGACGGGTGGCGGCTCTGGCCGATGCCGCCCGGGCCGAGGGTTTGGAGTTCTGAGGATATGACCGAGCTGCAGTACGAAGAACGCACCATCCGGGTGAACCGGGTGTCAAAGGTGGTCAAGGGTGGCCGCCGTTTCAGCTTCGCCGCCCTCATGGTCGTCGGTGACGGCAACGGCAAGGTGGGTCTGGGCTACGGCAAGGCCAAAGAGGCCGGGCTGGCCGTTCAGAAGGGCATCGAGGAAGCTCGCAAGAACATCTTCGACGTCCCGCTGGCCGGCACCACCATCACCCACCCCGTGCTCGGGGAGAGCGGCGCCGGTCGGGTGATGTTGAAGCCGGCTGCCCCCGGTACCGGGGTCATCGCCGGCGGTGCTGCCCGGGCCATCCTGGAGATGGCCGGGATCCGCGACATCCTGGCCAAGTCGCTCGGGTCCTCCAACGGGATCAATGTGGCCCATGCCACCATCGCCGGGCTCAAGTCACTCAAGCGCCCCGACGAGATCGCCACCCTCCGGGGCAAGCCGGCCGAGGAGATCATCCCCGGCGGCGTCCTCCGGGCCTACCGCGAGCGGCAGCGCCAGGGCGACCTGTTCACGGAGGTGAGCTGAGATGGCCGCCGGCGCGGCTGACCAGTCGACGACCCCCGGATGGCTGCGGGTCACCCAGGTCCGGTCGGGCATCGGCACCAAACCCAAGCACCGGGGCACCCTGCGAGCCCTGGGCCTGCGCGGGATCGGGCGCACCAACGTGCTGCCCGACCGGCCCGAGATCCGCGGGATGATCGCCCGGGTCCCCCACCTGGTGGAGGTCACCCCGGCCGCCGAGGACGAAAGAGGTACACGATGAAGGTCCACGAGCTCCGGCCGCCCGCCGGTTCGACCCGACCCCGCCGCCGGGTAGGCCGCGGCATCGCCGGAAAGGGTGGAAAGACCGCCGGACGGGGGACCAAGGGCCAGGGCGCCCGCGACACCATCCCCATGGGTTTCGAGGGCGGCCAGTTGCCTTTGATGCAGCGGATCCCCAAGCTGCGGGGTTTCAAGAACCCGTTCCGGATCGACTACACGCCGGTCAATGTCGGCGCCCTCGACGCCATCGAGGGCGACGCCGCCGACCTGGCCGCCATCGTTGCCCACGGGCTGGCCCGCAAGGGCGCATTGGTGAAGATCCTGGGTGGCGGGGAAGTGACCCGCGCCCTCCGGGTCGAGGCTCACGCCTTCTCGAAGTCGGCTGAGGCGGCCATTACCGCTTCCGGTGGGTCCATCACCGTGATCCCGTTGCCGTTCGGCCACGGTCGACCGCCTGCGCAGGGCAACGCCCTCACCAACCGGTAGCATCGGCGGACCGTCCGGCGTCGAGGAGCCCCATGCTCGCCAGTTTGGCAAACATCTTTCGTATACCCGACCTTCGCAAGAAGGTTCTCTTCACGTTGGTTGTGATCGCCATTTACCAGTTTGGCGCCAACATCCCCTCGCCGTTTGTCGACTTCTCCAAGATCCAGCAACTGACCGCCGCCTCCAAATCGTCTGGCGTGCTGGGCTTCCTCAACCTGTTCTCGGGGGGCGCGCTCACCCGGATGGCGGTGTTCGGACTCGGCATCATGCCCTACATCACCTCCAGCATCATCATCCAGTTGCTGGCCACGGTGATCCCCAAACTCGAGCAGTGGCGAGACCAGGGTGCCATCGGCCAGAAGAAGCTGACCCAGACCACCCGCTACCTGACCGTGGCGCTCGCCCTCATGCAGTCGACCGGACTGGTCTACCTGTTCCACAAGGGCGGCGGCGGGCTGTTCGGCTCCACCTCGAGCATCGACCTCATCCTCCACTACTCGATCTGGAGGGCCGGATTCATCGTCCTAACCCTGACCGCCGGCACCGCTTTCGTCATGTGGTTGGGCGAGCTCATCACCCAGCGGGGCATCGGCCAGGGCATGTCGATCCTGATCTTCGCCAACGTGGTGGCCGGCATCCCCACCGGCATGAACTCCGTGCTCCAAGAGGGTGGGAGGGTCAAGTTCGGGACCATCATCGCGGTGTCGCTGGTGTTGCTGGTGGTGATCGTCTTCGTCGACCAGGGCCAGCGCCGGATTCCGGTGACCTTCGCCAAACGGGTCGTCGGGCGCAAGATGTACGGCGGCTCGAGCACCTACATCCCCCTGAAGGTCAACCAGGCCGGAGTCATCCCGATCATCTTCGCCAGCTCGGTGCTCTACATTCCGGTGCTGTTGTCCAACATCGTCCCCTCGGCGTACTTCCGGAACTGGGTCAACCACAACGTGACCCCGACCAGCCTCTTCTACATCCTCAGCTACTTCATCTTCATTCTGCTGTTCACCTTCTTCTACGTGTACGTGGCCTTCGATCCGCACCAGCAGGCGGACATCATCCGAAAACAGGGTGGGTTCATCCCCGGCATCCGGCCCGGGCAGCAGACCGAGAAGTACCTGGCCCACATCCTGAACCGGATCACCTGGCCCGGCGCCATCTTCCTGGGCGGCGTGGCCGTCGTGCCGTCGCTGTTGATGGCTGCGTGGAACATCAACAGTTACCCCTTCTTTGGGGTCACACTCTTGATCGCCGTGGGCGTGGCATTGGAAACGATGAAGCAGATCGACAGCCAGCTCATGATGCGAAACTACGAGGGCTTCCTCAAGTAAGTGGTACCCGGCGCCAGGCTCATTGTCCTCGGCAAACAGGGGGCGGGCAAGGGGACACAGTGTGTGCGCCTCTCCCATCACTACGTCGTGCCGCACGTCTCCACCGGGGACATGCTGCGGGCGGCGGTGAAACAAGGGACCCCCCTGGGCATCAAGGCCAAGGATCAGATGGATCGGGGCGAGCTGCTGGGCGACGATCTCATCATGGAGATGGTGGCCCGGCGGCTCAACGAGAGCGACGTGCGGGCCCGGGGGTTCGTTCTCGACGGCTGCCCCCGCACGGTGGCCCAAGCTGAGGAGCTGGCCGCCACCCTCAACCCGTTGCAGCTCGATGCCGCCGTTGACATCGAGGTCCCGACCAACCAGGTCCTGCGACGCCTGGCGGCCCGACGGGTGTGCGTCGACTGCGGGGCGAACTACTCGACCAGCACTCCACCGCTGATCAACTGGACGTGTGACGTCTGTGGCGGCGAGGTGATCCAGCGCCAGGACGACCAGGAAGAGGCCATCACCCGCCGCCTCGAGCTCTACGAACGCCAGACCGCGCCGCTCATCGACTGGTACCAGAAGCGGGACCAGCTGGCCTCGGTCAGCGGCACCGGGGCTCCCGACTCGGTGACCCGTCGGATGATCAAAGCCATCGAGGAACGGCGCGGCCGCCGAGGCCGGCAGCTGGCATGAGACACTGGCTGCGATGAGACGGAATCGGGACGAGCTGGCCAAAATGCGCCGGGCCGGACAGGTGGTGGCGGAGATCCACGAGGCCACCCGGGCCATCATCCGGCCCGGGGTGACCACCGAGGACATCGATCGGGTGGCCCGGGAGGTCCTCGAGAAGCGGGACGCCAAGTCGAACTTCCTCAACTATCACGGCTTTCCGGCGGTGGTCTGCACCTCGCCCAATTCGATGATCGTCCACGGGATCCCGTCCCCGGAGGTAGTGCTGGTCGAGGGCGACATCATTTCCATCGACTGCGGGGCCATCGTCGAGGGCTACCACGGCGACGCCGCCTATACGACCGGGGTAGGGGAGGTCTCCACCGAGGCCACCCGGCTGATGGAGGTGACCAAGGCCAGCCTGTTCGCCGGCATCGAGCAGCTCACCGAGGGGAACCGCCTCCACGAGGTGGGCCGGGCCGTCCAGCAGGTGGCCGAGGCGGCCGGGTTCTCCGTGGTCCGCGAATACGTCGGCCACGGGATCGGGACGGCCATGCACGAGGATCCCCAGGTCCCCAACTACTGGCCGGGCACCCCGGGGCCGATGCTGAAGTCGGGGATGGTCTTCGCGGTGGAGCCGATGGTGAACGCCGGGGGGCCGGGTACCGAGCAGCTCGACGACGGATGGAGCGTGGTGACCGCCGATGGGCGGCTGTCCGCCCATTTCGAGCACACCATCGCGGTCACCGAGAACGGGCCCGAGGTGTTCACCGTTCCCTGAGGCGGCCCGAAAAGCTCCCGAAACGCCCTCCGGGCCGATCGAACTGGCAATTTGCCGCCGAGCAGCTAGAATAGCTATTCGGCTCGCCGCCGGTATGGGATGGCGGGTCGACCCCGCTTCCGGTCGTGCCCCACCTGGTGTGCTTCCGATGGCGGTGCGGGCAGATCATCAGGTCGCGATCTGTGCTGCACGCTGGCCTTTTTGGCCGAGCGGACCAGAACGACAGAGTATCGAGGAGATTCACCTGCCCAAACCCAAGGAAGACGCCATCGTGTTAGAGGGAACGGTCGTCGAGCCGCTCCCCAATGCCATGTTCCGGGTCGAACTGGAGAATGGCCACAAGGTGCTGGCGCACAGCTCCGGGAAGATGCGGATGCACCGTATCCGGATTCTCCCCGGGGACAAGGTCCAAGTGGAGATCACCCCCTACGACCTGGCCCGAGGACGGATCACCTACCGCTACAAGTGACGGGTGCCGCCGGAGGGTCGACGCCGGCCGGCGGTGACGGTAGCAAGCGAGACACGAGCAGTACGAGACAAGGACAGAAACGTGAAGGTTCGACCCAGCGTCAAGCCGATGTGTGAGAAGTGCAAAGTGATCCGCCGTCACCGGCGGGTCGTCGTCATCTGCGAGAACCCCCGCCATAAGCAGCGGCAGGGTTAGGTCTCGCGGACCCGGCAAGGAAGAGTAAGGAAACCACTGTGGCCCGCATCTCAGGCGTAGACATCCCCCGCGAGAAGCGGTTGGAGATCTCGCTCACCTACATCTACGGCATCGGACTGACGACGGCGCAGCGCATCTGCGACGCCACCGGGACCAACCGCGACACCCGGGTCCGGGACCTGACCGACGAGGAGGTCACCCACCTCCGCACCTATATCGACGCCAACGTGGCCGTCGAGGGGGACCTGCGGCGCGACGTGTCCCAGGACATCAAGCGCAAGATGGAGATCGGCTGTTACCAGGGCATCCGCCATCGCAAGGGCCTGCCGGTCCACGGCCAACGTACCCATACCAACGCCCGCACTCGTAAGGGACCGAAGAAGACGGTCGCCGGAAAGAAGAAGGTCCGCAAGTAATGGCCAAGACCACCAAGCCGGGTGCCGCCCGTCGGCCCCGTCGCCGGGAGCGGAAGAACATCACCTACGGGATCGCTCACATCAAGAGCTCCTTCAACAACACCATCGTCTCCATCGCCGATCCCGAGGGCAACGTGCTGGCCTGGGCGTCGGCCGGCAACGTCGGGTTCAAGGGCTCCCGCAAGTCCACCCCGTTCGCCGCCCAGCTGGCCGCCGAGCAGTGCGCCAAGCGGGCCATGGAGCACGGCGTTCGCCGGGTCGACGTGCTGGTGCGGGGACCGGGCTCCGGTCGGGAGACGGCCATCCGGTCGCTGGCCGCCGCCGGCATCGAAGTGGCCGGCATCAAGGACGTGACCCCGATTCCGCACAACGGCTGCCGCCCCAAGAAGCGGCGTCGGGTCTAACCGGGGAACCAAGGGACGTAAGGACTACACATGGCTCGTTACACAGGACCTGTCTGCCGGCTCTGCCGCCGGGAGCGCACGAAGCTCTTCTTGAAGGGTGAGCGCTGCTATTCGATGAAATGCCCGGTGTCGGAAGCGGTGACCGATCGCCACAGCCGGGCCTACCCTCCGGGGGAGCACGGTCGCGACCGCATGCGCCAGGGCTCGGAGTACTTGGCCCAGCTGCGGGAGAAGCAGAAGGCCCGCCGTATCTACGGCCTGCTCGAGCGCCAGTTCCACAACCTCTACGTGGAGGCGTCCCGGGCCCCGGGTATCACCGGGGAGAACCTCCTCCGGATGCTCGAGCAGCGTCTCGACAATGTGGCCTTCCGGGCCGGATGGGGGGCCAGCCGGTCCCAGGCCCGCCAGTTCGTCCGCCACGGCCACGTCCTGGTGAACGGCAAGCGGGTCACCATCCCCAGTTACCGGGTCCGCCAGCACGACGTGGTGGCGCTGAAGCAGTCGTCCCGTGAGATGTTCCATGTCCGCCGGAACATGGATACCCTCGATCGCCAGCTTCCACCGTGGCTGGAGGCCGAGGGCGACCGCTTTCAGGTCAAGGTGTTCTCGTTGCCACTGCGCGAGCACATCGATGAGCCCGTACAGGAGCAGCTCATCGTCGAGCTGTACTCGAAGTAGTCCCACCGGACGTTCGCATCACCGAAGTATCCAGCCAACCGAACCAGCATCAACCCCACGCATCACACTGCCGAGGAGCCACGATCCGCATGCTCATCATCCAGCGCCCCACCGTCGAAGCAATCGGTGAAGAAGAAGACAACCGCCAACGGTTCGCCGTAGGCCCGCTCGACCCCGGCTTCGGCCACACGCTCGGTAACTCGCTGCGCCGCACGCTGTTGTCGTCGATCCCGGGCGCCGCCATCACCCAGGTGCGGTTCGACGAGGCCCTCCACGAGTTCACCACCCTGCCGGGCGTGAAGGAGGACATCACCGACCTCATCCTCAACCTGAAGGACATCCTGATCCGGGTGCACAGCGACGAGCCGGTCACCGTCCGCCTCGACAAGCGGGGGCCGGGCGACGCCACCGCCGGCGATCTCCAGCTCACCGCCGACGTCGAGGTCCTCAGCCCCACCCAGCACATCGCCTCCCTGAACGCCAAGGGCCGGCTGGCGGTCGACCTCACCGTGGAGCGGGGCCGGGGCTATGCGTCGGCCGACAAGAACAAGCGGTCCTCCACGATCGGGGTCATCCCCATCGACGCCATCTTCTCGCCGGTCCGGCGGGTGGCCTTCACGGTGGAGCCGGTCCGGGTCGAGCAGTCCACCGACTTCGACCGCCTGGTGCTGGACATCGAGACCGACGGGTCGCTGACCCCCCGGGAGGCGCTGGCGTCGGCCGGTGACACCCTCCGGACCCTGGTCGGCCTGGTCGCCGACCTCGAGGACGAGCCCCAGGGCCTCGAGCTCGGGGAAGTGGGCTCGGTGGGCGCCGGCTCTCCGGATCTCGACCTCCGGATCGAGGACCTCGACCTCACCGAGCGTCCCCGCAACTGCCTCAAGCGGGCCCAGATCAACACCATCGGGGAGCTGGTCGAGCGCACCCTCGACGACCTGTTGAACATCACCAACTTCGGGCAGAAGTCTCTGGACGAGGTCCTCCAGAAGCTCGACGAGCGGGGTCTCGCCCTGCGGGTCAAGGACTGATCGGCCATGCTCGGCACGCCGAAGAAGGGCCGCCGGTTCGGGGGCAGTTCCGCCCACCAGAAGGCGATGATGGGCAACATGGTCGCCTCGCTGATCGCCGCCGAGTACCTGGTGACCACCGAGGCCAAGGCCAAGGCCCTCCGGCCCCAGGTCGAGAAGGTCATCACCGCCGCGGCCAAGGGGGGCGTCGCCCGCCAGCGCCAGGTGGTCGCCTTCATCCGGGACAAGGACATGGCCCACAAGCTGTTCGAGGAGATCGGCCCCCGCTACGTCGAGCGGCCGGGCGGCTATACCCGCATCCTCAAATTGGGCAACCGTCCGGGCGACAACGCCCCGATGGCCCGTATCGAACTGGTGTGACCGAGGAAGTGGCTCCCCCCGCCGGGGGAGCCCACCCCGAGGTCGTCCGCTGGCGCCTCCGGGTCGCCTACGACGGATCGGGGTTCCGGGGGTTCGCCGCCCAGAACGGCCACCGGACCGTGGGCGGGGCCCTCGCCGACGCCCTCAGCCGGGTGACCCGGGTGGAGGTGGCGCTGACCTGCGCCGGGCGCACCGACGCCGGGGTTCACGCCCTCGACCAGGTCGTCCACTTCGACCTCCCCGCCGCGGTGGGATCGAAACTCGATCCGGCCGCGGTGATGCGATCGCTGAACCGGCAGCTCGCCCCGGCCATCGTGGTCCGGGAAGCCGGCGAGGTGCCGCTGACCTTCAGCGCCCGCCGGTCGGCCACCGGGAGGCGGTACCGGTACCTGGTGGTCAACGGCCCGGTGCCCGATCCGCTGATGGCCAATCTGGCCTGGCACGTCGCCGACCCGCTTGATCTCCGGACCATGTCCGCCGCCGCCGACGCCCTGGTCGGCGAGCACGACTTCCGGGCCTTCTGCCGGCGGGCCCCGGGGACCACCGCCGAGGAACCGATCTTCCGGCGGGTCACCGATGCCCGATGGTCGTTGGTCGACGGGTTCCGGGGCAAGGCCCTGGTCCCCGTGGTTGGGCGGCTGCTGGCCTTCGAGATCGAGGCCAACGCCTTCTGCCACCAGATGGTCCGGTCGCTGGTGGGGACCCTGGTCGACGTGGGTCGGGGCAGAAAGCGGGCCTCGGACATCACCTGGATTCTTCGGTCGGCCGATCGTCAGCAGGCGTCCCAGCCGGCACCTCCGGGGGGCCTGACCCTGATGGCGGTGGACTACGGCCAAGGGCCGGCTTGCTCGCCAGCCTGATTTGGTCGTATCCTGGTAACCCGCTGGGTCCTCGCAGTTACGCGGGCATCTCCCTGTGGTCAGTCTCCTGTACCTGCGGGAATCTCATCCCGGCATCACCGAACCAAGGATCTTTTGTGCGCACGTTCTCTCCGAAACCCAGTGATATCACCCGTGCCTGGCACGTGGTGGACGCCGACGGGCTGGTGCTCGGGCGGTTGTCCACCGAGGTGGCATCCATCCTCCGGGGCAAGCACAAGCCGATCTTCGCTCCCCACGTCGATACCGGCGATCATGTG
>Ga0307372_10004655_pt1 | contig 21022 bp, 23 predicted proteins | sample OX1MG_FD_202533 | JGI IMG/M metagenome (GOLD analysis project Ga0307372, IMG submission 202533) | Soil microbial communities from Risofladan, Vaasa, Finland - OX-1 | ecosystem: Environmental > Terrestrial > Soil > Coastal area > Acid sulfate soil | place: Finland: Risofladan, Vaasa | collected...
GATCGGCTGGAAGCGCCGCTCGAGCGCGGCGTCCTTCTCGAGGTGCTTGCGGTACTCGTCGAGCGTCGTCGCGCCGATGGTCTGGAGCTCGCCGCGGGCGAGCATCGGCTTCAGGATCGACGCGGCGTCGATCGCCCCCTCGGCGGCGCCCGCGCCGACGAGCGTGTGGAGCTCGTCGATGAACAGGATCGTGTCGCCGCGGGTGCGGATCTCCTTCAGGACCTTCTTCAACCGCTCCTCGAAGTCGCCCCGGTACCGGCTGCCGGCGACGAGCGCGCCGAGGTCGAGCGTGTAGAGCTGCTTGCCCTTCAGCGTCTCCGGCACGTCGTTCGCGACGATCTGCTGCGACAGCCCCTCGACGATCGCGGTCTTGCCGACGCCCGGCTCGCCGATGAGCACGGGGTTGTTCTTCGTGCGGCGCGACAGCACCTGCATGAGCCGCTCGATCTCGCGGTCGCGCCCGATCACCGGGTCGAGCTTGTGCTCGCGGGCGAGCTGGGTGAGGTTGCGCCCGAACTGGTCGAGCACCGGAGAGCCCGCGGGGACCTCCTGGCCGGACGAGCCGCCCGTGCCCGCGCTCGCGGTCTCCCGGCCCTGGTAGCCGCTCAGGAGCTGGATGACCTGCTGGCGGACGCGCGGGAGGTCCGCCCCGAGGCTCTGGAGCACCTGGGCCGCGACGCCCTCGCCCTCGCGCACGAGCCCGAGGAGCATGTGCTCGGTCCCGATGTAGTTGTGGCCGAGCTGGAGCGCCTCGCGCAGCGAGAGCTCGAGGACCTTCTTCGCACGGGGTGTGAACGGCGGGGAGCCGGTCGGGGCCGAGCCGGCGGGGCCGATGGTCTCCTCGACCTTCTCGCGCACGGCCTCGAGCGAGATCCCGAGCGACTCGAGCGCCTTCGCGGCGAGACCCTCGCCCTCGTGGATCAGGCCGAGCAGGATGTGCTCGGTCCCGATGAAGCTGTGGTTCAGGAGACGGGCTTCCTCCTGGGCCAGGACCAGCACCCTTCGTGCCCGATCAGTGAATCGCTCGAACAACTCGGACTCCCTCGACGGTTGCGCCTGGGCCTCAGTCTATCGAGCGGGTCCCGCGACTTGGCACCGACCTGCCCCGGCTGGGCGCCCGGCGTGCCCCACGCGTGGAAAGTGCCGTCCACCTGGAGGTTTCTTGCCGCCCGACCGGGTGGCGTATCGTGCAGGACAGTGAACGCGCCGGAACTCTTCGCGCTTGCGGTGCCCGACGCCGAACTCGTGCGGTTGGAGGAGTGCATCCGGCGCGTCGTCGTGCTCGGCGACCCGTTCCTCGACGAGATCGCGACGCACCTCATCGACGCCGGCGGCAAGCGCCTCCGCCCGGCCCTCACGCTCGCGGCGGCATCGCTCGGGCCCGGCCCGCGCGACTGGCACGCCGCGAGCGAGGACACCCTGCTCGGCGCGGTCTCCGTCGAGCTCGTCCACCTCGCCTCGCTCTACCACGACGACGTCATGGACGAGGCGACGCGCCGGCGCAACGTCGTGAGCGTGAACGCCCGATGGGGGAACCTGCTCGCGATCGTCGCGGGCGACTTCCTGCTCGCCCGGTCGGCCGAGATCGCCGCGAGCCTCGGCTCCGAGGTCGCCCAGCTGCTCGCGGCGACGCTCGGGCGCCTCTGCCAGGGCCAGGTCGCGGACGTGCGCGCCGCGTACCGCGTCGAGCGGACCGAGGCCGAGTACTTCTCGACCATCGCGAACAAGACCGGCGCCCTCATGTCGACCGCGTGCCGGATCGGCGCGCTCACGGCCGGGCTGCCGCGCGAGGACGTCGACCGGCTGACGACCTTCGGCGAGTGCCTCGGCATGGTCTTCCAGATCCGCGACGACGTGCTCGACGTGCTCGCGTCCGAGCAGGAGCTCGGCAAGCCACCCGGCCAGGACCTCGCGGAGGGGATCTACACGCTTCCCGTCCAGCGCGCGCTCGGCGACGACAAGGTGGGCCCCGAGCTCCGCTCGCTCCTCGGGCGCCCGCTCTCCGGCAGCGAGGTCGACGACGCCCGCGCGCTCGTCGCGGGCTCCCCGGGGATCGCCGCCGCGAGCCGTGCGGCCCGGCGCTACGCGGTCGAGGCGATCGACGCGGCCCGCGGCCTCGGTGACGGGCCCGTGCCCGCCGCGCTCGAGCGGCTCGGGCTCAACCTGCTCGAGGACCTCGAGCGCTCGACCCGCGCGCTCGCGAGCTGAGGCGCTCCCCCGCCAAACCCCGCGAAGACAGCGGGTGGGCGCCGTGGCGCACGTCCCGAACGGCCGGCCGCGGCGCACGTCCCGGGCGCACGCCTAGGCGCCCGGTGCGAGGCCGTGCGCTCCGGACGTCGCGTCCTCGCCGCCCTCCTCGCCCAGGTCAGCGGGGCGGTCGGGCCGGAGCGCGGGGAAGAGCAGGACCTCGCGGATCGTGGGAAGGTCGGCGAAGAGCATGACGAGCCGGTCGATGCCGAGCCCGATGCCGCCGGTCGGCGGCATGCCGTGCTCGAGCGCGCGGAGGAACTCCTCGTCGACGACCATCGCCTCGTCGTCGCCCGCCTCGCGTGCGGCCGCCTGCGCGACGAGCCGCGCGCGCTGCACGTCCGGGTCGCACAGCTCGCTGTAGATCTCCGCGATCTCGCGCCCGCCCACGATCGGCGTCATGCGCTCGACCGCGCCGTCCTTCGACCGGTGCGCGCGCACGAGCGGGGAGACCTCGACCGGGTAGTCCATGACGTGGACCGGGCCCGTGAGCTCGTGCTCGGTCGTCCGCTCGTAGATCTCGTAGAGGATCCGGCCCGCGCCGAAGCCCGGGTCGACCTCGACGCCGAGCCGGCCGGCGACGGCCGCGAGCGCGTCGCGGCCCATACCGAGATCGCACTCCTCGCCGGTGACCTCGGAGACGACCTCGGCGAGGCTCGCACGCCGCCACGGCGGCGCGAGGTCGACGCGGCGTCCCTGGAACTCGATCTCGGTCGTCCCGAGCAGCTCCGTCGCGGTTCCCGCCACGAGGTCCTCGACGAGCTCGGCCATGTCGCCGTAGTCCGCGTACGCCTGGTAGGCCTCGAGCATCGTGAACTCGGGGTTGTGCCGGGGCGACAGGCCCTCGTTGCGGAAGTCGCGCCCGAGCTCGTAGACGCGTTCGAAGCCGCCGACCACGAGCCGCTTCAGGTAGAGCTCCGGAGCGACCCGCAGGTAGAAGTCCGCGTGGAGCGCGTTGAAGTGCGTGACGAACGGGCGGGCGTTCGCCCCGCCGGGGAGCGGCTGGAGCACCGGGGTCTCGACCTCGACGAAGCCGCGCGCGTCGAGGCGGCGGCGGATCGCGGCCACCACCTTCGAGCGGAGCAGGAACGTCTCGCGCACGCGCTCGTTCGCCCAGAGGTCCACCTCCCGCTGGCGGTAGCGGAGGTCGACGTCGTGGACGCCGCGCCACTTGTCGCCGAAGCCGTGCCGGGTCGCGGCGAGCAAGGTCCAGGTCGCGACCTGGACCGAGAGCTCCCCGCGCTTCGTGCGGACGACCTCGCCCGTGCAGCCGATCCAGTCGCCGAGCGAGAGGCGCGTGAGCTCCTCGAAGCGCTCCGTCGTCGCCGCGAGCGCGAACAGCTGGACCGCGCCGGTCCAGTCGCGGAGCTCCGCGAACGCGAGCCGCCCCTGCGGCCGCGAGAGCATGACCCGCCCGGCGACCGTGACGACCGTGCCGGAGGACTCGCCGGGCGCGAGCCCCTCGTGGCCGGCGACCGCGGACGCGATCGCGACGGTTCCCGGGAACCGGTACGGAGGCTCGGCCGGCGCGCTCACCTCGGCGCCCGCGTGCGGGCCGGCGCGGCTGCGGGTGCGGCGGCGACCCCGTTGCGCGCGTAGACGAGTCGCAGGCCGTGGAGCGTGAGCCACGGCTCGTGGTGCTCGACGGTCTCGGCGTGCGGGGCGATGAGCGACGCGAGCCCCCCCGTCGCGACGATCGTCGCCGGCCCGAGCTCGCGCTGCATCCGGCGGCACAGGCCGTCGACGAGCGCCGCGTAGCCGTAGATCGCGCCGGCCTGCATCGACTCGACCGTCGAGCGGCCGATCGTCACGCCCGGGGCGACGAGCTCGACGCGCCGGAGCGCGGCCGCGTGCTCGAACAGCGCGTCCATCGAGATCTCGATCCCGGGCACGATCGCGCCGCCGAGGTACTCCCCGACGCCCGAGATCGCGTCGAACGTCGTCGCGGTCCCGAGGTCGACGACGATGGCCGGCCCGCCGTAGAGGTCGATCGCCCCGACCGCGTTCACGACGCGGTCGGCCCCGACCTCCCGCGGGTCGTCGTAGAGGATCGCCATGCCCGTCTTCACCCCGGGTCCGACGACCACGAGCGGCACGTCGAACCAGCTCTCGACCGCGAGCCGCAGCGCCGCGGTCACGGACGGGACCGAGGAGGAGACGACGACGCCGTCGACGACGCCCGCGCAGCCGGGCGGAGGGCCGCCGGCCGCGGAGACCCGCCCGGGCGCGTGGATGCCCGCGAGGCGGAGCAGGTCGGCGACGAGGAGCGCGTGCTCGTCGGCCGTGCGCTCGGCGACGGTCGCGATCCGCCAGTGGTGGGCGAGCCCGGCGAGCTCCCCGTCCACGCGGTCGCGCGCGTGCGCGCCGTCCGTGCGGTCGTCGAAGACACCGATGACCGTCTGGGTGTTGCCGACGTCGAGCGCGAGCAGCATGGCGTACTGGTCTACCCGATCCCGGCGGGCCCACCGGGGCGAGACGCGGCCCGCGCCGGCGGGGCACCTCCCGCGCGCCGCGCGGCCACGGCTGCGCGCCCGGCGGTCACCCGTCGATCTCGAGGTCGAGGCCGATGTCGAGCACGGGTGCGGAGTGGGTGATCGCCCCGACGGACACGACGTCGGCGCCCGCCGCGGCGAAGCCCGCGACGGTCGTGAGGTCGACCCCGCCCGAGGCCTCGACGAGCACCGCGCCCGCGGCGCCGCGCGGGTGCGCCCGCACGATCGCGACGGCCCGCGCGACGTCCTCGGGCGACATGTTGTCGCAGAGCACGAGCGTCGCGCCCGCCGCGACCGCGACCGCGACCTGGTCGAGCCGGTCGCACTCCACCTCGACCATCCGGCCGGGCCAGCGCGCGAGCGCGCGGGCGACCGCGTCCTCGATCGAAACGCCCCCGAGATGGTTGTCCTTCACGAGCACACCCTCGGAGAGGCTCCCGCGGTGGTTCACCGCACCGCCGGCGCGGACCGCCGCCTTCTCGAGGGCGCGCAGACCGGGCGTCGTCTTTCGCGTGTCCCAGACGCGCGTCGAGGGGTTGGCGGCGCGGGCGAGCTCGACGTAGCGCCTCGTCAACGTCGCGACACCCGAGAGGTGGCAGAGGAAGTTGAGCGCCGTGCGCTCGGCGACGAGCAGCGAGCGGAACGGGCCCTCGACGCGCGCGACGACGCCGCCGGCCGAGACCTCGGCGCCGTCGTCCAGCTCGACCGTGCACTCGAGCGCGGGGTCGACGAGCGCGCACACCTCGACGACGCACGCCGTGCCGGCCACGACGCCGGGGCGCCGCGCGACGAACGCGGCTCGCCCGGCAGCCCCGACGGGGAGCAGCGACGCCGTGATGTCGCCGAGGGGCAGCACGTCCTCGGCGAGCGCTATCGCGACGGCCTGGCGCACCGCGAGCCGCGGCGGGTGGAGGTCGTCCCTGCCGCCCTGCGGCGGCGCTCCGGTCATCGCCCGAGCACCGGCAGCGCGGCGACGGCGCCGGACACCTCGAAGCGGCGGCGGAAGGCCTCGCGCTCGTCGGGGAAGTCCGAGCGGACGTGCGCCCCGCGGCTCTCCTCGCGGTGCTCCGCGGCCGTGAGCACCGCCGAGCCGAGCGTCACGAGATTCGCGAGCTCGACGAGCTCGCGTGGCGCGCAGCTCGACGCGTCGAGCGTCTCGAGCACGCGCGCCGCCTGGTCGAGCGCGCGGCGGGTCGCCGCGAGCGACGCCGCGCTCCGCACGACGCCCGCACCTTCGCTGAAGCAACGCTGCAGCGCGCGTCGCGCCTCGAGCACCGTGAGCCTCGACGCGGGGCCGCTCGGCCCCGGGCGCGCGCCCTCGAGCGCGAGCGCGCGGACCGCGACGAACGGACCCGGCGCGTCCCGCGCCGCGAGGGCCCCGGTCGGCTCGGGCCCGTCGCGCCCGTCGCAGATCGCGTCCGCGACGCGCCGGCCGAACACGAGCCCTTCGAGCAGCGAGTTGGACGCGAGGCGGTTCGCGCCCTGCACGCCGCTGCACGCCGCTTCGCCCGCGGCCCACAGGCCTGGGAGCGCGGTCGCGCCGTCGAGGTCGGTGAGCAGCCCGCCCGAGATGTAGTGGGCCGCCGGCGCGACGGGCAGCCAGTCGCGCGCGGGGTCGAGGCCGACCTCGCCGAGGGCCCTCGCGAGCGAGGGGAACCGCTCGGCGAAGTCGTCGACCGACGTCGCGTCGAGCAGCACGTGGTCCGTGCCGTCGGCGGCCATCTGCGCGGCGATCGCCCGGCTCACGACGTAGCGGGGCTCGAGCTCGTCGACGAAGCGCTCGCCGCCGAGCCCGCGGAGCACGGCGCCCTCGCCGCGGAGCGCCTCCGAGAGCAGCGGGCGCGGCAGCGCGGGCACGTGGAGCGCGGTGGGGTGGAACTGCACGAACTCGACGTCCGTGAGGCCGAGCCCGGCGCGAAGGGCCATCGCCGCGCCGTCGCCGGTCGCGCCGGGCGGGTTCGTCGTCACCGCGAACAGCTGCCCCGCGCCGCCGGTCGCGAGCAGGACGTGGCGCGCGAGGACGCGCATCACCGTGCCGTCCGGGGCGAGCGCGACGACGCCCGCGCACCGCCCGTGCTCGACGACGAGGTCGAGCACCATCCACCCCTCGTACGCGGCCGCGACGCTCTCGCGGAGCGCGGCACCGAGCGCCCGAGCGACCTCGGCGCCGGTCGCGGCGCCCGCCGCGTGGACGACCCGCGGGCGAGAGTGCCCGCCCTCGAGCGCTCGCTCGAGCTCGCCGTCGGCGGTGCGGTCGAACACGGCGCCGAGCCCGATGAGCTCGGCGACGCGCTCGGGACCCTCCTCGACGAGGATCCGGGTCGCGGACTCGTCGCACAGCCCGGCGCCCGCGCGCAGCGTGTCGGCCAGGTGGCTCTCGGTCGAGTCGGTCCGGTCGCTCATCACCGCGGCGATGCCGCCCTGGGCCCACTGGGTCGTCGAGTCCTCGAGCCTCCCCTTCGTGAGCACCGCGACGCCCGCCACGCCTCGAGCCGCGAGCCGGACCGCGGCGAAGCACCCCGCGACACCGCTCCCGACGACGAGCACGTCCGCGCGCCGCGGCCCCGTCGCGCCGAATGCGCCGCCCACCTCGGGACCGGGTGCGTCGCTCACGACGGGACCTCGACGTTGTCGACGAGGCGGACGCCGTCGACCGTGGCCGCGACGAGAAGGCGGAACGGCCCGGTCACACCGGTCGCCGGCGCCGGCGCCGCGAGCCGCGTCAGCCGGTCGTCGACCGCCGCCGCGTAGTCGAGCGTCGCGAGCGGCTCCGCGCGCACCTCCTGCGCGGCGGCGGTCTCGGCCCCGCCGGGGCCCCCACCCGCGCGCCAAGCGGCACTCCCCGCGAGGAGCGCGCGGTGCAGCACGGTCGCCGCCGCACGCCCCGCGACCGACAGCCGCGCGTTGCGGCTCGAGGTCGCGAGCCCGTCCGGCTCCCGCACGGTCGCGCAGCCGACGACGTCGACCGGCATCGACAGGTCGCGCACGAGTCGCCGCACGAGGACGAGCTGTTGGAAGTCCTTCTCGCCGAAGTAGGCGGCGTCCGGCGTCGCGATGCAGAGCAGCTTCGCGACGACGGTCGCGACTCCGGAGAAGTGGCCCGGCCTCGACGCGCCCTCGAGCGTCGCGCCGATCGTGCCCGGGTCGACGCGCACGATCGGCTCGCCGTCGGGGTACATCTCCTTCGCGACGGGTGCGAAGCACACCTGCGCCCCCGAGCGCTCGAGCAGCGCGAGGTCGCGCCCGAGGTCGCGCGGGTAGCGCTCGAGGTCGTCCGGGCGCTCGAACTGCAGCGGGTTCACGAAGATCGACGCGACGACGAGCGCGTGGCGGTCGCGCGCCCGCTCCACGAGCGACGCGTGCCCCGCGTGGAGCGCTCCCATCGTCGGGACGAGCCCGACGCCCGCGCCCGCCCGGCGCTGCTCGGCGACCTCGGCGCGCAGCTCGCCGACGGTCTCGACGAGCCTCATCTCGAGGCCCCGACCCGCCGCACGGACCGCGCGACGGCCTCCGCACCGCCGAGCGCGTCCCGCCACCCGCCGGGAACGAGCGCGGGGTCGAGGTCCTCGAGCGGCGCGAGCACGAACGCCCGCTCCCACATGCGCGGGTGCGGGAGCACGAGCTCGGGATCGTCCTGCTCGACGCCCTCGACGAGCAGGACGTCGACGTCGAGCGTGCGGGGCCCGAAGCGCACCTCGCGCGTCCGGCCGGCCGCGGCCTCGAGCGCGTGCGCGAGCGCGAGGACCCCGGCCGGGTCGAGGTCGACGTCGGCGCGCACGACGCAGTTCAGGTATGGGCCCTGGTCCTGCGGCCCGCCGACCGGCGCGGTCTCGTACACCGGTGACACGGCGAGGCCGGGGTCGAGCGCGCGAAGCGCAGCGAGCGCGCCCGCGAGGAACGCGTCGCGATCGCCGAGGTTCGACCCGAGGCCGAGGTGGACCCGCACGCCGCGTTACCCGAGCGCCGCAGCGGCGCCGGGCGCGGCACGGCGGCGCGTGATCCGCACGCCGACGCTCGACAGGTCGACCGGGAGCGGCGGCCTCGATTTGCGGAGCACGACCGTGACCGCGTCGACCCGCGCGTCGTGCGCGAGGACGGCGGACGCGACCCTGTCCGCGAGCGTCTCGAGCAGCTGGAAGCTCTCCTGCGCGACGACCCGTGACGCGACGGCCGCGAGCCGGCCGTAGTCGACGGTCGCACCGAGGTCGTCCGCGAGCGCGGCGGGCGCGAGGTCGGCGTCGACCGTGAGGTCGAGCTCGAACGGCTGCGGCTGCTCCCGTTCGCTCGCGAGCACGCCGTGGACGCCGAGGACGCGAAGCCCTCGGATCTCGATCGCGTCGGTCATCGCTCCCCTGCCGGGGGCGCGTCCTCGCGTCGCCGGTGCCGCCGCGGCGGCGGCGCGGTGGCCGCCTCGCCTCCCGCAGCGCTCGCGACGGGCGCCTCCGCGTCCGCGGTGGCAGCCGCCTGCGCGTCGCCCGCGTCCGGCACGTCGCCCGTGACCACGGTGACGCGAGCCGGCGCGGGTGCCGCCGGCGGCGCGAGGACCGGCGCGAGCGCGACGATCGACCGGCCCGCCGAGCCGAGCTGGCGGCGGAGCAGCTGCTCGACCGCGTAGATCGCCCGCGGCGGGTCGGGGAGCAGGCCGCACCAGCACAGGAAGCCAGCGACGACCCCGGCGACTCGCTCGCCGAGCTCCTCCTGGTGGACGAGCACGCGCTCGCCGTCGCGGATCCACGCGAGCAGCGCCGGGTAGAGCACGCCGAGCTCCTCGCGCACGTCCGCGTGCGGCGGCAGTCCGAAGTGCGACGCGGGCAGGCCGAGCTCCTCGTACGCGTGGAGGTTGTGCGAGGACGGCAGCAGCGAGACGACCCGGGTGAAGCCCTGCGCCTCGAGCCAGAGGATCTCCTCCTGGCGGCGCACCCGGCGGTGGTGCGGCGCGTATCCGCCGGGCCGCTCGCTCACCGCGAGTCGGTCCTTCACGATCCACGCGAAGTTGCGGGGCATGATGCCGGCCGCCCACCGGCCCTTCAACGCAGCGCTCCGGCGGGCTCGCCGACGAGCCGCACGGCCTGGACCGTCGATCGCACGTCGTGGACCCGCAGCATCGCGACCCCCGACGACGCCGCGAGCACGGCGGTCGCGAGCGATCCCTCGAGACGCTCCTCGGGGGGCAGCGGCGGGCGGCCCTCGCCCGCGAGCACGCGACCGAGGAAGCTCTTGCGGCTCGTGCCGACGAGGACGGGCTCGCCGCCGGCCACGAGGTCGGGCAGCGCCCGCAGCAGCGCGAGGTTGTGCCCGGTCGTCTTGCCGAAGCCGATCCCCGGGTCCACGTAGACCTCCTCGACGCCCGCTTCGCGCGCGGCGGCCGCCGCGCGCGCGAGCGCGCCGTGGACCTCGGCGACGACGTCGCCGTAGCGCGGGTCGCGCTGCATGTCCCGCGGGGTGCCCTGCATGTGCATGACGACCAGGCCCACGCCGGCGGCCGCCGCGAGCGCCGCGAGCGTGCAGGACTCGTCGTTCACGAGGGTCGCGCCGCGCTCGACCGCCGCCTCCGCGACCGCGCGCTTGGTCGTGTCGATGGAGACGCGGACGTGCGGCGCGAGCGCCTCGACGACCGGCAGCACCCGGCGGAGCTCCTCCCCGAGCGCGACCGGGGCGGCGCCCGGCCGGGTCGACTCGCCGCCGACGTCGACGAGGTCCGCGCCCTCGGCGACGAGCTCGAGCCCGTGCGCGATCGCGGCGTCGGGGTCGAGGTAGCGGCCGCCGTCGAAGAACGAGTCGGGCGTCACGTTGACGACACCCATGACCAGGCAAGGCACCTCAACAGCCTACGGCGTCGGCCGCGCCCCGGGTGCTGGGGCGCGGCGCGGCCGACCACCCGTCAGCGGGCACCGCGGACGAACGCCATCGCCTCGGCGCGCGTCGACGGGTCGTCACGGAACAGGCCCCGGACCGCGGACGTGATCGTCAGCGCGCCCGGCTTGCGCACGCCGCGCATCGTCATGCACAGGTGCTCGGCCTCGACGACGACGAGCGTGCCGCGCGGGCGCAGCATCCGCTCGATCGACGCCGCGACGTCCGTCGTGAGCCGCTCCTGCACCTGGAGGCGGCGGGCGTGGGACTCGACGAGGCGCGCGAGCTTCGACAGCCCGGTGACCGCGCCCGTCTCGCTCGGCACGTACGCGACGTGCGCCTTGCCGATGAACGGCACGAGGTGGTGCTCGCACAGCGACGCGAACGAGATGTCACGCACCATGACCATCTCGTCGTGGTCGGCGGCGAACGTCGTGAGGAGATGGCGGTCGGGTTCCTCGTGGAGGCCCGAGAGCAGCTCCGCGTACATCGACGCGACGCGGCGCGGGGTCGCGAGCAGCCCGTCGCGATCCGGGTCCTCGCCGACCGCGGACAGCAGCTCGCGCACGGCAGCCTCGGCGCGCGCGAGGTCGATCCCGGGCGAGGTCACCGGCTCGATCACGACGCGCCCCCGTCCGGGAGCCGAGCGACGCGGATGTCGGGCAGGTTGCGCCAGCGCTCGGCGACGTCGAGGCCGTAGCCGACGACGAACTCCGGCGGGATCTCGAACCCGGTGTACGCGACGTGGAGCCGGGCGCGCTGCTGGTCGCGCTTCACGAGCAGCGCGCAGACCTCGAGGCTCGCCGGACCGCGGGCGAGGAGCCCCTTGCGCAGGTACGACAGCGTCAGCCCGCTGTCGACGATGTCCTCGACGACGATGACGTGACGGTCGGTGAGGTCCGCGTCGAGGTCCTTCACGATCCGCACGATCCCGCTCGTCTTCGTCGCGGTGCCGTAGGAGGAGACCGCCATGAAGTCCATCTCGACCGGGAGGCGGATCGCGCGCGCGAGGTCCGCCATGAAGACGAACGCCCCCTTCAGCACGCCGACGAGCAGCGGCGGGCGCCCCGCGTAGTCGCGGGAGATCTCGTCCGCGAGCTCGCCGATCCGCGCGGCGATCTGCGCCCCGGAGATCACGACCTCGCCGAGCACGAGCCCCGGCGCGTCCGGGCACGCGCCGACGGGTCCGCCGCTCGTGCTCATCGGCGCGACCTTACTCGTGGGTGCCGGGCACACCGACCTCGCCGTCGGGCGGGAACCCGGGCTCGGCGGACAGGACCCCGCGGGACCGGCGGACCCGGAGCCCGCCGGTGACCTCGCACGCGAGTGCCTCGCCGCGCGCGACCGCGAGGACGCGCTCGACCGCCGCCGCGTCCGGCGGGTACCCCGTGCCCGAGACGTCGCGCACCCAGCGGCGCACCGCGCGCCGCGCGAGCGGGACGGGGGCGGACGCGAGCGCGCGGGCGTCGGTCGGGTCGAGCGCCGACGAGAGCTCCTCGAGCAGGTCGACGTCGTCCGCGAGCAGCGTGGCCTGGCGGGTGACGACCGGGACGAGGTCGCGGCGCGCGATCTCGTCCGCGAGCGGCAGCAGCTCGTGACGGATGCGGTTGCGCAGGTGGAGCGGATCGCCGTTCGAGGGGTCCTCGACGACCGCGAGACCGACGGACTCGACGAGGTGCCGCGTCTCGCGCCTCCTGAGGCGGAGGATCGGATGCCGGGTGCCGGGGCGCATCCCCGCGAGCCCCGTCGGTCCCGCACCGCGCAGGAGGTTCACGAGGACGGTCTCGGCCTGGTCGTCCGCGGTGTGACCTGTCGCAGCACCGCGGGGCAGCGCCGCGAACCGCGCGTCGCGCGCCCTCGCCTCGAGGTTCGGGCCCGGGGCGCACTCGACGCTCAGGGCGACGAAGTCCGCGCGCAGCCGCTCCGCCGCCTCGGCGACGACGTCCGCCTCGTCCGCGGAGCCGCTCCGCAGGCCGTGGTCCACGTGGTAGGCGGTGACCCGGCAGCCGGCCGAGACCGCGAGCACGAGCATCGCGAGCGAGTCGGCTCCCCCCGACACCGCGCACGCGAGCGGCGCGCCGCGAGGCGGGAACGTGCAGCGCGCGAGCATCGGCGCGACGAGCCCGCTCAGCACCGGTCCCGGTGCCGCCCGCCGGGACCCGGTGTCACGCACGCGCGCGGGCGACCTCGGTCACACGCTCGACCCACCGGTCGGGGTCGCGGATCTCGTCGAGCGTCGGCAACGCGTCGGGCCCGGACCAGACCTGCGAGAACAGCTCGTCGCCGCCCACGGCGCGGACGCGCTCGACGAAATGCTCGCCCTGCGCGTACTGGCGGAGCTTCGCCTCGACGCCGACGACCTGCTGGATCGTGCGCGCGATCCCGCTCGCGCTCTCGCGACGTCGGCGGAGCGTCTCCGCGAACCGTTCGGCGCCGGGGAGCGACCCGGCCCCGGCGAGCCCCATCACGACGTCGCCGTGGCCCTCGAGCAGGCTCATGAGCGCCTGCGCCTCGCGCAGCGTCACGAGCTGCTCGGACGACGCGAGCAGTCCGACGATGCCGCCGTCCGCGAGGGGGTTCCGGCCCGCCCGCAGCTCCGACGCGGCACGCACGAGCGAGTCGAGCACGACGCGACCGTCGGGTGCACCGATCTCGATCCCGCGCTCGACGAGGCCGAGGAAGTGGCCGCGCAGCCACGGGACGCCCGTGAACTGCATGCGATGCGTGACCTCGTGGAGCGCGATCCACAGGCGGAACTCGCGCGGCTCGAACCCGTGCCGGTGCTCGAGCTCGGCGATGTTGGGCGCGACGTAGTAGACGACGTCACCGGCCCCGTCGTCCGCGGGCATGTCGTACTGGCCGAGGACCCGCGAGGACATCCACGCGAGGAGAAGCCCGACCTCGACCCCCGCGGCCGACCTGCTCGCCGGCGAGAGCGCCCGGCGCGACTTCGCCGAGCCACGGGCGAGCCGCTCGCCGAGCGGCACGAGGAGCCGCTCGAAGGAGCGGAGGTTTGCCTGGACCCAGCCGAGCCGGTCCGTGACGACCGAGCGCGTCGGGCCCGCGGACGACCGGAGCCCCGTCACGTCGGAGACGAGCGACTCCGCGAGCGTGCTCGCCTCGGCGAAGTCCGACTCGGCGTGCCCGAGGTACGTGGGCCCGGGCCGCTTCGCCTGCGAGAGCACGGTGCGGGCGACCCGCTCGGCGACGTCCCAGGCGACCGGCCCCGGCATCGATCGTCCCTCGTCGTGCGCCACGAGGCGCAGCCTAGGCCGCAGCGCAGGCGACCTACGGTCGGGATCAGTCCGGCGAGCCGCCGCTCACGACGCGCTCGTGGTCGATGAGGCGCGCGACCCGGTCGCGCAGATGGTCCGGGACGCGGTCGCGGCACCGGTCCGCGACGACCCGGCGAAGCTCCGCCTCGAAGCCGAGGACGTCGACGCACGGTCCGCAGTCGTCGAGGTGGGCGCGGATGGCCAGTCGCCGGTCCTCCGTCAGCTCGCCGTCGAGGAAGTGGTAGAGGCGGTGGACCGTCTCCTCGCAGTCGGCCACCTCGGGCTCCTCATCGGCTCCGTCCCCACCGAACGCGCCGTCGCTCATCGGGCACCTCGCCGCAACGGGCGGTCGACGACGTCCCCGTAGGCCGACGCCCCACCGCCCGGCCACTCACGCGCACATGGTTGCATCATCTACCCCGGGTGAACGTCCACGAGGCCACGCTCGGCCCCGTACTCAGCCAACGCCTTCTGGAGCGCCCTTCTTCCCCGGTGGAGACGGCTCATGACGGTGCCGATCGGCACGTCCACGATCTCGGCGATCTCCTTGTACGAGAAGCCCTCGACGTCCGCCAGGAGCACGGCGATCCGGAAGGAGTCGGGGAGCGACTCGACCGCGGTCTTCACCTCGTCGTCGGTGAACCGGTCGAGAGCCTCCTCCTCGGCGCTGCGGCCGAGGCCCGTCGCCGCGCCCCCGCCGAGGCGGTGGTAGAGGTAGAGGTCCTCGACGTCCTCCACGTCCGATATCTCGGGTCGCCGCTTGCGAGCCCGGTAGGTGTTGATGAACGTGTTCGTGAGGATCTTGTACAGCCAGGCCTTGAGGTTCGTGCCCTCCTGGAAGCCCCCGAACGCGCGGTAGGCCTTCAGGTACGTCTCCTGGACGAGGTCCTCCGCGTCCGAGGGGTTGCGCGTCATGCGCATGGCCGCCGAGTACAGCGACGGCATGTAGTCCATCGCCTGGGATGCGAAGTCCGCCTGGTCCGCCACATCGAGGACACTACCTACTGGCACTCACACCCGCGCCCGCGCGGCGGGTGCGACGGGGCGCGACGCCCGTGCCCGACGGTCACGCCACGTCCGTCCGGCCCGCCCCCCTCCGGTGCGAGCGCCGCTCGCGGCGCGCGTGGCCGCGCAGCTGCAGGATGCGGACCGTGCCCGCGAGGACCACGACAAGGCCGCCGAACACCGCGGCGAGCAGGAGCGCGACGCCGAGCGGCAGCGAGCCGTGCGCACCGAAGTAGCTGACCTTCACGTGCTGGCCGTTCTCGAGGATGAACACGGCGAGCGCGAGCAGGACCACGAGCGCGACCACGACGCTCGCCCACAGCACGCTCGAGCGGCTCCCCGCCGGCTGCGCGGCCGCGCCCTCGTCGCGGGAGCTCGAAGGCTCGTCCGAGACACCTCCGGGGGCGGCGCCGAGCGCGCGCTCCTCGCCCAGGTCGCCGCCGGACTCGCCCGAGCTCGTCGCCATCCGCCCTCCCGGCATCGCGTCGCGCGGCCAACCCGCCTGCGTCACACCCGGGCCCGCACGCGGTGCGCGCCGACCCGCGGCCCTACACGCACCATCCTACGGACATTCCCCCGGGGAAGGCGCCCCATCCGGTCCGGATCCGCGAAGCCGGGAGCTGCTGGGTCACCGGGCCGAGCCGGATCGCGCCGTGCCGGGCCGGGAGGAGCCGGACGCAGGCTCGCCGGGATCACGTCAGGAGCGCGACCGCGACCTCGCGAGCCGTGCCGCGAACGCTCCGGGCGGCATCGCCCTCGCGAAGTGGTAGCCCTGGCCGAGCGTGCAGCCGAGCTCGATCAGGCGCGCGCGCTCCGCGGCGGTCTCGACGCCCTCGGCGACCGCCGCGATCTCGAGCGCTCGCGCGAGCGAGACGATCGAGCGGACCACGGACGCCGCGTGGCGGTCGCCGCAGATGCCCGAGACGAGCTCCCGGTCGATCTTCACCGCGTCGACCGGGAGGCGCACGAGCCGGAGCAGCGACGAGTAGCCCCGGCCGAGGTCGTCGAGCGCGACCCCGACACCGAGCGAGCGGATCTCCGCGAGCTCCGACGCGGCGCCCGTGACGTCCCCGATCTCCGCGCTCTCGGTGAGCTCGAGGACGAGGCGGGCCGGGTCGAGCCCGCTCGACTCGATCGCTCGCTCGACCTCGGCGACGAGCCCGCCACCGCCCACCTGGTGCGGGGAGACGTTCACCGACACCGGCACCGGCCCGCGGGGTCCGGGCGGCCACCGGCGCGCCGCGGCACAGGCCTCGTCGAGAACGAAGCGACCCAGCACCTCGACGACACCGGTCTGCTCGGCGTCCGAGACGAAGCCCGCCGGTGCGACACGGCCGAGCTCCGGATGCTGCCAGCGCACGAGTGCCTCCGCGCCGACGATCGCTCCGCCCGCGAGCTCCACGATCGGCTGGTACACGCAGCGCAGCTCCCGCCGCGCGACCGCTCGCCGCAGGATCGCCCCGTTGACGAGTCGCGCCATTCGGTCGTCGGCGCCGCGGAGCGCGCCCGCGAGCGCGGCGTCCGCGGGGTCCCCGCCGCCGCGGGTCGCGGGTACGGCGCTCATGCCCGCGCCCTCACGGCGCGCCGGCCGGGCCGGTCAATGCCGCCACCCGTCCGGTCGTAACGGGCCCCATGGGTCGTGACGCTACTCATCGGTATGTAGACCGTCAAGTAGCAGCGGGACATGGTCGGGCCCGTGGAAGGTGACCTCCAGCGCGCGCTCGGGCGACGGCTCCGCGCGCGCCGGGAGGCGCTCGGGCTGAGCCAGGAGGCGTTCGCGGAGACCCTCGGCGTGCACCGCACGTACATGGGCGGGATCGAGCGCGGCGAGCGCAACCTCACGCTGAAGTCCGTCGAGCGCATCGCCGCCCGCCTCGGCGCCGACCCGATCGAGCTCGTCGGCGGCCGGGCGGCCGCCGAAGCCGACCGCTAGCGGCCTCGGCGTCGACCGCCGGCGGCCCCGCACCCGCGCGGGCCCCCGGGTGCGCGTCACAGCGCCGGGCTACAACTCCTCGCACCCGCGCCGGACGAGCGGACCGCGGGCGGAGGGAGGAGCCGTGCGCCAGCACGAGCACGAGCACGAGCGGGCGACGATCGGCCGGAGCACATGAGCGCGTCGCGGCGCCGGCGGGACGCGGCGCGCCTCGACGCGCTCGAGCACGCGCTCGACGCGCTGGGCCACGAGGTCCGGACGCGGCGGCTCGCCGTGCTCGGACCGGACGGCGCCGAGCGCGTCGTCGCCGAGGTCGCGTCCGGCCACGCCGAGGTGCGCGTCGCTGTCCCGGGCGGCCCGCACGGGCGCGCGAGCTGCGTGCTCGTCTTCGCGACGCCCGCGTCCGCCGAGATCGGCGAGGGCGTCGGCGTGCAGCTGTGGGGCGACGGCGACGCGATCGTCGAGCTGTGCGCGTGGCGCAGCGACGGGCGGTGGGAGCCGGAGGTGCGCCGGCAGCCGGGCGCGTCCCCGGGTGCTACTTGACGGTAGCGCTACCTATCCGTAGCATCACCCTCAGCGTCATCACGACCACCGAGCGTGCCTGCACGTCGAGCACGGAGGAGCCCGATCAATGCGACACCAGGAGCCAACGCCGGCCCGGAACGCGCGCCGCCGCCTCGTCCGGAGCCTCGCCGCGGCGCTCGCGTCGTGCGTCGTGCTCGGCTTCGCCGCCGTCTACGTCGTCGCGCCGACGCGCACCGCGTTCGCCGTGACGATGCAGTCGACGCGTCGCGCGCCCACCGGGCCCGAGCTCGTCTACGGTCGCGTCACCGGCCCGACGGGCCAGCCGATCGCGCGGGCCAGGCTCAGCCTGATGAGCGGCCGGCGGACGGTCGCTTCGCTCACGACCGGCGCGGCCGGCACGTACCGGCGCCGACTGAGACTGCGGCGCGGCGACTACACGCTCGTCCTGCGCGCGAGGTTCGCGGGTCACGCGTTCACGCACCGGATGCGGGCCGTCCTCGTGCCGGGGCGCTCGTACCGCGTGTCCGGTCGCCTGCTCCCGCGCCGTGTCTTCACGTTCCTGCCCGTCGCGTCTTACTGACCGCCCACGCGATCCCGCGATGGGCGCGCACCCGCACGGCGTCGCGATCGACGTGGTCCTCGGCACCCGACCCGAGGCGATCAAGCTCGCGCCGGTCGTCCGGGCGCTGCGGGAGCGAGGGGCGGCGGCACGCGTCGTGCTCACCGGCCAGCACAGGGAGATGGTGGACGCGCTGCTCGAGCCGCTCGGTCTTGCCGACCACGTAGTCGCGGACCTCGACGTCATGCGCCACGGCCAAGGTCTGAACCATCTCGCGGCTCGCGTCGTGGCGGCGATCGACGACCACTGGGAGCGCGCCGTGCCCGCGGCCGTCGTGGTCCAGGGCGACACGACGAGCGCGATGGGAGCCGCGCTCGCCGCGTTCCATCGACGGCTCGTCGTCGGTCACGTCGAGGCGGGCCTGCGCAGCGGTCGCCGTGACGACCCGTTCCCCGAGGAGATGAACCGGCGACTCGTCACGTCCGTCGCGTCGCTCCACTTCGCCCCGACGAGACGCGCGCTCGACAACCTGCGCCGCGAGGGCGTGGACCTCACGACCGCGCTGCTCACGGGCAACACGGCGATCGACTCGCTCCGCTGGCTGCAGAAGCGCGGCCTCGGCACGAGCGAGTTCGCGCGCGACGCGCCGGGGCTGAAGGTACTCGTCACGCTGCACCGCAGGGAGAGCCAGGGCGAGCCGATGCGACGAGTCGCCGCCGCGCTCGCGAGCGCCGCGGCACGCCACGGGCTCCGGCTGCTCGTCCCGATGCACGCGAGCGAGACCGTGCGGGCGGCCATCGAGCCGGTGCTGCGCGGGCGTCCGGGCGTCACGCTCGTCGAGCCGCTGCACTATGTCGACTTCGTCGCGACGCTCGCCGACGCGGACCTCGTCGTGACCGACAGCGGCGGTGTCCAGGAGGAGGGACCGGCGCTCGGCACGCCCGTGCTCGTCGTGCGCGAGACGAGCGAGCGGATGGAGGCCGTCGACGCGGGGAGCGCGATCGTCGCGGGGACCGACGCTCGCGCCGTCGGCCGGCTCGTCGAGCGCCTCGCGACCGACGACGCGCTGCGCGCCCGGATGGCCCGGCCGTCGTCGGTGTTCGGCGACGGCGAGGCCTCCGCACGCATCGCGGATCGCCTGTTCGCAGCCGTCGAGCGCCCGCCGGTCCGGCGCTCGGGACACATCTGAGCCGTGCACGTCGACCTCACGGTCCCGAGCTACGCGATCGCGGCCGTCGTCGCGTACTACGCCGCGCTGTTCGCCCTCGGCGCCCGCGCGGACGCTCGCCCGCCCACCCGCGGTCCGACGCCGTGCTTCGTGCTGCTCGTGCCGGCGCGAAACGAGGAGCTCGTCATCGCGGCGACGATCGCGGGACTCACGGGCACGAGCTACCCGGGCGAATGGCGCGTGCTCGTGATGAACGACGCGTCGCGCGACGCGACGGGCGACGTCGCCCGTGCGGCGGCGCGGGCCGACGACCGCGTGCGCGTCGTCGACCGCGGCGACGCGGAGGGCGGCCGCGGCAAGAGCTCGGTGCTGAACCACGGCTTCGGGCTCGTGAGCTCGTGGGTCGCGTCGGGGGATCCCTGGCTCGCGGGCGCCCTCGAGGACGACGTCGTCGTCGGGATCGTCGACGCGGACGGTCGCCTCGATCGCGACTGCCTGACGACCGTCGCCCCCTACTTCGCGGACCCAGCGGTCGGCACGACACAGGTCGGGGTGCGCATCGCGAACGCGGGCCGGAGCCTGCTCGCGCGCATGCAGGACATGGAGTTCGTGGCGTTCACCTGGCTCGTCCAGGTCGCCCGTGACCGCATCGGCTCGTCCGGGCTCGGCGGCAACGGGCAGTTCGTGCGCCTCACCGCGCTCCGCTCGCTGGGCGGCCAGCCGTGGGCGCCGCACGCGCTCACCGAGGATCTCGACCTCGGCCTGCGGCTCGTCGAGCGAGGCTGGCGCACGCGGTTCTGCCAGCACACCTTCGTCGACCAGCAGGGTCTCGAGAGCTGGCGTCCGCTGCTACGCCAGCGGACGCGGTGGATCCAGGGTCACTACCAGTGCTGGCGCCATATCCCGCGCCTGCTCGCGGCGCGGCACGTCGCCCGACGCACGCGAGCGGACCTCGTCGCGTACCTGCTGCTCGTCGTCACGGTCGTGCTCGTGACGTTCGACCTCGCGGCCGCGCTGCTCGCGGACACCGGCGCGATCAGCGTCACGGACCGCTTCCTCGTCGGGGTCGTCCCCTACGGCCTGCCGTACCGCGTCGTGTCGCTCACGCTCTCGGTCCTTCCGCTCGCGATCTTCACGATCGCGTACCAGCGTCACAGCCCGCACCGGTTCCGCTGGTACGCGGCGCCGGCGGGCGCCGCGCTGTTCACCCTCTACACCTACGTATGGGCGTACGCGACCGTGCGCGCCTGGGCGCGGATCGTCACCGGGCGCCGTACGTGGACAAAGACGCCGCGGGTCGCGCTCGACGCAGCCCCGGGCACGCGGTCGAGGCCTACCGCTCCTTCTTCTGAGCGCCGGAGCCGCGGCGGGCGCGGGGCGCCTCGGGGCTCGACGCGTCGGCGAGGGGCGAGACGCTCCAGTCCCGCACGTCGGGTCCCTCTACGATCTGGCGGGACGTCGCGCCGGAGATCGAGAAGATGAAGTCGGCGGCGGGGTACACGTGCTCGAAGCAGTCGAAGACCTTCCCCGTGGTGTCGACGCTCCTTCCCCTCAGTCGCACGACCTGCACGTGCGACGTGAGCTTCAACAGCCGGCGCTCCTCGCTGTCGGGCGACACGACCTCCAGGAGCTGCTCCTCGAAGTCGTCCTCCAACCCGTACCGCTCGGCGAGCAGCTCGTAGAGCGAGCCGCCGAGCGCGACGGCGAAGTGGTCGAGCTCCGGGGCGAGCGCGAGCGGGATCATCGCGGTCTCGAGGATGAGCGGTCGGCCGTCGACGAGCCGGCGCCGCCGAACCCTCCAGACCGTCGACGTGGCCGGGATCTGGAGCGCCGCCGCGACGTCGACCGACGGCGTGCCACGGTCGATCTCGAGCAGCTCGGTGCGAATGTCGGCAGTCCCGGACGCGCCGTTGATCGTCGCGAGCAGCCCCCCCGGTCGCGCCGGCGCGGCGAGCATCCGCGGCC
>Ga0307372_10004656_pt1 | contig 21019 bp, 18 predicted proteins | sample OX1MG_FD_202533 | JGI IMG/M metagenome (GOLD analysis project Ga0307372, IMG submission 202533) | Soil microbial communities from Risofladan, Vaasa, Finland - OX-1 | ecosystem: Environmental > Terrestrial > Soil > Coastal area > Acid sulfate soil | place: Finland: Risofladan, Vaasa | collected...
CACATTCATCGACGTGGGTATCAGAATCAATAAAAGTCATCTCTCCGCCTCCGGTTCAGATATCTCCCACCAGATTCGGTGAGGGTCATCATCTCTCAATCGTGTCATTCGCCATCCCAAAATCCCCAAATCTCCCCAACCAAGAGACACAACGCCCTGGATCGTCATCTGTGTCTCTGCGATTGATCGGACCGTACCCTGTCGGGGGTCTTCGCCCCTGGAACAACAACTCGATTAACGGACCTGTGTCCTTGCATCGACAACGACCGGTCTCCCGCCCTTGACAATCACAAGAGCCTTTCGAAGGGCATCGACGAGTTCGTCACTTGAACTGACCGGACCGATTCCTGTCACACCCATGCTCTCTGCCAACTGCGCGAAATCAATATCAGGGTCGGTGATCTGGGTACCGATTCCGGCCCGCTTCGCGTCGCGGTTTCGTGCCTCTGCAAGTTTAATTGCATGGTCTTCGCTGTTATAGAACGACGCATTGTTGACCATCAGGATGAGTGCTGGAAGCCGATAGCGAGCGAAGGTCCAGAGCGCGCCAGAGGACATCATGAAATCACCATCGGACTGCACATCGACGACAATCTTCTCCGAGCCACGGTGCGCAAGGCAGGCTCCGATCGTTGCGCCAATGCCATAACCAAGACCACCACCTGAACTTCCACCGATGGACTGGCGTGGCTCGTGAAGATCGAGAAGGCGTCGTATCCATGAACGACTTCCGTCGCCGTTCGCGATCATGAAGTCCTCGCCCTCCAAGACGATGCGAAGCGCCTCAGTCAGCGCCGACCACGCAATTGGAGTCTGTGTCCACTGCTCTTTGACCATCGTCCTCGATGCAAGACGCAGCCGATCGTGCCACCCAGCAATCTCTGTGCGCCGTGCATCGACACGCCCAGGGGCTTCGCCAAGCAGCTGGTTCAGCAAAATCAGCGCTGTCGAGGGATCCCCGGCAACGGTCATCTCGCAGGGATAGAGGCTCTGGTAATCGGTGCTGAAGCCACGCGCAACAAAATCGCTCATTCCGATTGAAAAAACCCGAGCCTCGGCTGAGAGAAACGAGACCGTCGTCCGGTTCGTGCGGTCATTCTCCGAAACCGTGCCGACGATGTCGCGGACATCGATCGCAACGATGACATCGGCCCGCATCAGCGCTTTCTTCGTCTCCTCGGAGAGATTCATCGGATCTGTCGTTGCAATGTTCAGGCGGTTTCCGACATCGACAACCGCGATCGCCCAGCGATCTGCAAGTTCGTGAAGTGCATGGAACGCCGCTGGCTCATCACCACCGGAGCCAAGCATCAGAACGGGAAATTCGGCACTCTTGAGAAGATCGACAATCATCGAGAGCGCGACGCCATCTGGAGCCGGTGCGGTCGCAGGAGCCGCACCTGCCATGTCGAATGACCTTGTCGCGACGCTCTCGGGGAGTTCCTTCTCTTGAAGTCCGCTATCGAAACAGATATACACCGGACCCGCGGGTTTTGAGGCAGTGAGGTGATATCCGCGGATGATCGATTCGACCATGCCGAGAGGACTCGACGGCTGGTCGTCCCATTTCACGAAGTCACGGACGAGGTTTCCCTGCACGAGCGCGGTATGGGTCCAGTCCGTCGGGCGACGAAGTTCTGCATCCATCGGACCGCCGCCGCCGATCATCAGTATCGGCACCCGATCGGTCCATGCATTGAATATCGCCATGCTCGCGTGCTGGAGGCCAACCACATTGTGGATGCCGACGGCCATGATCTTTCCGCTCGCCTTTGCATAGCCATGTGCAGCAGCAACTGCGATCTCCTCATGGACACATTCGATGAGTTCCGGATCGCCCTCTGCACTGTCAGCGGCACGGAAGTTCACGATCGAATCGTGAAGACCTCGAAAAGATGCTCCTGGATTGATCGCCATGTACCGGATCCCAAGTCGCCTGATGACATCCGTTGCGAGATCGGATCCATATTTCAGCGGCTGGATGTCCTTTTCATCATGATCGTCGTGCGCGCCTGTGACATTTCCCGCGTTGCTCATCGGTTCCCCCCGAGTGTTTTCTTCATCTCTACCGGCAAAAACAGTCGAAGTCAAACCTCAACTTGAGCGCTCAAATCTGATGGGTACGATCAGCGACCGTCGAACGGTACAACTCTTGTCACTTCTTTGACGTCGCCATCGTCCCATAAGAATCAATTCAAAGGCTATCGAGATTGACAACGATTGCCTCCTGGGTCGATCGAGCGAGCACGACCACTGCCTCTCCGGGTCCCGGGTTCTCTTCACGGTGAGGAACGAATGGCGGTACATACACATAGTCTCCCGGCCCGGTTTCGATGCGATGCTCGTGGCCATCGGACCGAAATACGAAAACCGGATTACCGGTAACGACATAGATCCCCGTCTCCGATGCTCCGTGATGGTGATTCCCCGATCGGACCCCGGCTTCAACGTGATTCTCTCCCATCCAGAGCTGCAACGACGAAGAGTGTGCTCCCGAGATCGCTTCGAACCGCGTCATCCCTGGAGTCTGCGAGGTTTCTTCGATTATCTGTTCATGTCGCGTATGCGAAAGCTCGCGATGGAACGGATCTGAAACACCCTTGCTCATCAAAACCTCCCCAATCGGTCCTGGCTGTGTGATTCACTATTGAGGCCGAGAGAGACCTCACGACCAACGTAACTGCCCATCTGTGAATATGTCGAACCTCGGAGAGCCGCCAGAGATCAGATCTCGGAATTGGCTGGCGTGAGCCACTCCCTTGGACCAAGATGCAAACGGTGAAGACGGCTTGCGCCAAAGGAGCCGGTGAGGCCGGTCGAAACGAGAATCGGGTGACGATGGCAGGACTCGCAAACGGGACACGATTCCCATCGATGGAGTTGCAACGCGTCGGCGGTAATCGGCTCTCGCTCCCCGATGAACTCGACGGTGCCTATGGCGTGGTGCTCGCCTTTCGCGGTTCATGGTGCACAAGGTGCAACGCCCAACTATCACTTTTCCAGCAGGCGCTTCCGCAATTTGCCAGCGAAGATATTGGTATCGTCGCCTTCTCGACTGACGATGAATCACATGCGAACGAGATGGTCACAAGCAACGGGATTGAATTTCCGGTCGGCTACGGCGTTGATGTTGAAGATATCAGTCAACTGCTCAAGGGCTACACCAACGACGCACACCGCTCGCTCGAGTCGTCAAACTTTCTCCTGCGACCTGATGGAACGATCGAGCTTTCGGTGTATTCCTCCGGGCCGATTGGGCGTCTTGTTCCTGAAGACGTCATCGATATTGTCAGACGAAGACGCAGGCAATAGGGCATCGGAATACAACAACAGCTGCGCTTGCGCTTGATCGCTGGAGAGATGATGGAATGACGCACGCTCGGCGGACCTGCCACATCGGTGACCGGAATCGGGGGAAACAATTTCGGCCAGCGCTTTGGACGCGATCAGATCCGGGAGGTTGTTCCTGGCACACTTGACTGCGGGATCAATATCTTTGACACCTCCAATTCCTATGGCGGAGGCTCCATGCACCGAAGACCCGTCGGGTGATGTCGCTGCCTCCGTTCGCTCGGGGGATAAGGCGTTGGTGCCCGGCCCTGGTATTGCGCTCATGGTCCCTGGCGGACTTTTGCTCCTCTTCGCAGGCCTCCGGAGTCGGTTCACCTTCATGGCGCATCGGCGCTCCTTTCGACCGATCCAGAGAGGGGTTTCCGGCCAGAGACCTGCCAAAATCACCGCGCGTATCCGGCCTCTTTGACAGAGTTTGTCTCCAGGTCGTGATAACCCCTAGATTGTCGCCGTGCGCCCACCGCCAGCTCGAACCGGTGATTACGCCCGCATCATTCGTCTGGCGCTGTTCTTTGCGACGATCATCTCGGGCGTGGCCGTCTCCTCGGGAGCAGCATCGGTCCAACGTGCTCAACGTTCAATCCACGTGAGACAGGCCCCGCGCGACATTTCACCAATTCCGAATTTCATGAACATCTGTTACCCGGACGGCTATGACGTCTCGGATCCGTGTTTCACCCAGGTCGCAAATGCCCTCCAGCATGCGCTCGACGTCGAGCATGTCCCGGTTCAATTTGACCTTGCCAATATCGAACTCCAATCTCCGGTGGTTCAACTGTTCATCGCAGCAAATATCGACCGAACAGCGAGAGGCCTTGCCCCGGTAGAAGAGCTCGTCAGCGACCTCAACACCGTTGCAGCGCGTGGAGTCGCATCAGGATCTGACCCGGTGCTTTCGGCCTCGCCATCAGTTCGCATCGGAGGCGAAAACGTGGTCGGGTGGGGATCGAACTGGGGGCGTCAGACCTACAATGCGCTCGGCACCGAGTACTTCTGGATGTACGAGGATGGGCCGCACGGTTACAATCTCGCGTGCAAAAGAGGTCACGCAGCGGGATGTATGGGGCATCGCATGAATATCCTCGCGACCTACGATAATGCGAAGCCCTACTGCGCCAACCATCACCTCATACTCTCGATGGGCGCAGCCTTCGCGGTCTCTCACTCAGCACCATCATTCAGTGAGATCTTTGTCGCTACCTGTCGAGCGCCACGCGGGGAGGTCATCGCGAGATGGAACAGCTTCAAACACACGGTTGTCATCCCCAAATAGCAGACATCACCTCTCGTCGAGTCTGCGAGATGTCAACCTCTCTCGAGACCCATTCGATGAAGACCGATAACACGCGCTCAGCACAAAATGTCCGCCCGCGCGAATACAGCGTCTTTCAATCTCCATCATTCCCGTTAGGATCAACGGACAACTAGGGTAATCGTGCCTTTTCTGACCTCGGGAGGTGCAAGCGAATGCGTACCGTGACCGCTTATGCGACGAAGAGTCCGAAAGCTCCCTTTCAAAAGACAACGATTGAACGACGCGATCTTGGTCCGAAAGATATCCTGATCAAAATCGCCTTTGCGGGAATCTGTCACAGCGATCTTCATACCGCGTGGGGCGAATGGGGCGATGCCATCTTTCCACTCACTCCGGGACACGAGATCGCGGGCATCATCGAAGAGGTCGGCGACGCCGTCTCGCGTCATTCCGTAGGTGACCGCGTCGGTGTCGGATGCATGGTCGATTCCTGTCGCGAATGCGAGAACTGTCTCGCGGGACAAGAGCAGTATTGCCTCAACGGCTTCATCGGGACCTACAACGCGATCGGCAAGGATGGCCGACCGACCGAGGGTGGCTATTCCACCCACATCGTCGTCGACGAGGATTTCGTCCTCGCAATACCCGAGGGCATCACGCTCGACGTTGCAGCGCCGCTTTTGTGTGCTGGGATCACGCTCTATTCACCGTTACATCATTGGAGAGCAGGACCGGGAAGCCAGGTTGCAATCGTCGGCCTCGGTGGACTTGGCCATATGGGTGTCAAGATCGCGCACGCCATGGGCGCTGAGGTCACCGTCTTGTCTCAGTCGCTTGCAAAGCGAGACGATGCAGTCGCGCTCGGAGCCGACCACTACTACGCGACAGCCGACGCGAGCACCTTTGATTTACTCGGGAGACACTTTGATCTGATCATCAACACCGTGTCCGCACCTATCAACATCAACTCCTATCTCGCTCTGCTTCGTCTCGACGGAGTGCTCGTCAGCGTCGGCGCACCGCCAGAGCCCATGGCTGTGCAGGCCTTCTCGCTTGTTGACAGTCGCAGGAGTCTCAGTGGTTCACTCATCGGAGGAATCCAGGAGACCCAGGAGATGTTGGACTTCTGCGCCGAACACGGATTCGGTGCCGAGATCGAGGTGATCCGTGGCGATCAGATCGACACTGCCTATCAACGAATGCTGGGAAGCGATGTCCGCTATCGATTCGTCATCGACATCGCTTCGTTGTAGCCCTCACGCTCCAAAAGAAGGTCGCGTCAGTGACCTTGGTGATCGGGGAGCATCTCGCATGGGGTCTGTCTTGGACCAAGCCCCTCCCAGTATCGGTTGGTCTCGGGCTCATATCTGCCCTGCATGAATCCGCCGCTCTTTTGAGATCGGATGATGATTGCAACTGCTCGTTCACCGGCCGATACCTCGCGATGAATCTCGTAGGGCCTAACGAGATCGATCTCCCCAGGACTGACATAGCTCTCTCCTGTTCGATGGATCTCTGCATAATCGGGTCGTGACCCGTCATCGATCCTTACCGCTCGCTCGATGCGCTCGTGACCGTCGAGTACCCCATAAAGCGTGTAGATATGCGCATGGTCATGCAGATGAACCTGAGTCTGGGCACGCTCCCAGGCGATACGACCCTCATCTTTGGTGAGGCCATTGACCGCAAAGCCGAAATCAGGGTCTTCATAGAAGATGAGGTTCTCTGCGCGACCATCACGCGGTACGCACTCGGGCCAGTTCTTCGAGGCTGCGATCACATCGGGGTCGGCGAGCAACTTTGCGAGAATTGGCGCAAGCAGCTCCCATCGCCTCTCGATATCAGGCTCTTTCGCAAAGAGCTCCCGGGTCGTTGCGACAAAAACATCAAGTGCGTTCTCTGTCTTTACCGGTGTACTCATCGATGCTCCTTCAAGGTTTCGGATGCTCTGTCGCCAATCGAGAAATTGCTATTTGACCGCGTAAAACTTTGCGCAGTTGTCCCAGAGGATCTTCTGCTTGGCCTCGCGCTCGAGCGGGAGTTCGAGAAATCTTGAGACAGCGTTGGGATAGCGCGAGTCCCCATGGGGATAATCGGTCGAAAAAACGAGCTGGTCCGCGCCAAAATCCTCAATCATGTGTCGAACCGGAGTCTCGTCGGGCTCGACCGAGACGTAGCACTGTCGCTTGAAATATTCGCTTGGAGCCATGTTGAGCTCCGGCATGAAGACATCGCCCTCGAGCTCGTAGTGCTCGTCCATCCGCCACAACAACCACGGTGCCCAGGAACAGTTCGCCTCGAGAAAGGCAACCTTGAGCCTTGGATGGCGTTCAAGGACCCCTGCACAGAGAAAGCTCGCCATCGCCGTCATGTTCTCGAACGGCTGGCCATAGATCCTGCGGAGTCCGATATTGGGCATGAAGTGTTCGCCTGATCGGCGAACGCCACCAGAGAGCGCCTCGTGAAATCCGACGGGAATGTCAAGATCTTCCAGCGCCTCCCAGAGGGGCTCGTAATAGAGGTCATGCCAGTTGTGGTTGTTCACGACATTTGCCCGGATGAACACTGCACGAAATCCGAGTTCGTTGACGACCCGCCGACTCTCTTTTACCGCATCATCAATATCAAACACCGAGATCATTCCAGCTCCGAGAAGGCGCTTGGTATCAAGAGCACAAAAATCAAACATCCAGTTGTTGTACGCGCGCGCGATCGCTGCAGCAAAACGCGGATCTCGTCCAGGACGATCAAGCGCGTGGAGGCCACGACTCGGAAACAGAACGGCGACATCGAGACCCTCGTTGTCCATCGCCTCAAGCTGGCACTCGGTCGTCCAGCCGCGACGCGAGTGTTCCGCGTACAACTCCTGATTGCGCTCGTAGTTGTGCCCGTTCTCAAGTATCGACCGGTGACCGCGCGATCCGATTGGATCAACGACCTCATCGCTGGGAAAGATCAAACCAAGATCGCGCACGTTCTCAGAGGTTCTGCCGATCGGGGCGAATGATTGGAACTCAGACTCGAGATAGCGTGGCCAAAGATCAGCAGGTTCCATGACGTGCATATCGCTGTCCATGATCTTGTAGCCGTCTAATGCCACGTCCCCACACCCCCACTACATTAGAAGATACCTCAAATGACCACTCCTTCGAGAGTGTAACGATCATGCTCTCGATGAACAAGGAGGTTCCATATTCGTCAAAGAAACTTGCCACGAGTCGTCAACTTCGCGAACATCATCACGTTGTCGTCATGAGAGATGCACGAACTGCAGGAAAATGTTCGGATACCGACGAATCGGCAACACCTCGCACAAACGGCAACTGTCGAAAGTGCACCTCAACCGCTGAGGCAATTTCGATCCGCCCCCACAAACTGCGCGTAGATGCTGGTCAGCGCACGCTGTATTGAAGTCTGACACTCGGCAACGCTCAAAGACTCCAGGAACCAAGGGAAAATGCGCAATATCTCGACGATCCAGGTGTCGCAGGCCTGGCCTTGTACAGAATCACTCGCGGGTTAAGGTACTCGAATGTCCTCTCGCCTCTCGTCTCTGACCGTCGCCACGAAGGGATGCGATCACAATTTGCATTCGCTCGTTCTGTGCAATTTTGCTGCTGCCGATATCCTCTCAATGAAAATCCGAAACCGATGATCGCAGGCCAAATCCGGCCTCCGAGACGTTCGGCCTCACTTACGGTCGCGGTCGCGCTCTTGGGTGTGATTCTGCTCGCCTACACGGGGCCAGCTCAGGCAAGAACTGTGGCGAAAGCAACCCACAGACGCCTCACGGCTGTCAATGGAATCCACAAGATCCGCCACGTTGTCGTCATCATGCAAGAGAACCGGTCCTTTGACAATTACTTCGGTACCTTCCCGGGCGTCGATGGAATCACCATGACAAACGGACAGCCCACCGCGTGTATCCCGGACCTGCGTCGCTCGCGCTGCGCCTCGCCGTTTCTCGATGTGACCGATGTCAATGGGGGTGGACCACACAGTCACGCTGCGTCGCTCGCAGATGTCAATGGCGGCAAGATGAACGGGTTTGCCAATACACGAGATAACTCGCTTGGCACCTGCAACAGTCCCTTGGATCCCGCATGTTTAACGAAGAAGTCACTCAATCCTGACGTCATGGGATATCACAACGCGCAGCAGATTCCCAACTACTGGGACTACGCAAAGAATTTTGTACTCGCCGATCACATGTTCGAAGCAGTTGATTCATCATCGATCGCGGCGCATCTCTACATGGTTTCGGGATGGTCTGCCTACTGCGCGAATACCGCGCCTTTGAGCTGCACCAACGAAATCCAAGGACCAGATCCCTTCAAGACTTTTGATCGTGCGGTCGGGCAGGAGATCGTGACTGGAAAGACATCGATCAATCTTGCATGGACTGATCTCACCTGGCTGCTCTATCACCAACACGTGAGCTGGGCCTATTACATCCAAAAGGGCAACCAGCCCGACTGTGCGAATGGCGCCAACGAGGTCTGCCCAAAGATCTCCCAGTCCTACAGCACACCGGGGATCTGGAATCCGCTCCCGCTCTTTACTGATGTACATCTTGACAACCAGCTCGGGAACATCAAGCCACTTGATTCATTCTTAAGCTCCGCAAAAGACGGAACGCTTCCCGCAGTGAGCTGGATAACGCCATCTGGGGCGAACAGCGAACATCCTCCGGCGAGCGTGCATCAGGGTCAGGCGTATGTCACTGCGCTGATCAACGCGGTGATGGAGGGTCCGGACTGGAATTCCACGGCGATCTTCCTCGGTTGGGATGACTGGGGAGGCTTTTATGACAATGTCGCTCCTCCAACCATTGACAAGAACGGCTTTGGCATGCGCGTGCCGTTCATCGTGATCTCTCCCTACGCGAAGAGCCACTTCATCGATCACCAGATTCTCTCAAGCGACGCGATGCTGAAATTCATCGAGGACGATTTCCTTGGTGGAGCGCGTCTCAATCCAAAGACCGATGGTCGGCCCGACCCCCGCCCGGACGTGCGGGAAAATATGCCACAGCTCGGAAATCTCGTCAACGACTTCAACTTCGCGCAACGACCTCGACCGCCATTACTGCTCGCAACGAATCCACCTACTGATTCTCCATTGATACCGGCACAATTCGTCAATGCTCCCGCCTGTGTCGGTTGCACCCAAATCCCCTCTGGCTAGAGGGTTCAAAGGCTCCCGCTCGTCTGAACTTGCGCCTGGGCGAAACCTGCGATCTCAGGCAGTAACGAGAGATCGCTCAGACGAACTTGACCGTCTTTGACCGTCCGAGTTCAGTGTGAGATTCATCAAGCGCTGCTACTGCGACATAGGTCTCTTTGGTGTGAACCGTGATCGCCGTCTCAAAGTGACTCTTGGGAATGACCACAATCGGCCGCATTCGAGACGCGCTCGGGCCAGCAAGTACCTGCCAGAGCCTGATCCCAGTTGCTCCATTCCAACTTGCATAGACCGTGCTGCCCCCAACGCTGTCAGCAAGCACCGCAATATCAGGTGCGGTCGTTGGAACCGCCGACCAGGGCATGCGAAACGAGCGATAGGACTGGTCATTGGTTGGAAAGCGGCCGTCAAGCACCATCTGGCCATTAGCGTCGAACTCGCTGAAATAGGGCTCCGCTCCCCAACCGACGAACATGTGGCCATTTGGCAGGACCTGAGCGCTTCCCTCATAGGGAGCAAGGAGTTTTGCAGGATGGGTGAAGGACTTAACGAGGCTAACGACCATGTTCTGTTCGTCCACATCAAGGATAAGTGCGCGTGACTCGGGCTCTTCCTGGGGTGTTGCGCCATCGTCGAACAGAGAAATCTGCGTTCCCGCGAGTCGAGTCGCGTGATGTTGCCAGTGAAAATTCGTGCCGGGGCCCATGGTGAAATCGCTCTTCTTGCCACCGAGTCGCCAGACCACATTGCCACTCGTGCGATTGATCTTGTAGAGCGCCCAAGTATTCCTCGCGGAGACGAGAAGGTTGTTCTCATCGTCAAGGCTGACCGAGTTGACGTGGAAATAGTCAAACGGCATGCCCTTTCGGTACGGGATATGCGTCTCGGCAAGATCAATGTGATCGAGACTGTGCCATTCAAAGATCACGCGTCCTGAGGCAACATCGATCTCTTGCACCATGCTGTCAAATACAGGGTCGCTTTTCCCTCCGCCAAAGTTCCGCAGATCCATAGTCCGATTCGCGTAGGCAGTGATAAGCGCTGTGCCGTTGGCGGTGAGAGTGAAATCGTGAAGGTCAACACCAATGGCACTGTCGCCATTGATGATCGCGATCTCGCGGTATGAGGTGTCAAGAATCACTCCGACGCCCTTGCCCGTTCCACCCGTAATATCTCCACGCCAATAGGTGAGAACCGGAGCACCCGCATAACTTTGCACACGGAGATTCGTTGGAAAGTGCGGGAGCGGCTCGAACCAGATGAGCTCACCAGTCTGGTCAAGAATCATCAATCCCTCTTGCCCAAGGCCGCTCTGAACTGCAAGTTGCTCGTTCACTCCACGCTGTGCTGGCACAATGCTCGGCGTAAGAAAGATAAGACCCGAGCTATCAAGCGGACCGATATTGGTGATGTGCGCCTTCATCGGATCAAGATCAGGACGCGAATGAAACTGTGGAAGCAAGACCGTCTTGATGACCTGATTGGCCTTTGACTTCGAACGTGGCCAGGTATATCCGATCACGCCTGCGCCGCTGAGCGCAGCCACGCCTGCAATTCCCCTTGCTGCATACCCCAGGAGCGCGCGACGAGAGATGACCCTCCGAGGCTGGCGGGGATGTTGATGTTCAACAACTGTCTGGCCGTCCGAATTGGTGGACAAGGTTCTTACAACTTTCTCTTATGACTCCTTTGGATGCACAATCGCAACACGCTCACGCACGCCACTCGGGCCATAACGCTCATCGCCCCCAACGATGAATCGCCCCCAACGATGAATCGCCCTACGAAAATCTTCCCTCGCAGTGGGGAGATAACCAAGTATTTTCCTGTAAGGAGACTGTGAAGAATGTATCGAGAAACTCAACAATTACGTAATGGAACTACGAAAAGGAATTCGGCTCGAGGTTCCTTGCAAATACCCGATCAACCCATTTGATCCAGCAGTGGCGCGTAGGTCAGATGAGACATCGTTGCCGCCTCAATCCGCGCGCTCGCCTGCAGAAGCTCTCGATCACCATTGGGAGGTCCGACGAGCTGTAGTCCGACGGGAAGGCCATCATTGGTCACACCAAAGGGAAGCGCGATCGCTGGCAGCGCTGTCGTGGAGATCAAATAGCAAGAGGCCATCCATTCGAGGTAGTCACCCATCTCCTGGTCATCAACGACGTAGGGGTACTCCCAATCGATCGGGAATGGCGCGACCTGACTGACGGTGAGCCCGAGGAGATCCACGCTCGAAAAGAAATCATGTAGCCGAACAGAGATCGCCCTCTGTTCAAGCTTCGCGTTTTCGATCTGTGATGGCGCAAGTGAAAGGCCGACCTCTACATTCCAGCGAATTGCCTCTTTCACCGATTCCGGATGATCCTGGACAATCTGTGCAAAGGCCTCTGCAAACTGATGAGCACGCAGAATGCGAAAGACCTCATCTGCGCCCGAGAGATCTGGCAGGTCTTCGACGACCTCCCATCCGAGCTCTTCAAAGATGACCGGGCATCGTTCGAGCGCGCTAAGGACATCGCGTTCAACCGGAAACATTCCTCCGAGATCAGGCGACCAGGCGATACGAAGTCGCTTGCTCGAAGGGGCTGTCACATCGACGAAGTAATTCTTGGGAAGCGCCAGTGAATAGTCAACGCGCGCATCCACGCCGGCGATTGCCTCAAGCATCAGGGCGATGTCACCCACAGATCTCGCAATCGGGCCCGGGACGCTCAATCGTTCGTCGGGCACACTCGATGGGAAATTCGGAACGCGACCAAATGAAGGCCGCATTCCGACAACTCCACAGAACGAGGCAGGATTTCGCAGCGACCCGCCCATGTCACTTCCGTCGGCAAGCGGGTGCATTCCAAGCGCCACTCCCACCGCAGCACCACCGCTGCTTCCACCGGCAGAACGCGAAAGATCGTAGGGGTTGTGCGTCGCCCCAAACACGCGATTGAACGTGTGAGAGCCGGCAGCAAATTCAGGAGTATTCGTCTTGCCGATACTGATCGCACCGGCGCCGTGGAGCCTTTCGATGATGAGATCGTCCGCTGCGGGAACGTTGTCGACAAAAAGAGGAGATCCAAAGGTCGTACGGATCCCCTTGGTCCGGTGAGTGTCTTTGTGGGCCATCGGAAGACCATGCAGAGTTCCGAGCGGTTCGCCAGAGGCCGTTTTCGCGTCCGCGGCCTTTGCATTCACAAGAGCCTGTTCGGGGACAAGGGTGACAAATGCATTGACGCTCGAGTTATACCTATCGATCTGCGCGAGGTGCGCTTCGAGAAGCTCGACTGCAGAGATCTCCCGGTTCTTGATCATTCCAACCATGTCCCGGGCACTTTTGCGACAAAGTTCAGCGTCTTGCATAGAACGTGTATAGCCCGAGATCGCCTACTAGCGCATCTTTGGCGACCAAGATTGTCGGTCACGCATGCCTGCCACTCAATCTTTCGCGACAGCACTGTTCCCGCCCACGCTCTTCAAAAGCAGTCTCTCTGCCTGCTCGCACCCACCTTGGCGAGGTTGCTAGCGTCAGTCAGACGAAACCGCCAGAGGTGGTGACCGTGGCCTTTGCCATCGCAATCTGACCGGGGAGCGACGACGTGACGCAATCATTCGAATCCGCGAGCAGCAAGGTGATTGCGCAGATCACAAGAACGTATGATCCTGTCTTTGATGCACGAGAACCCCATCAGCTCGCCAATCCGATGCACAGCGAATGCTCGATCTCTCCTCCTCCCCAAGGATACGTCTGGGAGCAATACGTCTTCGAAGGATCGATCGGTAGGCATAGCTTCAAGACGTTGCTCCAGATCGTGCGGCCCATCGATCCAGCACTCGCCTCTCGGGTAGCGGTGCTCGAACCATGGCATCGAGCGGGCTACTGGACGCTCTATTCGAAGGTTCAGCGCTATCTCGCCCGAGAACATCACATCGCGGCAGTGGTCGTCGCGAATCCAAAGGTGCTCGAGAGCTTCATCAAGCCAGCCAACCCGGGACGATTTGATGATCTGTTCCTTCCCGAGCTTGAGAACACCGACTCTGAGGTCATGGCCCAGGCGGGCGCACTGATCAAGAGCGGTGCCCTGCAAGGCGTCAGTCCACGCACCGTCGTCCTTGGTGGACAATCCACCGAGGGCTACTGGGTTCGGCGATACATCCAGCAAGAGCACGGCCGCGCATCTTTCCGTGGTGGGTCGGTATTTGACGGCTACTACCCGGCACAGTCCGCGCTGAGCAGTCCGAGGGGAATGATCAGCGATCTTGACGTTCCCGTTGTCGAGGTCCAGGGCGAGAGCGAACTCGTCCGTTCGATCGCAAAACCAGGCAGCGGGGCCGACTATCGCCGTGACGATGCAGAGCTCTATCGCCTCTATGAGGTTCCCGGAATGCCTCACGTCTGTACGAGAAGAGGAGCGAGCGCGGAGCGCCTGCTCACCATGCAATGCGAATGCTCGAACTGGTCAGACTTTCCACTCTTTGAGATCCACCACGTCTGTCTTGACAATCTGATTGCATGGGTCGACCGAGCCATCCCCGCGACGACGGCACCAAGGATCGAGACACGAGACAACGATCGCGTGATCGTACGCGATGAACACGGTAATGCCAGGGGCGGTCTTCGCACGAGCTACTTCGAGGTTCCTACGGCAACGATTCATGCGACCTGTGGACCCACGCCAGAGGATTTCAGTGGAGACCGTTGCGATTTTCTCGCGTGGGAGGAGCCGTTTGACAACACAACGCTGACCTCGCTGTATTCCACCCACGCGGAGTACGTGACGAGAGTCAACCGGGTGCTCGACGAGCTTGTCGCGCGTCGCTGGTATCTCGAGACAGACGCGCGCGATCTCAGAGAAGAGGCAGTGGGTTTTGACTGGGAGCAAAGAACCCGTTAACCCATCGGTTCACGCCGGTTCGCGCAGCATCTGCTCTCTTGTCACTAGCCAAGTAGCTGGCTTGGGCCCTCGGGAATATCGATGGCGTGTTCTTTGAGCACCTCGAGGGGAACGATGTCGAGCACGCTCGCGTTCGTCGCACGAAGCACGACGAACGCCGCCTTGCCATCAATGTGTGCGCGCAAAAAATTCGTCGCCGTCACGCACCACTGGTCGCCCGGCACGAGACCAGGAAAACCGTACTCGGGCATGGGTGTCCCAAGGTCATTGCCAATCGATCGTTGATGATCGAGAAACTCCTCGGTGACGACTGCGCAGATCGTGTGACTGCCGAAATCTTCAGGGCCAGTAGCACAACAGCCATCACGGAAGAACCCGGTCAACGGGTCATGCGAACATGGTTGAAGTTCGCCTCCGAGGACATTGCGGTCATTCACGATCGCTCCAGGGAGATTCGCTGGTAGAGATGATCAATCCGAGAGACAGGCAGTAATGGTCCGGCGAGTCCAGACATCGACCATCGCGCGCTTGTAGGCCTCTGAACCACGCTGGTCATCTGAAGGATTCGCGCGGCTCGCCGCACTTTTGCCTGCCGCAGCGATGAGCTCGTCGGTTGGACGGTTTCCGATCAGAAGCGCCGCTGCCTCGGTTGCCAAGAACGCCGTGGAGTCAACTCCACCGAGTGCGATCTTTACGTCCTTGACACTTCTATCATCCGCGAGCGTCATCGCAATTGCGACGCCAACAGTCGGATAGTCATCTTCTGAACCAGGGGTGAAGCGCGTGTAGTGCGTGCGCTGTCCTTGGACCCTTGGAACCGTGACCTCGGTGACCAGCTCGTCCTCGCTGGCAGCGGATTCCATGAAACCAATGAAGAACTCTGAAAGCGGGACATCGCGCTCTCCCGATGGACCGACAATGTGCGCCGTAGCACCGAGTGCGAGGAGTACCGGTGGAAGATCCTGGCGGGGATCGCCGTGGACGATCGCACCACCGATCGTCGCAACCGAGCGGACTCTTGGGTTACCGACACGGCTCGATGCAAAGGAGAGCATCGGAAGTGCGCTGTTGACGAGCGGAGAGTGCATCAGCTGCAAGAGTGTCGAGGTTGCCCCGATGCGCACGGTATCTGTGTCTGTCGAGCGCTCATCGACACCCGATAACGTCGGCACCCTGTTGAGAAGAACCAACCGGTCGGGCTCAATCAGCCGGTTCTTCAACATCAGTGCGATCGAGGTCCCGCCGCCGACCGCGAGGGTGTTCTCGTTGCCAAGCTCAAAGAGCGCGTCAGCGACTGTGGTCGGAGTGGAGATAAGCATCTCATTTGCTGGCAAGGTAGGCCCTCACTGACTCGGTGATGGTGACATATCCCGTGCAACGACAGAGGTTGCCCGCCATGAACTCGCGGATCTCCTCCTCGTTTGCCGTTGGGTTCTCGATTCCAAGTGCATAGGCAGAGACAACCTGACCCGGTGTGCAGATCCCGCACTGCATGCCCTCTTTCTCGACAAAGGCATTGAGCAGCGCAGAATCTTTCTCGGTGAGACCCTCGACCGTCCAGACGTCCTGTCCTTCGGCGAGTGCCGCAAGATAGATACAAGAGGCGACGGGAACATCGCTGACAAGGACCGTGCAAGCTCCGCAGACACCGACCCCGCAACCCTCTTTGGTTCCGGTGAAGCCGTTGAGTCGCAATACATCGACCAACAGGCCATCGGAGGGAGTCTCCGCCGAAAACGGCTCCCCGTTGAGTGTCATCTTCACGTTCATTGTTGCCCCTTCAGCGCCTGGTAGATCTTCTCGGCCGTAATCGGGAGATCACGGATCCTGCATTTGGTTGCATCGAACACCGCATTTGCGATTGCCGCAGCTACCGGAGGTGTCGTCGACTCGCCGATGTTCTTCACATTCGCCGTACCGAGTCCTATTGCTCCGGGAACCTTGACGGTCTTGTAGGTCGGAACGTCGCGAGCAGAGGGAAGCTTGTATTCACCCATGTTTGCTGCCCACACCTGACCATCGGCCTCATCGAGGTCCTCAAGCGTGGCAAAACCCACTCCCATCGTTGCGCCACCATCGATCTGCATCTGGAATGCAAGCGGGTTGATGATTGCTGCGATGTCGACCGCATTGAGCAGCTCCAGAAGCTTCATCTGGCCAGTCGAAGGATCGATCGCGACCTGGGCGACCTGGACGGTATAGGAACCAACGTCGATGCCGCTGTCCTCATTGATCTCGACGACGATTGCCTCGTCACGCGAACGGTTCATCCACGCCTTGGCGGCAACATCGACCACCGCGGCAAGACCGGCGGTGACCCGGGATGCTCCCGCACCGGCGTCACGTGGCAGGTCGTTGGTCGATACGCCGACAATCTCGATTTTCTGCGGCGCAAAGCCAAGCTGGTTGGAAAGCATCTGACGCAACGCCGTGTGGCTTCCCGTGCCCGTCTCAACCAACGGGGTCTCCACACGAAGACAGCCATCGTCGATGGGCGTGAGGCGCAGGCTGGTGCTTGCCATCGAGGTCGTCGGTCTACTGTAAATCGCAATCCCGCGGCCATAGAGCCAACCCTTGGGAGGATCGATCGGGACCACCGCGGCGAGTGCTGCCTCAAGCGTCTCAAGGCCGCGGTGTTCGATCCAGTGCACGTGCGACGCGTCGGCTTCACCGGTAACCAAGAGATTGCGTCGACGCAGTTCAGCGGGCTCGATGCCAATAGCGAGCGCGAGTTCGTCCATCGCCGATTCGAGAGCGAATGTTCCCTGCGGAGCGCCGGGTGCACGCATGTTCCCGCGCGGAACGGTGTTGGTATAGACGCGATTCGCCTCGGAATAGTAAAGCGGCACCCGATAGGAGGGGATCTCGACCGCTCCATGGGGAGCGGGCACACTTGGCGTGAACGCTCCATAGGCACCGGCGTTGAGGCTCGCAACCATCGAGGCAGCGACGATGCGGCCCTCTTTGTCAGCACCGATCCTGACATCGATCTCAGCAGGATGACGCGGGTTCGTGGCGGTGAGATCCTCGTTGTAGCGAAGCGTCATCTTGACTGGTCGGCCCGTCTTTCGCGACAGTTCTGTACAGAGCGGCGCATCCTGTGGCGATCCCTTGCCGCCAAAGTCACCACCGAGGGTGATCGGCGCCAGCTCGATTTTCTTTGGGTCGATGTCGAGACACTTGCCGACCATCTCGCGCACGCGATAGGGCGCCTTGGTGGTCAGCCAGATCCGCACCTCATCATCTGAGACATAGTCCGCGATACAGGCCTGGGGCTCGAGATAGCCCTGATGGACTCCCTGGGTCGAGTAGTGATGATCGACAACAAAGGCTGCATTCGCGAGCGCTGCATCGACCTCCTCTTTCGAGCCGTGTGTGCCGCGATGGATGAGGTTGATCGGATCGCCCTCTTTGGCAGCGGCTCCCATATAGGCCCAGGGCTGTTCGTGAACCGCAGGCGCTCCGTCGGCAAGTGCCTCGCTCAAGGAGAAGACGGCATCGAGAGGCTCATAGTCGACTTCAATCATCGCTGCTGCGTACTCTGCCTCCTGGCGCGTTGTTGCAACAACGGCCGCAACCCGTTCACCGACAAAACGAACCTTGTCTCTCGCAAGCAATGGCGTGTCGATCAGCGCTCGACCATAAGGAGTCGCCGAGACATCTGCTGCGGTAAAGGCCGCGATCACGCCGGGACAGTTCAGGGCCGCGCGGGTGTCGATCGAAACAATGCGGGCATGGGCCATCGCGCTTCTCACGACAGCGGCATGGGCCATATTCGGCACCGCAAAATCTGCGACATAACGGGAATGACCAGAGGCCTTCAATGCCGCGTCAACACGACTCATTTGGTAACCGCCCTTTCCCCACTGCAACTTTTGCGCCTGCAAGCATGACACGCAAAGTGAACCCCCACAGCCTACGGGTGATCAAATTTCAGAGTCAATCCGAGGCGATCGTGCGTTCTCTCGATTTGAGCTCCTGTGTCTCTGGAAGAAAACGCCACGTAAAGAGCGTTGCAAAGAGTCCAATCACCCCGACGACGGGCGTGGCAAGACCAAGCGAGAAGGCTCCGATCAGCGCGCCATCAACCAATGGGCCACTTGCCGCGCCAGAGTCAGAGACAAGGCGCCAGAGTGCCAAAAATGCAGGTCTTCCCTCGTCTGGTGCACGGTCTGCGCCAAGGGTCATCACGATCCCAGCTCCAAGGCCATTGCCAAATCCAAGAATCATGCCGACTATGAGCATCGTCGAGAAGCTGTGCGTGAGGGGTAACAAGATGTGGCCAATGGCAAGCAGCGCAATGCAAGGAAGCGCGACGGCGCGTCTACCGTGGCGGTCCGAGATCGAACCCGCGGGATAGAAGAGACTCACATCGAGCACCGAGGAGATGCCATAGAGAAGCGCAATCTGCTTGACATCGAGGCCGATATGAGCCCCCCACAGCGGCAGAACCACCTGTCGGCTCGAGCGAAGCACGCCGAGCATGTAGCTCGTCACTCCCGCCGTTGCAAAATCGCGCTTGTGGGTCTTGATGATCTTGATCGGTCGAAGGCCGACCGCCGAGGTGTGTGTCGCCCCGGCATCCTTGCGGTCGCGAGCAGATTCGAGCCAGATCCATCCGATCACGGCAAACAGGAAATAGATCACAAACGAGACGCGTACCGAACCCTTGGTTGCGAACGCTGCAACAAGGAAAGGACCGATCACCTGTCCTCCGCGACTCACGCCACCAAAGATCGAGATCGCCCGGCCACGCGTCGTCGCGGTCGTGATCCGGCTGATGTTGGTGAGTCGCACCAGACTCCAGATCGACCAGCCAGTTGCCTGAATGAAGATACCAACTCCAAGGAATCCGACCTGTCGGGCGAAAAAGCACACGATGAGACCACTCAGGAGCATCGCGGTAGCGACCATCGCTGAGCGTCGCTCGCCAACTCTTGCAACCACCCAGCCAGCAGGAACATCCATCAACATCGTGCCAAGACCGTTCAAGGCAACGACCAACGCCGCGACCGAGGTCGAGGCACCAAGGTGCTTTGCCGAGATCGCGAGGACCGGGATGATCGCGCCCTGTCCTGTCGCAAAGAGGAGGTTCGGAAGATACGTTCGGACCCAGAGCATGCGGAGCAGCCGCCGCTCGTCCACCGCGTTCTCTTCCACTACTTCTACTCCTTGTTGTTGTTCACACCGACTCTACCGAGGGGTCCAAAGACAACTCGGGACCTCTCCAGGAACGCTGCCCAACAGGACAAATCAACTTACGAGAGGTCGCATGGAACTTGACGTTCGGAAGGGCGTAGGATAAGACCTTAGACAAGCTAACAAGCTGGGTCCATTTGGACGGGGCTTGCCCACGAGACGAGGTCGGTCCGAGGGAGTCCGGTATTTGAGTCATCGCTCAAGACTCACGAGCAAAGGGGCAGGTCATGGTCACCAAAGAACACAACGATCGTCTTACCCAGGTCGGCAAGGGAACACCGGGTGGCGAGATGATGCGCCGTTACTGGCACCCGATCGCTCCGACCGCGAAGCTCGACGAGAACCCGGTGCAGTCGGTCCGCATCCTCGGTGAAGACCTTGTGCTCTATCGCGACCGCTCCGGCAGCCTCGGTCTGATCGGCAGACACTGTGGTCACCGTTTGGTCGACATGGTGTTCGGGATCCCAGAGGAGAGGGGGCTTCGTTGTCCCTATCACGGCTGGTGCTATGACGAGACCGGTCAGTGCATCGAGACGCCCCTTGAATCACCCAACTCCAAGCTCAAGGACCGCGTCAACATCGGTGGATACCCCGTAAAGGAGATGGGTGGACTTGTCTGGGGATACCTCGGACCCCTTCCAGCTCCGGTGCTTCCGCCCTGGGACTATCTGGTCTGGCCAAACTCAGTGCGCCAGATCGCGGTCACGGTGATTCCGTGCAACTGGTTGCAGTGTCACGAGAACTCAGCTGATCCCTTTCACACGATCTATCTGCACGGACACTTTTTCAAGTACGTCCTCGAGCGCGACGGCCTGATGAGCGAACGTCATGCCGATGGCGACGTGCACCGCTCCGCGAAGGAGATCGAGCGTGGTGTTGGGACGGACCACATCGTCTTTGAGCGCGATCCCTTCGGATTTCGCAAGGGCGTGCACTACAGCGTCGAGCGCGGTGCCGACAAGGATTACGACTTCTGGCACCAGTACAACATCTTCCCCTACTACTCGCGTGGTGCAGGAGGCCTGCGTTCGCAGGTCAACATGCGCGTACCGATGGACGACACGCACACCTATCACATCAACTATTCGCTCTTCCATGCTCCTGGCATCGAAGCGCCAAAGCAGGATTCGATCCCATATTTCCA
>Ga0307372_10004658_pt1 | contig 21010 bp, 20 predicted proteins | sample OX1MG_FD_202533 | JGI IMG/M metagenome (GOLD analysis project Ga0307372, IMG submission 202533) | Soil microbial communities from Risofladan, Vaasa, Finland - OX-1 | ecosystem: Environmental > Terrestrial > Soil > Coastal area > Acid sulfate soil | place: Finland: Risofladan, Vaasa | collected...
CCGAACCCTTGATCGGTGGGTGCGGGATGCCGGCGGCGAGGTGCTCGACAGACGCTTTGCGATCCTGGTTCCTTATTTCTGTCCCGATTGGCTGGCGCGGGTCCTCAAACGCGTGGAGCCACTCGTCGAGGCGCTGCCGCTGGCCAACCGGCTGGCGTGCGCGGTCTATGTGTTCCGCGCGAGATTGGTGAAGCCGGAGGCATCGCCTTTCAACCCGCGGTGAATCACTGCCGCATGCAGTCGAACGAAGCCGGTGGGCGTTAGCGGCGCACACACGACGACTGGCGGTCTTACCGAGCGCCCGACGATTGCACCGGGCTGAACCTGGAAAGCCGAACCGACCAGTGACAGGAGCTACCGGCCGACGCCGTAAATCGATACAGGCCTGCCGGTAGCTGACCTGTCTGTCCGTACCAGCCAGTTGGCCCCACAATCGGACCCCCACCGAAGCCCAGTGCGTAAGGCACCAGGTACACGGCTCGGACACCGGATTGACCAGCAAATGTCACAGGTACTGAGCAACCGCCAGTATCCTGTCGAGCCTCGATGTTGTACCAGCCGGCGGTGAGCGTAATCCACGGAGTGTTGTCGTTTCCACTCAACGCCTGCTGGTACGGAAGGTGATCGATGGGCCGGGATAACCAGTAGAGCGCACCGACCAACAGACCAAGGGCCAGGACGAGCCCAATGCCGCCGAGGAACAGCTGTCGCCTTCTAGGCACACAGGACATCTCAGTGCCTCCATGTTCCGTCAGACGACCAGGCCGTGCGGGCCTCGATCGCATTGCGACGTACAGGTGGGAGAAATCGCAGGACAAGTGGCCCCCTGTGTTTCACTCTTCGTTAGAGCGCGCGGCGACAAGCGCCTCAGCGCGCCCCGACGTCTCAGCAGTCGAACACCGACCAGCAGATGTCGTTCCGCAACCGCTGGTCGTCGAGTACGAGCTCGCGAATCGCCTCCGGGAGCTGGTCGCGCTGCCACCGGCACTCGAGTCGCCCTGCGCTCTCACCGTCTCCTTCCGGCGCGGCAGCACGTGCGGCCTTGATCGCATAGGAGGCCGCACCGAGCTCGTGCGCGGCGACGTGTGCGACGACCGCCGCCTGGCCGGCAGCGTACGCGGCCTGGCGTGCTGCCCCACTCAGGTCTCTGGCCGCGGCCATTGCATGGCCGCCCGCTGTGCGGGCCTGGGACATCGTGATCTCGCCACGGACCCAGGCGCGGACCTGCTCAATCGCCCGACGCGGCCGCGAGTCCTCAGGCCGAGCCGTCTCGAACCGGTCGAGGACGTGCTCCGCGCACGATGCCGCCCACAGGGCGAGGAGGTGGTGATCCGAATCGGTGAGAATCCCACCACGGCGGATCGTCACGAAACGAGGGTCGCGGTCTTTCGGGAGGATCACACCCAGCAGCCCTTCTGCACGCGTCTGTCCAACGCCTTACACGATAGGCAATGCCAGACGGTCGAAACGAGATCGAAATCGGCCGTTTTCAGGGTCTCAAAATGCGTTGGTCGGGCGGGCGAGATTCGAACTCGCGGTCTCCTGGTCCCAAACCGGAGGCTAAGGCCTACCGTATTCGGCTCGATCTTAGCGCGACATCGAAATTTTCACGCAAGTCTCCTAACTCGTTTGACGACGCGCACGGCCAGCCGGGAAGGGAGGTTATCTCGGGCCGGTCGTCATGCGCCGAGACCGACAACCACTGCCAGCGCGCGATCGACCTCACGAAGCTCACCAAACGCGAGCAGCCCGTGGGATTCGCCAAGCCTGCTTGGATCGACTGCCCCGAGCTGCTCGACCAAGACCCGAGTCAGCAGACCGTCGATTTCTACCTCGGGTCTGAATGAGGCTGGATGGGCGCGCGTAGAGGTAGGCGCGATGATCACCGTGGACAAGCTGAGCAGTTCATCGGCCTGAAGGACCACACCGTAACGGTGCCCGGCCTGCTCGTGTCCTCTGGTTCCTCGGGGCGCTCGCAGTCGAAAGACCTCACCTCGCTGCACGAAGAGTTTCCATCAAACGGGCCACGCGAGCTTTCTCCGTACGATCCTCGCGGTCAACGCTTAGGCGCTTCGCCTCAGCGACAAGGTCACCGCGCTGCCCGCGCCGCGCAAGCTCGACGATAGCTTCTCGGACGGCCTCGGATTGGCTTCGACCCGACCCGGTGAGTGTCCGGAGAGCTTCCTGAGCCTGCTCATCTAGCCTGATCGAAATCGCCTTCTCCATTGAGTGGACTGTATCACAATTGTATGACACTGCCTCTCTTGTTTGAGGAGGTTGTGGAAACTATTACCGGCTTCGAATCGGCTGCTTTTCCTTACCAAGTGGTCTTCAGTCCCTGGCGAATTCGACCTGATCTTAGCTCGGCAGGCCGATTTACTCCAACGCTTACACGGACGTTTCGGATACGTATGGTTCGTTTTGCTGTAGCGCCACCTGGAATGCCTGGCAGGAGATGAGTTGGGACAGCAGGGGTTGGTTCAACTTCAACGGCTGGATCTCTTCATAATCGGATGAGGTTTGACGCATGGATCTGATGACCATCGGGCTGTTCGTAAACACCGCGATCGCTGTGGCGGTGATCGTCGCCATAGTTCTCGGCTTTCGCTGGGTTGCTCGGCACCGCTGATCACTTGTCCTTAAAGCCCTGGCCGGGCAACCGGTCAGGGCTCTCTAGGCAAGGTCATCCCAGTCGGTTCGTCGGGCCGTCGCCATCCACCGAACACTTCCCAGAACAGCTCGACCTCCTCCCACCACCATCTTGAGACGGGACCCAGAAACGGAACGAAGTCAGCGGGGTTGCTGTCCGCGGGATGAAGGGTTCGTGTTCTGAAGATCCTCCAGAAAGCCAATTGTTGCCAATTCGCAGACGTATTGGTCGCCCCTCAGATGAAGGTCGTCAATCACACCGAAGACCGCCGGAAACTCGTCGCGGTCGCCCGCTGCGTTCCGCCAAATGCCTGACGAACCCGCTCGCCAACAAGTAGAGGGGCGGTTCAGGCTCGGAGTCGTAATCCTCGTGAAACTCCCGGCGCTCGGAGGAGGCTTCAAACGAGGGACAAGCACGAACAAGTAGCCTCTCGACGTCCTGCCGAGAGATAGTTCCTTCCTCCCGCGTCGGTCCCATGCCACCGAGCTTAGCGAAGAGCACCTGCGGCCCCGGCAAATGCGATCACGCCCTCGAACGGGAGATCAAGCGCGTTGCAGACGGCCCGGAGCGTGCCGAACGTAGGGCGGCGCCGGTCCGCGAACAGGTCACAGAGCGTTCCCTCATCGACGCGAGCATGGCGCGCGAGGTCGCGACGTGTCCAACCTCGAAGGATCCGGGCTCGGTCGATCGTGGCCACATCGACGGACCAGTCCAACGCACGGTGGTGAGTCACCGATGACTCACCCGCTTGGCGCGGACCAGCTCACGGAAATCTCGCCCGGTGGCGTCCATGTACTCTGCGACGCGGCGCCGAGAAAGGAGCATCGTCACGTCGAGGTCATTGACGCCAGTCACGGCCGCTAGGGAGCTCGCGTAGCCCGCCAGGCCGCGGACCAGGACAGACTCGTCGTGCCTTCTGATTCGCTGGCGCACTAACGAGTTCTGCGGCGCTCCGAGTGTGGCACGCGAGAGATGCACCCATGCAACAGCCACCGGCCACCTCGTGCGTCTCTTACCCGGCCTCGGCGATCGCAGCGACAGCCAGTGCGTCGCGTACGTCCACAGGTCCTGGCGCTTCTCCACAGCGTCATCTGGATCCCGTAGGGAGCATTGCGCCAGCACCTCGCGGCGCAGTTGAAACTCCAAGCGCCAAACCGGCCTCAGCGGGTCGAGGCGGTCACCCCAAAACGTGCGCATCCAGTCCTTGCCTGAGTGCGCGATCTCCGCTCCTTTGTCGTAGAGCCTGGCCGCCATTGCGTCGCGACCGAATGTGAAGCCCGTGAAGTGCCGGCCGTCGTGGTGAATGGCTACATGGGATGTGTTGCGGCGACTCCTGGTGACGAACCTCTCGTAGTCGCGCGGCCGCGGCACCCAACCCTGAAAGTCGGCATAGATGTCCACCCGCGAGCAGAGCGCTTCGGGAACCTCTGACTGCAACGCCAACCGCACGAAGGACTTGAGTTCAGCGAGTGCGTGATTCGGACCAACCTCGTGAATGAAAGAGCTCGCGACCCGCGCATAAACCGCGGGCAGACTTCTGCCTTGCCCGACGAAGACGTCGAAATCGCCACATCTTAACCAGTAGCGATAGCTGCCCCAGCCGTTGGCTTGTACCAATGCCACACGTTCGATCGCGAGACTCACCATTTGTGGGTGGCCTGCCTCTTGCGCCCTGGCCTTCAAGACCTCGAGCTCATCGAGGCGGGACACCTCGACCTCACCTCTGAACGAGACGTAAAGGGAGTCGACGCCCGAGGAGAGCACCGTGAGGGCTGTCGCTACAGCTTCACCGTTGGCTTTTGGCGGTCCTCTGTTAGGGGACCCGGACCGCTAGCATCCGACGAGGGGCGCACGGATCCGCGCCTGCCTCGGTGCGGGATCCGTCGCGCCGAACAACCCGCCGGCACCCTTCTGCAATCCAGCAAGCCATTCGCGCTTCGCGTTACGCGCATGAATGCGCGCACGCGCTGCAGGCAGCCGGCAGCGTAGCGCACCGCCTGCGTCCGGGTCGCGGCGTTCCCGCCCGCCGGCGCCGCTGCCCGCGTGCCGCCTCCGATCCCAGTGTCAGTCTCCGTGGTTGATGCCATACCGGTCGATGGAACCAGCGACTGCAGGGACGTCTCAACTACGTCTTGGGACGACTTGGGACGTCTTGAGGCGTCCCACTCGTCCCTTCGGTTCAGTTGTGGCAGCTCCGCTCTCTGTTCCATCCAGGCCAAGCAAACCAGCAGGGCCGGGACGTTTCAACGGCGTTTTGGGACGTTTTCAAACGTCCCAAACGTCCTGGAGGCGCCTTTAGACACTGATATTCGGTCGCGCCAACTCTTGAGCAGCGCGTCCAACAGATCGCTGAACGCCCCTACGCTATCGATGTCCGGAGCGCTCACTTCAGGCTCGTGTGGTGGCGTCCCCGGCCACCATTCCACATCCGCCCAGCCGCCGTCGAACAGCACGACGGTGCCTACAGCGATCCCTTTAGTCACACGGAACCCAACCGAGTCGGGTTCCGACGCTTCCTCGCGCGCAACGAGCTTCCACGGCCAACCCTGTGCGCGATCTCTCCAGGTCAGCTGGCTGACGTCAAATTCTGCTTGCATCCACGCGTCGCGCCGAGCCTCAATCTCAGCGGCTGCGGCGTCGAGGTTTACATGCGGCACTGTGTCAGGCTAATTGCGGACGCTGCCGTCGTGCCCAGGTCGGCCGGCGATATGGCCGCCCTCATGACCAATCGGTTGCCGGGTTGTTTGCGATCAGATCTAGCCAGTCCGCTCGCGGGCCCAGGTCGCGCTCCGTAGCCAGCCGCACGTAGCGCTGCAGCATCCCGTAATCCGAATGACCCATGGCGGCCCTCAGGTGCTCGAAGTTCCAGCCCAGCTTTGCCGCAACCGTCGCGAACGTGTGCCTGAACGCGTGGGCGTGAACTCGGAATCCTGCGCGCACCGTGAGCCGGTCCATCATCGACTTGATCCCTGGCCCCTGGTACGCCGAGCCGTGCCCGTTGATGAGCAGCTGTGACAGGTCCGTCTCGGGTCGGTGGTGCGCCTCGTATCGCTTGATCGCCGCCGCCAGCTTGGGCGTGATCGGCACCCGGCGCGACTTCCGGCCCTTGGCGCCGGCGTCCCAGCGCACCCGCAGCTCGACCCGCCCCCTCCCCAGAGAGTCCGTCATCACATCGGAAAGACCGTCAGGACCTAAGACCGCCAGTCCGCAGATCTCGGCGCGCCTCAGCCCGGAGCCGACCAGGATCCGGACCACCAGGTCCTCGGTCGGCACCGCAGGGTTGCAGGCGGCGAGCACTTTACGGACCTGGGCGATGTGATAGACCGTCGGCTCCTTGTCGGGCACCCGTGGCGCCTTGAGCTCCAGGATGCGACCGTCGACGTGGTAGCCCTCGCGCCTGGCCCAGCGCAGGAAGCAAAGAATCGCCCGGTGCGACTCCAGGATCGTCTTCGGCTGCAGGCGCTGGCCATGCCGCCCTGGCCTCGTTGCCAGCTGGGCGCGGTAGACGCGCAGTCGAGACACATCCAAGGCCTCGAATCTCTCCAGCCCGTCGGCCTCCGCCCACCGCAGGAAGGGCCGGACCATGCCGTCGTAGTACTCCAGCGTCCTCGGCGACACCAGCATCCCCTGCCGGTCCAGGCGGAAGTGCTCGTAGGCGGCGAGGATCGGCGGCTGCCGCCGCGTTGGGCTCGGAACGCCGCCGGGAAGGACGCCGACTGTCTGGTTCACCCTGTGCATATTTCCCCACCATGAGACTGGTAGGCAATGCCCCAAGTCTCTTAACTCGGCAGGTTCCAGGGGTTTTCCACAGGCGTTCCAACCCCGCGCCCAACACCTTCCCAAACGGTCGAAACAAGATCGAAATCGGCCGTTTTCTGGGTCTCAAAACGTGTTGGTCGGGCGGGCGAGATTCGAACTCGCGGTCTCCTGGTCCCAAACCAGGCGCTTTACCGAGCTAAGCTACCGCCCGCCTTCTGGAACTCCGCCGCACGCGTCAATCGCCCGATGGCGATGATCTGAGGCGCGCTAATTGTATTCGGCGACCGGCCGGCTTCCGGCGCTGTCCCAAGGGCGAAGGCGTGGCTAGCCGCCGGTCTGATGCTGGTCGTGCTCCGATGGCGAATGAGAGGGCGGCGGACCGCCGCCAACGTACTGGTCGTTGACCTGCACGGTCTCCTCGCCGGGAGCCTGGTCGCTGGTCGCCGGTCGCGTGGTGGTAGCCAGCGCTCCTGGTTGATGGCGCCGGCGGCTGGCCTTGATGCGCCGGGTCACTGCCTTCTGCTTTGCTCCTGCATCTCTCATCTCCTCAATAACGCGCGGGCGGTTGCGAATCGCATTTGTGGCGGACGGCGCCTCGGCACCCGATCAAGCCGGGCGATCGGCCACGACCATCAGAGCTTCAGCAGGCGGCGCCGACCCGGGGGAATGTCCGTTCACGGCTGCCTGCAGGTCACCCTTGGGGCGGTTGGGCCCGACCCAGGAGGCGATGACTTCTCCGAGCTTTGCCATCTTCACCGGCTTGCTGAGGTACGCGTCCATTCCGGCTGCGATGCACCTCTCGAGGTCCCCTTTCATCGCGCTTGCGGTCATGGCGATGATCGGAGTGTGCCGGACGATGCCCTCCCGGAGCCTGATCGCGGCAGTCGCTTCGAACCCGTCCATCACTGGCAGCACGCAGTCCATCAGGATCGCGGCGTAATCGCGCTCCGCGGACGCTTTCACCGCCTCGATGCCGTTGGTCGCGAGGTCAGTGCGATACCCGAGTTTTCGGAGCATGGTGCTCGAGACTTTCCGGTTCACCGAATCGTCGTCGACGACCAGCAGGAGCGGCTCTTTACCAGGGATCGTGTCCAGGGCCGGGGCAGGTTGCACCACGGGCTGCGGAAGAGGATTGGTGGGAGCGCGCCCGGTGACAATCGTCAGGCATTCGCGCAGCGCTGAGATCTTCACCGGTTTGGTCAGGAACGCGTCGACGACTTCGTCCCGCCTCGCGGTGCGTCGCGCCGCCGGGGTCAGCAGCACTGTAACGAGGCCGGCCAGGGCCGGCTTGCGGCGGATCATGCGTGCGAGCGCAAAGCCATCGAGTTCCAGCATCTGGGAGTCGAGGAGGACGACGTCGTAGGGCTTGCCTTTGGCCGCAGCATCGGTCAGAAGCTCAAGGGCGTCCATTCCGAGAGCGCCCCCATCAACCTCCACCTGCCATCTGCGCATCGCCTCCTCGAGGACATGGACGTTTGTCGGGCTGTCGTCGACGACGAGGACACGCAAACCTTTCAGGTCGCCCACCGGCGCCGCCGGCTCGGCGTGACCAACCCCGTATTCCTCGAATACGCAGGTGAAGTAGAACTCACTGCCTTTGCCGGGCTCGCTGCGCACTCCGATCTCGCCACCCATGAGCCCGATCAGCTGACGTGAGATGGCCAGGCCGAGCCCGGTGCCCCCAAACTTTCGCGCGGTGGAAGAGTCCGCCTGGGCGAATTTCTCGAACAGCCGCTCCTGCGTCGCCTCAGAGATCCCGACGCCGGTGTCGGAAACCTCGAACTCGATGCGCCTTCGCATCCCGACACCGGCCACGGGTTGGACGCTGACGATGATCTCACCGCGGTCGGTGAACTTGACCGCGTTGCTGATCAGATTGAGCAACACCTGGCGGAGTCGGGCGGGGTCGCCGCGAAGCCATTCCGGGATATTGGGGCTGATCGCCACGATGAGCTCGACACCCTTGTTCTGGGCGCGCGGAGCCATGAGCTCGGCGACCTCCTCGACGACCGACCGGATCTTGAAGTCGATCGCCTCGAGCTCGAGCCTCCCGGCCTCGACCTTGGAGATGTCGAGGATGTCGTTGATGATGGTCATGAGCGCGTCGCCCGACCGGCTGACCGCCTCGGCGTAGCTCGCCTGCTCCTGGTCCAGCGCGGTGGCCCTGAGCAGCTCGACCATCCCGAGCAAACCGGTCAGCGGAGTCCTGATCTCGTGGCTCATGGCGGCGAGGAACTCGGATTTGACGCGTGTCGCGTCGAGTGCCTGGCTCCGAGCCGCCTTCAGCTCCTCCTCAGCTGCACGGCGGGCGGTCAAGTCGCTGACCATCGCAAGCGAACCGGCCGGCTTGCCGGCGGCGTCAAGCATTGGCGTCGCGCCGACCAGCGCCCACAGGATCGACCCGTCCTTGCGAATGAACGCGGTCTCATAAGTGTCCGTCCGGCCCCACAGGCGGTCCTGCATGCGCGCGCTCTGAAGCTCGCGAAGCTCAGGAGGGGCCAGCTCCAGGGCGCGCCTACCGATGAGCTCGGAGGCCTGGTAGCCGAGCATCTCCAGCATCCGGTCGTTCATGAACAGGTTGCGTCCGAGGTCGTCGGTGGTCCACACGCCATCGTTGGCGGTCTCGACGATCATCTTGAAAACCTCTGCCTCGTGCCTTCCGACGCCGGCACGCTCGGCGCGCCGGACGAACATCGAGGCGACCAGCACGCCGGTCATCCCTACTCCCATGGCTCCGAAGGTGCCGAGGCTCAGGGCGAAATTGGGACCGAACGCTCCCGCCTGTCGGGCCTCGAAGACGGTGACGCCAAGCAGGAACGGGATTGCGACGGCGATAAGCCCGAACCGGCGCACGAACGTGGCCCCGGCGTCGGGCCCGGCAACTGCCTTGAAGATCACGTGCTCCGGTCGCGACGCGATCAAGGCGACGCTCAGCAGGATGAGGACGAAGCCAGTGCTGACCGCCATCTGGCTGGCGCCCGCGACCCCGGACAGCTGGCCGACCCCAAACATGTCGCCGATGAGAGCCAGCAGCGCGAAGGTGGCCACCGTCCACGCGATCCATTCGGAAGGTCGTGGACCCGGCCAGGGCCAGTCGAGGGCGACGAGAGCCAGGCACAGCGCGGTGATAAACATGACAGTGCCGATAGCCATCCGACCAGGCTCGAGCGGTCCGCGGGATAGGTCACGAGCCACCAGCTGGTCGATCCCCAGCGAATGGCCCGCGATGTATTCGAAAGCGCTCCCGACTGCGATCGCAAAGGTCAGCGCCACGAAACCGACCGAGATCAACTTCGGCCAGTTCCAGCCGGGGTGAGATCGGCGCGCCGCATAAGCGGCTGCGGACAGCGCGAGCAGGGCGATGGCCGTGTTGACCTTCATCACCGGGCCGATCGGAAACATCCGGGCCAGGAGCGGGCCGGACGTCAGCCAGGCCACCAGGACTGTGGCTGCGATGACCGCGCTGATCAGCGCGGGGAGGTCAGGCCACCCAGGACGGACCGAGACCGGTGGAAGCGGAGCGACCGCCAAGGGCGATCCACCGCGCTCGTCGGAGCCGGAAATCCGCCCGGTGAGAGGAGTCGCCAATTAATAGACATGTTCCACCTGCAGGCAAAACAAAGCCTGTAACTGAAAAGGTCATGAGCTGGGTTCGGAGATGCCTGCCAGGGCGCCTGATTTCAGGAGTGCCCGCAGCGCTGCGGCCCGGTGGCTGTACTGGCGTTTCTCCTCGGTCGGCATCTCGCCGAACGTCTTCCCGGTTCCAGGCACCAGGAACACCGGGTCGTAGCCGAAGCCGTGATGCCCTCGGGCCTCCGGCAGGAGCTCACCCCTGCACTCGCCTTCGAAGTAGCGCGTCTCACCGCCGGGAACTGCCAGCGCGATGACGCAGACGAAGCGGGCGTTCCACGGCCTCGGCCGGCCGTCCAACCTCCGCCAGAGCTCAGCGGTACGCTCGGGTTGCGTCGGTGCGAGGCGCGCCGATCGGACGCCCGGAAAGCCGCCGAGCGCTTCCAGCTCGATCCCCGAGTCGTCCCCCAGCGACGGCAGGCTAGACCGCGCAGCGGCCTCGTCGGCCTTCAGGCGCGCGTTGTCGGCGTAGGTCTCCCCCACCTCGTCGACCTCGCTGTCGAAGGCGACCAGCTCGAGGCCGGTGCCCGACAGGAGATCCCGATACTCGTGAACCTTGCCCGCATTGCCCGTGGCGATGACGAGCCGCGGGCGATCAGCCAAGCGAGGCGATGGCTCTCTTCTGGGCGACGATCAGCTCTTTGATCCCCTTGCCCGCGAGCGCCAGCATCGAGTCGAGCTCCTCCCGCGTGTACGGCGCACCTTCGGCTGTGGCTTGCAGCTCGACCAGGCGCCCATCCTCGGTCATGACGCAGTTGAGGTCGGTGCCGGCCTGGAAGTCCTCGGTGTAATCGAGGTCCAGCATGGGCGTACCCTGCACGATCCCGCAGCTGACCGCGGCGAGGTACTGGCGCACCGGGACCTGCTCGACCATGCGCGCGTCCTTCATCCGCTTGATGGCCATGTACAGCGCGGTGAACGCCCCCGTGATCGACGCGGTGCGCGTCCCGCCGTCGGCTTGCAGGACGTCGCAGTCGAGCGTGATGGTCCGCTCGCCGATCTTGCCCATGTCGACCGCCGCGCGCAGCGAGCGGCCGATCAGCCTCTGGATCTCGTGCGTGCGGCCACCGATCCGACCCTGGATAGCCTCCCGGGTGCCACGGTCGTGGGTCGAGCGAGGCAGCATCGAGTACTCGGCGGTGATCCAACCCTGGCCGCTTCCGCGGCGGTGTGGCGGAACCCGATCCTCGACGCTGGCGGTGATCCACACGCGCGTGCGACCCATCTCGATGAGACAAGATCCCTCCGCGTGCACGTTCACGCCGAGCTCGAACTTGACGGGGCGGAGCTGGTCGGGTTGGCGTCCGTCGGGACGAGAGGTTTGTGTCATCGTCTGAGAATTCTGAGCAACAGGGACGCTCCTTCGTAGAACACGTAAAGGGGGACGAACATGATCAGGGGAGTCACCGGGTCGGTGCCCGGTGTCAGCAACATCGCCACGATACCGAGTCCCAGGAACCACATCGGCCGGTTCTTCCGGAGCCAGCGCGAATTGATGATCCGCAGCATTCCCAGCACGAACAGGACGACCGGAAGCTCGAATACGAGGCCGAAGCCGATCACCATCAACAGCACGAAGCTGACGAAAGCGTTCACGTCGGCTAAGTAAGTGACGCCCGCCGGGGCGAACGAGTTGAGCACCCTGACGTAGAGCGGCAAGGCGAACACCGCGACGCTCACCCCGATTGCGAAGAAGAAGATCGTCGCGGCGATCAGCGGCAGGATGAACCTGCGCTCGTGCTTGTGCAGGCCGGGGCTCACGAACCACCACACCTGCTGGATCACAACCGGTGAAGCGAGGACGACGCCGATGTAGATGGCTACCTTCAACTCGAGCAGCACGCCGCCCGCCGGCTGAAGGTAGATCGCGTGACCGATCCCCGCGCGCTCGACCAGGAACGTGATGACGCGCCCGGATATGAAGAAGGCCACGAAAGTCGCCACCCCCCAGGCGACCAGCGAGACGATGAGGGCGCGACGCAGAGCCTCGAGGTGCTCGATCACGGACATGCGGTCGTTGACGGCCGGGACGGCGGCCCGTGGACCGCGCTGGAGGACCCTGTTCAGAAGGGCCACGAATCCAGCCTCAGTTCTTCGAAGAATCAGCCTCGGACGTCGAGCCCTTGGCGGCGCTCTCCGGAGCGGAGGTGGCCGATGCGGCCGTCGGCTCGGGCTTGGACTGGGTTGCGTTGGTGACCTCGGTGGTCAGCTCATTGGTGGCCTTGCGGAACTCGCGCATCGCCTTGCCCACCGCACCCCCCAGCTCGGGCAGACGCCCGGGCCCAAAGATGATCAACACGATCACCAGCAGGACGATGAAGTAGACCGGGTGGATGCCGAACATCTCAGGCGATTATAGGCTCCGAGGCGTCAGGCAAAAGGCAGAAAAGGGTCAAGAGACCTTGATCGAGATCGAAGTGATGGTGTCCGTCGCCGTGAGCAACTGGGCCTTGTCAAGGCCCGAGGTCACCGTGCCAAAGCGGTTGTAGACGGCAGTCGGACCGGGGGCGGGCCAGTCGGCCTTCTGGATGAAGAACTGGCTGCCGTTCACAGCACTACCAGGGGGACGCGCCATCCCCACGGCTCCCAGGCCCCAGTCGGGCGCGGTGCTCGGCTCGTCTGGAAGGTTGTAGCCCGGCCCGCCGCGACCGTCGTTTTGAGGATCGCCCGACTGCACGACCCAGTCCTCGCTCTTCCAGAAGGTCAGGCCGTCGTAATAGCCGTGGATCGCAAGGACGATGAAGTTGTTGACCGTGACGGGAGCGATCTCCGGGTAGAGATGAACGACGATCGGCCCCTGCGTCGTGTTGATCGTGGCGTCGAAGCTCTGGCTCGCGTTGATGCACATGGGCTGCGGACCGATGAACTCGTGCGGCGCGACCTGGACCGACGTCTGGCATCCGGCAAGGGCTTGTGGAGCCGGCGTCTGCAGCGCCTTGTCGACCAGGAGGCCACTCCCGAGCACTGCGACGACCACGATCGCCATGACCAGCAACGGGACCCAGGAACGGCGCCTCCCCCACGAGAGCTCTTGCTCCGAGGCTTCGCTCGGTGCCGGCCGCCTCACGCGTGCCTTGCTCATTTGCGGGCCGCCGCTTCGGCTATGGCCTGGACCAGGCCGTGCGTGGTGTACTCGCGCGCCACGATCGCGACGCTCAATCCCAGCTTGCGCGCCGTGTCGGCGGTAACAGGCCCCATGCAGGCCACTTCCGCGTCACCCAGGATCGCCGGAAGGCGGTCGTCGGGGAACGCCTTCACGAAGTTGTAAACGGTCGACGAGCTGGTGAAGGTGATCACGTCCACGCCTTCGGCGTTGAACAGTCGCAGCAGAGCAGGACCCGCTTCGGGCGGGCACATCGAGCGGTACACGGGAAGAATCTCGACTTCTGCACCACGATTGGCCAGCAGGGATGGTAAAGCGTCGCGCGCGACCTCCGCACGCGGCACCAGCACGCGCACACCCTTCATCTCCCAGCCCTCGAGGGCTTTGGCCAGGCCCTCCGCCGTGTACTCGGACGTGACCAGCTCGGGTCGCAGGCCGTGCCTCTCCAGGGATTCGGCCGTCTCCTGGCCGATGGCGCAGAGCTTCGAGGTATGGAGGGCGCGAGCGTCGGCACCGGTGCCCAGCAGCATCTGGAAGAAGATGTCGACCGCGTTGGCCGAAGCAAAGATGACGAGCGCGGTGCGCTCCAGGCTCGTGATCGCATTGTGGACGCGCTCGTCGGTCGGCATCGGCCGGATCTCCAGAGTCGGCACCTCGATCACCGCCGCGCCGAGGTCGACCAGCTCACGCCGGAACGGATCAACCTGGTGGCGCGCCCGTGTGATGAGGACGCGACGCCCATGTAGAGGACGCCTCGACATGGTGTCGAGCCGCTCGGCCATCTCGACGCCAGGACCCAGCACGAGCAGCGCGTCACCGCGAAGACCGTAAGTGCTGGCCTTGCGCAGAAGCTCGCCGAGGGGCGCGCTCACCCGATGCTGCCCCGGCAACCCGGGGTTGAGCAGAAGCGCCGCCGGTGTTTCGGCCGAGCGGCCATCCGCGAGCAGGGCGCTGATGCCCGACTCCCACCAGCCCGATGCGAGTCGCAGCACCGTGGTCTCGGCCCCCTTGACGAGGCCGAGACCGATCGACGCGGACAGGCCCTCGATGGTCAGCGGGATGCCGCTCATCATCGGAGCCGCAAACTCCACAATGAGCCCGGGCAGCGCCTCGAAATCCACGCCGGCCCGCTCCAGCTTTTCTGCGAGCGCGCTGCCGTTCGAGAACGCGTATGGGTTGCCGGGAAAGAGCACCGTCACGCTGCGGCCGGCGCGCGCGAGGCGGATGACCTCGTCATGCGATTCGAGCGGCGCGATGTCGGCTGTGACTGGTGCGAGGTGTAGCAATCCGGCGCCACAACCATCGCAGTGGCGGATGACGTCTGCGTACCTGATCGCTTCGGCTGCCTGCAAGGTCGCCAGTCCAGGATGTCCAGGACCTACGCCGACGAGCCTGACCCTGCTCATGCCACCATCCCCACCCGGGACACGTCGACAGATTAGAGCTTTCGGGAAACCACGTAGTCGGCCACGCCCGCCAGCGCGATGGTCGCATCACCCGGCACGAGCGCTTTCAACTGTTCACGCGCTGCGGCCGCATGCTCGCGCGCTCTCTTCAACGCTTTGGCTGGACCGCTGCTGCGCGAGACGGCGTCGACGACCCGCCTCGCGTCTTTCGCATCGAGCTTTTGATCGATGTCGAGCATCGCACTCAGTTCCTTGGCCACCGATTCGTCTTGCATCGCGAGCATCAATGGCAGAGTCGCGAATCCTTCTTCGACGTCCTGACCGGTCGGCTTGCCGAGCTCTCCCTCGGTGCCCACGTAGTCGAGCACGTCGTCGGCGATCTGGAACGCGAGGCCGAGCTGGCGGCCGTATGCGCGCAGCGCCATACGCTCGCGATCGCTCAAGCCGCCGAGTAGCGCGCCGATTTCGCAACACGCCGAAAGCAGCGCGGCGGTCTTGGCCTCGATCCTCCTCATGTACTCGTCGATGCCGGTCCTGTACTGGTAGCGGATTGCCTGTTGCCTGACCTCTCCCGCGCAGATCTCCATCACCGAGCGCGCCAGGATGCCGACCACCTCGGCAGACCGAGTGCGCGCCGCCACCTCGTAGGCCTTGGCGAAGTAGAAGTCACCGATGACGATTGCCGATTCGTCGCCACGCAAAGCAGCGACCGTCGGCCGCCCGCGCCTGACGGCCGAGCGGTCGATCACGTCGTCGTGCACCAGCGTGGCAGCGTGAGTGAGCTCGACAGCGGTCGCGGCAGGCATCAAATCCGCGAGGTCGTAATGCCCGCAGCGAGCCGCGAGCAGGACGAGCGCGGGCCGGATGCGCTTGCCTCCGGCCTCGAAGAGATCGGCCATCGGCGTGGAGACGTCCGGCGGATCGCCGTTGATCTCGGCGCGCAGGCTTGACTCGACCGTCGCGAGATCGGCGGTCACCGGGCCGAAGAGCGCTTGCAGCTCTTCCGCCACTTCCGTCAACCAGACTTGACCGAGAGGCGATAACCAAGCCCCGGCACGGCTTCGAGGCTGACGCCGATGTTCGGGTGCTCCGAGAGCTTGCGCCTCAGCCTCTGCACATGCGGGTCCACCGAATGGTCGTCGAGGTCGTGAGGGTAGCCCCATACCTTGTCTCGCAGCTGCGCGCGGGTCAGCACGCGCTCGGGGTTGGCCGCCAGGACGGCGAGGAGGTTGAACTCCGTCATGGTCAAAATGACCTCCTCGTCGGAGATCTTGACCCGCCGTGCCGCGTTGTCGATCTGCAGCGCTCCGATGGTGACAACGCCTTCCCGGCCGCCGCCCGACGCGGCGAGGGCGGAACGCCTGAGATGAGCGTTGATGCGAGCGGCCAGGACGCGAGAGTCGAACGGCTTGGTGATGTAGTCGTCTGCCCCGACCTCGAGGCCCACCACCTCGTCCGTCGCGGTCGAGCGGCCGGTCAGCATCACCATCGCGCAGGTCAAGCCCTGCCGGCGCAGCTCACGGATCACCTCGGTGCCGCTGATGTCGGGCAGCACCCAATCCACGAGCACCAGGTCGGGCTCACCGCTCGTCGCGAGCTCGAGAGCCTGGCTTCCCGTGGCCGCCTCGAGCACGTCGTGGCCCTGGAGCCTGCATACCTCCGCGACCAGCACCCTGATCGGCGCGTCATCCTCGACCACGAGGATGCGGCGCTTGCGACGCGTGGGCGGGTTCGTCAGTTCGGAATCGGAGGAGCGAAACCCACCCGTCGCGACTCGCGAGATGGGCGCTTCGGCCTCCGCATCAGGAGCACGCGCTTGTCCCCCCCGTCGATCACCTCGGCCAGGTCCCAGCCGTCGGCTCCCGCCTCCTGCAGGAGCTTGACCAGGGTGACGCCGTCAGCAACCTGGGCCAGCGTGAGGACCTGGGTCGAGAACTCCAGCTCGCGCGCCGGCATGCCGACCGACGGCAGAGGGCCCATCGTCCGCGCGCCGTCGCCCGGCGGTTCAGGTCGCGCCGGCTCGTCAGGTTCTTCGTCGGGATCTTCTTCGAAACGCAAAGTCATCTCTCGACGATTGTAGGCGGACGGCACTGGCAATACCCCCGGCGGGGGTCGAACCCGCGCTGGACCGGGTTTAAGCCGGCTGCCTCTGCCATTGGGCTACGGGGGCAGCATCAATTCTGCCCCGCGCGACTAGGCCGAGTAGTCGAAGAAGCCGCGGCCGGTCTTTCGCCCGAGATGACCCGCCTCGACGAGCTTGCGGAGCACCTCGGGCGCGTCCGAGCCCTCGCCCTCGCGGTGGCGGTCCTTCATCGCCCCGTAGAAGATGTCGAGGCCGCTGAAGTCCAGGAGGTGGAACGGCCCCATCGGCCAGTTCAGCCCTTTCTGGACCGCGATATCGATGTCCTCCGCGCTCGCGTATCCGCCCTCGAGAAGCCTCATGGCCTCTTCCGAGGCGGCGAACAGGATCCGGTTGACGATGAAGCCCCAGATCTCCTTCTGCAGGAGTACAGGGGTGCGGTCGATGCTGCGCACGAACTCCATCGCCGTCTCGATGGTCTCGACCGACGTCTTCGGCCCGCGCACCACCTCGCAGAGCTGCATCACAGTGACGGGGTGGAAGAAGTGGGTGTTGCAGCAGCGCTCGGGGCGGCCGGTGAAATCCGCGAGCCGGCTGATGGCGATGGTGCTCGAGTTGCTCGTGACGATGGCGTCCTTCTTCGCATGCTTGCCCAGGGCTTCAAACACGCCCTTCTTGGCCTCGAAGTCCTCGATCACGGCTTCGATGACCAGATCCGCCGCCGGCGCCGCCGACGCCAGGTCGTGCGAGTCCGCGACGCGGCCGAGCGCCTGGTCCGCGGCCTCCCGGGTGAGCCTGCCCTTCTCGACTGAGCGGTCGAGCAGGCGGCGGTTCTGCGCGCGCGCCTTCTCGAGCTGGGCGGCGACCGCGTCGACCAGGGTGACCTCGTAGCGGCCGCTCAGCGCGGTCTGGAGAGCGATCTGCGAGCCCATCGTCCCTGCGCCTACCACCACCACGCGCTTCAATTCATGCATGAGAGTGAGCATGAAGCAATTCGAGGCCGCGGCGCAGGCGGCGATCGACTCGATCCCCGACGAGTTCCGGCCCTACCTCGCGAACACCATCTTCATCATCGAGGAGGCCTCGGCGGAAGGGCTGATGGGCCTGTACGAGGGCGCGACCGCGCTGGTCGACCTCGGCATGCCGGAGCGCATCACCCTCTACAAGCGCGCCCACGAGCAGGCGGTGGACTCCCTGGACGAGCTCGTGGTGGAGGTCCAGCGCACCATCCTCCACGAGGTGGGCCACCACTTCGGTATGGAGGAGGAGGACCTGCCCTTCTAGCGCAGCGTCCAGAAAGCGCGGTCCCACAGGACCAGGGGATCACCCGACCCGGCGGCCACCGATTCGACGTGACCCACGAAGAGGTCGTGGTCGCCGGCCTCGTGCACCTGGTCGAGCCTGCATTCGAGCCAGGCGGCGCAGCCGTCGATGAGCGGGATCCCGTTCGCACCCAGGTGATGCGGGAGCGTGCTCCAGCTGGGGTCGATGGCGGGTGCCCTGCCCGACAGCCGGTCGGCGAGGAATTCCTGTGACCTGGTCAGCACGCTGACGTTGAAGGCCCTGGCCTGGAGCACGGCGGCCCGCGTCGCGGACTCGCGCTCCAGGCCCACGAGGACCATGGGCGGCTCGAGGGAGATCGAGACCAGGCTGCTCACGGTCATGCCGCGGTACTCGCCGTCAAGGCGCGAGCTGACGACGACGACGCCCGCCGGGAGCCGGGCCATGACGTCTCGGAAGTCCTGGTCAGGCAAGTGCCCACAGCCTAGCGGCGCGGCCGGCCCGGGCGACGCTCGAAGGTAGAATCGGTCTGAGCGGGCGGCGACGTAGCCAAGTGGTAAGGCAGAGGTCTGCAAAACCTCCATCCCCAGTTCGATTCTGGGCGTCGCCTCCAAATCTTCGATCTCGAGCGCAAAAACAGAGGACCGGAGTGATTCCGGTCCCTTGGCGTCTTTAGAGGAAGAGCGATCGCCGGCTAATCGTCGTGCCCGTCCCCGCCTCCCGCGCCGGTGCGGTTGTCACCCTGGTGGTCGCCAGCCCCGGCGGTCGGAGACGGCCTGGTCTCGTTGTCAGAGTCGGGGGCCCCGGGCTTTTCCGTCGGCTCCGCCTTCGGTGACGGCTCCGGCTGCTCCGTAGGCTCAGCCTTCGGCGAAGCCTCGGGCGACTCGCTGGGCTCGGGCGATCCCAGCCGCGCCCCACTCGCCTCGTCGCCGAGCCGGCTCTGCTGGAGGCCGACGCTGCGGAAGAGCGTGAGCCCGCCCGTGTGCGCGGAGACGCCGATTCCGGCGATCAGGATGGCACCCGCCGCGGTGCCCACGATGAGCGTCAGTGGTCTTTTCATGCCCTACCAACGCTCTCGCGTCCGAAAGTCGGAAGCCCGGGCGGATGTCAAGCGCAGCCTCGTTGGATCCGAATTCGGATTGCCCTCAGCTACACTCGGTTGCACACGTACGCGGACCGTTTTTGCGAGGAGGATCCGGCGATGGGCTTGGCCCAGATCAAGATGCCCCAGCTCGGTGAATCCGTCACCGAGGGCACCGTCGACAAGTGGCTCAAGCACGAGGGCGATTTCGTCAAGCGAGATGAGCCGCTGGTCGAGGTTGTGACCGATAAGGTCAACGCCGAGATCCCCTCGCCATTCGAGGGCAAGCTGGTCAAGATCTCCGCCAACGAGGGCGAGACGGTGCGCGTGGGCGCGGTCATCGGCCAGATCGAGACCGGGACGCCCGCCGACGACGACGCAGCAGCGCCCAGCTCGAGCCCAGGCGCCGCCCACACCGAGGTCCCGGCAGTACCTGCAGGCAGGCCCGCGCCTCCTCCGGCGGCGGCTCCAGCCTCTCCCGCCACCGCCGAGGGCGGTGCCGAGTCCGGCCGCCTCTCGCCCGCAGTGCGCAAGCTCGCCGCGGAGCACGGGATCGATCCCTCCTCGCTCCGAGGGTCGGGCATGGGCGGGCGTGTGACGAGGGACGACGTGGTGGCCGCGGTCGGCTCACGCGAGTCGCCCCCCGCTCAGGCCGCGCCCCCGCCCCCGCCTAGCCCCTCCGCGCCGGCCCGCGTCGACGGCACACGCGAGGAGCTGATGAAGCTCAGCGTGATGCGGCGCTCGATCGCCGAGCACATGGTTCGGAGCCTGGCCACGTCGCCTCACGCGTGGACGCTCCAGGAGGTCGACGTCACCAACCTGGTCCGATACCGCGAATCCGAGAAAGAAACGTTCAAGGCGCGTCACGGTGTAGCGCTCACCTATCTGCCTTTCGTGGCGCAGGTCGTCTGCGAGGCGATCAAGCAGTACCCCTGGCTCAACTCGTCGTGGAGTGATGAAGGGGTGATCCTCAAGCGATACATCAACCTGGGCATCGCCGTGTCGATCCCTGACGGACTCATCGTGCCGGTGCTCAAAGACGCCGACCGGCTCGGTTTCACCGACATGGTGAGCACCATCAATGACCTGGTCGAGCGCGCGCGGACCAAGAAGCTCAAGACCGAGGACGTGCAGGGCGGCACGTTCACCCTCAACAACACCGGGGCGACGGGTTCGGTGGCCAGCCAGCCGATCATCAATCAACCGCAGGCGGCGATCCTGACCACCGAGTCGATCGTGAAGCGGCCCGTCGTGATCAACGACGCGATCGCGGTCCGCCACATGATGAACGTGTGCCTCAGCTTCGACCACCGCATCATCGACGGCATGATGGCGGGCCAGTTCCTCGGTTCGGTCAAGCAACGGCTCGAGGAATGGACGCCCGGTAGCATTCGGCTGTGAGCACGACGTCAGCGCTCAAGCCAGGGCCCATCCCTTCATGGATCCGCGTTCGGGTCACCGAGGGCGACAACTTCAAGGACCTCAAGCAGCTCGTGCAGGCCCGCAACCTCCACACCGTGTGCGAGGAGGCGAGGTGCCCCAACATCTTCGACTGCTGGAACCGCCGCACGGCCACGTTCATGATCCTTGGCGACGTCTGCACCCGGGCGTGCCGATTCTGTGCGGTCACCTCGGGACGGCCCACCGAGCTCGACCTGGGCGAGCCGCTGCGGGTTGCGGATTCGGTGGCCGAGCTGGGTCTCAAGCACGCGGTCATCACATCCGTCGACCGTGACGACCTTCGCGACGGTGGCGCCGGCATCTTCGCGCGGACGATCCGGGCCATCAAGCGCAGGAGCCCAGACACGACCATCGAGGTGCTGACCCCGGACTTCCAGGGGGACTTCGACTCGGTGCGCAAGGTGGTCGAAGCGGGACCGGACATCTTCAACCACAACACCGAGACCGTGCCGCGTCTTTATTCTCGGATCCGACCGAAAGCCGTCTACGCGAACAGCCTCGCGCTGCTGCGCCACGTGAAGGCGCTGGCCCCGGAGATGGTCACGAAGTCGGGCCTGAT
>Ga0307372_10004659_pt1 | contig 21005 bp, 19 predicted proteins | sample OX1MG_FD_202533 | JGI IMG/M metagenome (GOLD analysis project Ga0307372, IMG submission 202533) | Soil microbial communities from Risofladan, Vaasa, Finland - OX-1 | ecosystem: Environmental > Terrestrial > Soil > Coastal area > Acid sulfate soil | place: Finland: Risofladan, Vaasa | collected...
CAACTTCGTGACCGTCGGCGAGGACCAACGCCAGCACCTCGAGCTCACTCGCAATCTGGCCACCAGATTCAATCACCTGATGGGGGAAGTCTTCGTGATCCCGGAGCCGCGGATTGGACAGCTGGGCGGGGGCGCCAGGGTGATGTCGCTGGAGGACCCCGCCAGCAAGATGAGCAAGAGCGATGACTCTGACTGGGGCGTGATCGCAATGCTCGACCCGCCAGACCGGATCCGGGCCAAGTTCAGGCGGGCCAAGACCGACTCCGGGAGCTCGGTGGACCTGGAGGCGCCGTCGCCCGGCGTGGCCAATCTCCTGGACATCTATCGGGCGCTCACTGGCTGCTCCCAGGACGTGCTCAGGTCTGAGTTTCAGGGAATCGGTTACGGTCAGCTCAAGGACAAGGTGGCGGATCAGGCGATCGCGGCCCTCGAGCCGATCCAGCGAAGGTACCGGGATCTCACCGCTGACCCGGCAGGGCTGGACGCCATCCTGGCCCGAGGCGCCGAGGCGGCGAGGGAGGTCGCCTCGGCCACCATGCTCGAGGTGAGGTCCCGGATTGGGCTGCTCCCGCCGGGCGGGTCAGGGCCCGTCTAGAGGCTCGCCCTCCCGCCTCGGGTGGGTCCGGCTCCGCCCCGACGCGGTCCTGAGCTTGGCTTAGCGTCCGACTCAGGCGGTTGCCATCGCCTCGTAGATCGCCGCCACGTCCTCATCCCCGTGGCCCAGAGAGCGAGCCCGGGCCGGCAGCGCTCTCACGGCGTCGGTTATCGTCGGGCTCATGCCGTGCTCGTGAGCAACCTGAAGCACCGGCGCAGCATGCTTCTCGGCCAGATGGGGCGGAAAGCTCGGCGGGAAGTTGTGGTCCACCCGCTGTGCCCCCCTGTTCTGGGCCGTCAGAGCATCCAGGGGCCCGCCGGAGATCGCTTTCGGAAAGCCCCCCGGTTCGCCCCCAGGGTGCCCGCCAGCATTAGCGCCTCGCCCCAGCAGCCGAGCAGGCTGATCAGCCAGGCGTTGACCGCCACCTTCAGGGAGGTAGATGGCCCCGCCTTTTCGCCGGCCCAGATGGTGGCCCGCCCGACCGCATCGAAGACGGGTTGGACCTCAGTTCTGATCGACAGCTGTCCGCCGGCAAGTATCAGCAGCTCACCTGACTGAGCCGGCTCGCGGCTTCCAGACACCGGAGCCTCCACGAACCGCACCCCGGCGGCCTTCGCCATCGCCGCCAGCTCTTGGATGCCGCTCATCCCCACGATGCCCATCCGCACCCAGGCTGACCCCGGCCGGAACTGGGTGATGGCATCAGCCGTCACCCGGGGCCGTGCTGTCGGCGTCCGGGAGCATTGTGATCGCCACCGACGCCTCCTGGATCGCCTCGCCGGCGCTGGCGGCTGCCCAGACCGGCGGTCGGCCGTCGATGTCGCACCCCGGCTGAGATCCGCCGGACGCCTATAATCCCGCCGATGCGGTGGAGTCGTATAGGCGTCTTTCTAACCGCCGCGGCACTTCCCGCCTACGTCCTGCGTGGCAGCCTTCCGGGCAAGCTGCCCTTCACTGGACTGGAGGTGGTGCTCGGGCTGACTGTGCTCGCCTTCATAGTGGAGAGTTGGCAGCAGCGGCGAATGCCGCATCTGGACACCCCCTTCACCGTCCTGATCATGGTCCTGCTCTTCGCAATGGTGATCGGAATCCTGGTCAGCCCGGAGAAGCAGGACGCTCTGGGGATCGCCAAGGCCTACATCGTGGAGCCGGTCCTCTACTTCTTCGTGGCGGTGAACGTGCTCCGGTCCAACTGGGACTGGGAACGGCTCACCTATGGCCTCTACGTGAGCGGGGCGGTCGTGGCTGTTTCGCAGTTCGTGGCGCTAGGGGGGGCCATTGCGGGGAACACCCTGAACCTCAACACCTCGCCGCCGGTGCCGACCTGGCTCTGGACCAACAACAACTTCGGGGGCATCTTCCTTGACCCGCTGGTGGCGTTGGCGCTGGGGCTGGCTCTCTTCGGAGGCACCAAGCACCCTCGGGTCCACTGGGCGATGCTCGGCCTGCTGGGGCTCGGCGATGTGATCACGATGAGCCGCGGGTCGTGGTTCGCGCTGGTGGTGATCGCGCTGGTGGCGGCGGCGATCCACCCCCGGCGGCGGGTGCTGCTGGTGGGGTGGCTGGTGCTGGCGGTGGTGGCGCTGCTGCTGCCGCCGATCCGCCACCGGGTCGAGAACGAACTCAACCCCAACAGTCCCGCCAACTCTCTGGTGACCAGGGTCCACCTCTGGCACGCCACCGCCGACTTGATCATTGCCCACCCCTTCCAGGGTGCCGGGCTGGCCAACTATCAAGAGGAGATCGGCCCCTATCGGGCGGCGCTCCACGATGTGGTCCACCAGACCCACGTCTACCCCGACCAGCTGGAGCTGGACTTCTGGGTGGAGCTGGGGGTGATGGGGATCGTTTTCCTACTTGGGTTCCTGGTGGAGTTGGTCCGCTATTTGGCGCCCGCGGTGCGGGCCGGCCCGAGGGAGCATCCCTGGGCGGCGGCTCTGGCGCTCGCCTGGATCGGGATCCTGGCCCACGGACTGGTGGACAGCCCGTACTGGAAGAACGACCTGTCCGCCGAATGGTGGGCACTGGCCGCCCTGGTGGTCGTGGCGGTGGTGCCGGCTACCCGGCAGCTGCAGCTGCGGCGACCCGTCCGCAAGACCTGAGCCGGAAGGCGTGAGCCTCGCTCACCGCACGGTCCGCAACACGACCATGCTGTTCGTGGCCCGGACCGGGTCGCGGCTGCTCGTCTTCGTCTCGTTCCTGATCCAGCAGCACTCCCTGGGCGCCTTCCGTTACGGCGAGTTCGGGGTGGTGGTGGTGCTCAGCAACCTCTCCAGCATCGTCGGCGACGGCGGTCTGCAGATCGTCTACCTGCGCGAGGGCAGCCGCGACAACAAGCGCCTCGAGCCCTATCTGGCGGCCATCCTGGGCGCCAAGGTCCCGCTCCTGCTGGGCAGCCTGGTGACCCTGGCGGTGATGGCTTCTTTCACGAGCCACCCGTCGGTCCTCTTCCTGGTTGGACCGGCCTTCGCACTCCTGGTGGCAACCTCGGTAGCCAATGTGCTGCGCAGCACCTTCTACGCCACCGGGGAGATGCGCTACGAGGCGATCGAGACCATCTGCGAAGGCGCCATCCTGCTCGCGGGCACCGCGCTGGCCAGCTTCGGCCACCTGGGGCTGCCGGCCTACCTGTGGGCCTACGCCGCTTCCTACCTCTTCACCTGCCTGTTCGCGGTCTGGATCATTTCCCGGCGCTACTTCCGGCCCCACATCGCCATCGATCCCGTGCTGGTGCGGCGCCTGATCCGGATGGGGCTTCCCTTCGCCCTGGTCTTCTTCCTCAACACGGTCTATTTCAAGATCGATGTCCTCATCCTGACCGCCTTGCGGGGGGATACCGAGGTCGGCTACTACCAGGCCGGTTACAAGTTCCTGGAGGGGCTCTCCTTCATCCCCCAAACCATGATGAACGCGGTCTTTCCGGCCCTCTCGGTGCTCCACCTGGGAGCGGCCGACTCCATGCGCCAGGCCTACACCGTGACCCTGCGACTGCTGACCGCGATCGCGATGCCGCTGGCGGTGGCGCTGGCCTTCGGGGCCATGCCCCTGGTGAACCTGCTCCGGGTCTACCCCCAGTCGGGCCCGGCGGTCCGGATCCTGGCGCTGGCGTTGATCTTCCTCTTCGTCAACAACACCTTCGTGTTCGGCCTGGGGGCGATGGACCGGCAGAAGGACAGCATCATCCTTTCGGTGCTGAGCATCGCGGTCAACGTGGCTCTTAACTTCATCCTGATTCCGCTCTTTCCGCGCTCGACCGGATATCTTGCCAGCAGTTGGGCGACTGTGATCACGGAGGTGTTTCTGCTGGTGGCCGGGTACCTCATGGTGCGTCGCCAGTTGGGGAGTCTGCCCTGGGCCAGGGCGCTCGTGCCCACCCTGGTTTCCGGGGGTCTGATGATTGGGATCATGGGGGTACTCTCCGGGCAGAACGTCTTCTGGGTGGCGCCTCTGGCCGCAGGCTTCTATGTAGCCTCGCTCTGGCTGACCGGTGGAGTCAGCCCTCAGGAGTTGCGGACCCTGCGGGGCAGCCTCGGCCGTCGGCTCGCGCCCGAGGGCGAGGTGCTCGACGATGGCTGAGTCGGAGCCCCTGATCCGGTCCATGGAAGCTGCCTCCGCCTTCCGGCGCACCCAGAAGCTAGGCCCGCTGATCGCGATGCGGATGGTGGGGGACTCCCTTGCGGTCGCCCTGGGAGCCCTCGTTGGCTACGGCTACCGCTTTCACGTTTCCGGGGTTCCCATCCCGGGGGGAGTGGTGCCCAGCTTCCGGGCCTATGCCCTGGCGGTGCCGGTGGTGGTGGGCCTTTGGCTGCTGGTTTTCCTGTTCACCGGCCGCTATCGGGTGCAGCGCGGACAGTCCTTCGTCGACGAGATAATGGGCTCGGCCGGGTCGGTGGCGCTCTTCGTGGTCCTGGCGCTGGCGTTGGAGGGCCTCTATCGGGGATTCCCCTACTCGCGTCTGGTGCTGGCCGACGCCGCTCTGGCAGCGCTGGCTCTGTTCATCGCCGAGCGGGGGGGACTCCGGCTGGTGCAAGGGGCGCTGTTCAGCTCCGGGTTCGGGGCGGTCCGGGTGCTAGTGGTGGGCACCGGGGAGGTGGCCGGCCTGCTCATCCGCCGTCTGCGGATGTTCCCGGAATACGGCTACCAGCTGGTCGGCCAGGTGGTGCTCGGTGATGGACCAGGTGAGCGTTCCGATCCTGAGCTCCCCACCTTCCCGCTGTCCCAGGGGCTGGGGACAATCGTGGATCGGGAACGGGCCGACATGGTGGTCCTGGCTCTCAGCGCTGCGCCCCCCGATCAGGTGGTGGATCTGGCGCGGACCTGTCTCGACCGGGGGGCCGAGGTCAAGATAGTCCCCGATGTCCTGGAGATCATGACCTCGGCCGCCCGCACCGAGCAGGTCGCCGGCCTGCCCTTGGTGGGGTTGCGGCCCAACCGCCTGGTGGGGCGCACCCTGCTGGTCAAGCGGAGTTTCGACATCTTCTTCACTCTGCTGCTGGCCATCCCAGCCGCCCCGGTGATCGGCATCTGCGCCCTCGCCATCGTGCTCACCTCCCAGGGGCCGCCCTTCTTCGGCCAGGAGCGCCTGGGCCGACATGGCCGCCCGTTCCTGGTCTGGAAGCTGCGCTCCATGGTGGTGAACGCCGAGGGCAGCACCGGGCCGGTGATGGCGACTGCCGGTGACGACCGGCGCACCACGGTAGGGCGCTTCGTGCGCCGCTTCAGCCTGGACGAGCTGCCCCAGCTCTGGAACGTCCTTCGCGGCGAGATGAGCCTGGTGGGGCCCCGGCCGGAGCGATCGTTCTTCGCCCGCCAGTTCGAGGAGTCCGTGCCTCGCTACCGGGAGCGGCTCGAGGTGCTTCCCGGCTGCACCGGCTGGGCCCAGGTCAACGATCTCCGCCAAGGCTCGTCGATCGAGGAGAGGGTGTTCTATGACCTCTACTACGTGGAGAACTGGTCGGTGGGCTTCGACCTCCGGATCCTCCTGCTGACCCCCTGGCGCGTCCTCTTCCACCGCCACGCTTACTGACCTGATCGCCGGGGCCAGCCGCGCTGCCCTGAGCCATCGTCGGTCGCCCGGTGGCCAGCCGGCAGGAGCCGCCAGCCGCGTCTCATGGCAGACCGGGTGGCGGTCGTGGGGCGGCCCGCCGCGCCGCTGCAGCGCGGCCTCCTGGGGAGCGAACTGTTAGCCTTGGGCGCCGTGAAGGGGCTGGTGTTGAGCGGAGGCAAGGGGACCAGGCTTCGCCCCATCACGCACACCGGGGCTAAGCAGCTGGTACCGATCGCCAATAAACCGGTCCTCTTCTACGGCCTGGAGGCTCTGGTGGAGGCTGGGATCGAGGAGATCGGGATCGTCGTGGGCGACACTGGCGACGAGATCCGGCACGCCGTGGGCGACGGCTCGGCCTTCGGCGCCAAGGTCGAGTACATCGCCCAGGAGGCGCCGCTCGGCCTCGCCCACGCTGTCAAGATCTCCCAGTCCTACCTGGGTGACTCTCCGTTCGTGATGTACCTGGGCGACAACTTCATCACCGGCGGCATCGGCCAGGTGGTCGAGCAGTTCCGTCGCGAGCAGCCCGAGGTGCTGATCCTGCTCAAGCAGATGCCCCACCCGGAGCGTTTCGGCGTCGCCGAGTTGATCGGCAACCGAGTGGTGCGGCTGGAGGAGAAGCCCGCTCAGCCCAGGTCCGACTTGGTCCTGGTAGGTGTCTACTGCTTCCAGCCCAGCATCTTCGAGGCGGTGGCGGCCATCCCCCCCTCGGCTAGGGGTGAGCTGGAGATCACCGATGCCATCCAGTGGCAGATCGACCGGGGCCGGCAGGTGACCCCCCATCTGGTGCAGGGGCGCTGGATCGACACTGGCAAGATGGACGACCTTTTGGAGTGCAATCGGGTGGTCCTGGACATCCTTGAGGAGCGCCGTGAGGGGACCGTGAGCGAGGACTCGCGGCTGCTGGGCAAGGTGATCCTGGAGGCCGGCTCGGAGATCATCCACAGCACCATCAGGGGGCCCGCGATCATCGGTGCCCAGACCCGGGTGGTGGACTCGTTTGTGGGCCCGTTCACGGCCCTTTACCATCATGTGGTGATCGAGGCCAGTGAGATCGAGCACTCGATCGTGCTCGAGAACACCGTCATCCGCGGTGCCAGCAAGATCGAGGACTCCCTGATCGGCCGGGATGTGGTTATTGAGAAGAGTGAGACCCTGCCCCGGGCCCACAAGCTGATGCTGGGCGACCATTCCCGGGTCAGCCTGGCATGAGGAGAACCTAATGGCTTGGCAGGCGACGACCGCGGCGATGGACGAGGTGCTGGCCCAGATGGCCTCTCGTTCGCTGGCGGACAAGCTGGGCCGGATCGAGGGGGTGATGGTGAAGACCCTGCTGGTGCACGCCGACCAGCGCGGCAACTTCACCGAGCAGCTGAAGCGTGGCGACCTGGACGACGAGGGCCGTCCCTTCATGGACGCCCAGCCCTTCGCCCAGATGTCGCGCTCGCTGGCCTTCGCTAGGGGCGGCAATCCCCCGGAGCTGATCAAGGCCTTCCACTGGCACAAGAAGCAGTGGGACTACTGGGACATGGTGGCTGGCGACACCCGCATCGTGCTGGTCGACCTGCGCCCCGACTCACCCACTCGGGGCCGGATCCAGGTCCTGATCGCGGGCGAGCACAGCCCCAAGGTGGTGGCCATCCCTCCCTTGGTGGCGCATGGCTACCAAGCGCTCTCGCTGCGCGATGTGGTGCTCTGCTACTACGTCAGCGAGCCCTACGATGCGGCCAGCCCAGACGAGGGCAGAATCCCGTGGAACGACGAGCGGATAGGCTTCGACTGGAGCATAGAGAACATCTGATGACTGAGACCCCGGCCGAGCACGCACCGATCGCAGAGCTGGTGTCTGGTCTGCCCCGCCGCCTGCTGGTGGCTGGAGGAGCCGGCTTCATTGGTTCCGCCTTCGTCCGGCTCTGCCTGGCGCAGGCGGACCCGCCGACGGTCACGGTGCTCGACAAGCTGACCTACGCGGGCAACCTGGCCAATCTGGCCGAGGTGGCCGAGCGCCCCCGCTACCGCTTCGTCCGCGGGGACATCTGCGACCGCGCGCTTGCCGACCGGCTGGCGGGAGAGGTGGACTGCATCGTGAACTTCGCCGCCGAGAGCCATGTCGATCGCTCCATCCTGGATCCGGACGCCTTCATCCAGACCGATGTCTATGGCACCTACTCCCTGCTGGAGGCGGCCCGCAAGCATCAACATCAGCGCTTCTTGCAGGTCTCCACTGACGAGGTATATGGCGATGTCGAGGAGCCCCAGCTCTCCGTCGAGGGCGACCCCCTCCGACCGCGCTCGCCGTACTCCGCCAGCAAGGCTGGGGCGGAGATGCAGTGCCTCGCCTACCACGCCACCTACGGACTGCCGGTGGTGATCACCCGAGGTTCCAACACCTACGGGCCCTACCAATACCCCGAGAAGATTGTCCCTTTGTTCACCACCCAGGCCCTGGACCGGCTCCCACTACCGGTCTATGGCGACGGGGGCGCGGTGCGCGACTACCTCTATGTGGACGATCACGCCCGGGGCATCGCCACAGTGCTGGCCAGAGGCGAGGCGGGTCGGGCCTACAACCTGGGCCAGGGAGGCCAGCTTGTTGACGGCATGAAGGTGGCCGAGACGGTGCTGCGGCTGACTGATCGCCCGGCCAGCCTGATCCAGTACGTGACCGATCGCCTCGGCCACGACCGCCGCTACGCGCTGGACAGCCGTCGGGCGGCGGAGCTGAGTTGGCATCCCGAACTCGACTTTGACGCCGGGATGGAGCTGACGGTGGCTTGGTACCGGAGTCGCCGGGACTGGTGGGAGCCGATCAAGTCCGGCGAGTTCGCCGAGTTCTACCGTCGCAACTACCACCCGGTGGCTGGATCCGCCGTCCCTGGCTGAGCTGGGTCCCCGATGAGGATTCTGGTCCTGGGCGCCGCCGGCCAGCTGGGCCGAGATCTGGTGCCGTGGCTGCGTGAATGCGGCCACCAGGTGGTGGCGGCGAGCCGCGCCGAGGTGGACATCACCCGACCCGAGCAAGTGCGGCAGGCCCTGGCAGCGTCTAATTCAGAGAGAGTGGTCAACTGTGCCGCCTACACCAAAGTTGACCAGGCCGAGCGAGAGCCGGAGCTGGCTTACGCGATCAACCGGGACGGGGCAGCGGTGGTGGCGCGTGAGTGCGCCGACCGCGAGCTGCCGCTCTGCCACATCAGCACCGACTTCGTCTTCACTCAGGCACCGTCAGCACCGGGCCGGCCCTGGACCGAGGTCGATGAGCCCCGCCCCTCCGGCGTCTACGCCACCAGCAAGCGCGCGGGGGAGATCGCCTGTGCCGCGGCGGGTGGCCATCTGCAGCTGGTCCGGACCGCCTGGCTGTACGGCAACCGGGGCCCGAATTTTCCGCTCGCCATCGTGCGGGCGGCTGCCGTCGGCAAGCCGATCCGGGTGGTCGCAGACCAACTCGGCAGTCCGACCTGGACCGGGGATCTCGCGGTTGCCCTGGAGCGGCTCGTGAGCACCTCCGCAAAGGGAACCTTCCACCTCTCCGGAGCCGGGGCGACCAGCTGGTACGGCTTCGCCAGCGCTCTGCTGGAGGAGCTCGGGATTTCGGCAGAGCTGACCCCGGTTACGACTGCGGAGTGGGCGGCCCCGGCGCCGCGGCCAAGCTACTCGGTGCTCGCCAACCAAGCCTGGCGGGATCTGGGGCAGACGCCCCTGGCGGACTGGCGGGTCGAATTGGAAAACTACGTGGCGGCGGAGCGCGGTGGGGCAATCGCAGCCGCGATCGCAGCCGGTGGCTGAGCCCCTCGGCCCGGAGTCGGTGCGGGTGGTCATATGCACCTTCCAATCGGCGGGGGAGGTGGTCGGCGCGATTGAGTCCTGCCTTCACGAGGGCCTGGCGCCGGGCCAGATAACCGTGGTCGACAACGCCTCCAAAGACGGCACGCCGATCCTGCTCCGAGACCGCTTCCCTGAGGTCCGGCTGCTGGCCATGGCCAAGAACCTGGGCTTCGCCCGAGCGGTCAACCAGGGTGCGGCCGGCACCGGCGGCGATCTGGTGCTCATGCTCAACCCCGACGCCGAGCTCCGCCCAGGGGCGTTGGCGGCCATGCTGGACGACCTGTCCAGGGACCCCCGACGAGGGGCGATCTCCCCTCGGGTGGAGCGGGCCGACGGCCGGTTGGATCCCGCCTGCAGGCGCAGCTTCCCAAGCCCTTCGGTCGCCTTCTTTCGGCTCATCGGGCTCAGCCGGCTGGGCCGGGGTTCAGCCCGCCTGGGAGCCTACAACCTGACCCACATACCCCCGGATCGTGCCATCGCTGTGGACAGCGGGACGGGCGCCTGTCTGCTGGTTCGACGGGCGCTCTGGGATCGCATCGGTGGGCTGGACGAGGGCTACTTCATGTACGGGGAGGATCTGGAGCTCTGCTGGCAGATCCATCAACTGGGGATGGCGGTCTGGTATGAGCCCAAGGCGCTGGTGCTGCATCACAAGGGGAGGAGCTCAGAACAGGTGGCGCTCCCCATGCTGATCCACTTCCACCGTTCCATGTGGCGTTTCTACCGGCTGCACTACGGCCGGGGCTGGGGCGGCGCGCTGGCGCCGCTGGTGGGGCTTGGTATTGGCGCTCGGCTGAGCCTGCTGCTTTTGCTCAACGGCTTGCGCCGCCGGCCTCGGGTCAGCCCGTGAAGGGCCAGGGCCAAGTGGCGGTGGTGCTGGTCAACTGGAACGGGGGGCTGGACTGTGAGCGGGTCCTGGCCTCGATTTGCTCACAGACCCGGCCGCTGGCAGAGGTGGTGGTAGTTGACAACGCATCCCAGGATGGATCCTGCCAGTGGTTCGAGCGGCAGGAGGGGGTGCTGGTGATTCGCAACCCCAGCAACCGGGGCTTCGCTGTGGCGGTCAACCAGGGGATCGCCGCCACCACCGCCGAGATGGTCCTGCTCTGCAATCTGGACGTGGTGCTCGATTCCGGATTCGTGGCCGCTTTGGTGGCGCGGATGGAGACGGGGTCCGACATCGGCAGCGTCGGCGGCAGGTTGCGGCGGGAGGACGCTGACGACGAGTCCGATCTGGATTCCACTGGGCATGTTCTGCACCGCAGTGGGTGGGTCTCCAACCGGGGCCACGGTGAGTCAGGGGCGGGGCGGTACCTTGACCCCGAGGAGGTTTTCGGGGTCTCCGCGGCCGCCGCCCTCTACCGACGCTCGATGCTGCTGGATGTCGCCATCTCGGGGGAGATCTTCTGCGAGCGATTCTTCGCCTACCTAGAGGATGTGGATCTCGACTGGAGGGCGCGCTGGCGGGGCTGGCGCAGCTATTACGAACCCGCGGCCACCGCCAGCCACCGCCGCGGAGGCACTGGCCTTCATGCCACTGCCATGATCGAGCGCCACGTGCTCGCCAATCGGATCGTGCTCTACTGCCGCAACGCGCCATCGAGTTGGCTGCGCGGCCGACCGCTTCTGAGTGCGGCTGGCCTGATCCTGCTGCGCGCCGGGTTGGCGCTCGGCCGCCACCCCAGCTCCTGGCTCGGCCTCGTGGACGCCGGCCGATCGTGGCGGCGCAGCCTGCGCGACCGTCGCATGATCATGGCCGGCCGCCAGGTGGCGGATCCCGCCATCGAGAGGTGGGCCCAGCCCACCCCGTGGCGGCGGCTGTTGGGAGCGCACGTTAGACGCTGAGTCCGCCTGGCTTCGAAGCTGGGGGACTGGATGCCGTCACTGCGGGCACCTCCCTGAGGCGCAGGCGCCGACGGTCGACCCCGACCGCGGCCGGTGCGGTCACCAAAGAAGGGGCTCGGTGGCCCGGCCCCTTTCGGGCGCTCGAGTCGCTCCCAGGTAGCGCTGCTAGCCAATGATCGCGGCGGCGCCTACAACGACTCTCAGCGAGCCGCTGCAGGTCAAGCGGGCGCTGGCGCACGGCCCGGGCGGAGACCCCGAGCCCTGCCCCGCGCGGTCAGACGGACGGGCTTACCACGCTCCCCCCGCAACTCAAGGCCCAGGTCTGGGCCGCCTTGAGGGCGTCCAGGATGACGGCGGTCTTTGCCTCGGTACAGGCGCATAGATCGTCGCGCCAGCTTACGGCGGCGGCCCGCTTGGTCCCCGCGCAGCTGACTCGAGCGGACTGGCTAGCGCGCAGGAAATCCCGGAGCAGAAGGTGGTCCCGCTCCCCTGGATGTCGATGACCGCCTTGGCATCGAGCCCAGGCAGGGCGGTGGATCATGTGTGGTCGAGGCGCTGGGCCGAAGCACCGAGGCCTGCGGGCAGCCGCGACCTCCAGTCGACGAAGAGATCCGGCCAGCCGGGGTCGTAGGCGGTGACCACGATTGGCTCGCGGCCCCGGTAGCTCCCCAGCTCGATCTCAAAGTGGGGCCAGACAAAGTGCAGGGCTCGTTCGGACAGCAGCTCGCGCTCGGATCTTGTCAGCTCCTCAGCGCGCAGCCCGCGACCGGCCGCCACCAGTTGATAGAGGTCGACCACCGTCTCTCTCGGTCCGAGTTCACGGCGCAGGAGGCATCAGGTGGCGAAGGGATCGGCCTGCGGGAGCGCGGTCAGCCGGAGTTGGCCGGCGATCGGCTCGGTCACGGCGCGAATGTAGCCGCGAGCCAAAGCCGGCGTTGCGGCAGCCAGCGAGGTGGGTTCGATGGGGCCAGCACCCGGCCGTGAGCCGGCGGGCTCGGCCCGGAGCTGCTCGGCCGGCAGTGGCGGCGGCCCGTGGCCCTCGTGCCCTAACCGAGACCGTGGCCAGCCCGGGGCCGACCGCCTAACATGGCAGGGTGTCCCCGGGAACTGAACTCTCCAGACTGAACCTGCGGGCACTTATCCGGGACATTCCAGACTTTCCCAAGCCGGGGATCCTCTTCCGGGACATCACGCCTCTGCTCGGCAACGGGCCCGCCTTCCGGGAGGCCTGTGACCGGCTGGCGGAGCGGTTCCGGGGGGAGGGGGTGGAGGCGGTGGCCACCATCGAGTCGCGTGGATTCACATTCGGCGCGGTGATCGCGTACCAGTTGGGCGTGGGGGTGGTGCCGGTGCGCAAGGCGGGCAAGCTCCCGTCGGACACCCTCAGTGCCAGCTATCAGCTCGAGTACAGCGAGGCGGTCCTCCAGGTCCACCGGGATGCCATCATCCCGGGCCAGAGGGTGCTGGTGATCGATGACCTGCTCGCGACCGGGGGCACCGCCACGGCAACTTTGGAGCTGATCCAAAGGCTGGGCGGCGACCTGGCCGGTTTCGGATTCCTGATTGAACTGCTGGAACTGGGTGGGCGCCAACGGCTGGCCAGCCACCGGGTCGAGGCCCTGCTGGAGTTGTGAGGAGCCCTAGTGACCGATTCTGAGACTGCTGTTCTGACCGGCTCCGACATCACCGACCTCGGCCTCGCCGAGGAGGGAGGTCGCCGGATCGAATGGGCTGGGAGCGAGATGCCGGTGTTGGGCCTGATCCGGGCGAGGTTCGAGGCCAGCAAGCCGCTCGAGGGCATGCGGGTTGGCGCCTGCCTGCACGTCACTGCCGAGACCGCCAACTTGATGGTGACCCTCAGGGCGGCTGGCGCGGAGGTCCACCTGTGCGCCAGCAATCCCCTCTCCACCCAGGACTCGGTGGCGGCTGGGCTGGTGGCGCGGGGCATCTCCGTCTACGCCCGACGGGGTGAGGACAATCAGACCTACTACCGACACTTGGAGGCGGTCCTGGCGACGCGGCCTCATTTCACCATGGACGATGGCGGCGACCTCGTCGGGGAGCTGCACCGGCGCGGCCCGGAGGCGATGGGCGACATCCGCGGCGGAACTGAGGAGACCACCACCGGGGTGATCCGGCTTCGGGCCATGGCTGCGGCGGGCGTGCTTCGATTCCCGGTGATCTCGGTCAACGACGCTCAGACCAAGCACCTGTTCGACAATCGATACGGGACCGGTCAGTCCACTATCGATGGTCTGATCCGAGCCACCAACCTGCTTCTCGCCGGGCGCACGATGGTGATCTGTGGTTTTGGCTGGTGCGGACGCGGCCTGGCCTCCAGGGCGAGGGGCATGGGAGCCCAGGTGGTGGTCACCGAGGTCGAGCCGGTGCGAGCTCTGGAAGCGGTGATGGAGGGATATCGGGTCATGCCGCTGGCCGAGGCGGCTCCGATCGCAGATGTGATCATCACCGTCACCGGTGATTGCAACGTGGTCGACCGGCGCCACCTGGAGCTGGTCAAGGACGGTTGCGTCATCGCCAACAGCGGGCACTTCAATTCTGAGATCAACCTGGCGGCGCTCGATAGTCTCAGCCAGAAGGTGCGTGAGGTGCGCCCCGAGGTGGCCGAGCACACCCTGGCGGATGGGCGCCGGGTCTTCCTTCTCGCCGAGGGAAGGCTTTTGAACCTGGCCGCCGCCGAGGGCCATCCGGCGGCCGTGATGGACATGTCCTTCGCCAATCAGGCGCTCTCCCTGGCTCACATGGCGGCCAACTGGCGCACGCTCGCTCCGGGCGTCCATGAGGTCCCGCCCGAGATCGACGCCGAGGTGGCGCGGCTGAAGCTGGCCGCGCTCGGGGTCGCGATCGACCAGCTCACCGAGGAGCAGGTTCACTACCTCAGCTCCTGGGAGCAGGGCACCGAATAGGCCGGCTCTGACTCCGTCGCGCCAGCTGTCGGCGCAAAATCTGAGGTATGTCCGGTCGGCCACTCCGCCACCTGCCGGGGGCGCTGCTGCTGATAGCCGCAACCGTGGCGACGCTAGTCGTCGCCTCCGTGAGCTCACGGGTACCATCTAGCGTCTTTCTCTCCGGTCGGGTTCCCGCCGCGGTGCGAGCCGTGGCCTGGCAGACCGCGGTCGCCTTTGCCATCCCTATCCAGGGCTGCCCTACTCCTGAGTGGGTCCCACCGTGGGTGCTTGGGAGCACCTGAACGGAGCCACTGGTCCAGAGGCCTTGGGCACTCGGATTTGGGTGGTGCGCCTGGAGGGCAGATTCCTGCTGCCGAGCACCTTCCCGCTGCCACCGGCCCGCTCGTGGAGGTGGCCTTTCCCGACTTCACCTTGGGGAACTCGAACTCCCGGTTCGTGGGGATGGAGTACGTAGCCGGGCGTCGCGTTCCGGTGCTCTCCCGCCTTGGGCGGGTCGGCTGGAGCAAGCTGCCGCACCTGCCGGTAGTGGAGGTTGGGGTGGTGCCCGGTGTGGTCGGGCTGGACCTATACACCGCCCTAGCGCTGCTTCGGGACGCCAGCCTGGGATCCCGGGTGACACGGCGACAGCACCCGCTGCCGCCGCCGGGCACGATTGTCTGGTAGAGTCCCGGTGCCGGCCGCGAGGTTGCCGGTGAGGTGGCCCTGGTAGCCACTCCCGGATACGCCTTCTGACCGTGGTGGCCGCGGGCCGGTGGTCTCGGTCCGCCAGCCCGGCCGAGCGCAGCCCGCCGTCCCGGCGCCTGCGACGATAGCTCTCACTGGCGAGTATCCGGGCCTCTGGGGCAGCGTTTCCTCCGCCTGCCGCAGCTCCCCTGGGTGGTCGCGCGGGAGCCAACGGGCGACGTTGGACCCTCAACTCAGCCGGGCGGGTCCCACCCCGGTCACGGTATGGTGTCGCCGCCGAACCCGTTCAGTTGGTGCATCCATGCAGACACTTCTCTCCGCCACCCCGCTCGGCCCGGCCATCCTCCGCTGGAACTACTCCGGCTACCAGGTGGTGGCTCGACAGGGCCCGCACGGTGGCCTCTGGAACTCCGCGGCAGCCGCCCTGGCCGAATGGGGCATCTTCGCTCTGGCGTTCGTTCTGGTGGCCTTGCTCTTCTTCGGCCGCCCATCTGAGCGCGCCCGGCTGGCAGCGATCGCGGGCGCTGCGGCGGCAGGGCTCGCCCTGCTGCTGAACCACCTGGTGGGCGACCTCTGGTACGAACCCCGCCCCTACCTCTCCGCCTACCACGTCCCCCTCCTCGCCGCGGCCGCCCACGGCAATTCTTTTCCCAGCGACCACCTGGCCTTCGGGGGGGCCGTGGTGGCTGCCCTCTGGGTGCTGCGGAGGCGCTGGCTGGCACTGGCATCCCTGCTGGTGATGGCGGGCGTCGGCTGGGCCCGGATCCTGACCGGGATCCACTGGCCGTTGGACGTGATCGTCGGGCTTGCCCTCGGGCTGGTGGTCGGGGCCATCGTGGGGGCCGTCGCCCTGCAACTCGCGGCGCTGGGAAAGCTCTTGGCAGCCATCCCCCTGCCGCGCTGGCTGGCGGTTGCCGGAGCCGTGGTGGTGGTGGCGCTGGGCTTTGCGGTCCTGGAGAAGGCCACCCACCTAGGCATAGTTGCGGGGCCGATTGTGATTGGGATGGTCCTGATGGCGCTGCTCGGGGTTGCCGCGCCATCACACACCGCCCACGAGGGCCTCGGGTAGCGTCATGGGCGGGGCTCATCCATGGTGGAGGCTGAGTTCCCCCCCGGTGCCTGGCGGGCTCGGTCCGCCTAGCTTGACACTACGGCACCGCGGCCTGTAGCCTCGGAGTCTGCCTTGGGGGGCGGCCAGTGTGCCCAGAGTTGCGCTTCGGCTGCGACCTGTAGGGTATTCGAGAGAGGCTCGCTGTTGCGATTGGAGGACCCTACATGGCGGTCGTAGAGGAAGTACCCTCCAGTCAGCCTCAAAGTGACCGGCTCTGGAGTATCGAGACCAATGGGGTCAACCCCATTCCGCAGGCGGAACGGCACGGGCGACCGTTCGACATGTTCTGGATTTGGTTTGCCAGCAACATCGGGGTCTTGGGGATAACCTACGGCGCCTTCCTGGTCACTTTCTATCACCTGAGTCTGGGCCAAGCGGTCCTGGCTGGCCTCGTCGGGACGGTGGTTTCCTTCCTGCTGGTGGGTTTCATCAGCCTCGCGGGGAAGCTTGGCAGCGCTCCAACCCTGATCCTGTCGCGCGCCGCGTTTGGGGTTCGTGGTAACGCTCTGACCACCGCCGTCAGCTATGTCTCCCTGGTGGGATGGGAAATCATCCTGACCGCGCTGGGGGCTTTGGCTGCCGAGACGGTCCTCGCGCGTTTGGGTTTGCCTCCCGGCCCACTGGTTCTGGCAGTCTCCTTTGTGGTGGTGGCCGCCGTCACGGTGGCCATCGCCCTCCTGGGGCACGCCACCATCGTCCGGATTCAGCAGTGGTTCACCTGGGCCTTCGGCGCCATGACGGTGATGTTCTTCATCCTTGAGATCGGCAAGATTGACTGGCAGAAGGTGGGCGCGCTTCCCTCCGGGCCGCTGCTGGCGGGGGTGGTTGGCGGCATCTCCATCGTCATGGCTGGCTTTGGGATCGGCTGGGTCAACGCGGCCGCTGACTACAGCCGATACCTGCCCCGGTCGTCGAGTTCAGCAGCGGTGGTGGGGTGGACGACTTTTGGGGCCAGTCTGGGGCCAGTGGTGCTCATAGTATTCGGCGTCCTGCTGGCCGCAAACGACTCCACCTTGGCCACTACCTCCAACCCGGTTGGAGCCTTGGGCGCGGCTCTTCCAACCTGGTTTTTGGTGCCCTACCTCCTAACCGCGGTGGGCGGCCTGATCGCTGCGGTACTGCTGGACCTATATTCCGGAGGCCTGAACCTGCTCACCCTCGGGGTTCCCTTGGCTCGTTACAAGTCGGTTGCCATCGACGCCTGCCTGATGATCATCGGCAACATCTACGTGCTGTTCATCGCCCGTTCTTTCTTCGCACCCTTCGAGGGCTTCTTGGTCACTCTGGGCGTGCTCCTAGCAGCCTGGGCCGCCATCTTCCTCACCGACATGTGGCTCTACCGAATCAAGGACGGCTACGACGAGGTTGACCTCTACCGGGTGGCGGGACGATACGGGGCGTTCAACTCCGCGGGATTGGTCTCATTCTTGGTGGCGGTGGTGGTGGGGCTGGGCTTGGTGACCTCCACCTCGCCGGCGTTCTCCTGGGTGGGCTACCTGCTCAAGGCCCTGCCCAAGACCCTGGCCTCGTCGCTCAGCAATAGCAGCATTGGCCTGCTGGTTGCCTTTGTGATCGGCGGGGTCCTGTATCTGGGCATAAGCCCGTTCGCAAGGCCCTCCCGTCGCCCCCGCCGATCAGCCCCTGAGTCGAAGCTTGGCTCCGGGTAGGTCCGGGCCAGGGGAAGTCCCCGCCTCGGACCGCAAGGCGCGCGGCCCCTTGCTGGTGGTCGTAGACATGCAGTTGGTCTTTGCCTCGGGCGCCCCTTGGGCGACGCCTGGTTTTGAGCAGTTGGAGCGGCCGGTGGCGGGGCTGGTAGAGGCCTTCGGCGATCGGGTTGCCTTCACCCGTTTCGTACTTCCCGCGGACCCTCGTGGCAGTTGGGAGACCTACTACCAAACGTGGGCGGAGGTGAGGCTGCCGGGGGCAGCTCGGTTGTTCGAGCTGGCCCATCCATGGGCGGAATTGGCGCGCTCAACGATCGACCTGCCGACCTTTTCCAAGTGGGGTCCAGAGCTCCAGAGTCTAGTTGGGGAGGGCGGGGAGCTGGTGCTCTGCGGGGTTGCCACCGACTGCTGCGTGTTAGCCACCGCGCTGGCCGCGAGCGACGACGGGGTGCACGTGCGGGTCGTCTCGGACGCCGCGGCGGGGGCCACTGCTGAGGCTCACCGCCGTGCCTTGGCCGTGCTGCAGGGCTTCCGGCCCCAGATCTCGGTCACCACTGTTGCAGAGGAGCTGCGGCGGCTGGCAGGTCCGTCCCAGCCGTGACGGAGCCTGTCTGGGAGTGGGGCGAGCAGCGGGCGTGGAACACTTGGGAGGCGCGCTATCCGGCCTGCTACGTGCACCGACCGAGCGGTCTGGCGATCAAGTTGATGGCATTCAGCACTGCCACCGGGGCGGGATCCACTTTCCCGGTTGGCAGCGGCACCCGCTTCGGTCAGCACTCGCTGGACGGCTCTCAAGTCGAAATCGGCCTGAGCCACGACGGCAGTGACTTGCTCCTGCGCTTCTGGGGTCACGGGGCGTCCGGGATGCACGGCCGCGTCCAGGTGCGCCGCACGGCGGAGTGGGGGCTGCGTTTCTGGTACCTGCTGGCGGTCGGATTCCTGGGTGACGACTCTGACGCGGTCACCCTCAGCCCCCTCGAAGAGGCGGTGCGGTATACCGAAGCTCCTATTGCCAGCGCGCGGCGGGCTGGCGTCCACGCCGAGTTCCAGACGTTGGTACGGCCGGTGGGGGCATCCCTATACGACGACTGGCAACAGGCGTCTCGCGACCTGGAGGACGCCGGGTATTACTATCGGCCGCCGCAGCGGCAACGAGGAAACTGGGCGGTTTACCGGTTCAACGCAACCGAGCCGGAGGTGGACTTCGTGGTGGGGATGGGAAGCAGCACCGTCGAAGCCCGGTCGCGGCTGGTGGCCCTCCGCAGCACGGTAGGGACGGAACCACCCGTCGACGGGTCAGCCGCCGCGGGTCGGACGCCAGCGGTCACCGACATTGTGGGCTGGAACACCGTCTGGGACCAGGTCAACTGGCGTCCGTATACAGTCGTCACTCGCAACTGGGTGGACCAGCGCTTCGGGGGCTGGATCGTGTGGCAACTGGACACGTTCCTGAGCGCCCTGTTAGCTGCGCACGCTGGCGACACGGTCATCGCCCGAGCCAACGTGGATGCCGCTTTGGCGGGAGCGACTCCGGCCGGCAACCTGGCTGGCTTGATGAGTGCCCACAGCGAATGGGTTGATCGGTCCCATCCTCCGCTGGGAGCGCATGTGGTGTGGAACCTCTTCCTGCGGACGGCCGACCGGGCCATCTTGGACCAAGCGTTCCCGCTCCTGTTTAGGGCCGCGCACTGGTGGTTCGACCACCGCGACGGCAACGGCAACGGCTTGCTGGAGTACGGCTCCTCGCCGGTGGGAGATGGACACTTCGTCCATACCAAGCTGGCCGCCATGGATGAGTCCGCGAACGACAACTCGCCGGTGCACGATGAGGCCAGCTTCGATACCTCCACCCACACCCTGGACATGGAGGATGTGGGCCTCAACAGCTTGCTGGTCCATGAGATGGAGCTGCTGGGGAGAATGGCCGAGGTGTTGGGGCGGGTGCCCGAGGCAGCCTGGCTCAAGGGTCGAGTGGCTGGCCTGGGCGAGCTGGTCCGCGAGCAGCTGTGGGACTCTAGCCGGGGTGTTTTTGCCAACCGGCTCTGGGATGGACGCTTTGCCAGAAGTCTCTCGCCAGCCAGCTTCTTTCCCCTTTTGGCCGGCATCGCCACTCCCGCCCAGGCGGAGACCATGGTTCGGGAGCACTTGCTGAATCCAGAAGCGTTCTGGGGGCCATTCCCGGTGGCGGGGACGCCTCACTCCGACCCTGCGGCGGCTGACAACGTGTACTGGCGCGGGCGGGTATGGCCCTATTTCAACTACGTCGTCTATCAGGGCCTGCGGCGCAACCGCTTCGACGCCGTCGCGACCGCGCTCGCCGAGGCGGGCGCGGCGATGTTTGAGCGGGGCTGGAGCGAGCGCTTCAGCTACGAGAATTACGACCAGCGGACTGGCGAAGGTGGCAGCTCGGTGGATGCGGAGGCGTTTTACACCTGGGGGGCGCTCCTCCCCATGCTGGCCGAGGTGGATGTGGTTGGCTTGGATGCCTGGGATGGCATCACCTTCGGACGCGAGAAGGCTGGCCGGGCCTGCATGTGGACTTCCCAGGGCTCGCTCGAGGTCGAGATCGCCGAAGCCGGCGTCCGGCTCGCCATTGGCTCCAGGGCTGTCGTGGAGACCCCAGCCCGCGTCCGCTTCCGGGGTCTCGAGATGAACTCCCCTGAGTCGCTAAGTTTTCAGGTCCCGGCATCCCCTGATCCCATGACCTTCAACATCTGGATATCGAATCGGATGGTCCGAGCGTGGCTCGACGGCGAACCACTCATGAGCAGCCGGGCAGGTGGTGCCGCCCACGAAGGGTGGGCCACCGTGGAAGTGCCGGCAGCCGATACAGAGCGACTCCTGGAGTTGGCGGCCGGCGAAGATGCCGCAGAGTTCCGGTAGGGCCGGGGATCTGGCCTGGCCGACCGCCGAGGTAGCGTCAGGCTCGTCCGTGTGCCTGGATCTGGACGCTGCCGCATTGCTCCAGCATCCGGTCCACAGCCTCGCGAGTGGGCAGTGAGCTGGTCGCGCCCCGGACCGTGGTGGCCAGCGCGCCCGCGGCGGTCGCCCGCTCCAGCGCCAGGCGCAGGGATCTGCCCGCACTGAGAGCGGCGGCCAGGGCGCCGCAGAAGGCATCTCCGGCGGCGACTGTGTCCACGGCTGCCACGGGGATGGCCGCCATCTCGAAGTCGCCATCACGGTCCGCCCAGACACAGCCGCGCTCCCCCAGGGTCACGACCGCTGCCCCGCAGCCGCGGTCGCAGAGGTTGCGAGCCGCCCGCACCGCCCCTGCGACCGTGCCCGTGTCCTCTCCGGTCAGGGTGGT
>Ga0307372_10004662_pt1 | contig 20997 bp, 17 predicted proteins | sample OX1MG_FD_202533 | JGI IMG/M metagenome (GOLD analysis project Ga0307372, IMG submission 202533) | Soil microbial communities from Risofladan, Vaasa, Finland - OX-1 | ecosystem: Environmental > Terrestrial > Soil > Coastal area > Acid sulfate soil | place: Finland: Risofladan, Vaasa | collected...
TCTTTTCTGTATATACCTTCACACCTGTGACATCTAGACACAAATAGTTCCCAGTATAAATACCAAAAAATAGAGATTGACATTTTTGACGAGGACATCTGAATACAACTTGTAATCTGTGTTCAACTGTGGGACCATTACTTTCCACAAAATAATAAGCATAACAATCTATGAATTCATTTCCCGTTTTGCACACAGGGCAAACATCTGGAAATCTATCTATCTCAAGGCTCACTTTTCCACCTTGTGCATATGCTTCTATTCTTGGTCTTATCATGGACTTATTCTAACACTTTGTCCCATCTTTGTCAGCCAAAATATGGGGTTGACAACTCTAAAAAAGCCCATTAGACAATAATAAGTGAGAGAGTAAAACGGATTCTTTCGGGAGCAAACTTTCACTATCAGATAACTCTGATGCTCCACGACAGAACCCGTTTTTTTATAAAATCCTGATACTCAAGAAGTACGATAAATATTCAACGGCGGTTGGATTGCATGGATAGACCTATTATTCGTCAGATTAGTAGACAGAACCCATGCGCTCGGGTAAGACCCGTGAGGAAAAGTTCTTGGTAAAAGTGTTTGGATTTATTCACATTGACGCTACACATGGGCACGTCAATAATGTGAGCCAATTTCTAGCCAACAGCTAGCGGAGCCCCCAGCCGAAAGGTGCAGCTTCTCCGAGTCCGTGGACAAATGATGACTATAAACTACGTTAGCTGAGGCAGCGGCGTACGGTACCGTCGAGGAAAGTACCGTCGAGTCAAGGAACAAGGATACAATGATTTTTGCATTTTTGTTTCCTGACTCAAGATATGACAGGGATTTCAGTAATCATCTACCCCTCTGTAACTAATAAGTGACACTCCATACCCATCCGATAGAATCGGGACGGCGAGCAACCAGACGGAACCAAAGTTCCAGGTAGAACTGCTAAAGGAAATAAGATTCCTTGGAAGAATGTCAGGAGACTCCTTATAGAATTAGATGAAGTAGTTACCGAGAGAAAACGGAATCCACTAACTACTCCTACCTGTCTGGGATACTACCCAAGAAGGACAGGGCTATCTCGTAAGGAATGGAGGCGAACATCACAAACATCACAAACATCACAAACTTCGTTTACAAAACTAACTTTGCTTACAAACTCGCCTTATTATTTTATATTGCCCATGTAAGAACATAAACAAACATACAGAACTAAAGAACTATACTTCATTACAAACTAGGGTACTATAGAACATGCTTCTCTTGTATATTATTTTTATAAATTTTTAGTAAGAATGAGACAATTACTGTGAAAAATGTTTTGTGAAAACTCAGTCAAATATATTTTTTTTCTTATCTCAGGCGAAATATAATAAATAATTTCTTAGAAAAAACAAAGATATAAATCTTACCTCAACAATACACTCAAATCCATCTTTTCTATAGCAACAGGGTCGAAGTCAGGATGATATTTTGTCAGACGAATAATTGATTCTCGAACCTCATTCAAAACTTCTTCTTTAGGAACTTCCCCTTTGAGAACAGAGGCAGATAGAATAGTCTTTTGTGAAATTTCCAGACTTTTCCTCACATATTTTTGGAGATTACGAGTATCTTTGTGTCCCATTGTGTAGGCAATCTCTAAGTCTTTTAGGTTATTGTTGGGATCATTGATTCTGTTAGTAGCCCAAGAATGCCGGAGAGTGTAGAAGGAAATACCTTCCTTATCATCTGTACTTGCAATTCTTTCCTCTGGAATTCCTATAACACGACACCTGTCACGTATGTCTTCAGAAAAAGTAGTACTTGCATAGTCCTGTGTAATTGGTAGTCCACGATATGAACAGAAAACAGTATCATCTCTTTTCCTTGGCAAATCTAGTATAGCTTCCCATGCCATTTGTGATAAAAAAACTTCACGTTTTTCACCATTCTTGGTGTCCCTGAATATAATATATTTTTTTGGAGTTTCACGTATATCTTTCCATGGAACTGCAAGTGCTTCTGCAAGTCTATTTCCTCCACTCAAGCCAGACAACAAGATAAATGCCTTGTTGCGCTTATTTAGATAGTCCTTGCATTTTGGGTAGGGTATTTCTACATTTGCAATTGCAATGATTTCTTCGTCAGACAGTACCTCAAAATCTTTCTGAGTCTCTCTCATCCTTGAGACTGTGATAACTATACCTAACTCAAAAAGGATGTTTATACTACTACACATTTGCCTGATTTTATTATAGGTAGAGGGTGAAACATTTTGGTCTAGTAGCTCAACTTTCCAAGCACGAATGTTTGCATTTGTGAACTCTTTGTCAAAAAAATAGTTACGAACTCGGTTGAAGTAATACTCATGGGAAGCAAGGTTGTGCTTGTTATTCTTGATGTCACGATCTGAAATCAGAAGAGCGTAAAATTGTTTCCAGGTAATATTTTTTAGTGTATCCATAAGCAAACATCTGTTTCCAGATGAATCTTATGGTATATACGGAAGCCGACCAAAAGGGGAAAATTCCTTACCAGTGCTACGCTCGGTTTGTATTCATAATGTAATTTTGTATTATCTGCGCACTTTCCTCGTATTTCTGTCAGACTACAAAATCACTTTTTCCTAAATTGTTTCCGTTATTATACTACTTTGTTTCACAGCTGTCTAATCTCACCACTTCGCCTACCTCAGCAAATGATAAACTTACGACCGATAACGTATTTTATCAAAATACTCGTTGAACTTAAAGTCCATCGGGTCGAATGTATTATAGCGTATTTTATAATTCATTAAAATAGTTTAACTCTCTCACCAAATAGACACTTCATATCCTTTAGAAAGTCTATTGGAAAAGTTTTGATACATTTCGTGACTTAAAAAAAAGGGGACTATAAAAGAAGTTGAAGCAATTTTCAGTTATAGGTTATTAACCTGTGGACGATGAGGGATTCGAACCCCCGACATCTTCAGTGTAAATGAAGCGCTCTACCAGCTGAGCTAATCGTCCAAATAATCTTGTAAACTCAAATCGTGAATTCGATTATATAATATCTTGCAGCTCTCGTAAAGCTGCGTTATATTATACATAGTTGAAACCAATGATGAGACTCATACAACTGTCGCTAGGCTGTAGGATACAGAAGAATGACACGAATCAAGCTTGACAAATATTCTTTTTTTCCTGTACTATAACTACACTGCCGTGCTCGTATGAATAAACTTTTTGCATCGCTTTGTATTCTTCTTTTTTGTCTTGCCCTAATTCTCCCTCAACAAGCAAACGCCGCATTAACTGACAGAGTAATAGTTCGTTTTCATCCTGTTGCATCAAATAAAACACGTGATGATCTAATAAAACAATTCTCTGTAACAAGAAAAGAAAATCTCAGACTTTCCAATACAGTTGTCCTTAATCTCCCGAAAGGTCAAGGAACCGCAATGATAAAAAAACTTACCGACAATCCAAATGTACAGTTTGCGGAAGTTGATGCAGTAGCACAAGCACTTGATGTCCCGAATGATCCTTATTTTAATAATCAATGGGGTCTGCAAAAAATTCTCGCGCCAAGTGCATGGGGGACAACACACGGATCGACAAGTACAACGATCGCGATTGTTGATACTGGTATAGACGCATCACATCCCGACCTGACAGGCAAAATTGTCGGAAGGGCAAATTTCACAACCGATCCCGATGTAGACAACAACGGCCATGGTTCCCATGTTGCGGGAATAGCCGCAGCAGATACCAATAACGGCATCGGTATCGCAGGAACAGGATATGACACTCGATTGCTATCTGCCAAAGTGCTTGATAGCACAGGAAGCGGATATTATTCTTGGGTCGCTGACGGCATCATGTGGGCTGCAGATAATGGGGCAAAAGTAATCAATCTCAGTCTCGGCGGTACATCATCTTCCTTAACGTTACAAAACGCAATTTCATATGCCTGGAGCAAAGGTGCCGTAGTCGTTGCTGCAGCCGGTAACAATGGAAACACAAAACTTTTATACCCAGCAGCGTATCCAAATGTCGTCAGTGTGGCCGCGACAGACAATAACGACCAGAAGGCATACTTTTCATCCTATGGTTCATGGGTAACCCTTGCTGCGCCGGGGGTAAATATCCTTTCTGCCTATCAAGGCGGATATGCATATCTATCAGGGACATCCATGGCAACGCCGTTTGTTTCGGGTGTTGCCGGACTTGTATCCGGAGACCATCCGGGATGGACCAATTCCCAAATTGTGAGTAAACTTGAAAGTTCGGCAGATCATATTTTCGGTACGGGGTTTTATTGGAAATATGGAAGAATTGATGCATGCGCGGCTGTTGATTGTACAACGACAACGCAAACGCCAACTGCAACTCCCACACCGACAGCAACACCAACGCCAACCACAAAACCAACACCGACATCTACACCAACTGCAGTGCCGACCCAAATTCCCACGCCAACAGCTGTCCCGACATTGGTACCGACAAATGTTCCGACACCGACAGCTATAGTAACACCGACTGTGATTCCGACACCGACGACTACTCCAGCACCGTCCAAACCCTGGTGGTGCGCTTATATTCCCTGGTATCCACAGTGTCAATAATACAAAGGTAAAACTACTTGATGAATAAAAACGCGGCTATAAAATTTCTCAATGTTAATAAGCTATAGCGTAGGCACCTTCACTAATAATTTCTAAAGTTTTAATAGTACCGGTAATACCGTGTTTCGCTCCTGTATTTTTCATTGCCTCAGCTATTTTATTAATATTTTCATTGGCCAAAGCGATGATTGTTGACCCTCCTCCTGAAAGTGCAGTACCTAAAGCACCTACGTCATTTGCTGCCTTTATAATATCAGGCATGGGAGGGAATATTTTTGTTCTTGTCGGTTGATGAATTTTATCTTGCATAGCAGTTCGAAGCAAACTGTATTTTTTTGTTTGCAGCGCAGCAAGCAATAATGCAACACGGCTGGTACTAAAAACCAGATCTTCTTTTGAATACTCATTTGGCATAAGTTTTCTACCGGTAACCGTATCCATCTCAAAATCTGGAATAAAATAAACGGCCTTTATATCAACTGGTACCGGAAGTTTTATCGTATGTAATTCATTTCCATCATGTGTCAGAACAACCAAACCTCCTAAAAGAGCAGGAGCGACATTATCAGGATTGTTTCCAACTTCAAGTTCTAATGCAAACGATAACAACTGCTCTTTTGTAAACGTATTATGCAAGAATGCATTCGCAGCAACCAACCCACCAACTACTGCGGTAGCGCTACTACCAAGTCCTCGTGCAGGAGGAATATGAAGATTCATTGTTATTTTTACTTGAGGTATTTTCTTTTTGTTTTTTTTAAACAGGTAAGTAAAGGATTTATAAAAAAGATTATTTTTGGTAGTTGCTATGCCAACCTGTTTGTTAAGGAACACGATTTCAAACATACTTGCGTCTTCGACAATAAATTCATTATAAAGATTTACTGCAACTCCTAAGACATCAAACCCAGGTCCTAAGTTGGCAGATGTCGCTGGTACCAACACTTTTATCTTCACGATATATACCTCTGTTTTACTAATAGTTCTGCCATAAGAATTGCTCCACCTGCGGCGCCTCTGATAGTATTGTGTGATAACGAAACAAATTCCCAGTCAAAAATTTTGCCTGGCCTTAGTCTTCCCATTGTAATTCCCATACCATTAGCATAATTTCGATCAAGACGCGTCTGCGGTCTATCATCCTCTTCGAAATAGTTGATAAGTTGTTTTGGAGCAGATGGCAGATCCAAACCAGAAAGTGGATTATCAAAATTTTGTATCGCATCAAGCAATTGCTCTTTAGTTACCTTTTTATCAAAAGAAACTGAAACTGCAGCCATATGTCCATCAGCAACCGGAACGCGGATGCAGGTCGCATCAATGATAGGTGTCTTTGCCGATATTATTTTGTTACTGCCTAACTCGCCCCAGATCTTCATCGGCTCTTTTTCAGACTTTTCTTCTTCACCGCTGATATATGGCGTCACATTATCAACCATGTCAGGCCATGTCTCAAAGGTCCGACCCGCACCAGAGATTGCCTGCATACTCACTACTTGCACTTCCTGCGGATCGAATTTTTTTAAAGCAGTCAGCACAGCGACATATGATTGGATAGAACAATTCGGTTTCACGGCAATCAATCCTCTTTTCCATCCGTGATTCTTTCGCTGAATAGCGATTAATTCAGCATGCTGCGGATTAATTTCCGGTATGATCATCGGGACGTCCGCTGTCCACCGGTGCGCTGAATTATTGGAGACAACAGGGACATCTGAAGATGCATAACGGACTTCAATATCTTTAATATTATCTTTGTCCATATCCAGCGCTGAGAAAACAAAATCAACTTCTTTTGCAACGATCTCCAAATCATCTTCAACAGCCCGAATAACGAGATCTTTGACACCTTCCGGAATAGGGGAGGACATCTTCCATCTATTTTTCACAATATCTCCGTAACGTTTGCCCGCGGAATTCGGTGACGCGGCAACACTAACAACCTCAAACCATGGATGTTCAGAAAGCAGTGTCACGAACCGCTGTCCGACCATGCCGGTTGCTCCCAATATTCCGACTCGTAATTTATTTTTCATATGCATAATATTTCCCGACGGTAATGATGTCTGATAAGACACCATCCGCTGTTACTTCTGCGCCTGCTCCCGGACCTTTTATCACCATTGGTGTTTTATTATATCGTTTTGTGGTGACCGAGACAATGTTATCGCTTCCCGATAATGAATAACATGGATGATGAGCATCTACCATCTCCAATTTGCAGGCGAACGTTTTATTTTTCACATCGATCTGACCGATATACACAAGCTTCTTTTTTTCTCTCAATGCTTGCTTTTTTAATTTTTCAAAATAGTCATCCTCATGGACGAGTTTGGTAAAAAAATCATCAACATTTTTTGCATTCCGACAAGATTGAGGTACAAGATTTTCAATAGCAATATCCTGAAGCTTTAACGGCAATCCTATCTCGCGAGCCAAAATAAGCAGCTTTCGTCCGACATCCATTCCGTTCAAATCGTCACGCGGATCAGGTTCTGTATACCCTTCACGCTGTGCTTCTTTAACGACTTCACTAAATTTTTTATCACCAACAAAATTATTAAAAATATAACTCAGCGTTCCCGATAACACACCCTCAATTGTCACAATTTCATCTCCTGTAGCGACCAGATCATGAATCCGTTTGACAATCGGCAAACCTGCACAGACATTGGTTTCATATAAAAAGAACGCGTGTGTTTTGTGAGCTGCATCACGGATTGCATGATAATGGGTGAGACTACCGCTATTTGCTTTTTTATTCGGGGTAACAACCGATATAGTAGCTGATAAGAGTTTTGGATACCACTGCGCAATCTCATCACTTGTCGTACAGTCGACAAATATCGCATTGGCCTGCGGATCCTTGATTATCGTCTGCATAAACCGGGACAGGCTCGTTGTTGTACCTTCTTCTTTCAATGCTGATTTCCATGAAACCAGATTTATCCCTTGCTGATTGAACAGCATATTTTTCGTATTCGCAATGCCGACAACTTTAAGAGTAATATTTTCCTGCTGTACGATCAGCTTGAGCGCATTGATTTGTTCAAGCAGCGTGCTGCCGATAAGACCGGTACCGACAAGATAAACATGGATTTGTTTGGGATCCTTTCCGTTAAAGAACGCTTGATGAATCGCGTTGACTGCTTTTTTTTCATCTTTCTGCCCGACGACAAAAGAAATATTTCTTTCTGATGATCCTTGCGCGATTGCATTAATATTCACATTTGCAGACCCAAGCGTCGTGAATAACTTACCCGATATACCCAGCGTCTTTCTCATTTGTTCACCAATAACAGCAATTATCGAAAGCTGTTCTTTTATTATCGGCGGATCTATGTACCCATCCCGCATTTCGTGAATAAATTCTTCTTCAACAGCCTCCCTCGCTGACAGTGTATCTTTCGGATCAATCGCAAAACAAATAGTGTATTCACTTGATGCCTGTGTAATAAGTATGATACTGATATTCCTGCGGGCAAGCGCAGTAAAAAGACGTGCGGCTATTCCCGGTGTTCCACGCATTCCGCTTCCTTGTACGAGAACTAACGTGACATTTTCGATAGATGATATGCCTTTGATAAGATACCCATTGGATGTCTCATGACTGATTATTGTGCCTACAAAGGACGGATTAAAGGTATTACGAATAACGAGCGGAATTTTATGCGTATACGCAGGTATCATTGTCTGCGGATAGATAACTTTTGCTCCGAAATGAGACATCTCCATAGCTTCTTTATACGTCATTTGCGGAATTGAAAAAGCCGATGACACTTTTCCCGGATCGGCTGTCATCACACCGTCCACATCTGTCCAAATTTCTATTTTCGAAACATGCAACGCCGCACCAAATAATGACGCAGTATAATCTGATCCGCCTCTGCCGATTGTCGTTGTTTCATCATGTACTGTTGAACCGAGGAATCCGGTAATGATATGTATGGTTTGTTTTGATTTGGCAAAATATATTGAGATATTTTTATATGTCTGCTCTAAGAGAACTCGAGCGGACCCAAATGAATCATCTGTCTTAACCAAATGACGAGTATCTACATAGTTGGCTTTTATTCCACTGTCAAAAAAACTCTGTGCAATAATATATGCAGATAGCCGTTCTCCATAACTCAAAATAGTATCCATAATCTTTGGAGATGACTCTTTAATAAGATAAACTCCTTGGAGGACGCTTTCCAGCTCTTCAAGCATTAATTCAACTTGTTCCAACGTATCCTTCTGTATTTTGGAATGTGAGATTAGCTCATGAACTGTCTCTATGTGGCGGTCGGCAATTTCCAAAAATATTTTGTTATATTCTTTGCTTCCGTTACTGGCGAGTCTCGCTGCCATAATAAGCTGATTGGTTACATCTGCAAAAGCCGACACGACGACACCCGCAACCGGCTCTTTTGAAGAGGAAACGAGTGAAATAACACGTTTGACAGCCCCCGGGGAACCGACGGACGTTCCGCCAAATTTCATAATGATTTTTTGTGGCTGCTTCTTTTTCATAAAATAAAACCTGCTTAAGCAGGGCATTTAGATTTGGAAACTAACCCAGATTATACCACTAATAAGCTCAGTGACAAGCTTTATAACCATAAAAACCAGACAAAGGGGCTTATACGATAATTCCTAAATTAACCAAAGATTTAAATAAAACATTTCTGTCATGTGTTTTATTCAAAGAGAAAACAAATGTATAGAAACGCCGGTGATTATATTCTTGATCGAAATGAGCAAGCGTCTTAACTATTTTTGCAGTCAAGGGACTTCCTTTTTTACTATTTTTTACTCCTTCTTTTAGCGCTTCTACAAGTTCTGGCTCCCTCTTTTCTTTTCTCAAGATCTCAATCACAGGCTCAGCATCAAACTGGTAATTATATGCATATTCACGATACCGGTTTCGGACAAACTGCAGATCGATCCGGTGCCGAAACGTTTTTGATTTAGGCAACGCATTTGCAGCGACAAGCTGCATCATAGTCCTGGTACATTTTCCACAACGACTGCAGTTATATACGCCATTTGTATTATTTGAACAAACATGGAGATAGGAAAGTGCCAAATCTGATTTGGCAATATGATGCACTACTTTTTCAAGCCGGCTGTATTCATTGCCGTCATGTACAATAACTAATTTTTCCGAACCCCACAAATAATCAAGTTCCGGATGTGTTCCATAAGGAAAAAGCTGATCTTTTCTCACATTTCCCGCGATAAATAGTTTTCGCAGATCATTCCTAAGGAAAAGAGCAACGGCACCTAAAGCGCCACCATGAACCCAATCCCATACATATATCGGCTCGATAATATTTTTAACATTCGTCTCAACTGTTATAAGATTGACCTTTTCTTTTTTAGCTATTTCGGAAATATTTTTTACGGTTTTATGAAAAAGAGACTTATTTTCTAGTTCAATATCAAAACCATTTACAAAAATAAAGTGATTAACAAATTTTCGATGCTTCAGATATGTTGTAAAAGAATCAACACCTGCAGAAAAAAACATAGCGACAGTATGAGGAGTAGAGTAATCTCGAATACTATCATCTGGAAGTATTGCTATTGCATGGAAGTCAGGATTCCACGAAACGAGTAGATTCATTATTTTCCATATATTCTGCAAGAGTTTGTGAGAAACGGTACCGTGAATAATAATGTTTTCTCCGGTTTTCATGCAGGGAATAAGAACCGCCGCCAAAAAAGCACTCGCATCCGATTTAACAAATTGTTCATATTTACGCCCTGTCGAGAAATACATCTTCTGTGTTTTTCCGCCTTTGAATGTAATATCAGCCGTGAGCTTGACTCGTTTTTTTGTTTTATGTAATGTAATATTATCAATAACCATAGCCTCTACCTTTACGAGGCTGGATTATAACAAACGCCAAAACAGAAATATGTGATCTAAATCACACTATAGGGTGTCACATTGGAAAAAATTTGTTTAATACGTCTAAAACCGCTAGCGATACTATTTCAGTCTATAAAAACTTTATTAACTGTTACTGTTGCGCTTTAAATTAGAAAATTCGAAACATCAATAACATACCAAATAGACCTATAGTTGATTATGCTGACATTTTTAGCTATAATCCAGCTATGACAGAAGGTACACCAAGAAAAGAATCTCTCGTTGCGGAAGTGCCCTTTATTGGCATGGATACATCATTTATTGACGTACTTACAAAAAGAAGTGCTTTTAATCCTTTCCCGGAAAAAACAGAAAAGGGATTACTCGTAGCATTTGGTAATACCAACCAAATGAATCCAACGTATTCTATCAGATACCCGGCTACTTTTGATTCATACACGGTAAGTTTACCTATTAGTCAACCGATTTCATCTTTTCCGAAACCTCAGCCAGGTGGCGACCCATTTATTAGACCTCATCAAATGCATAGTCTACAAGCGGAGTGGCCTTTTATAAGTGATCTCATAATTGATCGTGAAATTCAGAAAGCAGATACAAGAGGAATTTTAGGCAATGGTTTTTTAAAGACTGATGCTTCTGGCGTACCTCAAACAACTGATAGAGATGAACCATTATTTGCAGAAACTGCTGGAGAGGTATATGGAAATATTGTAAAATCCATTAAATTTTTACTGGCAGAAGGCGGCTGGAGAGAAGCAATAAAGATCACACGGGGCGGTATTGATCTCAAAGTATACGAAGCTGGAGGAAGACAATTTAATGGTGATGCATTGCATGACTACATTAGTGATGAAGTTAATCAAGCGGACACAGTAGGCTATACACGATCTTTTGCCGATCTTATAGAAGTCGTTGCGTTACTTCGAGGGTTACAAGTTGATCCTGAACTAACGCAAGAAGGGAAAAATAAAATTGCTATACATTTAAAGGAAAAAAAGAACTTCTGGGATGAGAATGATAAGAGTATAAAAGAAAATAGTCCTGATTATTATGCAGGATTTGTACAAACGTATAGCAAATTTGGTATTAATATACCGGCATTTGAACATATGATCGCAACAGATGTACCCAGAGAACTAGCAAAGTATAGCGAATTATTTGAATTGATTGGTCTTGGAAAACAAGACAGCGAGAAAAAAGAGTAATATACTGTATCAAGGGAAGTATACTTGAACCTTTTTATCTTAGATAACTAAGCAATAATGAGCAAAACTAGTAACTTTTCAGTGTGCGTTCCCATTTCGTTCTTTCAAACCATTAATTGATAAATTTGTTAATGAAATTAAGAAATGGAACGTAATTTTCAATGAATATCCTCATTTTTTAAAATAAGAGAGAAAAGTAATAAAGCCACTTTGTGATAGTAATCACTGCGAAAATTCGCTGCTCTTGTTAGAATCAACAAGAAGGAGGTAGGTATGGTTATTAAGAGGGTTTTTCATCTTTTGTCCTTGCTTCCTCTTTGGTTAAAAATTAGTCTTATTATCCTTTTTGTTATTATTATCGGTGTTGTTATCTCCCTTCAAACTTCTAATAAACAAACCGGCTATATCTTCGATACAGCAAAAAAAACAGCACTTACCGAAATCGTTTCTGATTCAGGAGAAATTATTTCTGACGGAAAAATTGAAGTTAATTCACCAACAAATGGTATTGTCACAGAAGTCTTTGTAAAAAACGGACAAACAGTAAAAGAAGACGAACAACTTCTTAGTATAAAAAGTAGCGCAACAGTACAGGAGCAACAAACAGCGTATGCCAATTACGTAACAGCTGTTGCGCAACAGAATACTGCAGAGACTCTTCTCCATACGTACCGGTCTACTATGTATACTAATTGGCAGACATATATGGATTTGGCTACAAGTTCACAATATGAATCAGACCATGCACCAAAAGCCACTGAGAGAACCTCATCTGAATTTCAAATCGCTCAAGAAGACTGGCTGGCAACAGAAAAGCAATATATAGATCAGCAACAAGCTGTTGCAGCAGCTCAAGCACAAGTGAACGCAGCCTGGACTGCCTATCAGGCAACACAAACAGCCATCGTCACCGCACCGATTTCAGGTATAGTTACCAACCTGGACGTTTCTGTTGGCAACTCAGTTACCATACCGACAGCTCTTCACCCAAATGCTACTCCTTTTTTAACAATTGTTAATAGCCCAAAAGTTGAAGCTATTTTGTATATCGGACAGACGGCTATTGCCAAAGTAAAAAAAGGACAGCAGGTAAAAATTCACCCGGATCCTTATAAAGATAAAGAATATGACGGCACAGTGATACAAGTTGCGACTTTAGGACAAGATATGCAAGGTATTATCACCTATAAAGTTACGCTCGGATTTACCAAAAGTGACGATCTTCTTAGACCAGGGATGACCATTGATGGCGATATCATCACCCAACAGCTAAGCAATGTCCTGACTGTCCCTAATACGGCAATAGTTTTGTATAAAGGAGGAAAAACAGTACGCGTTGTCAAAGATAAAAATCTCGTTTATATTCCCATCAAAGTGGGAATCGTTGGAGAAGAGAGAACACAAATCCTAAGCGGTATAACCAAAGGACAGCAAATTGTTGTTGCGCTTACAAACGAAAAGGCAGCACGACCAGGCTTTCTTGGATTATGAAAAACACAACCCTACCATTAATACAACTTAATAATGTTACAAAAAGTTATCCTCTAGGAACAGGTGAGTATTATCAAGCGCTTCGCGGAATCACGCTTGCCATCAAAAAAGGGCAATTTATCTCTATCATGGGACCCTCAGGCTCTGGGAAATCAACGCTCATGCATATAATCGGTGCACTTGATAACCCGACAACGGGTACATATCTTTTTAAAGGAAAAGATATCTCAACCTACTCACAAGACGAACTTGCAAAAATCAGAAATAAAGAAATCGGGTTTGTGTTTCAGTCATTTAATCTCCTTCCCCGAACTACAGTTTTTAAGAATGTGGAACGTCCTATGCTGTATGCACAAATTCCCAAAGAAGAACGGCAGAAACGAGTAATGGAAGCACTTGGACTTGTAGGAATTACAAATAAAGCAAACAATCTTTCAAACAAAATCTCTGGTGGTGAAATACAACGAGTTGCGATTGCCCGTGCTTTGATCATGGATCCTGCCATCATTCTTGCAGATGAACCAACAGGGAATCTTGATTCTAAAACTTCCCATGAAATCATGAATCTCCTTCATAACTTGCATGAAAAAGGAAGCACTGTGGCTCTTATTACCCATGATCCTACCATAGCTGCTGTTGCACATCGAAAAATTCGTATTGTTGATGGAAAAATTGTTAATGACGAAGGGGGAGATAGTTAATATGGATATTAACGAATTATTTCAATCGGCAATTCAAGCGTTAAGAATCAATGCCATGCGCACTCTTTTAACGATGATTGGAATTATCATCGGTATCTCTTCTGTCATTCTCATTTTCTCAATCGGACAAGGAGCAGTTGCATTTGTTACCAATGAATTGTCGATGTTCGGCATAAATTTCTTCCAAATTAATCCCGGAAATAACGCTATTTCAGCAATGTCAGGAGGAATGGAAACGCTTACTGAAGAAGATCTCAATGCAATCCGCAACGACTCTTCACTCACCAATATTAAAGAAGTTGGTGCTTTTGCCACTACATCAACCACAGCTTCCGTAAGCAATATCGACAAAGTATTCATTATTTATGGCATGAGTCCGGAAATTAGCGATATGTTGAACCCTATCATGATTGAAGGAGCATTTTATACACCAGAAGACAATCTCGAACAGCGGCGTGTTGTCGTCATTGGGGAAAAAGCAAAGGAAGATTTTTTTGGAAAAGACACAGATGCTGTGGGACAAAAAGTAAAAATTGGTAATAGAACGTTTAAAGTCATTGGTGTAGCACGTTCTGGTGGTGCCTTATTTGGTGGTTTTTTTGATACAGCGATGTTTATCCCTCTTGATGTTGCACTGAACCAAATGGAAGGACATCTCTATATCCGAGAAATAGATGTGGGTGTCAAAGACACTAAATTTATGAATGAAACAATGAACCAAGTAACTGCTCTCCTTCGGGATAGACATAACTTAAAAACAAATGAAGAAAACGATTTTATTATGGCAAGCGCAACAGATACACTCTCTATGGTACAAACGATTACGAATGTTTTAACCTTAATCATCTCAGCAATCGGTTCTATATCTCTTGTTGTTGGAGGTGTTGGAGTAATGAATATCATGCTCGTATCTGTTACCGAACGAACACGAGAGATAGGTCTTCTTAAGGCAATCGGTGCACAGGAAAAAGATATTCTTTTACAATTTCTTATTGAAGCTATTATGATGACTGGTATCGGAGGCATTTTTGGTATTCTTCTTGGTGTTTCAGGGGCTGCTCTTGTTTCATTTGTTGTTGGTATTCCTTTTATCGTGAATCTATTTGCAATCATCGCTGCTGTTTTAGTTTCAATGTTGGTTGGAATTATCTTTGGATTATATCCTGCTAGACGGGCGGCACGTCTTTCTCCAATTGATGCACTCAGGTATGAGTAATGATAAACGCAGATTATTGAAACAGCATACCTATTATTTTAAGAGTTCAAGTAACCGGTTTGTGTCCTCTATAGACATTTGACGGCATGATTGCTTCCTGATACACTGAAGGCAACATGGGCGGAGAGACTTTGAGCGGACCGGGTGTACCAGATGACATGGATGTTGGTCCCGTTGGCGAATACCCGGCCGGCATCAATGACATCGTAGGATCCAGGACAATTCCAGCCCCCGGGGTCAAAAGCGAAGATGGCTTACGGGAAGCCGTGAAAGGCGGCAAAGTCCGTGCACTTCTGGAAGACCTCATGTCACGCGGCATCCATGGCGAACCTGCTTTGGAAAGGCCACATCAGATCACGATATTTACAAGCCGCAATAAAGCGGCGCTGGTTACCGTTGCCTTAGCAGCGGCAGCAGCCGGAACTGCCTATGCATTGCGGAAACGGCACCAACGAAACACAGGAGGGGCAGGAAGAATAGCGCGATAGGGCGAGGACCAAGACTGGAGCACGTATACCCGACTGTGCAGGAACTTAACCCTTTTTAGCTTTGGAAAAATAAACAAAAGAGAGAAAAAATATCAATTTAGCTTCTGGTGCAGGGGAGAGAACACGGTTCGAACCCTAATCGAGTCAATTGAATGGAATCCGATTCCTGATTTCTCAAATGTTATTTACCAGAGTTCGTCTTGGTAACCTTAAATGTAATACCTGTTCTAGCAGAAGTAATTTCTTCAGTTTTAATTCTTTCAAGCTTTATCTTATCAGTGTCTATATTTTCAAAAAGTCTTAGTCCTTTTCCTAGAAGAACAGGGATAATATTTATCTCTAATTCATCGCATAGCCCTGCATTAAGGCATTGTTGGATGGTGCTTGCACCCAGTACCTGAACATCTTTGTCTCCAGCTGCTTTTTTTGCCCGGGAAACAGCACTCTCAATACCATCAGTTACAAACGTAAAGCTAAGCTTGCCATTTCCTTTGGGATACTTTTCCGGAGGTGTATGAGTCAAAACAAAAATGGGAGTTTGAAATTCATAGTCATCGTTAGCCCACATAAATGGGTCTGCCATCTCATACACACGTCTCCCCATAACAACAGCACCTGTGTTTTTAAGCATTGCCTGGAAAGTGGGAGCATCATGGATTTGCGCAAAATCTGGATACAGTTTATCTACGCTTCCGTTTCCGTCATTAACAAAGCCATCCAAAGACATACTCATCCCAGCGCAAACTATTACTTTTCCCATAGAAAAAATTATACCAGATGGCAATTTAGCATCAAGTATCTCTTTGTGGATTTAAAATTTTTAGGCACGAAAAATAATCTTAAATAGGGGATTTGAGGCTGGTGCCCCTGATGCACTTTCTTTTGAACACTTTTTGCCTTGGATATGGAAACTTGTGCTTGTTTATCAAGATGAGGGGAGCACTTCAGATGAATTAATGTTACCGCAAGGTGCGAGTTTTTCCAAATCTAAAAGACTGTATAAAAACCGTAGAGTGAATTAATTCTGATTAGATTCAAAAAAATATATCAGAATATACTCTAGTTATTCTATAGAACCTAGATTACAATATACCTATGGATACTTCCGAAATTGCTGCAAAGGCAAAACAGTTTATAAAAGACAATAGGAAAGAACTTTGTGAACATTTTGCAAGTTTTAAAAAATATCCACCTGTAATGAATCCTTCTGCGTATTTTATGGCTGGTTCACCAGGAGCAGGAAAAACAGAATATTCGAAGTCTTTTATACAACAGCTTCAGAATAAATCACCGGAACGTAAAATCGTTCGCATTGATGCAGACGAGGTAAGAGATTTTATCCCTCACTATGACCGGACAAATGCTAAAGTTATACAAGGAGCGGCAGCCTTAGGAGTTGAGAAATTACTCGATTGTGTATTGAAAAACAACCAAGATTTTCTTTTGGATGCTACATTTGCAGATTTTGAAAAATCACACCAAAATATTACTAGGTGTTTACACCATAATAGAAAAGTTGGTATAACATATATATACCAAGATCCTTTAGTTGCATGGGATTTTACTAAAAAAAGAGAAAAAGTTGAAGGTCGTCCAGTTCCTAAAGAGACATTTATTCGTGCATTTTTTACAGCAAAAGAAAATGTGGATAATATTAAACAAGAATTTAAAGAAAATATTCAGTTAGATTTGGTTATAAAAAATGTGGATCAAGGAATACAAAAGACCCATTTTAATATCGATCAGGTTGCAAACTATTTAAAAATTGAGTATACTCCACAAACTTTAGAGAAATTACTATTATGAATGTTTTAAAACTGTTTAAAAAAGAAAAAAAAGCTGAAGGGAAAAGCTATTTTGATTTTTCAGCAAAAGAAAAAAAAGAAATAATCAAGAAAGCAGCTGAAGATGCTAACAAAATGCAAAATGAATTGATTAAAAAATATGATAAATTAGTTTCTGCTGCATAAATCCCACTTATCTAACGCAAAAACAATTCCAACCTAGGTCTTTTATATTTAGAGGATGAGCGGACTTGAAACATTTCTGCCTCGAAACTTATCCCAGAGTAAACTGAGCAAGAAATTTAGCTTCAGGTGCGGATGAGAGGAGTTGAACCTCCACGCCCTTGCGAGCACTACCACCTCAAGGTAGCGTGTATACCATTTCACCACATCCGCGAATTAGTCAATTGTCATTGGTCTCACGTTATTAGACTAAAACAAATTATTGCCAATTACTAATGTCTAACGACCAAAGACCATTCCGGTGCACCATCTGGGACGAAGTTAGAACCTATCTGACCTCAACCATCACTCCTTCGAAAAAAACAGCTTTAACCCTTGCCATCTCCCATTTTATAAATAAAAAGGAGGATGAGATATGAACTGGTTTAGAAAACCTAGGGTTAAAATTCAAACTGTTCCAGATTTAGCAACCTCTATTTTATACAATGAAGCCACATTTTACAACCAGTTCGTTAAGGATCTCATGGCTGCAAAAGAAGATATGATTATTGAAAGCCCATACATTACAACAAAAGGGTTATAAACACTCATTCCAATATTTGAGCGACTTAAAGCTAAAAATATTAAGGTGTTTATAATTACTCATCCTCCCCAAGAACATGATAAATATATGGCAGTGCAATCTGAGATAGGAATACGTTACTTTGAAAATTCAGGAATACAAGTTCTCCTTGAAAATAGGGGACATCACTGAAAATTGGCAATTATTGATCGAAAAATACTGTATAAGGGAAGTCTAAATATTTTATCTCAATCAAAAAGTCATGAATTTATGAGAAGAATAGACAATTTAAAAGTCACAATTGATACGTTTAATTTTCTAAAAAATACAATTATATAAATAAAACTATACTAGGATAGGCTTGTTTAAGATATACTATTTTAATACAATTATTCTGCTAATATAGAATTGCTGCATGGATTGATTACCCAAGATCATAAAGGAAAAAGAATCAGAGTATAAAAATTTTTGTTCTTTGAGTGAAATAATATGGGAAGATGTGAGGATAAAGAATGTAAAGATAAGTTCAGATACGATATGATTTAATATTTATTATTCCCATCCTTTATGAATATTATATATAAGATATTTTTCCCAATATTACTCTTGTTACTAGTCTTTATTGGGTTTATACATCCTACACAAGATCTATCACTTGATTTGGGAGAGCACTTATTACGAGGAAAAGTAATGGTAGAAACCCATCATATTATAACAACCAATCTTTTCTCTTATTCGAACCCGCAATTCACAGATATCAGTTATGAATGGTTGACAGAAATAATATTTTACTTTATATACACAATTTTTGGAATTAACGGCCTTATTTTATTTACCGCAATAATTTCAACTTTTGCATTTTCAATAATATATTTTTATGCTTTAAAACGATTTAATAAATTTCTTGTCTCTTTTTCTGCATTGCTATATATTCGATTACTTTTTGAAAGAACATTAGTGCAACCAGAAATTTTCAGTTATCTTTTTTTCTCTTTATTTATTGTTTTACTTTTTAGTTTTAGGGAGAAATATTCAAAAAAGATCTTTCTCCTACTTCCGATCCAACTGCTTTGGGTAAATATGCATATTTTTTTTCTTGTAGGCATATATCTAGTTGGAATATTTCTTCTTGAAAGTATAATTTTATTTAGAAAAAAGAACAATAAGAAATACATTTATACATTAGCAATTATTTTCGTCTCAATCGTCTTAGTCTCGTTAGTTAACCCGTATGGATTTAAGGGATTATTTTTCCCTTTCACGTTACCTCAAAGTTATGGGTTTAATGTTGAGGAAAATAATAATATATTCCAAATTATCAATAGTCATCCGGGAACAATCGAGTATTCAATTTTATTTTTTCAGATAGGTTCTGTCATGCTAATCTTATCAATGTTACTGTATTTGTTTAAATCTCGGTTAATTGATTGGTTAATTTCTATTTCTTTTATTTCTGCGGCGACAGTAGCAATTCGAAATTTCCCCTTGTTTGTTTTTTTAACTTTCATATCTTTTACCTTTATGTTTGATACATATTTGAAACTTTTTGATAGTTTATTTAAAAAATATCATCGATGTTCTTTTTATGTAAATCGACTGTTAGTAATAATACTTTTCATTCTAATAGGGTACCATTTATATTTAGTACCTCATGTGCAAGGATTTGGTTTTGGATCAGATCATAGAGGGGAAGCAGCTGTAAATTTTATCATTAATAATCACATCCAAGGAACTATTTTGAACGATTATGATTTCGGCAGTTATCTTGCCTTTCGCTTATATCCAAATGAAAAAGTATTCGTAGATGCAAGACCTGAAGTGTATCCCGTATCTTTCTTTCATAATATTTATTACCCCATGCTACAAAATTACAAGATTTTTCAGAAAACTGATAAAAAATATCATTTTAACGTTATTTTCTTTAGTATTTCAGATCAAACACCAGGAGCATTTATTTTCATAAAATCATTACTATCAAATAATAACTGGAAATTAGTTTATTTAGATCAGTATGCGATTATATTTTTAAAAAATACGAGTAGTAACAAATCTATCATAAATACAAATGAAGTTACACAAAACGCATATCACTTACCTGTGCTCAAAACAGTTGATGATTTTAACAATCTTGGTTTTTTTCTCAGTCAAATCGGGTGGACACAACAAGCTATTATTGTTTATAAAAAAATGAATGCAATAGATCCAACCAATTGCGCGGTACTCCATAATTTAGTATATCTACTTAGTCAAAATGGAACTGATGTTTCAAATTATATCTATCAATTTAATTCTTACTGTCAAAAATAATGGAAAGTATAAATTCTCGAAAAAATTCTTACGGTCAAGTATAGTATAAAACTGCATATTTTAGTTCATTTTCATGATACTTATTTTTTTGTTGCTAGGATAACCTAATCAGTAAACGACTTTCTTGTGGTTTATTAACAAAACGCTTAGTCTATATACTTGGAAAATTCTTGTTGGGACTTTTTTTTAAGACTTGACAAACAAATAAAAAAGTCGGAAGATTAAATTGATAAAAATCGTGAAATTACAAACAAAACTTCTCATCAGTGTTTTAAAATTTACTTTTTTCATCTTTTTATTTGGTATATTATCTGTAAATCATATATACGCTGCAAATTTTCAATTTTCTGGTTCAGTTAAAGATAATACTGGAACAGCAGTAAGTGGAGCAACTGTATATATTTACACTTTAAGTACGACAAATGACGTTGTACCTCCAACAACAACAGATCAATCGGGTAACTTTTCTTTTTCAAGTGTCCCTCAAGGAACATATGATATAAAAGTAACTCCTCCATTAGGAAGTAATTTTTCACCGATACTAGCACTAAATCAAAATATAACTTCCAATACTGTTATAAATTTTGTATAGTG
>Ga0307372_10004666_pt1 | contig 20981 bp, 19 predicted proteins | sample OX1MG_FD_202533 | JGI IMG/M metagenome (GOLD analysis project Ga0307372, IMG submission 202533) | Soil microbial communities from Risofladan, Vaasa, Finland - OX-1 | ecosystem: Environmental > Terrestrial > Soil > Coastal area > Acid sulfate soil | place: Finland: Risofladan, Vaasa | collected...
GATCATGACCGCCTCGACGGCCGGATCGGAGATCACGTCGTAGGGGTCGGTGCTCATCCGGCCGAAGGGGCAGTTCCGCTGGACAGCGTCGCGGGCGTCGGCCGACGGGTCGGCGGCGGCCACGGCCACGATCTCGCCGTCTTCGGCCAGTTTCCGCAGTCCGTCGGCGTGGACCTGGCCAATCATCCCGCAGCCCAGCAACCCGATCCCGAGCCGATCAGTCGCCGGCCGCCCAGTCACCGGCCGCCCAGTGGTCGGCCGCCCGGTCGCCACAGTCGTCGTCCCCCGTCGCCGCAGGCCGGCTCAGGCGCGCCGGCCGGCCGACATCCGCTCCACCTGGGCCCGGATCGACGCGGTGGTCTCGGCCGACGACCAGATGGCCCGGACCTCGGGATCCACGACCGGCGCGTCTACGGCCATCCGCTCGGTCGCTGGTCGGCGGAGCTGGGCCTTGGCCAGCCGGAACGCCCCGGGAGCCACGGCGCCGAGCTCGGCCGCCACCGCCAGTGCCCTCTCGAGCAGGCCGTCGGCGGCCACGATCTCGTGCGCCAGTCCGGCGGCCACGGCATCGGCCGACTCGTAGAGCCGACCGCTCAGGACGACCTCCTCGGTCTGGTCGCCGCAGGCCCAACGCAGGATCTCGAGCGCCGAAACGGGGAAGGGCACCCCGACGAGGAGTTCGGAAGCGCCGATCCGGCCACCCTCGACCATGATCCGACGGTCACAGGCGCAGGCCAAGATGCAACCACCGGCCACCGCCGGGCCGTTGACGGCGGCGACCACCGGCAAGGGGAAGGCGAAGAGGCGAACGAAGGCGGCGCTCAGCAGAGGAAGCAGCTGCTCGAGATAGGGCGCACCTCCTTCGATCACCTGTTGCAGGTCGAGGCCGGCGGAAAAAACCCGGCCGGTGGCCGTGAACACCACGGCGCGGGCGTCGGTACGCTCGACGCTGTCGAGGGCATCGATCAATTCCCCGAGCAGCACGTCGTCGAGCGCGTGGACCTTGCCCTGGTCGAGCCGGACGATGGCGATCTCGTCGCGCCTCTCGATGGCGATCACCGGCTGGTCCCGGCGTTCATCACAGGAGTCGCAGGAGAGCCGGAGGCGACGGCCGCGGCCCGTCGGCCGAACAGGATCAGGATCATCGCGCCAGGCTACAAAAGGCCGCCTCCGGGAGGGAATCCGCCGGTGCGGGCAGGCGGTTAGGCCAGCCGGGGGGAGCGGACGGCGTCGACGAGCGAGAGCAGTGCCCGGACGTCGAAGGGTTTGGTGAGGAATCCCACCACGCCGCGGCCGAGCAATTGCCGGACCTCGTGGGCGGCCGCATCGCCCCCCACCACGGCCACCGGGATCCCGGCCGTCGCCGGATCCTCGCCCAATCGGTCGAGAACGGCTGTCCCCGGCATGTCGGGCAGGTTGAGGTCGACCAGGATCAGATCGGGCATGTGCTCGCGGGCGAGCTCGACGCCGAGGGAGCCGTGCATGGCGGCCAGCAACTCAATGCCCGGTCGCCGGGCCAACACCCGCTCGACCAGCTCCAGGTTGGCCAGGTCGTCCTCCATGAGCAGGACCCGGAAGGGGCCGCCGTCGGTGTCGCCGCCGATGGCGTCGGACCAGCCAGCCGCAGGGGAACCGGAATTGACGTCTGGTGCTTCTGTGGCCGTGGCCAACTCCACGAAGAAGGAGCTGCCCTCCCCGACGGCCGATGCGAATCCGATTCGGCCCCCCATCCGCTGGACCAGGTGCTGGGACAGAGCCAGTCCCACCCCGGTGCCCTCCACCCCCGTCATCTCTGCTCCCAGCCGGTCGAAGGGGGTGAAGACCCGGTCGCCGTCCTCGGCGTCGATGCCCCGGCCGTTGTCGACCACCAGCAAACGAAGATGGCCGGGGGCGCCCTCCTGGCAGGAGACCTCCACCCAGCCGCCCGGCCGGTTGTACTTGACGGCATTTGAGAGCAAGTTGAGCAGCACTTGCAACAGCCGCTGCCGGTCGGCGTGGACGAGGAGATCCCGGCCCGGCCCTATGGTCACCCGGACTTCCACGCCGGCGTCGTCGGCCATGGGCCGGCTCAGCTCGACGGCGTCGTTCACGATCTCAGCCAGGGCCACCGGCGTCATCAGCAGGTCCAGATGGCCCGACTCGATCCGGGCGATATCGAGGACCTCGTCGATCAGATCGAGCAGATGCCGTCCGGCCCGCAGGATGTGGTCGACGAAACCGGACTGCTCGTCGGGGAGCTCGTCCATCTGCAGCAGTTGGGAGAAGCCGAGGATCGAGTTGAGCGGCGTCCGCAGCTCATGGCTCATCCGGGACAGGAATTCGCTCTTCGCGTGACTGGCCCGCTCGGCCGCTTCCCGGGCGTCGCGCAACCTCTGTTCGGCCGTGATCCGGACCGTCATATCCCGAGTCACGATGACGGCACCGGCGAAGGCGCCGTCATCGTCGAAGACGGCCTGGCCCCGGGTGTCGAGCGTCACCCAGTGGCCCTCGGCGTGCTGGACCCGGAAGCGGGTTTGGACGCTCGGCTTGGTCCCCGCCACCATCCGGGCGAAGTCGTCGACGACACGTGCGGAGTCTTCGGGGTGGACGCGGGCCAGCAGATCGGGTACAGCCAGATCGCCGAACCTCCGGCCGAGCACCCCGTGGTCGGCGGCGCTCACATGCTGGACGGCACCGTCGCGGCCGAGCAGGGTGATGATGTCGGGGCTGGCCTGGAGCACGGTGGCCAGCAACCGCTCCCGGGCCGCCAGTGCCTTTTCGGCCTCGGTCCGCTCGGTGATGTCGGTGGCCAGGGCGCCCATGGCGTAAGGCGATCCGTCGTCGTCGAAGAGCAGGAAGCGCGAGACCCGGAATTCCCGTACCCCGGCGCGGGTGTGCATCCGGTCGTCGGAGACCAGAGGGACGCCGGTCTCCAGCAATACCCGCTCGCGCTCGGCGATCAGGGCGACGTCGTCGGGCCAGCTGTCGGAGGCCGTGGCCCCCACCAGGTCGTCCACCGGCATGCCCGTCACCCGCGACCACTGACGGTTCACGATCAGATACCGGCCCTGGAGGTCCTTCAGGACGATCGACGAAGGCGAGTACTCGAGGATCCCCCGCAACCGGACTTCGTCGTCGCGCAGGATCTCGTCGGTTTCCTTCTCCTCGGTCACGTCGCGCCCCGCGCCGTAGACGACCGTCCGTGACGCGTTGACCCGAGCCGTCCACTCGAACCAGCGCCATCCCCCGTCATGATGGCGAAGCCGAACCCGCAGACCCGTCACCTCGGACCCCGACCGCAGGCGGGCCAGCGCGGCGGCCACCCCATCGGCGTCGTCGGGATGGAGAAGATCGGCGGCGCTCGTTCGGGGCGGTCCGCCGGCCGCATCGCCGAGGGCCCGACTCATGGACTCGTTGCACCAGACGATCACCCCGTCGGTGTCGGCCTTGCAGAGCATCTGTCTCGAACGCGCCAGGGTGGCCGCCGTGCTCATGCGCCGGTCCCCCTTTCGCCGGCATCAGGGCGCCGGTCGCCGGCCTCGCTCTCGCCGGCCTCGCTCTCGCCGGCCTCGCTCTCGCCGGCCTCGCTCTCGCCGACCTCGCTCTCGCCGACCTCGCTCTCGCCGGCCTCGCTCTCGCCGACCTCGGCCTCGCCGACCTCGCTCTCGCCGACCTCGGCCTCGCCGACCTCGGACCGCCGGTCAGCAGGGGCCACCGACTCGATGACCCGGAGCAGCTCGCGGACGTCGATCGGTTTGGTCAGGTAGGCAGCCACGCTGGTGGTGTCGAGCCGGGCCATCCGGTCGGGGGTGGCGTCGGCGCTGACCACGACGACGGGGATGGAGGTGGTGGCGGGGTCGGCCCGCAGCCGACCGAGGACGTCCAGGCCCGACATGTCGGGCAGATGGAGGTCGAGGAGGATGACGTCGGGCTTGTGCCAGCGGGCCAGCTCGAGGGCCACCGCGCCCATGGTGGCGGCGATCAGTTCGATCTCCTGGTGCCGGGCCAGGATCTGCTCGACCAGGGCCAGGTTGGCCAAGTTGTCCTCCACGTGGAGGACCCGGATGGCCCCGTGCAGAACCGGCATTTCCTGATCGACCGGAGCGGTGGTCTCGAATTCTCCCGGGGCCGAGGCGAGCGGCAGCAGGACGCTGAAGGTCGAGCCGACGGCCACGGTCGAGCCGACCACGATCTCCCCGCCCATCCTTTCGACCAGATGCTTCGACAGGGTCAGGCCGACACCGGTTCCCTCGACCCCGGAGTGCTCGGCTCCCAGCCGGTCGAAGGGCTCGAAGACCCGGTCGAGATCCTCGGCTCGGATGCCGGGGCCGCTGTCGACAACGGAGATCCTGACCCGGCGGTCGTCGGTCCGGGTCACAGCGACCACCACCGGGTCGGACCGGTGGCTGTATTTGATGGCGTTGGAGAGCAGGTTGAGAAAGACCTGAAGCAGCCGCTGCCGGTCGGCCAGGGCGTAGGTGTCGGGAAGACACGCCGAGGTGTCAACCAGAAGCCGGACCTCGCGGTGCTCGGCCAGGGGACGGGCCAGCTCCACGGCGTCACCCAGGGCGTCGAGGACGAGAACGGGCTCGACCGAGAGATCGAGGTGGCCCGCTTCGATCCGGGCGATATCCAGGACCTCGTCGATCAGGTTCAGCAGATGCTGTCCGGCCCGGAGGATGTGGCCGACGGCCTGCTCCTGGGGAACCGTGAGATCGTCCATGTCGAGCAGCTGGGCGAAACCGAGCACGGAGTTGAGCGGCGTCCGCAGTTCGTGGCTCATCCTCGAGAGGAACTCGCTCTTGGCCCGGCTGGCCCGCTCGGCCACCCCGACGGCGGTGAGCAGTTCGGCTTCGAAGACGAGATCCTCGGTGATGTCCCGGGACATGACGAGCGCCCCGACGGCTCGGCCGTCCTCCCCCACGATGGACTGGCCCCGGGAATCCAGGGTCACCCAGTGGCCGTCGGCGTGCCGGGCCCGGAAGCGGAGGTCGAGCCGGGTGCTCTCGAGGGTGAGCAACCGGGCGTACTCCCGGTAGATGGTGGGGATGTCGTCAGGATGGACGAGCGCCTCGAGGTCGTCCTGGACGGGATGGTCGACGCCATAACCGAGGATCCGTTCCGACGCCTGGCTGACTTCGCGTATCCGACCGGTGTGATCGAGGATGGTCACGATGTCCGGGGACGCCTGGACGATCGTCTCGAGCAGCCGCTCCCGTTCGGCCAGGGCAGCCTCCGCCCGAGTCCGGTCGGTCACGTCGGTGGCGATGCCGGCCATCCCGACCACCCGTCCGCCGCGGTCACGCAAGGAGAAGCGGACGGTCATCATGGTGTGCGGTCCGTCGTCCAAGAGGACCACGTCGTCGCGCGTCAGGCTCTCGGCGCCGAGCAGATCGTCGGACTCGTCGAGAGAGGCCTCGGGCCAGATGTCCGTCGCCGTCCGGCCGAGCACATCGTCGCGTTTCAAGCCGAGCGGCCCGAGGAAGGCGTCGTTCACCAGGACATAGCGGCCCCCGAGGTCCTTCACGAAGATGGCCGACGAGGAATGGTCGATGATGGCCTGCAAACGGCCCCGCTCCGACCGGAGAGCCGCCCGACTCAGATACCGGTCGGTGACGTCACGGCCCGCCCCGTGGCCGATTCCCCCGCCGGCCGGCCGTTCGACGGTCCACTCGAGCCAGCGCCAGGTGCCATCGCTGTGGCGCCACCGGCTCGCGGCGCCGTCAGAAGCAAAGCCCGCGGACCGCGGGCAGAACAGGTCGCCCACCGCCTCTTGGTCGTCGGGATGGACCAGCTCGTCCAGAGTCCGGCCCGGCAGCTCCCCGGCACCGGCGCCGAGGGCGGCCTCCACGGCGGCGTTGCTCCAGAGCAGCCGGCCGTCGGAATCGAGGTCGACGAAGAGCTCTCCGGGCAGCGCCAGGAAATGGCCGACGTCCTCGTCGGTCAACTCCCCTGACGGGGCTCCCTGTGACTGTGCTCCCTGGCCCAACCGAGTCGTCCTCGCCTCGCGGCGCGCCACCGGGCGCCTCCCCCGGTATCGGCATTTGTTGGGTCGGTGTTGAGTCGAGCAGCACGGAAAGTGGCGAATCTGGTTCCCGGTGGCCCGGGGTTCAGTCCTCGGCCAGGCCGAGCCGGCGGGCATCGGCCCGGACCTGTTCGATCGCCTCGGGGGAGTCGGAGTTCTCGGCCACCATCTGCATGAACCGCTGGGGCACCATCTCGATGAAGATCCCCTCGGCCTCGGCCGTGAGGTCGTCGCCGTGGTGGATGGTCCCGGAGGTGAAGATCTTGCGTCCCTCCCGGCGGAGGAACTTGGCCTCGAGCCGGAGAGCCGAGAGCAGCGGGGTGGGCTTGCGGTAGCGGATGGTCAGGGTGCCGGTCATCCCCGGATTGCCGGAGAGGATGTTGGCCGCCCCGAGCATCTCGTCGAAGACCATGGCGATCACCCCGCCGTGGACACAGGTCGGTGGTCCCTCGTATTGGTAATCGAACCAGGCCTCGCCGTAAAGGACGCCGTCCACCGCCCGGACCACCACCGGCGGGGCCACCGGGTTGGCGAAACCGATGACCGGGCTGGAGGGGAAGAATTCCTGAGCCTGACCGACGGGATCGGGCTGGGCGCGCGGGCGCCGTCCGGGCCCGGCGGCCGCTTCCATGGCGTCGGCGGCGGCGGCCACGGCCGCCGCCGCCGCCAGCAGCGCGCCCTGATCGAGGGGCTGGCCGACCATGGCCGAGGTCACCCGGCGGACGGCGCTGGCCAGGGCGAAGCGGACGTCGTCACTGTCGTGGCCGGCCGGGGCGGTCAGCTCACCGCCCGAGATCCCGAAGTCGGAGACCCCGGGCCCGCCCTCGGGGGTCATTTCCGCCGGTAGACGGGCGGGCGTTTTTCGGCGAAGGCCTTCTGGCCTTCGGCCGCGTCCTCGGTGCCGAAGATGGGCCAACCGATGTCGAGCTCCACCTTTAGGCCCTCGATCTCCGAGAGGCCCTCTGTCTGGCGGACCGAGCGGAGGATGGCTTCGACGGCCAGGGGGCCGTTGGCCCCGATGACCTCGGCGATCTTGAGCGCCTCGGCCAGGGCCTCGCCGTCGGGGACGACCCGGCCGATCAGGCCGATCCGCAAGGCCTCTTCGGCCGAGACCTCCCGGGCCGTGAGCAGCAGGTCCATGGCCACGGTGTAGGGGATCTGCCGGCGCAGCCGGACGGTGGAGCCGCCCAAGGGGAAGAGTCCCCGCCGGGCCTCGAAGACGCCGAACTTGGCCGATGCCCCGGCCACCCGGATGTCGGTGGCCTGCAGGATCTCGGTCCCCCCGGCCACGGCCCAGCCCTCGACGGCGGCGATCAAGGGCTTGCGCAATTGGTAGTGGCGGAGCAGGGCCTTCCAGTGCAGATCGGGATCGGCCTCCCGGCGATGGGCGTACTTCTCCGCCTCCGGCGACGAGATCGACTTCAGGTCCATGCCCGAGCAGAAGGTGCCGCCGGCGCCGGTGAGGATGGCACAGCGGATGTCGTCGTTGGCGTCGATCTCCGTCCAGGCGTCGACCATGCCGACCAGCATGGCCATGGAGAGGGCGTTCTTCGCCTCGGGCCGGTTCATGGTGACGATGGCCGTCGTCCCCTTGACCTCGAAGGTCAGGTTCTCGGTGCCGATCTCGGGCATGAGGTTCTCCGCTCCCCCGTGGCCCGGGCTCAGAGCCGCTCGATGATGCTGCCGGTGGCGAGCGCCCCGCCGCAGCACATGGCGACCAGGGCGAACTGGCCGTCGCGGCGCTCGAGCTCGTGCAGGGCGGTGGTGATCAGCCGGCTGCCGGTCGAGCCCACTGGATGGCCGATGGCGATGGCGCCGCCGTTGACGTTCACCTTCTCGGGGTCGGCCTCGTGGACCTTGGCCCAGGAGCAGACGACGGAGGCGAAGGCCTCGTTGACTTCGAAGATGTCGATGTCGCCCATAGTCATGCCCGCTTTGGCCAGAACCTTGGTGGTGGAGGCGATGGGACCGTCGAGGTGGTAGTAGGGGTCGGAACCGATCAGCACCTGGGCCACGATCCGGGCCCGGGGCCGCAGCCCATGGGCTCGGGCCTTCTCTTCGGACATCCAGAGGACCGCGGCGGCACCGTCGGAGATCTGGGAGGAGTTGCCGGCCGTGTGGATGCCGTCGGGGATGACCGGCTTCAACTTGGCCAGGCCCTCGGCGGTGGTCTCGCGCAGTCCCTGGTCGGTGGTGATGAGCTGCTTCTCGCCGGTGGGGCCGTCGGGGCCGACGACCGGGGCCTCGATGGAGAAGACCTCCCGCTCGAAGCGGCCCTCGGCCCAGGCCCGCGCCGCGTTGCGCTGGGAGCGGAGGCCGAGTTCGTCCACGTCTTCCCGGGAGATCCCGTACTTCTGGGCGATCCGCTCGGCCGCCCCGAACTGGTCGGGCATGTCCCAGGGGAAGTCGTCGGGCCGGGACTTGCCCGGACCGTTGAAGGCGTTGGCCCCGAGGCCCACCCGGGACATGGCCTCGATGCCGCAGGCGATACCGACGTCGATGGCGTCGGCGGCGATCAGGCCGGCGACGAAGTGGTTAGCCTGCTGGGCCGAGCCGCACTGGCAGTCGACGGTGGTGGCGGCCACCTCGTAGGGCAGGCCCTCGGAGAGCCAGGCCGTCCGGGTGACGTTGGAGGCCTGCTCGCCGGCCTGGGTGACACATCCCCCGACGACCTGCTCGACTTCGGAGGGCTCGATGCCGGCCCGCTTGACCAGCTCGACCTGGGCCGAGCCCAGCAACTGGGCGGCGTGGAAGCCGGAGAGCCAGCCGTTCTTCTTGCCGATCGGGGTCCGGACCGCTTCGATGATCACCGGTTGTGCCACGTGAATTACCTCCCAGAGAAGTCGGCCAGGAGTATAGAACCGGTTCTAGTGACCTGTCCCCAGGCCGGCCAGGACGGCGTCGGCGAAGCGGCGGGGGGATTCGAGCATCGGGAAGTGGCCCACCCGGTCGAGCACGGTGACCGCGGCGTCGGGTCGGGCCTGGCGCAGCCGGGCCGTCATGGCCAGAAGGGCGATGGGGTCGTCGGCCCCCCAGACGACGGCCAGCGGTGAGGGATGGGACTCGATGGCCCCGGTGTAGCGGGCCTGGCTGCGGCGGCGCTCCTCGATGTAACGGATCGTCCGGGGCAGCAGCCGGGCGCCGCCCTGGTGGGAGATCAGCTCCCAGGCGGCGTCGAGCTCGGCCTCGTCAAGGTGGCTGTCCGGGCTGAGGGTGGCGGCCAGGCCGGCCTTGGTGGCGGCGCCATCGGCACCGGTGCCCTCGGCCAGGATGGCGTCGGGCAGAGAGAGGAGGAGCTCCTGGCCCGTCGAGAGCCGGGCCATCTCGATGTAGATGGAGCCGTTGCTGAGCAGCCTCCGGCTGATGTCCACCGGCCAGGAGCCCTCGGCCTGCCGGGCCAGCAGCTCACCGCCGACGGTGTCGCCCATGTCGTGGCTGAGCAGAGCGAACCGGGTGAGGCCGGTCTCGGCCACGAAGGCCTCCACCAGATCGGCCTGCAGGTTCATGGTGTAGCCGATGTCCGGCTTGGCCGAGAGGCCGTAGCCGAGCATGTCGAGCAGAAGGACCCGGCGGTCGGCGGCCAGGGCGGGCAGGATCAGCCGGAAGTCGAAGGAGGAGGTGGGAAAGCCGTGGAGGACCAGAAGGGGCTCGTGCTCCTCGGCGCCGGCGGCAGCGACGTCCATGGTGAAGATCCGGTGGCCGAGCAGGTTCCGGTAGAGGCCGCGCTCCTCCCAGTCCGCCACCGCATCCGACCGCCAGGACCGCGTCGCTGTCACCGTCTCTCTTCTCTTGCTGTCACTGCTATTACGTCAGGGCTCTTGCCGCCAGGGCGTCGGGGGTCGGCTGACGGATTCGATGAGGAAGACGGAGCCGACCAGTTGATGGTAATGGAGGGTGGAACCGTCGGCGCTGAGCGAACGGGCTTCGGCGAAGCCGGTGATACCGGCCAGCGGTTGGACGTGGCCGAAGGTTTGGCCCGGGTGAAGAAGAGTTCGAGGCCGGCGCTCGAGATCGAGGGGCATAGGTGAGGAGGCCGTCTTGTCGACCGGCCGCAGGATCCGGGCCGAATGGGGGTGGGGGGCGAAGGAGCCGGCGGAGAAAGGGCCGGCGCGGACGATGGCCGGGCTGGAGGAGTGACTGCGGGTGGAGACGAAGGAGAAGGTGCCGACGTCGTCCATGGTCGGGGTGGCCGACAGCGCCGAAGGGTTGTTCGTTTCCTCGATCGGACCCTGGTAGACGAACTTTTGGGTGGGGACGCGCGTCGCGTACTGCAGGGCGGCGATGTCAGGTGACTGGGTTGGAGCGGTCGAAGAACAGGGTCCGACCGTCCCGATGGACGCTGGGCCGGGCCACGGCCGAACTGGAGGTCAGGAATTTCTTACAGGTCAACGGACGAGGCGGCGCCAGCCTGCGTCGACGGCCACCGCGGCCAGCACCACCAGCGACAGCTCGAACGGGGCCCGGAAGCGGACGATGCCGTAGTCGACGGCAGCCACCAGGGTGAGGACGCCGGCCGGGACGAGCAACGGCCACTGCCATCGCTGGCGGCGCCGGAGGACGACGACCCCGACCAGCGCCACCGGAAGCAGGGCGTAATAGATGACCAGACCGGCGATGGAGGCAGCGACGGGCCGGCCTTCGTTGACATCGAGCCGGGCCATCTGCACGGGAGCGTAGAGGTCCCAGAGCCGGGCCACCCGGACGGCGGCCACCAGCGGCAGGCGAGACTCGTGCTTCGTGATGTAGTGCTCGGCCGCGTGCAACTGCCGCGACGAGGTCACCGACTGGTCGGATCCCGGCACGATGCCATGACGCGAACAGGGCAGGCTCCACAGACCGATGCCCGGGCCGAAGTAGGTGGTCGGGCAGTTGGCCCCGAGAAGAACGGGGCCGTCGCCGGTGGAGATATAGGTGGCGTCGTGGAAGGTGGCCAGATTGCGTCCCAGCCACGGTCCCACGGTGAGAAGGGCGGCGGCCACGGCCAGGGCGGCCAGGGCCAGACGGACCGGGAGACGGACAGGACGGCAGGCCAGGGCGGCGGGAACGAGCAGGAACGGCACCAGCAGGACCAGCTCGGCCCGGACGAGGATCTCCACCCCGCAGGCGACACCGGCCAGGGCGGCGTTGGCCCATGTGGGAGCGCAGAGCAGTCGGTAGACGGCCAGGAGGATGACGGCCATGACCAACATGGACAGGGTCTCCGACATGACGATGCCGTTCGGGATCCAGAAGTTGGGGTAGACGGCGGCCAGGCCGGCGGCCACGATCCCCACCCGCGCTCCGGCGATCCGGCGGCCGAGCAGGCCGACCAGGAAGACGACCACCGTGCCCAGGGCGGCCATGGTCAGCCGTTGGGGCAGAGCATCGGCTGGGACCCCGAAGAGATACGACACCGGGGTGAGGACCAGGGCGGTCAGCGGAGGGTGGGCGGCGTCGGGGCCGACGGCGAAAGGAGGAGCCTCGAAAAAGTGGCCCAGAGAGATCAGGTAGGACTGGAGGGAGTAGTAGAGGGCGTCGTAGGTGTGGCCGTTCTCGTGTCGGGTGACGACCAGGACGTAGGCCAACCGGATGCCGAGGGCAGCCAGGCAGACGGCGGCCAGCAGGATCCGGAAACGTCGGCCGACGGTGGCATCATCGGACACGTCGATGGCCGGGTCCACGACGGTCCCCGGGTTAGCGGACGAGACGGAAGAAGGCCCGGACGTCGGAGACGAACGACGCGGGTTGTTCGAGGGCGGCGAAGTGACCGCCGCGGTCGAATTCGCTCCACTGACGGATATCGCTGTACAGCCGCTCGGCCCATCGGCGCGAGGGCCGGATGATCTCCTTGGGGAAGATGGCGGCCCCCATCGGCACGGTGACCGGCTCGGCGCCGAAGTCGGCGAAGCTCTCCCAGTAGAGCCGGGCCGACGATGCCGCCGCCGCCGGAAGCCAGTAGAGCATGACGTTGTCGAGCAGCTCGTCGCGACTGAGGATGTTCTCGGGGTGGCCGTCGCAGTCGGTCCAGGCCCAGAACTTCTCCAGGATCCAGGCCGCCTGGCCCGCCGGTGAGTCCACCAGGCCGTAGCCGAGGGTCTGGGGCCGGGTCGACTGCTGCTTGGAATAGCCCGTCCCCCACTGGTTGTGCTCACTCAAGCTGGCCAGGGAGGCGGCCTCCGCTTCGGTGAGATCGCCCAGGTCACCGCGGCGCGGGACAGCCGGGACCATGTTCAGATGGATGCCGAGGCAGTGGTCGGTGTCCAGTCGGCCGATGGCGGTGGTGACCGCCGCGCCCCAATCTCCGCCCTGGGCGCCGTACCGGTCGTAGCCGAGCCGGCTCATCAAGGTGGCCCAGGCCGAGGCGATCCGCGGCACTTTCCAGCCGGCGCGGCTGGGCTTGTCGCTGAACCCGTATCCGGGGAGCGAGGGACAGACGACATGGAAGGCATCGGCGGCGTCGGCACCATGGGCCGCGGGGTCGGTGAGCGGTCCGATCACCTTCAGGAATTCAACGATCGATCCGGGCCAGCCATGGGTGAGAACAAGGGGGAGAGCGTCGCGCTCAGGCGACCGCACGTGGAGAAAGTGGAAGCCCAAGCCGTCGAGTTCGGTGGTGAACTGCGGGAGGGCGTTCAGCCGGTCCTCGGTGTCCTGCCAGACGTAGTCGTCGGCCCAGTAGCGGCAGACTTCCTGCACGTAGGCCAGGGGGATTCCCTGCGACCAGTCGTCGACGGTCTCGCGTTCGGGCCAGCGGGTCCGACGGAGGCGCTCGGCGAGGTCGTCGAGCCGGGCCTGGCCCACCTCGATGCTGAACGGAAGGATGTTCTCGGTCACGGCGACTCCCTCGAGACGAACCGCCGGAGATCGGCGATCCGGTTGCTGACGATGGCGTCGACCCCCGCCTGGGCCATGCGGACCATATGGCGCGGCTCGTCGACCGTCCAGGTGGACACTTTCACCCCGAGTCGGTGAAAGGCTTCCACCCGTTCGGGAGTGACCAGTCGGAACATGGGATTCCAGAACTCGGCCGCCAGCTCCTCGAGCAGTGTCGGTGCCGGAGGTTCCGGCTCGATCCAGGTCAGGCCGATCCTGGCGTCGGGGGCGAGAACGCGCAGCATCCGCAGGGCCTCGACATTCCCGGTCACGAAGAGCGAGCGGGCCATGGCGTCGGCTTCGCGGACAGTCTCCACGGCCCCGGGCACCACGTCGGTCTCGGTGAAGTCGACCATGATAGGAATGGCCACGTGACGGAGCGTCTCGGCCAATGTCGGGATGCGTTCGTCCCCCCACCCGATCTCGCCAAGCGTGGCCAGATCGAGATCGGCCACGGCCCGGTCCACGCCCCAGAGTCGCTGCAGGCTGGCGTCATGAAGGACGACGACGACGGCGTCACTCGTCCGGCGGAGATCGAGCTCGATCATGTCGGCCCCCTGGTGCACGGCGGACGAGAACGCGGCCAGGGTGTTCTCACGCTCACCCACCGGGTCACCGCGGTGGGCAATGGTGATCGTCACGACGTCATTTGACTCAAGTTCGGCCCCTGCCGCCAGTCAGACGATGGAGGAATGAGGAGATGGACGAGTCGGCCATCCGCCGGGCGCTGGACGCCGAGCGCGCCGTCACACTGAGCCGGATCGAGGCGATGACCGCCGACTTCGACGGCATCGTCTCCGCTGTCGCCGGCATGAACGGAGACGACGAGCACGACCCCGAGGGATCGACCGTGGCCTTCGAACGTGCGCAGGTCGCCGCACTCCTGGACGAGGCACGCAGCTATCAGGGCGACATCGAACGGGCGGAGGCCAGGCTGGCCGCCGGCGCCTACGCGGTCTGCGAAGCCTGCGGGGCCGGGATCGCCCCCGACCGACTGGCGGCACGACCGGCGGTCCGGACCTGCATCGGTTGTGCGCTGTCCCTGCCTCGGCGGTGAGGCCCGAGGGGTGAACCTGTGCCTGAGGCCCGGATTTGTGTCCGATGTTCGTGTCCGGTGCCGGACATGTCCGGCGAAGGCGAATATCACCGAGGATTCTGGGCCAGAATGGGCCGGGCGTCCGCCGGCGTCCTCAAGGGCAAGGAGAACCGCCCAATGGACATCGTCCGCACTGCCGATGGCACCCTGACCGTTCCCGTCGACGCCAAACGGCAGCACCACGAAGACGGTGACGAGACCTCGTCGGCGGGCACCGACGCTGAGCCGGTGGGGAATGGCGACGCGCCCACCACCCGGCAGATTCATCCCGGAGAAGGTGGCTACGACGAGGCGCTGGCCGAATGGGATCACCAGCAGAATCCCGACCGGGCGCCGGTGGTGTCGACGGCCACCGGTCGGCAGGAGGCCATGACCCTCGTCCACGCCGTGGCCGTCTCACCCGACCACGCCGTCGATCGCGCCGTGAAGGCCCTTGACGACCCCGAAGCGAGCGGTGAAGCATTGCGCCATGTCCTCGTGGGTGGTGTGCACTCCGTCGAAGACTTCGCCACCCAGGTGGCCAGGGCCGAAGGTGGCGAACCGCTCTCCGCTCACGAGACGACCAAGATCATCGGAGAGGTTCTGACCGAACTCGACGAATGAGTACGAGGCGCCGTCGCCGGACGAGCGCACGCCACCGGACGGCCGTCGGTGTCGTCACCACCCTGTCCGAGAAAAGCTTCCCCACCGCCCACCAGTGCACCTCCTGGGCTCAGATGAGATGAGGACGACGGAGAGCGGTCGGGCCGATGGGAGACGCCAAAGCGGATTCCGTCGATTGTCGCCGGCGTGAAAGAGACAGAGTCGGTGGCCGTCGGGTCGAGCTCGCCGTCGAGGTTGTCGGACTCGAAGTAGACAGTGACCTGTTCCTCATCAGGGACGTCGTCGACCAGGTCCACCGAGAAGGTACCCTCACCATCCGGACATTCGAAGCGCAGATACCGGTCGTTCTTGACGATGAGGGTGAGGCCGGGCGTGCGGTAGAACGCCTCCGAACGCTCGATGTCGGTCGACCCGACGGTCACCTGGTTCAGGCGCTCCGGGCATTCCAGGACAGCGGCGACGAAGGGGCTGGAGCGTCTCGGCCGGGACCGGTACGGTACCGAGAATGATGACGGTCGACGACGCCGGTCGGATGGCCGAGGATCTGCCGGAGGTGACCGAGGGCGAACGGCACGGCACCCTCAGCTGGTCCGTCGCCGGCAAGGCCTTCGCCTGGGAGCGCCCGTTCAGCAAGGCCGATGTCAAACGGTTCGGCGATATCACGGCCCCCGAGGGACCGATCCTGGCCGTCCGGGTGGAGAACCTCGACGAGAAGGGGGCTCTCCTGGCTGCGAACCAAAAGGGCTTCTTCACTATTGCCCACTTCGAATTGCCCACTTCGACGGCTACCCGGCCATCTTGATCCAGCTCCGGAGAGTCACGAAGCGGGCCCTCGAAGACGCCATCTTCGCCGGCTGGCTGGCCTGCGCTCCACCGACGCTCATCGACCTCCACTTCACTCGATGACACGCCTTGACCGTCAACGACGCTGCCGTCCGTGAATCAACTCGACGTCCCCATCCAAACCGGTGACGGACCGCCGGTCGTGCTGCTTCACGGCTTCGCCATGCGCCCGGCCACCTACGGTGGACTGGTGCGACTCCTGGCCGAACGCTGTCGGGTCTATGTGCCCGACCTGTTCGCCGTGCCGGGTCGCTGGAGCTATCCGAAGGTGCTCGACGCCTTCGTCGCCACCGTCGAGGGCTTGGGCCTCGAGCGATGCAGCCTGATCGGCCACTCCTTCGGCGGAGGTATCGCACTCGGCTTCGCCTCGCGCTGGCCCGAACGCGTGGTCGAAATCGTCTTCTCCGACTCCCTGGCCGCCTCGCGGGAATGGAAACTCGCCGCCGAAGTCCTGCACCACCCGGTGCGGCTTCTCCGGTTGGCCACCCCGACGGCGGGAGCGGCCTTCGCCCGGACCTGCGTCGACCATCCGCGCCAGCTCGTCGACGCGGCCTGGTGGGGCTTTACCAGCAGCCGGGAGAACGACAGCGAGGACATCGCCCGGGAGGGGATACCGGCACATGTCCTGTGGGCCAACCGCGATTCCATCCTGGCCCGTTCCGACGGGATGCGCTTCGCCACGGAGCTCAACGCCACGTTCTCGGTGGCGTCAGGGCCCGCCGGCGAGGCCTATGACCACGATTGGATGTTCGAGCAGCCCCGGGCCTTCTTCGATCATCTGGACGCCCTGGGACTGAAGGCGCTGTCGTCTTGAGGCCCGGCACTGGGGGCGGTTAAAGATGCCCGCCCACAATGCCGATTCTCATTGATCGAGAGTGGACGAGGTGGACCATGAGCGACATGTCCCAGGGGATCGGTTGGTGGATCGCCTCGGACGGCAAGTGGTACCCGCCTGAACTCCATCCGTCCCGGCGACAGGACCCTGTATCTCCCCCGTCCACCGTCACCGATGCCCATGGCTCCTCGACACCGGCCAGCGCCACGTCGTATGGGGGGTCCTCGCCCCTCTCGGACTCCTGGACATCGGTCGACCTCGCGTCACGGGGGGCCGAGCCGACGTCTGCCCCCGTGGAGACGCTCACGGCCTACGGTCAGGTGGGGCCCGAAGGATGGGCACCGGCTCCCGGCCCCGCGACACCACAGACCGGCGGGGGCCGGACACGTCGTCTGAGCCGTCGGGCCATGGTGGGTGCCGCTGCCATCCTGGTCGCCGTCATCGCCATCGCCACCGGTCTGGTCATCGCTCTGGGCTCGGGTGGCCCGGCCTACCCGAAGGCTTGGAACCCGAGGGTGCTGAGCATCGTGCATTTCGTCGAACACGAACGCGGCCTGACCTTCAAGCATCCGGTCAAGGTCGAATTCCTCAACAAGGCCAAGTTCAACAAGGCGGTCAGTGTCCCCCAGCCGCAGACGTCGTCGGATCGGTCCTCGCTCGCGCGGGCACTCGAGGAGCTGCGGGCCCTGGGCTTGGTCCACGGCAATGTGAACCTGGCCCACGCCGAGAACACGCTGCAGCAGAGCGACGTGGTCGGGCTCTATGTCCCCGAGGACAAGACCGTCTTCGTTCGTGGCTCCTCGCTCACACCGTTCGTCCGCGTCACCCTGGCGCACGAGCTCACCCATGCTCTGCAAGACCAGTATTTCGACATCACCACATTGCGATCGAGCGCCACCGGGGACGACTCGGCGCTGACCGCCTTGATCGAAGGCGATGCGGTCCGCACCCAGACCGCATATGAGAAGACCCTGTCGGCCGCCGACCGTCAGGCGTACGACAAGGCCAGCAACCAGTTCCAGGGATCATCCAGCAGTGGGTCCTCGAATGTCCCGGCGATCCTGAGCGACATGCTGGAATATCCCTACGCCTTCGGACCCACGTTCATCGATCATCTCGTGGACCAAGGTGGAACCGGGGCCATCGACAATGCCTTCCGTCATCCTCCCGTCGCCCAGGCGCAGATCGTCAACCCTGACGCCTACCCGATCGGTTGGACTCCGGCCAAGGCGGACGCGCCATCTGTACCCCACGGCGATCGCGTCACCGACCCGGCCAGCCCGTTCGGCCAGATCACGTTGTTCGAGGTTCTCGGCAGCCGCCTGGGCTATGCGACCGCATGGAGCGCCGTCCAAGGTTGGCAAGGGGACAGTTCCCTGGCGTACCGCGACCACGACAAGACGTGCGACGCCGTCGCCGTTCGTATGCAGACGTCAGCGCGGGCCAAGGCGCTCGCCGGTGTCACGCGTCAGTGGGCTCTGGCCGGCGTGAAACAGGCGGTCGTTCACCAGACGGGGCGGATGGTCACCATCCGCTCGTGCGATCCGGGCGCCAGTGCACCCCGCCTGCCCACAATCACTCCTTCGGCCTTCGACGTTCTGGCAGCGCGGGCACAGATCATCGATGGCTTCATGACCGAGAGTCAGGTCGACTTCGCCCTCGGCGCCTGTGTCAGCGACGAGCTGATCGCCGATCTGGGGCCGAGCGGCTACCACGAGCTCACGGCCAATTCGTTGACGGCCGGCCAGAAGGTGACGATCCGGCAACTCATCGGAACCGGCGCCGTAAACTGTCGAAGCCGAGGTATCAACTAGGCCACGTCTGACCGTCGCCGTCGGCGCCGAACTGCGGCGGTTAGACAGGCGCGGGGAAGAGCGCTGATCGACACACTGGAAGCCCACGCTCAGCATGCACTCATCATGCTCAGGTGGTTGGAGCGCCCACCCGAGAGCCTTCTCTGTGGTGGAGGTGGAGACGCCACGTCGACCATCCCGCCAAACAGTGCGGCGTCGTCGGCTCCATCGTGCTCGGCACCACTCTTGCCCACCGACACAGAGTGCCCGATGCGGGCGACGCCGGGCCACGAGGTCCCACCACAGAGAGAGGCGACCACCGGTGTCCCGCAAGGGTTACGCCTTCCTGGCGCCGCGGGTGCCCCACGACCAGGTGGCGTCGCATGCTCTCGACACGGGTGGGACGCATCCGAGCGGCATCAACTGGGCTCACACCTGCACAGCGGACTCCAACTCCACCTCCAGGGCTTGGGGTCCATGAGCCCAAAAGACATCGACGGGGTCATAGCGGCCCCGATCGAGGGGGGTCACCGACGCCACGTTGTCCAGGAATACCTCCACCGCGACCCGAGCCTCGAGTCGGGCCAGGCTGGCTCCTGGGCACACGTGAGGTCCGGCCCCGAAGGCCAGGTGACCGCGAGGATCAAGGCGATCGACCCGGAAGCGGTCGGCCTCTTCGAAGTGCGACTCGTCTCTGTTGGCAGACGCCAACCCGAAGGCAACCTTGTCGTTGGCCGAGAGATATTGACCATGCAGTTCGGCATTGACAGTGCAGTTGCGCATGAGGAACCGGATGGGAGGGTCGTGGCGTAGGGACTCCTCGACGGCGGCCGGGACCAGTTGACGCTCGGCGCGCAGTTGCTGGAAGAGGCCGGGATCATTGGCCAGGGTCCACAAGACGTTGGCCATCAGGTGTCGGGTGGTCTCATTTCCCGAGATGAAGAGAAATACGAGTTGGGTGCGCGCCTCGACGTCGGTCAGCCGACGTCCCTCGACTTCGGTGCTGATCAGGCGTGTGATGAAGTCGTCACGCGGCTGAGTGGCGATCTCCATCATCGCTCACTCCTCAAGTGACATTCTGGTGGCGAAGTGGCTCGAACGGGACACGTCAAGGTGAACTTTGGGGGTGCCGAGTTTCAGTCGCCTGGCGTGAAGTGGGCTGGCATCCACCGCGGCATTGCCCGCGATCGAGGGAGTCCGAGTTCGGATTGACCGCTCGCCACTACCGGGAGGGGTGTGGGGTTGTGGGTGGCGCTGATCGAAAGGATCGGGCGCAATCGCTCTGGACGTGACGCCAAGAGCGGGGCACCACCGGACCTGAGACGCCCGCACCCGAGGTACGTTGCGAATGGGCCTTTCGACCCTGGTGGGTAAGGGGGTGAAAGATCGACAATCATCTATGTGACCTCTCTACGTGAGGCTTTGGAGAAACCCGAGCCACAAGGCCCGGTCATTGGCCAGCTCTCCCTGCTCGACCGTTTCTTGCCCGTGTGGATTGGGGCCGCGATGGCCTTGGGCGTCGTGCTTGGCCGACTCCTTCCTCACCTCGACACCTGGCTCTCAACCGCAAACCTGGCGGGCACGAGCCTCCCGATCGCCATCGGTCTGCTCGTCATGATGTACCCGGTGCTCGCAAAGGTCCGCTACAGCGAGCTGGGCCGGGTCACCTCCAACCGTCGGCTCATGGTGCCGTCGCTCGTTCTGAACTGGGTCATCGGTCCAGCAGTCATGTTCGCCTTGGCCTGGTTGATGCTTCCCGACCTGCCTGAATATCGCACGGGCCTCATCATTGTCGGGATCGCCCGTTGCATTGCCATGGTGCTCATCTGGAACGACCTGGCCGGGGGGAATAGAGAGGCCGCCGCCGTGCTCGTTGCTCTGAACTCGCTATTCCAGATCGTTGCTTTCGCCGCCCTCGCATACTTCTACCTGCACGTCTTGCCGAGTTGGCTGGGACTACCCACCGCCGCCGTGCAAGTCTCGATCTGGGCCGTCGCAAAGAGCGTTCTCATTTTCCTCGGTATCCCACTCGCCGCCGGCTGGGCCACTCGCAATCTCGGAGAGCGCTACCGAGGCCGACAGTGGTACGAAGAGCGCTTCATCCCCCGAATCGCCCCGGCCGCCTTGTACGGCTTGCTGTTCACCGTCGTCCTTCTCTTTGCTCTGCAGGGAAACGCGATCAGCCAGCACCCCGGCGACGTTGCCCGTATCGCCTTGCCGCTGCTTGCCTACTTCGCATTGATGTGGACCGGATCGTTCGCCCTTGGCTATCGGATGCGTCTCGGATACCCCTCCACCGCCACGTTGGCCTTCACCGCTGCCAGCAACAATTTCGAGCTGGCGATTGCGGTCGCGATCGGGGTCTTCGGCGTCACCAGCGGGCAGGCCCTGGCCGGCGTCGTCGGACCGCTGATCGAAGTTCCGGCGCTGGTGGGCTTGGTCTACGTCGCATTGTGGGCCCGTCGCCACTTCTATCAGAATGAGGACCCGGTCTTCGGGTAGACCGCTCGATAGTTGCACCCAAAAGCGCAGGCGTCGGTTTCACGGACCCGGCGGTAACACCGGGAGTAGTGAGGGGCCGGGGCCGCTTCGGACCGACCGCGTAGTATCGCGCAACTTCGGCAATCCCGAGCGGGCGCAACTATGGGCGACACCGGTGCCGGCCCGCTGGCTCGAGGCGATGTACATGTTCATCCGCACGTGATGTTAGCCCGGCCCCATCTCGGCGGGACCTCCTGGCCCATGCGCGGGTAGAACCCTTCACACCTGTTGAGGAGTTCGATGCTGAACGGGTCGTCGACGTCCCTGCGGCTTCTTCCGTTCCATGGTCTCCATTTGGACCACCTTTCTGGGCTGCACCCCTGATGGTGGATGTCCGTCAAACAGAAGGGAGCCCATCATCAGTCGCATTGGCCGTCGCTATTGGATCATGCCGGTTTAGACGTCTTGCAGTCC
>Ga0307372_10004667_pt1 | contig 20981 bp, 20 predicted proteins | sample OX1MG_FD_202533 | JGI IMG/M metagenome (GOLD analysis project Ga0307372, IMG submission 202533) | Soil microbial communities from Risofladan, Vaasa, Finland - OX-1 | ecosystem: Environmental > Terrestrial > Soil > Coastal area > Acid sulfate soil | place: Finland: Risofladan, Vaasa | collected...
GGCGCCGTCGAACCTAGATTGCGGACCCAGTTCCGAACCGCGCTGCCGACAAGGTAGCGAGAGCCGTTTCGGGCGACCGTCCTGAAAGTCCGCCAGCGCGGCGGCCGCGGGCCTACGAGGATGCCGCCCACATCATCCTCGCCGAGCGCCCCGCCGGACGGTCGTCGACGACCCGGCCGGCGGCCATGGTCAGAACGCGCCGCTGGAGGCGGTTGACGATCTCCATGTTGTGGGTGGCGATCAGGACCGCCGTACCAAACTTGGCGATGTCCTCGAGGAGGGTCATGATCTGCCAGGCCGTCTCCTGGTCAAGATTGCCGGTCGGCTCGTCGGCGATCAGGAGGGGCGGCTGGCTGACGACGGCCCGGGCGATCGCCACCCGCTGCTGCTGGCCGCCCGATAGCTGGTCGGGATAGTGGCCAGCCCGGTTGTGGAGACCCACCGCGTCGAGGGCGTCGAGCGCCCTCTCGCGGGCCTCGCCATCGGAGATTTTGAGGTCCGTAACCTGGAGTGCGAAGGCGACGTTCTCAGTTGCTGTCAACCTCGCAAGCAGCTTGAAGTCCTGGAAAACGACGCCGACCTTGCGGCGCAGTTCAGCGAGCCGTCGGGCGGGCAGGTCGTGGGCCGGCATTCCGTCCACCCAGACCTCGCCGCAGGTCGGCTTTATTTCCCGGTTGATCAGTCTTAGTAGGGTTGTCTTTCCCGCGCCCGACGGGCCGACGAGGAATGTCAGCTCCCCCGGCATCAGCCGGAAGAAACAGTCATCCAACGCCACCACCTGCCCGTAGACACGGTTGACACCTACGAATTCCACAAGAGGAGTCAACTCAATGGAAGGTAACGTGCCAGGAGCCCGATCCTGTTGCTGGCGTGGTTAAGAATTGTTAGGGTCCATGAAGCGGGGGGCGAGGTGAAGCTAGTCCTGTTCCCGAAGCTGAACCCGGCGGATCTTGCCCGAGATCGTCTTCGGCAGCTCGGTGACGAATTCGATCTCGCGCGGGTACTTGTAGGGTGCGGTCACCTTCTTCACGTGCTCCTGTAGGTCGGCCGCCAGCTGCTCGGACGACTGGTGGCCAGGGGCGAGGATGACGTAAGCCTTGACGATCGTCCCCCGCATCGGGTCGCCCTTGCCCACCACGGCCGCCTCGGCGACCGCGGGATGCTCGACCAGCGCGCTCTCGACCTCGAAAGGGCCGATGCGGTAACCGGCGCTGATGATCACGTCGTCGGCCCGGCCCACGAACCAGAAGTAACCATCGCCGTCGACGTAGGCGCGATCCCCTGTGACGTACCAGTCGCCGCGCATACAATTGGCGGTCGCCTCCGGGTTTCGCCAGTACTCCTTGAAGAGCCCGACCGGCCGCTCCGGCAAAACGCGGACCGCTATGTCGCCCTCGCTGTCGTACGGCAGTGGCTGCCCGTCCTCGTCGATGACCGCCACGTCCACCGTCGGCGAGGGCTTGCCCATCGAGCCCGGCCGCACCTCCAGCGGCGGGAAGCTGCAGCAGAGCAGGATCGTCTCGGTCTGTCCGTAGCCGTCGCGGATCACCTGACCGGTTTCCCGCTGCCAGGTCGCGATGACCTCAGGATTGAGCGGCTCGCCGGCTCCGACACAGTGACGGAGGCTCGTCCGGTAGCGGGCCAGGTCCTCGAGGACGAGCATCCGGTAGGCCGTCGGCGGCGCGCAGAAGGTCGTGATCGGGTAGTTCTCAAGCAGCTGCATCGTCTCGGGCGCGATGAACTTGCCGCGCGCGTCCTGGACGAAGAGAGCCGCGCCCATGTTCCATGGCCCCAGAAAGCTGGACCAGGCGGCCTTCGCCCATCCCGTCTCGGATAGGTTCAGGTGGAGGTCCTCCGGGCCGAGGTCGAGCCAGAACTTCCCGGTGACGAGGTGGCCGATGGGGTAGGAGGCGTGAGTATGAAGGACCATCTTCGGGTTCCCGACAGTGCCCGAGGTGAAGTAGACGAGGCAGGGGTCGCTCGACCGGGTGTGGACGTCCCGGTACTGGCCCGAGGCTGCCGCCAGCTCCTGGTCGTAGTTCCTCCAGCCCTCTCGGTCCTCGTCCCCGACCAGGAACAACTCCCGCAGATGGGGAAGCTCGCCCCGGACCTGGTCGACCTTGGCGGCGTTGTCCGCGTCGCACACGTAGGCGACGCCCTCGCTGAGGCCGGAGCGATAGAGGATATCTTTCGGCGTCAGCAGGATGGTGCCCGGCACCGCGACCGCGCCGGCCTTCATGCAGCCGAGCAGGACCTCCCACCACTCGGGCACCCGCGGCAGCTGGACCAGCACCCGGTCGCCCGGCCGCACGCCCGACTTCTGGAGCACCTCGGCGAAGCGGTCGGAGCGCTCGGCGAATTCGCGGAAGGTGATCTTTCGCTCACGTCCGTCATGGGACAGCCACCACATGCCGAGCTTGGCGGGGTCCTCCGCCCAGTGGCCGATCACCTGCTGGGCGAAGTTGAAGCGCTCGGGAACCTCGAGCTTGAAGTCCCGCTTGGTCGCCTCGTAGTCGACCATGTTCGGCTGCCGCGCGGCGGCCACCCCTACCGCCCCCGGGGTAAGCCCAGCACCCGCTCGGCGATGATGTTGCGCTGGATCTCCGAACTGCCGGCGTAGATCGTCTCCGCCTGCGACCACATCCAGCCCAGCTGCCAGCGGCCCTCCTGGACGGCCCAGGGCTCGTCGGGGGCGAGGGCGCCATAGGGGCCCTGCACCGCGACCGCGGCCTCCTGGATCCGCTTGTCCATCTCGCTCCAGTAGAGCTTGGTGAGGCTCGCCTCGGGCCCGGGGGCGCCGCCCTGCTGAGCCTTGGTCAGCGCGCGGAGACCGTTCATCCGGAAGGTGTGAGCCTCGATCTTGGCCTGGGCGACGCGCTGCCGGACCAGGGGGTCGCTTCCCTGGCCGAGGTCGCGGGCGAGACCGGCGAGGCTCAACACCGCGCTTTCGAAACGGGACGCGTTGGCGAGGCCGCCCCGCTCGAAGCCGAAGGTGGTCATCGCCGCCTTCCAGCCATCACCGGGGCCACCCACCAGGTCGCGGTCCTCGACGACCGCGTTGCTAAGGAAGATCTCGCAGAACTCGCCTCCGCCGGTCAGCTGCTTGATCCGTCGGACTTCGACTCCCGGCTGCTTCAGGTCGACGATGAAAAAGCCGATGCCCTTGTGCGGAGGAACTTCGGTGTCGGTGCGAGCCAATAGAAAGCTGCGGTCGGAGTAATAAGCGCCCGACGACCACGTCTTCTGGCCGTTCAGGATCCAGCGGTCGCCGTCCCTGACGGCGCGGGTCGAGAGGGCCGCCAGGTCGCTACCCGCGTTGGGCTCGCTGAAGCCCTGCGCCCAGACCTCGTCACAGGCGAGGATCCGCTCGATGTAGGTGTCCTTCTGCCACTGGTCGCCCATGACGTTGAGGGTCGGCGCGGCAAGGCTGACGCCGAGGCGGCCGAGGATGGGCGGGGCGCCGGCCGCTGCCAGCTCCTCCTGGTAAATCGCCTGCTGGAAGGGTGTGGCGTCGCGCCCCCCTGACTCACGAGGCCAGGCGAGCTTCAGCCAGCCGCCCTTGTGGAGCCGCTTCTGCCAGTCACGCTGGATCTCCTCGTCCTCGTCCTCGCGGTAGCCGCCGACTCCCCGGTGCCGCCATTCCGGCGGCAGGTTGGCCTCCAGCCAGGTCCTGACCTCGTCTCGAAAAGCCTCGTCCTCGGCGCTGAACTTCAAGTCCATGCTGGGAGACTACAGCAAGCGCCCAAGCCAAAATCCGGGGCCTGTTTTCCCTCCCCGCGGAGCGGGAATAAGGTTGAGCACAAACCATGGCGACCAACGTCCTCTGCGGCCGCTGCGGATCTCCGCTGCCGAGTCCCAACGCGGCCTGCCCCCGCTGCGGAGCAGCCCCTTCGCAGGGCTACGGGCGGCGGCGTGCGGCCCATCCGCGCAAGAGCCCAATGGTGGCGACCCTGCTCGCGATAGTACCCGGCATGGGCCACGTCTACTTGGGCCACAACCTCAAGGGGCTGTTCTTCCTTCTCGCCTGCGGGGGGATGGAGTTCGTCGGCGCGGACCTCGACCTCTCGGTGATCGGGGGACTTCTCGGCGTTCCGCTGGGCGCGGGCGGATTTGGGCTCTACGCCTTCCAGATCTGGGACGCCTACCACGAGGCGAAGCGGATCGAGACCGAGTGGGTCTAGCCTAGGCTCGCTTCAGCACCCCTCAGCACCCCCTCGACGCCCCCGACGTCGAGCACCACCGCCGTCACCTCCTCCCTCTCTCCCTGCTCGAAGGTGAGCGCGGGGAGGCCGCCGAGGAGCGAACGAAGCCTCTCCTCCAGACGCTCCGGGGACGGCGCCGAAAGCCTCAGGCTCTTGAGGCGCACCGCGCCCGCGGGATGGTCCACGGCTTGCCCGCCAGGGTGCTGCCCGGCGGACAGCCGCCACTCGATGAAGAAGGGGATCGCGGGCTCGAGGCCGTCGCCGACGTGCAGGGTGCGCCACTCCAGCAGCACCCCGTCGGGCCGCCTCCGGAAGCCCGCGCGGGGACCGACGGCAGGCACGGCGGCCGCGTCGAGCCGCGCCCTCACCGCGTCGAGGTCGCCGACGCGAACCGCCCAGGTGGCTATACCGGCGCGTCGCTCGAGCGCCGCGCTGACGCGGCGGCTCAGCTGGCTGCTCGACGCCTCCGCGTCATCGACGACGGCTATCAGTTCCAGGTAAGCCGGGCCCAGGGGGACGATCCGGTTTGCCGTTCCCGCCCCCGGATGACGACCGCCGGGCAGGGCCACCAGGCCGTGCTCAGCCACGAGCCTCTCGGCTGCGCGGTCGAGGTCGGTGACGGCCAGCAGGACGTGGTCGATTTCGGCGCTGGACGTCAGCTGGCGGCGGTGCCCCCGTTGCCGGTGCTGGTGCGACGGCGTCGGGTGGTCGTGGTGCGACGCGTGGTCGCGCGGCGGGTGGTGCCCGTCGCCGTCCGGGTCGAGCGCCGGCGGGTGGGGCTTGCGGCGCCCGTCAGCGCCTTCTGGACGCGGCGCTGGATCGCCTTCAGGCCGCGCTCGATGCCGGAGCTCGCGGCCGCGGTTCCTTTCGCGGTCGCGCGGTCAAGCTGTCGCTTCAGCTTGCGGTTTTCCTTGATCAGCTCGGCGACCATCGAGTTGAGGTTCTCGACGACGTCGGCGGCGGCGGCGCTGCGGCGTCGGGTCGTCGCGGTGCCGCGGGTCGCTCGCGGGGTGCGCGTTCCCGTGGTTCGGCGCGTGCGCCTTTTCGGCGCTGTTTCAGATCCGGATTCCTCAGCCATCAGTCGCTCCTTTCTTCTTGTTGGGATCTACGCGCGCGTAGAGTGGGACGCGCCGAAGTATAGAACGCGAGACACGTTCGCATTACGCGCGGTGCCAAAGGAGAAATCAGGCGGCCAGTTCGACGCGTGGCCGGACCACGCTCTTCAACCCCTCGCGCGCGAGTTCGTGCGCCGGATTAGCCTTGCGGCTCACGTACCGAACCACGCGATAGCCGCGCCGGCAGCGCTCGCGCACCTCGTGAACTGCATCACGGAATGTCTCGCTGGACGGGGTGCGGCTGCGCACCACCGGCGCGCAATCGGTGCGCACGATGACCCTATGGAACGGCCACCGGTGAGCCGCGAGCTCCAGGGCCGCGGCGCAGACGTGTGCCTCCAGCTGCGCTGAGCCGCCCTCGTGCGTGAAGCCGAAGGACTCGGTGTAAAGCGCGCGGCCCCTAATGAAAACGGCCAGGCCACACCCGGCCCGGCCGTTCTTATCGAGAGCGGCGTCCACGTAGATGATGAGGCATTCTCGCAATGCGGCTCTTTCCTCCAGAGGATGGAATCGGGCGGGATCACGCCTTGGGCGAGTCTAACAGCATCTTGGGGCAGTGACGCATCGATTCCACAAGATCTGGCGATCCTGAGCTCGACCATCGCTGGTCAAGGACGGCCGCCCTACACTCGGCGATGCTAGGAGATGGCCGGCGAAGAGATCGGGGTCGTCGGCGGCGCCATCGCCGGCGCCACCATCGCGTACGAACTGGCGCGTCGGGCGTTCGTGTGTCGCTCTTCGAGCGTGGATCTGAGGCCGGCCAGGCCTCGGGCCACAACATGGGATTGCTGCTGAACCAGACCGAGCCCGACGTCATCCGGATCATGCAGCGCTCGTTGGAGGTCTAGCGTGCGCTGGCGGGAGGCGAGGTGGACTTCCAGCTTCGCGAAATGCCGCAACTGATAATCGCGAGGGGCGCGGCGCAGGCGCGGACAATGGGCAGGCGAGCCCTCGAGATGAGCGCAGCGGGCCTGGAGGTGAGCGCAGTCTGAGCCGAGGAGATCCGGCTCAATTTCAGAGCGCTGGGGCCGCGTTTGGCGGACGGCCACGTGGTCGGAAATGCGTCGGTGGTCGATCCCACCGCCGCCACGTTCGCCTTCGTCAAGGCAGCGCGCGAGGCTGGCGCCAAGATCCACACCGGCACCCGCGTAAGCCAGGTCTCCACCAGGGGCGGAAAGTTGCGCGGACTGGTGACGGATGGGGGCCGATTTGCTTCGACGCGGTGGTTCTCGCGGCCGGGCGGTGGTTGAACGAGCTCTGGAGACCCGCGCCGGTGAGCATCGGGCGCGGTTGGCTGCTGCGCACGGCGCGGCTCGATGACACGCTTCCCTGGATCGTCGAGGACATGAACTGGCCGGATCAGGACGAGCTGGGCCGGGTCGCGCGACCTCCGACGCTGGCCGAGGTCGCCGCCGGCCACGACCAGCCGGTGGCCGAGGCCTTCGTGATCGCGCAGCAGCCGGCCGGGGATGCCCTCATCGGCACCTCGCTCTCGCCAGCCTGCGCGACCCCTACGAGGGTCTTGACATGCCGCGACGGATCGCCGCCCGCGCCGTGGCCGCGGCGCCCGGGCTGGCGGAGCTGCCGATCACCGCCGCCTGGTACGGCCTGCGGCCGATGACGCCCGACGGGATGCCGCTGGCAGGGCCCGCCGGGCCGACTGGCGTCTGGATCCACGGCGGTCACGGTTCGATCGGGATGATGACCGCGCCGGCCATCGCCGGCTGGCTGACGCGCGCGATCGTGGACGGGGGTCCAGCCGCCGGAGCTGGCCGACCTCCGGGTCGACCGCTTCTAGTCCGCCGGGGCGGGATCCTCGGTGGGCGACTCGGCGCCCACGGCGTGGTAGCCACCGTCGACGTGGATCAGCTCGCCGGTCGTGGCCGACATGAAGTCGGAGAGCATGGCGCAGGCGGTGCCGGCGACGGCGAAAGCGGATTTGCTGTTCCAGCCCAGCGGTGCCCGTTTGTCCCAGCTGTCCTCGACCTGCTTGAAGCCCGGCACCCCTTTGGCGGCGATGGTGGAAAGCGGCCCGGCGCCCAGCGCGTTGACCCGGATCTGGTAGCGGCCCAGGTCCCGCGCGAGGTAACGGACGATCGATTCCAGCGCCGCCTTGGAGACGCCCATCCAGTCGTAGGAGGGCCACGCCTGGGTGCTGTTGTCGAAGTCGAGCGTCACCACCGCCCCGCCGTGCTCGCGCATCAGCGGGAGCAGGCCGACCGTCAGCTCCTTGAGCGAGAAGGCGCTGGTCCGGAAGGCCGTCATGGCGCTCTCCCAGGGCGTATTCAGGAAGTTGCCGCCGAGCGCGTCGGCGGGCGCGAAGGCGATCGCGTGGACGATGCCATCGAGACGCCCCCAGCGCTTCTCCAAGTCCTCCCGGACGGCCTCGATGTCCTCCGGCCGGTTGACGTCGAGCTCCAAGATCTCGGGCACCGGGTTGAGCCGCTTGGCCGACATCTCGGTGATGCTGCGCACCCTCCCAAAGCTGGTGAGGACGATCTCCGCGCCCTCTTTTTGGGCCGTGTCGGCGATCGCGAAGGCGATCGACTGGCGCGTCAGCACACCGGTCACCAGGATCTTCTTGCCCTTCAGCAACTCACCCATCCCCGATAGGGTAGGCCGCAGCCCGGGCCCGCCGTTACGAGCCGGGTTCCGGCCCCGTCGCCACCGGCAGTTCCTGGCGGGACCAGTCCGACCAGGAGCCCTCGTACAGCCTCGCGCCGTCGATCCCCGCCAGCGCCATCGCCATAAGGTCGACCGCGGCGCTGACGCCGGAGCCGCAGTATGCGATCACCTCACGGCCGCGGGCCGCCGCGTAGCGCTCGCGCAGCTGCTCGGGAGGCAGGAACCGGCGATCGGGGCCGAGGTTCGCCGACCAGGGAATGTTCAGGGCGCCGGGGATGTGGCCGGCCTTGGAGTCGATCGGTTCGACCTCGCCTCGATACCTCTCCCCCGCCCGGGCGTCGAACAGCACTGCGCCCTTGGCCGCCCGCACGTAGTCCCGGTCGACTGCCATCGATCGATCCGCCGGGCGCACCCGGAAATCACCCCGCCCGGGCGTGACCGGCCCCTTCTCGAGCGGTCCCTCCCAGGCGGCGAGGCCGCCGTCGAGCGCCGCCACGGCGGGGTGACCGTAGTAGCGCAGGAGCCACCAGAGGCGAGCCGAGCTGTAGGGACCGTCGTCGCCGTAGACGACCACCCGGCCGGCATCGTCGACGCCCGCCGCGCGCATGGCTTCCTCGAACTGCTCGGGCCCGGGGATCGGATGGCGGCCGGGACCGGTGGGCGCCGTCAGCTCCTCCTGCAGGTCGATGAAGACGGCGCCCGGGATGTGGCCTTCACGGTGCGCGTCACGACCGGAGCGCCCGTCGAGGTACCAGCGCAGGTCCACGATTCGGAGGTCTTCGTCTGCCAGGTGCTCGGCGAGCCAGGCGGCGCTCACGAGGGGTCCGAAGGCCGGCATCGAGGCGAATTCTTTCAGACTGGAAGCGTGCCTGAGCTTCCCTGGCAGCCGTTCTACGGTCCTTCCTGGACCGCCGACGGCCAGGTCCGGTTCCGGATCTGGGCGCCGACCACGGCTCGCGCCGAGGTCCACCTCGCGGACCGGGTCGTCAAGATGCGCCGCCACCGAGACGACACGCACATCGCCCTGGTGGACGGCCTAAAGCCCGGCGCTGACTACCGGATCTCGCTCGACGGCGACGGCCCCTTCCCCGATCCCTGGTCGCGCCATCAGCCGGAAGGCGTCCATGGGCCGAGCCGGCTGGTGGCCCCGCTGGGGCGGGCCGGCCACCGGCGGGTGCCATCCGCCGTCGCCCAGGCGACCTATGAGCTGCACCTCGGCACCTTCACCCAGGCCGGCACCTACCTGGCGGCGCTAAAGGACCTCCCCCGCGTCCGCCGGCTGGGAGTCGACACCATCCAACTGATGCCGGTCAGCGAGTTTCCCGGCCGCTGGAACTGGGGTTACGACGGTGCCTGCTTCTACGCTCCGACCCGCGCCTACGGCTCGCCCGACGACCTTCGAGAGCTGGTCGCCGGCGCCCACCGCGAGGGCCTTGCGGTGATCCTGGACGTCGTCTACAACCACCTCGGACCGGACGGCGCCTACATCTTCCGGTTCGCTCCCAGCTTCTTCACGGGCCTCCGGCAGACGCCCTGGGGCGACGCCATCGACTACCACCGGCCGGAAGTGCGCAGGACCGTCGCCGACGCGGCGCGCTGGTGGATCCAGCAGTACGGCTTCGACGGGTTCCGGCTGGACGCGACCCACTCCATCTTCGATGAGAGCCCGACCAGCATCCTGGCCGAGATCGCGATGGCCGCCCGGGCTGCCTATCCGGACGCCTACCTGATCGCCGAGGACCACCGCAACCAGGCGCCGCTGGTGCTCCGGGACCGTCTCGACGCGATCCTCGCCGACGACTTCCACCACGCGGTCCGGGTGATGCTCACCGGCGAGCGCGACAACTGGTTCGCCGACTACGAGGGCAGCTCGGAGGAGGTCGCGACGGCCGTCGCCGACGGCTGGATCCACCAGGGCGGCCGCCAATCCTGGGCGGGGCCGGGCACGCCCACGGCCGGGATGGTCGCAGCCAACTTCGCCTTCTGCATCGAGAACCACGACCAGGTGGGAAACCGGGCGCGGGCCCGCCACCTGGCGAGCCTGGTCACGCCCGCCCAGTACCGGGCGGCCAGCACGCTGCTGATGCTGGTCCCCGAGCGCGTGATGCTCTTCCAGGGCCAGGAGTGGGCCTCCCCCGGCCTCTTCAACTACTTCACCGACCACCACCCCGAGCTCGGCCGGCTGGTCACCGAGGGCCGCCGGCGCGAGTTCGCGGCCTTCCCCGAGTTTCGCGACAACCCCGAGAACATCCCCGACCCGCAGGCCGAGGAGACGTTCCGCGCTTCCCGATTGAGCCGTGCCGAGCAGCGCCGCAACGCCTGGGCGGTGCGGCTCTACGAGGAGCTGTTCGACCTCCGGCTTAAGGACCCGGTGCTGAAGCGTCCGGACCGCGAGGCGACCCGGGCCTGGGCGGAGGGCAAAGTCGTCTACCTCGAGCGGACCGCCGGCCGCCGCCGGCGCCTGCTGGCCGTGACCCTGCTCGGTGACGAGATGGCGGAGCCGCCCCCGGGTCGGGTGCTCTTCCACACCGAGGAGCGCCGGTTCGGCGGTGCAGGGAAGCCCACCCTGCGCACGCCCGGCGCCGTGCTCGTCGAACCGTAGACTCCACTCACGTGGCCAAGGGATCGCTGACCGTCATCTCGGGGCCGATGTTCTCCAACAAGAGCGGCGAATTGATCCGGCTCGCCACCGTCCACCGGATCGCCGGTCGCAGGGTGGGACTCTTCAAGCACTCCCTGGACGACCGCTACGAGGGCGTCGAGCACATCTCCACCCACGCCGGGCACTCGGCCGAGGCGGAGCCTGTCGGCAGCGCGGTCAGCATCGGGCTCCTGGGGACGAGCTACGAGGTCGTCGCCATCGACGAGGCCCAGTTCTTCGACGATGGGCTGGCCGCGGTCTGCGCCGGGCTGGTCGAGGACGGCCTGATCGTCATCGTCGCCGGCCTCGACCGCAACTTCAAGGGCGAGCCGTTCGGCCCCATGCCCGAGTTGATGGCGCTCGCCGACGACGTCATGAAGCTGCGCGCCGTCTGCATGAAGTGCCGCTCCCTGGAGGGCTCGATGACGCAGCGGCTGATCGACGGGCGCCCGGCGTCGCGCAAGGATCCGGTGATCCTGATCGGGGCGGCGGAGTCCTACGAGGCCCGCTGCCGCAACTGTCACGAACTGCCCGACTGAAGCCCTCGGCTCTTTAACAGGCTGCGACACTTGCGACATCGCTCGGGCCAGCCCCCGATGGGAGCGTGCGGCGTCAGCGAATGCTGAACGGCTCTAGTTGAATTTCAGCTAGTGGTGGTGGGGTGCACGACTCGGGTGTCGTGGCAGAAGTGGATGGCCTCCGGCGCCAGCGAGCTGACCCGGCGCAGCGACTCCCGCCAGGCGAGCGGGTCGGCGGCCTGGCCGCCGACCCGCTCGACCTCCAGCTGCTCGAAGTTGTCGAAGATGTCCTTGGTGTAGGCGGCGTCGCCGATGAACAGGTCGTCTCCTCCGGCCTGCTTGACGACCACGCTCTGGTGGCCCACCGTGTGGCCCGGCGTCGGCACCACCCGCACCCCCGGAGCCACCTCCTCCGCCCCGTCGTGAAGCTCGAAGCGGGCGCCGGTGAAGTCGAACCACTCCCTGGTCAGCGTCTCCTCCCGGCGAGCGCGCTCCAGCTCCCCGCGCTGGACATGGAAGGGGGCGTGCCCGAACACCGCGTTCTGACCACAGTGGTCCCAGTGGAGGTGGGTGTTGACGACCATCTTCACGTCCGAGGGCACCAGGTCGTGCTCGGCGAGGACGGCCACCATCTGCTCGTTGACGATGTCCCAGTAGCGGATCAGCTCTGCCAGCGGGTCGCCGATTCCGGTGTCGACCAGGATCGCTCCCGCGCTCGGGTGCTTGAGGATGAAGCCGTGGACCGGCGCGTCGAACGGCCGTCGCTTCGAGTTGACCCGGCCGAGGTGAAGCCTGACAACCTCCATCGAAGGTCCGATCAGGTCAAGAGGCTGCCGGCGGCGAGGATCGTGAAGAGCGCCGCCAGGTAGGCGATCGAGTAGGCGAAAAGCGGGACCGTCCAGCGCCGGCCCCTGAGGTCGAGCACCGAGAGCGCGACCAGCCCGACGCCGAGCAGCACCGCGCCGCCGAGGTAGAGCCGGCCGGCGTCGCCGGTCAGATAGGGGACCAGGCTGACCGCCGCGGTCGCCACCGCGTAGCCGACACTCTGCCGCTTGGTCGAGCTGGCAGAGGTGACAACGGGCATCATCGGAACGTCCGCCTGGCGGTAGTCGCGGGCTATCAGCTGCGCCAGCGCCCAGAAGTGGGGCGGCGTCCAGAGGAAGATGACGAGGAAGAGGGACCAGGCCGTAAGGTCGAGCCCGCCGGTCACCGCAGCCCAGCCGACCAGCGGCGGTATGGCACCGGCCGCGCCGCCGATGACTATGTTCTGCGGCGTCGAGCGCTTGAGCCAGATGGTGTAGACGAAGACGTAGATGAGGGTCGCGGCCAGGGCAAGCGAGGCCGCCAGCAGGTTGGCCCAGGCCCAGAGCACGACGAAGGCGACGGCGTTCATCACGATCCCCATTGCCAGCGCGTGTCGGGCGGGGATCCGACCGTCCGGTACCGGGCGTCTCCGGGTGCGGCTCATGCGGAGGTCGATGTCTCGGTCGTACCAGCAGTTGATGGCGTGGGCGCCGCCGGCGGCGAGCCCGCCACCGACGACCACCGCGACCGCCGCCAGCAGCGGGGGTCGGCCGTGGGCGGCGGCGACCATCGCCGCCAGGGCGGTGGCGACCAGCAGGCCGACGATGGTCGGCTTGGTCAGGCTCAGGTAGTCGGCGGCAACCTGCCAGGGGGAGGCGGAGCTGCGCTCGACGGCCCGCACCGCGCTCAAACCGGCTGCCTCCCGAGGGTGGTCACCTCGGCATCATCCTCGATTCGCCGAACCGATCCGCGGGCCGGTCGGAGTCCGATCACGGCCAGCGCCGCGACGCCGGCCCAGACCGCGCTGGCGACCATGATGTGGGCGCCCTGCAGGACGGGGATCTCGTTGGTTATCGCAACCCCCGCGCCGAGGGCGACCTGGACCGCGAGCAGGGTCAGCGTCCCCCAGGCGATGGCGGCGACGCCGGGGACCGCTCCATGGCGGCGGATGGCAAGGACCAGCAGGTAGGCGAGGTAGAGGCCGACGACGCCGGCGAAGCCACGGTGAAGGACGTCGAACCCGGCCACGCCCGAGGAGTCGATGACAAAGCCCCCGCCGCAGAAGGGCCAGGACTTGCAGACCAGGTCGGCGCTGGTTGCCACCACCGCCGAGCCGGTCAGCTGGAGCAGGAAGGTGAGCACGGCGCCAACCAGCGCGAGGCGGCCGAAGGACGGCCCCGGCCCGACGGCAGGCGCCGGGCCGGAGAGGATGACGATGGCGACCATCAGGCCGAGGATGATGAGGGCGATCGCCAGGTGGATCATCACCAGCGCCGGCGCCAGCAGGTTGGCCACCACCTGCCAGCCCAGCAATCCCTCTCCGATGACGGTCAGCAGGGTCGCCAGCGCCAGCCAGCGGAGGTCCCGGGCCCGGTCTCGGCCGAGCCAGAAGCCGGCGACGACGACGAGGATGACCAGCAGCCCAAAAAGCGTGCCGTTGGCGCGGTGGCTGTATTCGACGATGCCGTGGAAGGTGAGCGGCGGGTAGAGCTTGCCGTGGCAGGTCGGCCAGTCGGGGCAGCCGAGCCCGGAGCCGGAGACGCGGACCAGCCCGCCGAGGCTGATCTGCAGGTAGCCGGAGATCGCCGTGATCGCGGCGAGCACGCGAAACCGGCGGGGCGTCAGCACGTTGCCAAGTCTAGGTGGAAGCCGGCGGGGATCACTCCTCGTAGCGGCTTCGGACCAGCAGGAAGGCAGCGGCGAAGGTGACCACCAGGACGCCCGGCGACCAGCCGAGGTCGGGGCCGAAGGGGTCGTAGCGCGAGAGGTCCACGTAAATCGCGAGGACGCTCACGGCGACGCAGATGAGGAGGCCGAGGATGACCCGGAGCCGCCCGGCGCGCTCCACCATCAGCTGCAGCCGCCGGCGGCGGAGGTGCCGCTGATGCTCGCGGCTCGACTCATGGGGCAGAGGCGAGTCCCGCACCAGCTCGGGGTGCTTCAACCGGACGCGAGCCGCGTGCGGGATCACCAGCGGCTCGTGCTGGACCTCGCGGTCGGGCGGCGGCGGCACCGCCAGCGGCTCCCAGAGGAACTCGTGGAGGTACCGGCGGTAGACGACGAAGGCGACCACGCCGAGCAGCACCCAACCCACAAAGACGTAGGTGGACCCGGAGATGTTCTGCGAGGCAAGCTGGGTGAAAACAGCTCCGATGGCGACCGCGCCGACGACCGAGAGGACCGGGATGGAAGCGCGCCCGAAGGGGATGTTGAGTGGCATCTGGTAGGGGCGGTAGAGGTCGGGCGAGACGTAGCGGAGCCGCATCACTGCCAGGTGCGCGGTGCAGAAGGCGAAGGTCGCCGCCAGCGAATAGGTCGCGGCCAGCAGGTCGAGCCTGCCGGGCAGCACCAGGACCGCAGCGGCGATCGCGAACACCACGATCGCGATGTAGGGCGTCTTGAAGCGGGGATGAAGGGAGCCGAACGCCTTCGGCATCAGCTTGTTGTTGGCGAGCGAATAGCTGAGCCGGGAGATCCCGATCAGCCCGGCGTTGGTCGCGATGACGAGGATGGTGAAGGCCAGGATGGCGACCCAGACCCCGGCCCAGTAGGCCAGGGTGCGGTTCGCAAAACTGGCGACGATGCCCGCCACCGGGTCCTGGGCCCACTTGGTCCCTAGCTCGGTGAAGTAGAGCCCGTGGGCGGCGTCGTAGTGGACCGGGAACACGCTGACTCCGATGGTCGGCAGAAAGGCGGAGACGAAGAGGACCGCCCCGATCACGTAGAAGGTCGATAGAGGCACCGTACGGCCGGGGTTCTTTGCCTCCTCGGACATGTTGGAGATGGTCTCGATGCCGGTGTAGGAGACCATTGCGATGGAGACGCTGGCCAGGAAGTTGCCCCACGAAGGAGCGATGCCCCAGTGGATGTTGTGGAGCACCGTCTGGACGTTCAAGAGCAGGAAGATGCCGAGCAGCACCAGCACCACCTGAGTGCCGAGGTCGAGCACCGCGAGGGTCAGGTTGATGGCGCTCGACTCCTGGATTCCGACCACGTTGATCGCCATCAGGATGGCGATCAGGACCACGCTGGCGAGGTCGTGGGCGACCGGCTGGCTGAGGCCGTGGAAGAACGGGAAGACGGTGAGGTAGGCGATCGCCGTGTAGGCGGAGATGGAGACGGTGGCGGTGTAGTTGAGGAGTTGGATCCAGCCGACCAGGAAGCCCAACGGCTCGTTGAACGCCCGCCGGGCGAAGGACGAGCTGCCGCCCGCCTGGGGGACGGCGGCGGTTCCCTCGGCGTAGTTGAGGGCGGTGGTGACGAAGATACAGCCGGCGAGCAGGAAGGCGAGCGGGGTGAGCCCGAGCGCGATCGCGGCGGTGACGCCGAGCGCGTAGTAGATGCTGGACCCGACGTTGCCGTAGCAGGCGGCGAAGAGCGCGCCGGTACCCAGCGTCCGGGGCAACTTGGCGCCCCGGGTGATGACCACCCGGACGTCGCCCGGGCGGCGGCCGCGGCGCTCCTTCATGCGGGCGCGGGGGCGGGCACCGGCGCCCGGTAGCGGGCCGTGATCCGGTCGATGTAGGCGGCGCAAAGGTCGGCGGTGGCGGCGCTCTCGATCTCGAGGACGTTCTCGGCGTTGCTCTCACCGGAATGGGAGAGGTTGTAGCTGCCGATGAAGACGCTATCGTCGGCCACGGTCATCTTCGCGTGCATGAAGTCATGTACCGACCCGGGAGCATACGGGGTGGTGACCTTGGAGGCGAAGAGCCCGCTGGCCTCGACCGCCTCGAAGGCGGCGAGCTTCCAGCTCGAGAGGGCCTGCGCCGACCACTGGCGCTTCACCTCCTCCATCTGGGTACGGTCGTAGACGCCCGAGATGCCGCAGCGAGGCGTTTTGATCAGCTCGGTGAGCGTCCCCAGCACCGGCCCCGAGGTGAGCACGGGCGAGGCGATCCGAACCCGGCGAGATGCGATCGAGATCCGGTGCGCGATCTCGTGCGACATCTTCTGCCCGCGTCCGGGCGAGAAGAAGGGCCGCAGCCGGAAGCCGGGGAGCGTTATCCAGGGCGCCGAGAACTTGCCCGAGCCGGCCACCTCCTTGGCGCTCCACAGGTACTCGAAGTCCTCCTGGAAATCCTTCGCCAGCTCGGGCGAGAGCACCCGGACGATCACGTTCTCCTCGCGGGTCCAGGAATCCGTCGTCCAGTTGGTGGACCCGGTCCAGACCTCCGCCGAATCGCGCACCACGTACTTGTGGTGCATCAGGTCAGGGATTCCCTTGATGGGCTGGAATGGAACGCCCATGGCCTTCAGCAAGTCCCAGTCGACGCTACTCGGCGGCGGCAGAGGGTTGACCGGGCGCTTGTCCGGCTCCCAGTTGAAGACCACCCGCACCTTGACGCCGCGGGCGGTCACGCCCCTGACCGCATCCAGCAGCGCCTCGGCGGAGGCCCCCTGCAACTGGAGGTCGTAGATCGCGATCTCGAGGCTGGTCCGGGCGGCAGAGATGAAGTCCGCGAGCTTTGCCGCGGTGCCCTCCGCGGTCTGTCCTCCGTCCTCCAGGAAGGCGAACTCGACCGGCGGCGGAGTCACGCCGAGTGGGCGGCGGCAGGGCCGCCCTGGGGCTCGGGCTCGGAGGTGGTCGCCATCTCGGCCGCCTCCTCGGGATCGTCGGTCACCTTGACGAGGTCGAGGTCGGCCGCCATCAGGTAGGCCCTCGGCAGCCCCTCGCGCCGGATCCAGTCCAGAAGGCCGGACCAGTAGGCGCTGCCGAAGAGGACGATCGGAAAGTGCTCGATCTTCCCGGTCTGGGCCAGCGTCAGGGACTCGAAGAGCTCGTCGAGGGTGCCGAAGCCGCCGGGGAAGATGACGAACCCGCGGGCGTACTTGACGAACATCGTCTTGCGGGCGAAGAAGTAGCGGAACTCGACCGCCAGGTCGACGTAGTCGTTGATGCCCTGCTCGGAGGGCAGCTCGATGTTGCAGCCGACGGAGAGGCCGCCGGCCCGCTGGGCGCCCTTGTTGGCGGCCTCCATAATGCCCGGGCCCCCTCCGGTGATGACGGCGTAGCCGCGGTCGGCGATGGCCTTTCCGGTCTTCTCGGCCGCCACGTAGAAGGTGTCATCCCGAGGCGTCCGGGCCGAGCCGAAGATGCTGATCGCCGGGCCCAGCTGGCTGAGGGCGTCGAAGCCCTCGACGAACTCGGCGAGGATGCGGAGCGCGCGCCAGGGGTCGGAGTGGTAGACGAACTGGTCGAAGGCGCCGCGCTCCAGGAACGCCTGGTCGGCGAGGGGCTTCGACCTCGGGACCAGGGTGCGGCCGGCACGACGGCGTTCGCTCATCGAGGGAGTTCCATCCTAGCCGCGGGCGGAAGGTCCGCCCGGCCTTCAGCTCTTCCCGGCGGTCCTGGGCGTTCGGGCTCGCTTGGCGCCCGGACGGGGCGCGCCGTTGGCGGCCGCCGCCTTCCGGCGGGCCGGCCTATGGGCCTGGGCCGGAGCAGCGACTTCTTTGTGGTCTTCCACCGGGGCTGGGACCGGCGTAGCCTCCTCCGGGTCCGGGATGTCGGCCAGCAGGTCGGCGGCGGACGGTTCCTCGGGAAGGCTCACCTGGGCGACCTTGGCTTTGGCCCTGTGCTCGATCGGCGGCATCAGCGCGGCGGGCACGGCAAGGCTGCCGTCCTCGGGCATCATCAGCACCTTGTCGAGGCTTAAGCGGAGCTCCTTCAGCTCGTGCTCCAGCTCGTGGACGCGGCTGCGGTGGCGGAGAGCCTCACGAACGTGGTGCATCCGGGCGGGCGTCTGGTAGAAGTAGCCAACGACACCGCCGACCAGGAGGGGGACGATCGCCAGCAGCCAGAGGCTGATTCCGGGGATGGTCAGGTCGACCACGGGTCCGTTGTTGGAGGGCAGGCGCCAGTGAATGTCCACCGGGGCCGTGTTGCTGAAGATGAAGACCGCCAGCCCCAGCCCCAGGACCAGTCCGGCGATGAATGCCAGGGCTCGGAGGAGGCGGTGCCAGCGCACTGCCAGATCCATTTCGCGGCGGAGATTACGCTACTTGTGGTGTATTGCCAATGAAGTTCGGGATCGCGATCTTCGCCACCGACCGCTCGATCGGCGTCGCCGAACTAGCTCGCGCCGTCGAGGAGCGCGGTTACGATTCCCTCTGGTTTCCCGAACACACCCACATCCCGACCAGCCGGCTCTCGCCCTGGCCGGGCGGTCCCGAGCTTCCCGAGCACTACAAGAGGACGCTCGACCCCTTCGTCAGCGTGGCCGTCGCCGCTTCAAACACGACCCGCCTCAGGCTCGGCTTCGGGATCCTGCTGCTGGTCGAGCGCGACCCCATCACCACCGCCAAGGAGGTGGCCAGCGTCGACCTCGTCTCCAACGGCCGGGTGGTCCTCGGCGTTGGCGCGGGCTGGAACCGGGAGGAGATGCAGGACCACGGCACCGATCCCCGCACTCGTTTCAAGCTCATGCGGGAGCGGGTGCTCGCCATGCGCGAGATCTGGACCCGGGACGAGGCGCAGTTCCACGGCGACTTCGTGGATTTCGAGCCCATGTGGTCCTGGCCGAAGCCGATCCAGAACCCCCTGCCCGTCTATCTCGGGGGCAACGCCGAGAACGCCATGAAGCGCGTAATCGAGTTCGCCGACGGCTGGATGCCGATGCCCGGTCGCTCGTCGCTCGCGGAGCAGATCCCGGCCTTCCGGCGGCTGTGCGAGGAGACCGGCCGGGGCCGGCTGCCGGTGGTCGTGTCGGGCGCCCGGTCGACCGCCGAGGCGATCGAGGAGTACCGGGAGCTGGGCGTCGACGAGGCCACCTTCTACGTGCCGTCGACCTCGCGGGACGACGCGTTCCGCGAGCTGGACCGGATCACCGAGCTGAGCCTCGGCGCTCAGTAGTCGTTGAGCGTCTTCCCGATCGTCCAGGCGAAGAACGCGATCGCGATCACGAGGAGCACCACGAAGGCGATCCGCACCTGCCGCGAGAGCGGCGGGTGGCGCAGCTCGAGCGAGCCCTCCCCCACCGGCTGACTGTTCCGCGGCAGCGGACGGCGCAAGAGCATCGTCGCCGGCAACGCCAGCGCGGCCAGCCCGGCAGATACCCAGAAGGTGTCGTCGAAGCCCTTTGCGGCGGCGTTGTTCAGCAGCTGCTGGACCGCCCCCTTGCCCGCCCGTGCCGCCAGGCCCAGCGCCTGGTGCGATGGCAGGTGAGCCTGGATCCGTCCCTCGACGACGGTGGCGAGGATCGCGATCCCAAAGCTCGAAGAGACGCGCTGGAGGGTGTTGCTGACGGCGGTCGCCCGGGCGATCGCGCCGGGGGCGAGGGTGACGTAGGCGGCCGCCAAGTTGGGCATCATGGCGAAGCCCATGGCCATGCCGCGGACGCCGATGATCGTTATCCAGGACCAGTTGCCGGTCTCGGGCGTGATGGCGGTCAGCAGGATGGTCGAGGCGACCAGGCCCAGGATCCCAACGAAGACCACGGGTCGGGCTCCGAAGCGGTCGGTGAGGCTGCCCGAGAAGACCATCGCCAGCGCGGCGCCGACGCCCTGGGGCGCCAGCAGCAGGCCCGCTTCGAGGGTGCTCTTGCCCTGCACCTCCTGCATGAAGACGGGGATCAGGAAGACCGCGCCGAAGAGAGCGCTGGCGAAGATCACGCCCACCCCGGCGGAGGCCGCGAAGGCGGCGTCCTTGAAAACGCGCATGTCGAGCAGCGGGTGCTCCTGGCGGAGCTCCCAGAGGACGAACCCGACCACCAGGGCGGCGCCTCCGATGATCGGCAGCAGGCCGCTGGCGGATCCCCAGCCGTTGAGCGACGCCTGGGTCAGTCCGTAGATCATCAGCGTCACGCCGGGCGTGGCGAGGAAGAGGCCGAGGAAGTCGATCTTCCGCTCGACCCAGGGCATCTTGCCCGGATCGAGGAAGAAGTAGCCGAGGGCAAGCGCGAGCAGGCCGGCGGGCAGGTTCACCCAGAACACCCAGCGCCAGTCGAAGACCTGGATCAGCCAGCCGCCGAGCGTCGGCCCGAGCGCCGGCGCCAGCATCATCGGCACGCCGAGGATCGACATCAGCTGCCCCCGCTCCTCGGGCGCCGACATCCGCATCACGATGGTCATCCCGACCGGCATGACCATCCCGCCTGCCAGACCCTGGATGACGCGGAAGACGATCTCCGACTGCAGGCTCCAGGCGACCCCGCAGAGACCCGAGGTGAGGGTGAAGGCGATCAGCGTCACCAGGTAGACGCGCTTCGTGCCGAAGCGGTCGGAGACGTAGCCGCTGATCGGGATCACCGCCGAGAGCCCGAGTAGGTAGGCGACCAGGATCCACTGGACGTCGGTGATGGTCGCGTGGAAGGTCGACTGCAGGGCGGGCACGGCGACGTTGACCACCGTGCTGGAGAGGATCGAGGCCGTCGAGCCGAGGGCAATGACGCCCGTCGCCGTGTAGACGTAACGCCGGCCGTGGGCCGGTCGCTGGGGCGCGGGCGCCGGGGCGCCCGGCTCAGCGTGCCGGAGGTCGGTGACGGACTGGGTCACGCTGTCACGGTATCGATTGAGGGCCGCGGACGCGCGGCGTTCAATTCCCGGCCGGCGCCAGCCCGACCCGTTCGAGGTGCGCTTCGATCAGCCGCCGTGCGAGGCTGAAGCGCCCCGGCAGCTCGGGAAGCGGCCCCGCTCCGAACCAGCCAGCGTCCAGGATCTCGGAATCCTGGACCCGGATCTCCCCCGACAGATGGCGAGCGGTGAAGCCGACCATCAGCTGGCTCGGGAACGGCCACGGCTGGCTGGCGACGTACCTGATGTCGCAGACCTCGACGCCGACCTCCTCGAGCACCTCCCGGGCGACGGCCTCCTCGAGCGATTCACCCGGCTCGACAAAGCCCGCCAGGCAGCTGTAGAAGGG
>Ga0307372_10004677_pt1 | contig 20951 bp, 41 predicted proteins | sample OX1MG_FD_202533 | JGI IMG/M metagenome (GOLD analysis project Ga0307372, IMG submission 202533) | Soil microbial communities from Risofladan, Vaasa, Finland - OX-1 | ecosystem: Environmental > Terrestrial > Soil > Coastal area > Acid sulfate soil | place: Finland: Risofladan, Vaasa | collected...
GTGAACTGAGTGCCGTGGTCCGAATGGATGATCCCTCCGACCGACGGACTCCGGTTTGAGATCGCCATTCCCAACGCGTTGGTCACGAGGGCTGCGTTGGGCGACGAATCGATGGACCAGCCGACAGCCCGGCGTGAATAGGTGTCGAGAACGACTGCGCAGTAGATCTTGCCCTCCCGGGTCCGGTGTTCGGTGATGTCGGTCACCCGGAGCTGGTTGGGAACGCCACGAGCGAACTGACGTTCAACGAGATCTGAGGCGGTCGGGATCTGGTGGAGGTGCTTGCGGCGAGGATTGCCGACGATCCCGCTATGCCGGCCCGACGCATAAGCAACGCCACCGCTTCGTGACCCACACCGATGCCCTGGCCCAAGGTGAGCTCGGCGTGGACCCCTTCGGGCCCCATAGGTCCCCCTCGACGCGGCGTGGACCTGGGTGATGACATCGGTCAGCCAGGCATGGCGAATGGCCCGAGGCGACAGTGGCCGGATGCGCCACGCGAAGTAAGTGGACTCAGGGACCCTCAAGGACCCGGCATGCGACTTGAATGGGTCGACCCCTCGGCGGCCATCACCGAGATGGCCGAATAGCGCCTTTTGGGGGCACCGCCTCCTTCAACAGCGCATTGGCCCGCTTGGTGACCGCCAGCTCGGTCTCGAGCTCCGCAATCCTCCGGCGAGCGGCGGCCAGCTCTGCATTGTCGGTACTCGAAAGACCGGGCCTCTGTCCGGCGTCTATCAGCTCCTGATTTCGCCAGGCGTAGATCGACGCCGCCGTCACACCGAGGTCTGAAGCGACCTCAGCAACCGGTCTCCCGGCCTTGAGATCGAGCACCTTGCGGCGGAACTCGGGGCTGTATTGCTTGGGCATCCGGACCGCTCCTTCGGGTCACGAGCATGACAATTCAAGCAAGCCAACTCCAGGAAACCCAAGGCACATCACTCCAGGAATCCCCCGCCGATTCAGAATGCATCGGCGGGGCACTCCCGTCTGCCCTCTTGTCAGCGGAGACTGCCATATGTCATGGAAAAAGTGAGGGGGTAAGGGCGGTTCAAGCATTCCACAGCATCATCCTCTTGTTATCCCCAAGCCAGAGGCACGAAGGTGACTCTTGGTCACGGGCGTATGTACGACCATGGCCGATAGCGGGAAGTCTGAGAACCCGTACTTCGACCACCCTTCGGACAAGGACAAGGGAGGAGTGCCACCAACGCATCTCTACGGCGTTGGGGCGGGAGAGGGCGTGGGTGCTGCCGCAGACGACGGTGTCCACCGGAGGGCTTGCCGTGTGGGGTGTCGTTCCCGAGCGACCTGATGGCCCCCCCTCAGGTCGCCGGGAGTGACACCCCGGTCATGCATGCCCCGCATCGTCGGGTAAAGACATGTCGTGAACGACGATGTGTGGATGGAGTTACCCGACGTAGCGGAGGTGCCTCCATTCTCGGAGGTACTGGAACTGCTCCTCGAACCGGCAGGTGCTACAAACGAGTGACCACTGCGTTTCGTGAAGTTGAAGGACAACTGCTGATGCCTTACAACGCTTACACATCAGACAATGTGCTCTGTTGCGTGGCGCTGACGGCAGGAAATGCGCGCCTCTTCGACTCGGGTGGAGATACGGTGGAAGGCTCTTTCCTTCACCACGATCCCCCCCGACGACACGACATGCTGCCGTAGAGCATCGTCAGGTCTGACCAGAAACGGTATTTGGCGACTGCCGTGTGCCGTTCGAGGTGCCAGGGTTGGATGTCAAGACCCTGCTTCTTGGCGCCTCCCCTGACGGTTGAGGACCAACTCGAAGCCCGGGACGTAGTCCTCATGAGGAGGCACGGCGACGAAACGCTGGTTCGAGGAGACGGCCCGCACCCGATGTCGGATGGTCATATCGGTTCCCCCCGCGAGCGTCGTAGCTGCAATGCGGACATTCATCTGTTTTGCAGATCACGAAGGACGCGTGGTGACTGAACCACGATTCCAAAGACAGGCCTCTTGGGCAAGAGTCTCTCGTACAAGTAACGGCGTCACCCCGGTGGACCACGACGGTCCCCAGGCACTCAGGTAATGGCATACCTTGCATCGCTCCCCCTCTTCACACGCCATATCACTTCGACAGGCGGGCTGCGCCGAACTGGCCCCGGCGTCCAGAACAACCGGGCATTCACCAACCGGTTACCTAGACTCCCGTCCTCGGAATACTCATGGTGGACGTCCGCTGCACGAATCGTCGCCCCGAGATGAGGCGTGGTTCGATTTGTGTGACCCAATGGCGGTCGCGAGTTGCCGGGTCCGTCGGGAGACCATCCACGGCGTTGAGTGTCCGTATATCGGTCACTCGCGAGGATGGCCCTACCGCAACAACGCTCCACGCCTCCGGGTTGTTGAGGTGGAAGTCATCGACCTGAAAAGCTACGACCGAGTCGCGAAGAGCATGGGTGACAGCGGCACCAACGGCGGTGTATACGACGATGCACTTGTCGAACAAGGTGAAGTGCATCGGGATGATCCTGGGTACGGCGCCGAAATGGAGACCCATACGCCCGACGGTTACTTGGGCGAGCAAGTCCCAGCACTCGGACTCGTCCAACTCTTCCAGATCGGTCATGAGGTTTCTGGTTGTAGTCGCCTCGTCCAACTAAGAACCGGAGCGCCGAACTCGCAAGACAGACACCCCTCGCCGCCGAGTGCGATGCTGCACCTCACAAAGGACGAGTGGAGACTGAACCATGTCTCCCTGGGCACGTCACGGGGGCACGTATCGTCCGTGCAGGATACGGACTGATCCCGGTGGACCACCACGGTCCCTAAACACGCCATTACGGATGTAGTTCCCATCGTTTCCCCCCGTCCACCACCTACTTCACGGCACGGGGACGGCTGTCCCGAGCGGCACGAAGCTGCAGAGCCCCTCACCGTCCAGAACAGCCGGGCATTCACGACGGCTTCCCCGGCATCGTCGGAATGCTCATGCCCCCTGCAACAGCCAGGCTCTCACCAAACGCCGTCGGCGCAATAGGGCCGGAAGACACAACCATCTCGACGAGTCCGCCACTCAGCATGCGAGTTGCTTGTCACGACGTGCAACACGTTCTTGCTTGACGCTGTGTGCGGAAAGCCTGTGAGGTCTTGCCCACTCTGTGGCACACACTTGAGCCCAACTGCTGCTTTTGCATCACCTACTTCGTTGTGTCGTTCTCCTCTATTCGTCGCAACCACCTGCTGTCACAGTGGAGGTGTCCTGCCCCCGATGGGGCGGCGTGGGGGGTAACGCCCTTTCGGGGGCGGACAGTTCCTGTGGCACGTTGCGATCGGGTCGGCTTCTTCCAACCTCTCGTTTGCCCAAGTTCCTCGCTTAGCGTGTGGGACGCTCGTGGGGGTTAGAAGGTGAAGTAGATGCAAGTACGGACGGAGACTGGCACCAGCAACGCAAGGGCGCTCAACGACCACGACCGACCTCCACTGAGGTATGTGTCGGGTCGGCTGTGTGCGGCTCATGGGTGTGACACGCGCCTTTCGATCTACAACAAGGATTCTTACTGCTCGCTGCACACAAAGGATGTGATACGCGTGCGTGGCAAGAGGGCTGTTTGACCTTCTTTTGGATGACAGCATCTTGTAACGCTCTGCTGATCCCCACCATGGTGATGGACGCGTGCCTTTGACTTTGGTGTTGATGTTGACTCGGTTGTTGACGTCCCCTTTTCCCTTTGGTTCCCGGCAGGGGTTGGAGGGAACGCCCGACGCGACGAACCCCGAGCACAAGGCTCGGGGCTCGCTTCCCTTTTCCCTTCGGTCCCATTGGGGCCTTCAGGTGATCAACATTCTTAGCGTTGGCGGAGCCGTGACAAGAACGCGTCTTTTGGTGGTGTGACGTGTCCCGGGGTCAACCTTCACGCGCCTGCAATGGTCACAAGATGAATCCATCTTGTCGAGCGCGTCCAGCGTGGTGTTTGCAGACTGCGGCGGCCAGATCACGATAGGCAATCGCAAGCTCAGCTCATATTGTTGTGACGGTGTTCGACCGGTGGAATCGTTGGCTCTGTTCTTGACAGACCTCATATCGTGACAGAGGGTTCAATGGACGTGAACGACCGACTCACCCGACTTGAAGACGCACTCACCGACCTCGCTGTCGTTGTGAGCGAGGGGCATCTTGACCACCTAGCCTCAGCAAACATTTCCCCGGTTGTGCGCGAAGCGGGCAGGCAGCTTCAAGCGTTCCACCGGGCGGTAATCGACGAGCGGGAGTTGTAACCGTGTGCGCGCCTGGAAACCCCACTGGGGAGCCTATGAGACGGATTGGGAATCCACCGGTGAGGTCCAGGCGCACGATCACGCTAGCCACGTAAGACGATGCACGCCACGGAGCCGAGTTGCGCCGTTCATACCACCGAGCCCTCCTTAGAGCCCGTGGTTTGTACCGCGAATCAACAAGCCGTCGAGTGGTGTCTTCCCGAGTTCGAGACATCACCAAGGGTGACGCAGTCGCCTCGGTGGTAGGTGGTGAGCATGCAGATGGCGTTCTGACAAAGGGGACCCATGAGATGCTCAGGCATTACGGGATCAATGTCGACGTCAAGCGGGTGGTCCGCCATTGGGACTCCTCTCTACTGGAGGAGAATCCGCAGCGGCCGGTGGTCCGGGGTCGGGGTGGTTCTCGGACTGATGGTACGCCTTGACGGGTGCTCATTCGCGGACCAAATCGAGGATGTGCCCAAGGTTGTGATGCCTCTGGGGGGCAACGCGTGGGAACCGTTGGGGTCCCCTTCATCCGGTCGACGTGCGAGACGCTGGCCCCGCTCCCGCTCGTTGATGGATTTGAGCGCGAGCTGTACGAGGACGGGGCCTCCCCGTGTTCCATATGACCCTGCTGCTGGGAGTGGGCCTCGGGGCCGTCAGGAGCGCGCTGAAGACGGCTGGGGTGGAGTTGCGGGCAGCGGGGAGTCTGCACCGTGGAAATCGGGGCGTCGATGTTTTCGTGACCCTCATTTCTGACGAGGACGTTCCCCACTCCGAGGCCTACCGTGGTTATTGGTAGCTCCGGGGGCCGGTGGCCCCCCATCGTTCACCAGGAGCACCCAGAGGGGTACGGCGGGGCGTGGGACGGTGTCGAGGCGCGGCACCGAGTGCGCCTCCTGCGCCTCGCTGACCTCCAGGCATCGACATGACCCTGAGCGGTCCATCACCGGCGCGTCACGTCTTCAGTAGAAGAATGAAGCCAATGAAGTTCGCCTGCTTCTGTGGACGATCGCTGCGCTTCATTCCTTCCATTCGCCATGGAGTCAGCTCCGATGGACGAGTACTCACGGCGGGTCATTGTTCCGAACACGGCTGGGTCGGCTCTGACAAAAAGGGTCCGGTCGTACCCGTCACGCCGGAGCGGGAGCGAAACGCCAAAGCCAAGAAATAGGGCGCGCCTCCAGAACTCCCGAATGGAGATCGGGACGTGATCGAGAGCTATCGGGGAGTTCACCCGCCTGACGTTCCACGAGCCGATAACTACGCCGTTGTTACGTATTCCACCGTGAGCACCCTTGCGCCTAGCTCAAACCGATCTTCAGGGATGCTTGTTATCGGTCGGTTCTTTTCACGCCGACAGGTACCTGTCACGATGACGAGTGTCCTGCCCTCCGAACGGGCGGCGATAGGGAGCACACCCCGTCGGGGGCAGGCGGTCGCTCCTAAGCGTTGAGCCATTTTGGGACTTTGGACCCTGACCGCGGCATGAGGTGCGTGTCACTGTTGGGAACAGGCGACCCAACCAAGCGGAACATATCCTCATTCCCTTGGGAGTGACTCTCGGTGGTACGTGGGTATATCCGGCTATCGAGAGCCCGGGTCGCCGTTCTCTTCCGTCGTATCCAGTAGTCCGTGATACTCGGGGTAAGGAATCGACCGGCGAAATCTAGGCGCACGGCCCATCCCTATCCACGCGGGACTATGTACGCCGTGAAGTCGAGTTCGCCGTTCGTATCGCCGAGCCTCGCTAGGAAAAGTAGGCGCCGCTCGGATCTCTGAAGGGATGGTGTTGTACGAAATCCGTCACTGTTTCGACGATCGTGCCGATCACGTCACGAACCTCGAATACGTCGGCTGTCGTCTCAACCAGATTGACCATGGCCTCTCGGTCACCGAACCGAGCATCTCGTGCCAGGAATGCGTCAAGATCCCCAGCGCATCCACACTTGATCACGGCGTTCAGGATCTTGTGGGTGTTCTCTACGAGGTGCTCTTGGATTGGCCCCAACGACGTGTGGGCGTCCATACCCTGGGGGTACAGCCTGTCCAGGATGGCGTTCCCAGCGTGATGCTCACCGACGAGGTCTGGGATCGCAAAGGACCGCCGAATGAGGAGCCACCACTGCTTTTGGACCTGGGACACGTGGTGCCACGGTTCATCTGTCATCTCTACCCACTTCTCGACGCCATCTTGGCCTCTCGTCGCATTACGATTCGTCCCAACCCCGTCCACCGCTTGTCTGTACGGACACAGTCTTCCGAAGGAATCCAATCTCGTCGCTCATAGCCGTGGTCACATCGTCAAGAGCAATCACTCCTTTGAGTTCCCCCGATACGTCTACGACTGGCATCCGACGAACACCCCATAGCGCCATCTTGCAGGCGACTTCGGAGACGAGAGCATTGGATTGAATCGTGGCGACGCTCCTGGTCATCACCTTTTCGACGGGGGTGGCGGCGTCGTGACCCCAGCCCATGCCCTTCACGGCAATGTCACGGTCCGTCACGATGCCGACCAGATGGCCGTTGGCGGTCACCACAACGAGACATCCCACATTGAAGCGGTCCATTTCACGAGCGGCGTGTTCGAGCGTCGCGTCGGGATTGCAGGTGACGGCCGGGCTGTGCATGAACTCGCAAACCAGCATCTCTACCTCCTATCAATAGCCCGAGGGCTCTTTCAACAAACCGCTATGGCACCTCTTTCTTCCTGCGGGATCTTGGATCCCGCCCTCTCTTCATCGTGAGCCCGTGCCCCGGACGGCAATAGGGCCTAAAGGCCTCACGCGACGAGGGCCGAGAGGGATTGCCATGGGAACCGTCATCACGGCCGGTGCTTCCACCGGTGGGGGGTGCCACAATGGAGACGGCGGGCAGGAGCGCGGCTCGACGGCCGGGAGTTGGGTGACCGAGGCTTCATGCTTGGCGAGACGCGCCCGTGGCCGAGGCGCACCGTGCTTTGTAGGCAGCTCCTGGGGCGTCCTAACCCCCAAGTTCGCCTGGAGAGCCCCGGGGGGCGGGCACGACATCGCTCCTGCGCTCCGCCGACCTTCCGGAGACGTAGCCGCACCCCATTCCCCAGGCGTACGTTGGCCGTAGGTGGTTCAGGAGAGGCGTCGTCTCGTCCCCCTGGGGGGCACCTAACGGGGCGGCGGCGGCGGGCGTGAGGACTTCATGGGTCCCTGCGTTCCCGCCGCCTCGTCGAAGCCGAGCGATGTCGGTGTTCATAGGTTTGGGTGGAGTCGCCGTCGGGATGAGGAATCCCAACCTGCTGTTCTTCGTCTGGACGACGTTGGTGATGACGATCAAGGTGCGACCCGGTTATGTTCCGCAGCTGTTGCTGGCGTCGCTCCTGACGGACATCGTCGAAACTGAACACGTCGGGAAAGGCGTGACCATCTGAGAGCCGCCGCATGCGGTAGCCGTCGACGAGCACATCTGCCACCGCGAAACCGGTGGCCCAATCGCCGAGGAATCGGCTTCGCACGTAGACCTTCGTGCCCACACCCAAGGTCGGACCCGGATCGCCGTCGTGGGTCTTGTCCCCTTCCACACTGCCACCTTCCGGCCCTCGCGGACCCTTCGACTACGGAAGAGGCGCTGACTGCCGTTCGGTGCTTACCGAGGCGTCGTTCATGGCGCCGTGGTCACCGGTGAGCGCGTCGGGCGTCCCGATCTGCATGCGAGCCGTAGTCCAGAACTCCGACCAGTAACTGCGCCAGTCCGAGGATCCGAGTGCCCACGCCAGGGCAGCGACTCCGAGCCCTCCTACGACCACTCGGCGCATGCGGAGGGGATCGACAATCTGAGCATGGTCCTTTAGGTGTCCCGGTCAAGTGGTGGCTTCGCGTGCTTCGCAGCGGGCACCAAGGGCGGGCGCGATCAGATCAGTGACTCACAACCGACTCCGGGGGGTGCTCCTCGTTGAATGTCTTGAGAGCAGCCCGGGCGGCGGTCAGGCGGTCCTGCGCCTCCCGTAATCCATCGGCCAACTCGCGCCGACGCTCGTCAATGTCTTCGGACTTGTCGTCAGTCATGGGTCCGACCCTACGCCCAGAGCGGGCCAGGAGCCCTTGGGTTCTATCCAGGTCCGGTCCCACGGCATCAGCACCACGGACAGGGCGGATGGGGGTACGGACAAGGAGCCCCGGCTAGTCCTCGGCGGGGCGCTTGAAAAAGAACGTGTACGTCCTGGGTCGACCTTCGGTCACAGCGACCAGTTCCCAACCCTCGTTGCCTCGGGCCGTAAGCATGGCCCTCATGGCGATGTCGACCCTCTCGCCGCTTTGGGGAGTTGGGTCGTTCCAGAAGAAGATGTCGTGCTCCCACCTCTGGGTTCGAAGCAACTGAGGCTCCTCAGCCATGGTTCCAAGGTTATTGGGAAAGTGCCTCTCTTCCCAGGCGAGGGAATGCCGCCGTTCGCATGCCATCGAGACGGCCTATCCTGCCTCCTGGAGGGCCGAATGGCCGGGTATGAACTCGTCAGCATCGTGTGGCACCGACAGGGTCACCAGATCGACCTGAACTATGTCCACGGCGAGTCCGATCACATGGTCGGTTCTGAAGCGATCACCACCATGCTCGCCAAGGACGCCGGACTCGACGCCGTGCCGACTCCCGATGACACCCGTCGTTGGGTCCAGAGAAACCGGTGGAAAAGGTGACAACTCGACCTGCTTGCCACCGGTGGTCACCCGAGATCTACGCTTGACCCGTGGCAGAGCGCCGTGTCTACGGCTTGATCCCCTCTGAGGACCCTCCCACCGTCCAACACGTTCTGTCCTCAGTCAGTGGTCGAAGCAAGTGCGGACGCCCCATCGACACGGCCCTGCCCATCCCGAAGGCCCTCCCGGTCTGCAGGAAATGCACTCAGTTCGATGAGATAACGGGGGCATTCGGTCGCTCGCCATGGCGGGGACGGCGGCGACGATAGGCACCTGAGTCCGGCGTGGGATTCCCCGTCTTCCACGTGACCATGGGTGCTGGGAGTGGGCCTCGGGGCCGTCAGGAGCGCGCTGAGGATGGCGGGGGTGGAGCTACGGGCGGCGAGTGAGCCCGCACCGTGGACTGCAAGCCGTCGAACGCAGAACGAGACGCGGTAGCTCCACTCCCCCGCTGGCGACCACCCCTCCCGTGATCCGTCGGCGTTCGTGCCAACCCCACGACAACCCCACAGAAGGTCGAAAAGCGGCGCGAACCAGTGATGAGTGGTGAGAGTGGAACTCCCTGGTCAACTGCCATTTCTCGGGATTGCCGCAGGTCACGAGTGTGGCAGTTTCAAAACCCGCCTACAGGCCGACTCACCGTCCTTAGGCCTCTGACCAGGTATTTTATCCGAGCAATCCCGCCCCAGACCGCGGCCAGACCGCGGGACCGAGCATCGAGTCGACGGCTTCGCGGGTCCGGTCCTCGGAATCAGGCCATAGATGGGTGACGTAGGTGTCGAGGGTCTGGGTGGCACGGGCGTGACCCAGTCGAGCTTGCACCGTCTTGAATTTGATCTTCTGATCGATGAATGAATTCGCGGGACCTGCAACGTCCAACTGTATGAAACCGCTGAGGTGGGCTCGGTAGAGCAGACGCAGAGTGCAGGCGCAGAGAGAAGGAGAGACTGGACCATGACAGAGGAAAGCAACCGGGTCGAAGTGTCACGCAGGATTGATGCACCGGCAGCCCGCATTTTCGAGATCCTGGCGAATCCGCAACGCCACATGGAGTTCGACGGGTCCGACATGCTCCGGGGAGCCGTCGTCAACCGTCCCATCTCCGGCGTCGGCGACACCTTCACCATGAAGATGCATCGGCTCGGAGACGACTACCTCATGCTCAACTATGTGGTGGAGTTCGAGCCAGATCGGCGCATATTCTGGGAACCGGCTCCCGGAGACCCTTCTCGGGCTGAGGGTGATGATCCATCCAAGGTCGGCATTCCTGCTGGCTACCGCTGGGGCTACATCCTCACTCCAGACGGTGACGACGCCACCGTCGTCACCGAGGTCTTGGACTACGGCCCCTTGCCGGAGGACCTCCTACGTGATGGCGGGGCGTGGATCAACGGGACCAATTCGGTGCTTGAGTCCATGACGGCCAGCCTGGAGAGGCTCGAGAAGATCAGTAGCGAATAGGGCCGCTGCCGGAGCCTATTTATGAATCGTTCTTCAGAGCGTTCGAGGAGGCAGACCCCCTGTCCTATATCGCCGGGAAGGAGGCACATATCGGACCGCCAGGTATCCATCTCGAAAACCATGGGCGGCGGTCGGCACGGCGGCACGGCGGCACCGCGAGCGGCCGCCACGGCGTAGCGGTCAGCCGAGCCGCTTCGCGGTGATCAAAACCGTCTCGAAGTTCATGACGAACGAGCCTCCGTAGTCGTCGATCGTCGTCCCGACGGCGTCGAGCAGGCGGTGTCGAAGGTTCGGCTCGAGGGCGACGTATTCGCTGGATGACAGCAGCAGGTCGAGCCACTCATCCCGCTGGTAGTGCCGCGTCCACGGAAACCATTCCTCCGTCGGAGCATCGAACTCAGGTACTGCGGCGATGGCGGGGAGGACCGGGTCCAAGTCGGACCTGACGTCGGTCGACCGGTTGGCGGCATAGCCGCGGAAGAGACGGTGCGTGCCGCTCGGCACCACCGCCGAATAGACATCCGCGAGCGCGTCGGCGAGATCGTCGGGGGGAGCGCCTCCGCTCCAGATCAGGCCAAGGCTGCCGTTCGGTCGCAGGAGTGACGCCGCCTTGGCCGTGGCGGCGGGCATGTCCAGCCAGTGCCACGCCTGGGCGGAAGTCACTCGGTCAAACCTGCGACCAGCGGCTTCCCAATCCTCGAAGGCGCCGATCTCCACGTCGATTCCGTGGCGGTGGGCGATCTCCGCCATTCGTGGCGCGAGTTCTACCCCGAGCACGTTGGCGCCCCGCTCAGCTATCGGCCTTGTAGCGATCCCGGTGCCACAACCCACATCGAGCACCTCGAGGCCAGACGGTTCCGGACCGAGCAACTCATCGATCACGACGTCGGGGTATCTCGGTCGGCACCGGTCATAGCGCTCGGCTTCTTGATCGAACAACCTCGAACGCTCCAAGGTCCGACGCCTGCGTTCGTCCCCCACAGCCACCAACGCCAGCCGGTCCCAGTACCGATCCGTCGTTCCCACGGACGCAGGCGAGTTCCCATCGTTGCCATCAACCACCTTGTCGTCCTCTCGATGAAGAGATCGCCGGACGACGTTGGCCGCGCGAACACCCGACCCTAGTCCGAGCGACCGTCCTTCGATTCCTCGTCCACCAGAGTCATCAGATTCGGCCCGAACCGCCCCCTAACGCCGATTCGGTGGTCGTCGCCTTCCGTCCGACGGACGAGGGATTCTGGAGCATCACACATCACGCATCGCCCAGCGCCATAGACACGGCAACGACGTCGAGGTCGGTCGTTGCGGAGGATCGCCGATGGGCTGAACGATGATGGGGTCGCCACGGCTCACGGCGGTGCCAGATGGCACGCGTCCACGGTCGAGCCGGTCTTGGACCGAACTGGATGACAGGCAGGCTCTGCACGGGTGTTTTGCTCGACCGGGAACGAATCACCTAGCCCGTGCGTCAAAGTGGATCCATGCGGTGGACAATCGTAGGAGCGGCGATCTTGTGCAGCGTGGGCTTGTCGGCATGCTCTGGGATGGCCGAGGGACCGGCGGCGCCTCGCCCGACCGGGTGGAAGACGGTCAGTTATCACGGCGTCGGGATCGACGTGCCTCACACATGGACGGTGAGACCGTGGGTCCCGAACTGCGGAACCCTCAAACCGACCGTTTTCATCGGACCTCAGCGGCTCGTCGAAAGGAGATGCCTTCGCTTGTCCCACCCAGCTGCCGAAGTGGTACTCGGCTCTCTCTATCCATTTTCACGAGGCACCGGAAGAGCGGAGTCCATCAACGGGCTCAGAGCTGTCGTCGTCACCGAGCACGCGGTCGATCAAGGACTGGGGGTAACGCGAGCGCAGGTCACTCATTTCTGGGCGATGCTCCCAGACGGCGGATTCTCCATATCCGTGTCCGTCGCAGAGTCATCGGTGCTACCCGGGGGTGCGGCGGGCCGGGCTGAGGAAATTGTTCACTCCATCCATGCAAAGGCGCACGCCACCACTACTGCGTGTTCGTCGAGTCCGGCCTGGGCAACGATCACTCTCAGCGATCTGTCGCCTCACCCGAAGCTCACCGTTCCGGTGGGTGCCGAGGTCGTGGTGAACGTGCCCCGGTGGAGCGGGGGTGACGCCACTGACGTCCACATTGGCGGGGCGCACCCCCTCCAAGAGCAATGCAGTGTGCTGCTCGGCAACCACGGGCGCAAAACGATCCTGCTAGCAACGGCTCCGGGTCGGAGCGACCTCGAAGCCACCACTTCCGGTCAGCCCAGCGGGGTGATGATGCCTGCGTGGTTGGGAACCGTGCAGGTGACCTCGTGAGCCAGGGGTTCGTCCTCAACCTCGATGCAGCTCCCGCCGATCTCGTGTGCCCTCCGAAGGATCCTCGCCCTCACCCCCACAGGGTCCCACGAGGCTGTGACGGAAGCGCAGGCGGTGACTCCGGGGGATGATTCGTTCTGACCCAAAGGGGGTCTCAGAATCGGAATCACGAATCGGTTCTGGAGAATCAGGGAATCGATTCCGAATCATGGAATCGGCACCCAATGCCTCTTCCCGTCGCTGCGTGACGGAGGGTGATCGGCGTAGCATCATCACCGATCATGATCGTCGTCTTCGTCGAGCTCGACTCCCGCGAGACAGTTTCCCCAGCACTCGGCGTGGAACATCGACCAGGACAAGCAGCACGAGCCCCACGAGGAACAGGACGGAACCGACGAGCGTCACCATATTGAGGCCAGGTCCTGACCCTGTGAACGCCAAGGAGCCAGACGCAGCAGTCACCACTCGGCTTGACGTGGAAGACGAAGAGGACCCTGCGTTCGCGGTCTCGGCTCCCTTCGTTGATGTCGTCGTGGCATGGGGTGCAGTTGACGTTGGATTTAGAGCAGTCGTAGTGGTCCCGGTGCTCGGAGCAGTGGTTGTGGTCGCAGCCTGAGTCGTCGTGCTCGAAGTAGTTGTGGTGGGGACCAACGTCGTGGACGTCGTGGACGTCGTGGACGTCGTGGACGTCGTGGACGTCGTAGTGATGGGTCCAATCGTGGGTCCGATGGTTTGCTCGAAGGCATGAGCGATGACGGTCGCCCCCGCAGGCACCGGGTCGTCTCCGAAGCCCTCCGTCTGACCGGTCGTGCAAGTGATGTCGAGAAGGGTGCAGGCTTTGTCGACGGCGATGGGCACCTCACCCCACGGCGATGAGACCATGTCGGTCAAGTCGGTCGTGCTGAAAGCCGATTCCACATCCGCCACGGGGGCTCCCATCTGTTGGTAAGCGCCCGCCAGGAGGGTGTTCAGGTTGGTGACGAGCGACACGCTCAGGTTGGCCTCCACCTGAGTGGAACCGCCAGCAAGCCAGTCCCCGAGGAAGGGGTCGAAGTAGTTCATCCCGACGATGGGCACCGTTGGTCCGACTGCCTGTCGAAGCCCGTTCAAGATCGTGTCGAGGTTCTGGACCATGGTCGATTCGGCTTGCTGGATGCAGCCCAGGTTGACCGTCAAGCCGTTTACGCAGGGCAGCAGGTCGTTGCCGCCGATGTCGATGGTGATTAGGGCCACCTGACCCTGATGAGCTTGGAGGAAGGCGACCGCCTCCTGCTGCTGCGAGCGCTGAGGAGCCGGAGCGCAAAGGGAGTTGGCGAGCATCGTGCCCGTCGTCTCGCTGGAACAGGCCATATCCACGACCTGAAGACCTGGATTCGTCGAGGAGTAGTTGGAGGCGATTTGATAGGGGTAGGAGTCCGAGCCGTTCCATACCGGGACCGAGTCCCCGAGGGCCAGGTAATACGGTCCCGATCCACTCGCCGTCGAAGTGGTCGAACTCGTCGTCGTTGTCGTCGTGCCACCCCCGTTTGTGATGGCGATCTCCGGGGTGATCGGTGAGCCCGCAGGGGGTGACGAAGTGATGCCAGAAGGCGTCACCGAGTCGTTCGGATATGCCGTGCAAACCACGGTAGAAGGACTTCCTGAGGCCCCGAGCGTCATAGTCAAGGTCGACCCTACGAAGAGTTCGACGTTGCTCGGTGGGGCTGTGCTTCCCGGTGGAATGGTCTCAGGTGTCGAAAAGAAGCCCCCCACGTTGATGGGCGAGGGAGGAACGTCGAGTCCCAGTCCAGAGGACGGAACAGACCCGGGTATGGGCAGGTCGAACGCCAAGGGGCCTACCGTGACCGGATGCGGTTGCACGTTTCCACTTGGGGCCACGCTCGCCGTCAAGGTTCCGCTGATCGAAGTGTCGCCCTGCACCTGTAAAGCAGACACGAAGGACGTCGGCAGCGTGAGCTGGATCTGGTAATCGGACAGCCCGAACGGTTCCGCACTAGGGCTCGCGGGCGACAGGCTCCCAACGGTGACGACATCATTGAGCACCAAGGTGCCCACAGGAGTGCCCGGGCAGTACAGCTCGTACGGGGACGTGTCGGCGAAGGCACGAGACGTGGAACCGTCAATGAAGACTCCGACAAGCATGGCGAACCCCAGAGTCAGAGACGTCGTCCCGATAAGTGCTAATCGAGCAACGGCATGAAAACGTCTCACCGTAACCCCCTATTGTCGCTTCACCTTCGGTCCAAAGTCCGATGGGAAGTGGGTACCGATGCATCCTAGAACTCCATCTGTGACCTTGCTCTTGGGTGTCGGGCCATGCGCCACACCAGGGGACACGTGCCAAAGCGAGAGACACGCTGGCACCCACCAGGAGGGTCATCGCGCCACGGCGTTGCGCCCGTGTCAGCTGGTGGGGAGACTGGGAGATCGTCGAGGTGATCGAGCGCATCGCGTTAACACCATTGACCACGGTGACCGGCCCGGGTGGCGTTGGAAAGACGGCGCTGGACCTGGCCTTAGCGGCAGTGGCGGCGCCCCAGCGCCTGTTCCGAGAGAGAGCCGGCACCACGACACAGGCGTCGCTCGACACCGATCCCGCGGGTCGTCTCCTCGGAGAGTTCTGCCGCCGCTTCGACGGCCTCCCGCTCGCCATCGAGCTTGCGGCGGCACGAGTAAATCGGACTCGACCTGGAGTCGTAAGTTGTCGCGAGGCCGCGTCGAGCCATTCAACGGTCGCAAACACGGGCTTTGGCCTTCCTTCCGTCTCGAGCACATTGCGGAGATCGTGGAAGTACTTCGTCAGCGGGTCGGCTTCATCGCATCTTGAATCGGGCCGTACCACTCTTCAAACGTCTTCTCCGACGTTCTCAGCTTTTGCAGGTGGTATGTGACGCCACGACCCGCAATAACCATCGTCTTGAGTCCGCTCCATTGTCTTTGGGGCTCGTGCTCGTCTCCGGGTCGTGCCACGCGAGCTCCGCTTGCCACTGTGTCGCACAAACGGGGCCCAGGTTTCGTGGGGCGAGAAGTCGGTATCCTCACTCATTTGTTCGGTGATTCCAGCGCAGGCCCTCAGTCATGGCCCCCATCCTTTGCCAACACCTTGACCAGTGCAGGTGTTGAAATAGTTACTTGGATCGAGGTTCTGGCCCTTCGCCAGCCACTCAAGCGCTCGATAGCTGAATGTGGAGCCGCAGTATCCGAGGTTGAAGGCAAGGAGTGTTTCTTGGTCGTACTCACCCGGCCCCTGGAAATAGGCGTTGACGGCAGCCGTAGACCTCGGAGTGCCCCAGAACTTCCATTGAACGACATTGAAGTCCACTTCCGGGAATACGTGACCCGGGGCCGAGGAAGCCAGAATCTTCACCTGCACTGGCTCGACCTGGCCGCATCCAACGCACTTCGTCGGGACAGGCAAGCCCAATGTGGGCGGCGATGGAGGTGGGCCAGTACTGGTCGAAGAGGCTGTCGTCGGTGGTCGGGTCGTCGTCGTTCCCTGGTCGGCCCGGTTACTTCCGGTGCCACTCACGGCGCACCCCGTCAGGACTGACACCAGCGTCACTCCGCCGAGGACTTGTAGTGGCCGTGCCACCATCCAAGAATAGGTCCGCCCTGTCGCACGCTTGGATGGGCTCGGACCCCGAAAGGACACCAGTCGAAGGGTGGAACCCCGTTCGAAAATGCCTCTCCCGAATGCCCGAGCAGGTCCTGTGGCCGACGGGGAGGAGGGCCGGGATCACCCTGGTGTGGGCAAACGGTTGGGCTCGACCGCCCGAACGCACCGGCTATCGGGGCGGTCTGACGTGCTCCTTCGCCGGTCTTGGACCGTTTAATCATGATGTCCGTCGACACATCGACAGCCATAGGTCACTTGGTGGCACAGATCAAGCAGGTCTCGGTGTGAACCGTAAGAGGGCATTCGTCGGGGTGTGAGCCAAGAGATTGTCATGCCCCGGGACGTCCTTTTCGATGTCGGACGGCGCGTTGTCCTGGACGAGCGCACTCTGAGTGCCCACAGCGCACAAAGAGTGACTGTGAGTTGCGGAGATTCGCTCGACGGGGCTGGCGCTTGACGTAAAGAATCAGACGGTGAGCCTCAGCAGAGTGTCCTGGTATGTAATCGTGGTCGTCTTCGCCAATGCGCTCATGGTCACATGCGACGTGACGAGTACCGTCGAACCAAAGCAAAGGGCGCTTGGGGACTCACGACACGCTCTTCACGTTCCGTCAGCGTCGAGAGCTCCATCTACGCCGATCACGATCCCACCCGCACCGAATACCATTCCACCTGCACCCCAGAGATCTGATCCATCAGCAACGACCTCCACAGAGCCACCGGCTGCTTCCCAGCCCGCTGTGACCGATCCACCGGCGGCGCTCCCGAGCGCGCCAACGCCCACATTCCCCGCGACGCCCCTTCCTTCCGCGCCGTCGCGCGACCAGCCTCTCACCCCGGCCATCGCGCTCGCTCATCCCGCCTCGAACATCCCCCCGTCACCGAACTTCCTCGGTGCTTGCGGAAGTACCACCTACAGTGATTCGTTCAACTGTGTCTGGGATGTGGTGACTGCCTTCGACAACGCGCGAAGTGCTGAGGGGTTGCCGTCGATGGTCTTGCCCACGAACTGGGCCTCACTCACCCCTACCAAGCAGATCTTCGTGACGACGAACCTTGAACGTACGGCCCGTGGCCTCGCTCCAGTGTCTGCCCTGTCCACGGCGCTCGACGCCGCAGCAGCGATGGCAGGAGCCGTTAATGCTGATCCCATCCCTCCGGCGGGGTTTCCCTGGACCGACGTCGCCAGTAACTGGGCCGGTCCCGTCGGAAATCCTCTCGAAGCCATGTACTACTGGATGTATGACGACGGGTTTGGTTCGAGCAACGTCGATTGCTCGTTGGCGGATCTCGCCGCCTGTTGGGAGCACCGGCAGAACGTACTTGCTCCGCTCGCCTGCAATCTCTGCGTTATGGGCGGTGCCTTTGTGACGACGTCTGAAGGCACCATAAGCGTCACGGAACTGATCGTCGAGACCACGGGGCCTTTGACCACGGACTTCACCTGGGCGCAGGAGGAGCCTTACTTTTCGTGACAGCAACTCGCGAAGGACGTGCTCTCTAACTGCCAGATGAATGAGTGACACTGCTCGCTCATCGTCACACGGCCCCTTGGCCTCCTCAGCTTCCGCAGCAGCGGGCTCGCCAACCATGATGGAGGGAAAGATGCCGGGCTCAGGATCAGGAGTTTGGTCAACACCCATGCGCCACTGACCTCGCCGGTCGTGTCGTAACGATGGACGGTCGGTGTCACGGAATCGGACTGTTCCAGACGAACACCCGCTCGTAGGAGGCGGCTGACACCTGGAAAAGAGGGCGGGGATCTCCGGGTAGCAGATCTTCCCGGTACGGAGTGGGCCTATGGCGCAGCGCATCGAGGCCGGGGAGAGACCCAGCACAACCGGGCATTCATAACGGGCTACCTAGACTCCCGCGCTCGGAATACTCATGGTGGACGTCCGCTGAACGAACCGCCGTCCTGAGATGAGGCGTGGTTCGATCTGTGTGACCCAATGGCGGTGGCGAGTTGCCGCGTCCGTCGGGAGACCATTCACGGCGTGGAGCGTCCGAAGATCGGTCACCGGGGCCGACGGTCCCACCGCTACGACGCTCCACGCCTCGTGGTTCCTGAGATGGAAGTCATCGACCTGAAACGCTACGACCCAGTCGCGAAGAGCATGGGTGACAGCGGCACCAACCTCGGCGCATACGACGATGCACTTGTCGAACAAGGTGAAGTGCATCGGGATGATCCTGGGTATGGCGCCGAAATGGAGACCCAGACGCCGGTTACTTGGGCGAGCAAGTCCCAACACTCGGACTCGTCCAACTCTCCCAGATCGGTCATGAAGGCTCTCGTTGCCACCGTCGTGTCTCTGCTCTGACAGGAGCGTCGAACTCGCAATACAGGCACCCGTCACCCCCCAGTGCGGTGCTGCACCTCACGAACGACGAGTGGAGACTGAACCACAGCGCCTTGGGCAGGTCCCTCGGGCAAGTGTCGTCCGTGCAGGAGACAGATTGGTCGCGATGGACCACGACGGCCCCCGGACACTCCAACAATGACGTGCTTCGCATCGTGCCCCCCCTTAAAACCAGCTACTTCCGAGCACGAGGACGGTTGTCCCAGTACGGGTGAGGTGGCGCCTAGACCGTCCAGAACAACCGGGCACTCACGACCGCTCCCCGGTGCCGTCGCAATGTTCACCCCCCCGTAACTGTCAGGCTCTCACCGAACGCCATCAGTGCAATAGGGCCGGAAGACACAATCCTCCCAAAGAGTGAAGTCCGGTCACTCACTATGAAACGAGGAGGGATGGCGACTACGGGCAGATTCGAGGAGAAGGTCCCGGCCACGACCGGTCGCAATCGTTGTCAGGTTGCGTTCCATCTGCCGGCCGTCCACGGGAGCGTCGAACTCGCAATACAGGCACCCGTCCCCCCCGAGCCCTGTGCTGCACCTCACGAACGACCTGTGGAGACTGAACCACAGCGCCTTGGGCAGATCCCTCGGGCACGTGTCGTCGGTGCAGGACACAGACTGGTCCCGGTGGACCACGACAGTCCCCGAACACTCCAATAATGATGTACTTCGCATCGTTCCCCCCATGGTCGAGCACAACTCACACCACGGGGGACGGCTGTCCCGAGCGGCCCAGAGGTGCGAAACTCCCCACCGTCCAGAACACCCGGGAACTCACAACGACCTCCTCGTGCCGTGGGAATGCTCACGCTTCCCTGCTACTCGTGCACAACAACAGAACAGGCTCGCGTATTTCGTCCGAGACGTCGCCGCTCAAGGCAAACCCCGGCAAACACGATCACGTCAGACGTGGGCGACGGGGTAGTGCAACGTGTGTCGCGGATGCCGTACCGCCGTACACCACGTTGAGTGACAGGAGCGTATGTTTCCGAGCCGGAATATCCTTGGTGCCGTTCTGCTCTATTCGTGACAACGGCCCCGTGACAGAGTTGAAGTGTCCTGCCCCCGATGGGGCGGCGTGGGGGGTAACGCCCTTTCGGGGGCGGACTGTTCCTGTGGCAAGTAGCGATCTGGTCGGGTTATTCCAACCTCTCGTTGCCCAAGTTCCTCGCTCGGCGTGTACGGCGCTCGTGGGGGTTAGAAGGTGAAGTAGATGCAAGTGCGGACAGAGACCAGCATTACCACCAACGTGAGGGCGCTCAACGACAAAGACCGGCCCCCACGGAGGTACCAGCCGGGTCGGCTGTGTGCGGATCATGCGTGTGAGACACGCCTTTCGATTTACAACCAAGGTTCTTACTGCTCACTGCACACAAAGGATGTGATGCGCGTGCGTGGCAAGAGGACTGTGTGACGGTCGAGATCAGGCGTGATCTTCTGTGGCGCTTGTGGCGGAGTCCTGTTGGTGATATGAAGGATGATCAAGGTACGGCTGAGACCCATTCGGTCCTGCCGGACGACACCGTTGCCCCAGACCCCGGCCACGCAAGCTTCGAGCATTGTGCTCGGACAGCGGTAAGGGTGGATGGGGGGTAACGGAGTTGTTGTCTGCACCTCGGCAATGCCAGCCGCTCCCTGCCTGCGCCCGGCCTAAGTTCGACCGCAGACAGTCTTGTCACACAGGTTCCTCCGGTCTCATCGCGCCAGTAGGCGCCTTGACGGGCCCTTCTCCGGTTCCTTTTCCGCACGCCGTTGACAGCGCCGTTTCCCCCGCCAGGCGCAGGTCTCAGTGCGGGAAAGGGACCGGACCCTCCTGGGGTTTTGCACAAACCACACTTTGGCCCCGATCGACGATTGTGGGGCCGTGATGGTCTTTCCCAGAGACAACTGGTGGACTCGTTTCCGTGATCTATACGCCCTGTGGCGATCAGCCCGCTCTTCGTCGATAACGCGCAACTAAGGAAGAGCTGAACGATGGAACTGAATGTGACAGGGAACGAAATGCGCGCCGAGGCTGATGCCGGTCAGGGCTTCGTCGGGTTCGAGGCCGACCGCATCGCTTTACGTCGAGTCTTTGAGAGCGACCGTGGTGCATTGCTAGCCGAACAGCGGTCCGCGTGTAGGTGACGACCCGTCGAATTGATGACCATATGGATCTTGTGATCCTTGAAGATGAATGGTTGCGAACGGAACGCGTACGCGACCAATAGTGCGTGGTCGATAGCCTGGGACCAGGCCCCCGAATCCGGACCGGTGGCGTACGGGATCCCTTGATATGTGGG
>Ga0307372_10004680_pt1 | contig 20947 bp, 19 predicted proteins | sample OX1MG_FD_202533 | JGI IMG/M metagenome (GOLD analysis project Ga0307372, IMG submission 202533) | Soil microbial communities from Risofladan, Vaasa, Finland - OX-1 | ecosystem: Environmental > Terrestrial > Soil > Coastal area > Acid sulfate soil | place: Finland: Risofladan, Vaasa | collected...
CATTGGGGCCTCTCTTGGAGCGCATCCAGGCCGAGACGGACTGCGCCCTTCTGGTCATCGAGCACGACATGCCCCTCATCACCGGGCTGTCTGACCAGATCATCGCCCTTGACTTGGGCGCAGTGGTGCTCCAGGACGAACCCGATGCAGTCATCAGCGATCCCCGAGTGGTCAATTCCTACCTCGGCGGTGACGCCTCGGTGATTCAGCGATCCGGAGCCACCGGCACCCCGACAACGAAGGCGCCGGCCCGGAAGACGGGGGCCAGAAGAGCGGTGGTCAGGAAGGCAATGCCCAAGAGAGCCGTTGCCGAGAGAGTGACCGCCGAGAGGGCGGTCACCAAAAAGACAGTGGCCAAGAAGCCGGCTGCGGCTAGGAGGTCAGCGGCCGGGAAGGCGGTGGCCGAGGCGCCGGCGGCGGACGCTCCGGGGACGATCGAAGAGTGAGGCGAAGCGTCCGGGCCCTCCTCCTGGCCGCAGCTATAGGCGTGGGGGTGGGGGCACCGGCCGCGGCTGCCTGGGCTGCCGCCTCTGCTCCGGTTCATCGCACCACGGCGGGCCAGACGGTGTCGGCGCCAGAGCCCGGACAGGGCTGGCTGACCGGGCGCAAGCAGAGGCTGCTGGCGGTTTGGGTCCTCCTCGATGTCGGCGCAGTCCTGTTGTGGTACGGCTCCGACACGGTCAGGCCGCCCCGTCTACTCGGTTCGCTGGGAGCCCGCCAGGCCTCCTCCGCCGATCCGCTGGAAGAGGAGCACACTGTGGGCGGCATCGGCCGCTTTGCCCGCCGCCGCAGCGGGCCGCCCAACCGGCTATGAGCTTCGTCTGCCCAAGATCGGGGTGACGGCCTGACGGCGGCCGGGCGCCCGATAGCTTGAGCGGCCATGCCCAGCCCCGAACTCGATTCGAGTCTGCGGTCCCTGTTGGCCGGAACCACTGGCGACGCCGGGGTGACCATCGAGGACCTGCGCCGGCTTTCGGGGGGAGCTTCCCGGGAGACGTGGTCTTTTGATCTGGTCCGCACCGACGGCACCCGCCGTCGTCTGATCCTGCGCCGGGATCCCCCAGCCGCCCCCAAGGGGAATATGGGCCTGGAGGCGGCTCTCATCTCGGCCGCCGGCGCCGCCGGGGTGCCGGTGCCCGGACTGGTCACGACCAGCGATGACCGCTCGGTCCTGGGGTCCTCGTTCATGGTGATGGAGCGCCTGGAGGGGGAGACCATTCCGCGCCGCATCCTGCGCCAGCCCGAACTGGCCCCGGCCCGGGCCGGCCTGGCCCGGGAGTGCGGGAGGATCCTGGCTGCCCTCCACTCCATCGCCCCCGACGCCGTCCCCGGGCTGGAGTCGGCTGATCCGCTGGCCCAGTACCGCGGCGTCCTGAAGGCCTTGAACGGCTCCTCTCCGGCCTTCGAGGTCGCCTTCCGCTGGCTGGAGGACAACCGGCCTGCCGCCCGGAGGCCATCGGTGGTACACGGGGACTTCCGCAACGGAAACCTGATAGTCGGTCCGGAGGGAATCCGCGCCGTTTTGGACTGGGAGCTGGCCCACGCCGGGGATCCGATGGAGGACCTGGGCTGGTTGTGTGTGAAGTCGTGGCGATTCGGCGTCGGCCTGCCGGTCGGCGGCTTTGGCACCTACGAGGACCTCATCATCGGCTACGAGGAGGCCGGCGGTGACCCCGTCGAACGTTCGACCCTGCTCTGGTGGGAGGTGTTTGGCAACCTCCGGTGGGGGATCATCTGCATGATGCAGGCCTCGGCCCACACCAGCCGCGCCGTCCGTTCGGTGGAGCTGGCCGCCATCGGTCGGCGGGTATGCGAGGTGGAGTGGGACCTGTTGGCCATCCTCCCCGGCCCCGGTGGCACGGCCGGAGTGACCGCCGCGGGCAACCCGGACGGTGCCGCCGCGCCGGGGTCGGGGTCGGGGCCCGGCCCGTTCGACGGCTACCTCCACGGCAGCCCGGATGCCGCCGGACTGGTCGAGGCGGTCAGGGAGTACCTGGAGAACGACGTGATGGCGGCCACCGACGGCCGGGTGAAGTTCCACGCCCGAGTGGCCGTCAATGTATTGGGCATGGTGGAGCGGGAGTTGGCTCTGGGCCCGGACCAGGCCGCCCGCCACCGGGTCGGGTTGGCCTCACTGGGCCTCACCGATGAGGCGGGACTGGCCGCAGCCATCCGCCTCGGTGAGCTGGGTCCCGAGGATCCCGGAGTCCGGTCGGTGCTCACCGAGACGGTGCGGTCCAAGCTGGAGGTGGCCAACCCGGCCTACCTGGCCGCGCCCGAGGTGCCGGTGACGGCATCCTCCCCGTGAGCCCGTCCAGCCCGTCCAGCGAGCCGGAGCCAGACCGCCGCATCCCGGTGGGCTTCGACGCCACCCTCGGGGCCGAGTTCCTGGAGCTCTCGGGGGAGAGGGTGGTGATGCGCCTCGAAGTCGGTCCCCACCTGGAGCAGCCCTTCGGGATTCTGCACGGCGGTGTCTACTGCACGCTGGTGGAGAGCTCGGCCAGCATGGGCGCCGGGGCGTGGTACGCGACGCGGGGCCACGTGGTCGGGATGGCCAATCAGACCGACTTCCTTCATCCGGTCCGGGGCGGGACCGTCACGGCGACGGCTACGCCTGTGCACCAGGGCCGCACCACCCAGCTCTGGGAGGTTCAGATCCGCGATCAGGACGAGCGACTGGTGGCCCGGGGCCAGGTCCGCATCGCCAATCTCGAGCGCCGGGACTGACCGTCCGGCGCTTCCGGGCTAGCTCCTGACCTCCACCTTGGTCGGCATGTGCAGCATCCCCTGGGCCAGGCCCGGGTTCATGACCTCGAAGCGATGGCGCTGTTCCTGCCAGTCGTAGACGACGTCCTCGTCCTGGTCGGTCACGGCCAGGGTGAGGAAGTAGGTGCCGTCCAGGAGAGGGACCGAGTCGAAAGAGAAGCGGACCTCGCCTGTGCCGTCGATGTGGGGAATGTCGATGCCCAGGATCCGGGTGTTGGTACCGGACAGCAGATTGCCTTCGATGTCATAGATGGCGAAGCCGAAGTTGGGAGCGGTGATCCGCTCCCGGGCCTCGTAGGCGATGGCGACGGTCAGCGCCTCGCCCGGGCGGAGGCATTCCTCGCCACCGGGATGCTCGAAGCGGACTCCGGTGATCCGGACCCGGAAGTTGCGCTTCCGCTCCGGGTCACTGCGCCCGTCCATGGCGCCATCATCGTCGCCCTCCAGGGCGGCGGCCAGGGCTTCGGCCACCTCGGGCCGGTCCCCGATGGTGAGGAGGTGCTCCCGGAACGAGCGGATGGCCACCCCCGGAGATCCGGAGGCGACCTCCCGGCCGTGGTCGAGGACAATGGCCTTCTGGCAGATCTGACGCACCAGGTCCGGGGCGTGGGTGACGAAGACGATGGTGCGGCCCTCGCGTTGGAAGTGCCGTACCCGGTCGAGGCACTTGCGCTGGAAGGCCTCGTCCCCCACGGCCAGGACCTCGTCCACCAGCAGGACGTCAGGCTCGGCGTTGACGGCCACGGCGAATCCGAGTCGCATGTACATACCCGAGGAGTAGTACTTGACCTGGTTATCGATGAACTGCTCCAACTCGGCAAAGGCCACGATGTCGTCGAAGCGTCTCTCTATCTCCCGCCTGGACAAGCCGAGCAGGGAGGCGTTGAGGAAGACGTTGTCTCGCCCGGTCAGATCGGGGTGGAACCCGGCGCCCAACTCCAACAGAGCGGCCAGGCGGCCCCGCACCTCGATTCGGCCCTCGGTGGGCTGGATGATGCCGGCCACACACTTGAGCAGGGTGGACTTGCCCGAACCGTTGTGGCCGAGCAGTCCCCAGGTCTCACCCTCGGCTATCTCGGCATCGATTTCACGCAGGGCCCAGAACTCCTCGTAGGGGACCCGGCCCAGATGCTGGACCCGCTCCTTGAGCGAGGAATACTTCTCGTGGTGGAGCTTGAAGCGCTTGGAGACGCCGGTGATGGTGACCGCGGCGGGCAAGTCAGGCCCCCACGGCGTGGAAGCCGCCGTCGACGTGGATGATCTCACCGGTGGTCATGGGGAAGAAGTCCGAGAGCAGGGCCACACAGGCCCGGCCCACCGACCGGCCCGGGTCGTTGACGTCCCAGTGCAACGGCGAGCGTGGCGCCCAGGCGTCCTCAAAGGCGGAAAAGCCGTCGATCGACTTGGCGGCCATGGTCCGCTTGGGACCGGCGGCCACCAGGTTGACCCGCACCCCGTGGACGCCCATGTCCCTGGCCAGGTACCGGGACAGCGATTCGTAGGCGGCCTTGGTCACGCCCATCCAGTTGTAGGCGGGCCAGGCCACCGAGGCGTCGAAGTCGAGGCCCACCAGCGACCCGCCACCGGCGGCCTGGAACAGGGGCAGCAGGCCCTGGGCCAGCACTTTGAGCGAGTAGGCCGAGACGTGGATGGCGCTGGCCACCTGCTCCCAATCGGCCCGGAACATGTCTCCTCCCAGGCACTCGGGCGGGGCGTTTCCGATGGCGTGCAGAGCCCCGTCCACCCGGCCCCAGCGGCTCTCCAGTTCGGTCCGAAGGGCGTCCATGTGCTCGGGCACGGTGACATCCAGCTCCAGCACGTCGGGCTCGACCGGCAGCTTCCTGGCCACCCGGCGGGTGAGGGACATGACCCGCCCGAAGCTGGTCAGGAGCACCTCGGCTCCTTCTTCCTGGGCCACATAGGCGGCGTCGAAGGCCAAGGAGTCATCGGTCAGGACCCCGGTGATAAGTATGCGCTTGCCTTCCAGGATGCCCACGGTTCCTCGCTTGGTCGGGGGAGTCGGCTCCGGGGCGCATCCCGTCCCGGTCGGACGATCGGGGAGTCTCTCATGTGTTCTACGTTGGGGGGGTGAAGTGGCGATGAGGATCGCGGTGCTGGGGGGAACCGGCCCGGCCGGGGGAGCCCTGGCCCTGCGCCTGGCCGACATCGGCCACCAGGTCCGGATCGGGTCCCGCTCGGCGGAACGGGCCGAGGAGGTCTGCGCCGAGCTCAAGGGCCGCTGGCCGGGCCGGAGTCTGGATCTGACCGGGGCGGCCAATGAGGACGCCGCCGCCTGGGCCGGCCTGGTGGTGGTGGCCACCCCCTGGGACGCGGCCGCCTCCACCGCCGCCTCGGTGGCGCCGGCTCTGGCCGGCAAGGTCGTTATCAGCATGGCCAACGCCCTGACCCGGCTGGGCAACGAGCTAGTGGCCCTGATCCCGCCCCGGGGATCGATAGCCGCCGCCGTGCAGGCGGCCGTGCCCGACGCCCACGTGGCCGGGGCCTTCCATCACGTACCCGCCCATGAGTTGGGCCAGTTGGACGACCCGGTGGATTGCGACGTCATCATCTGTGCCGATCATCCCGGGGCGGCCGAGGCCACCGCCGGCCTGGTCGATGCCATCCCCGGCCTGCGCTCCCTGCGGGCCGGCAGCCTGGCCGCCGCCGCCGCCACTGAGGCCTTCACCGCTGTTTTGCTCCAGGTCAACCGGCGTTACAAGACCAGGACCACCATCCGACTCCACGGCCTGGATAAGGACGTTTCCGAGGGCTCGTGAGGTGATGCGCCTGTATGACACCGCTCGGCGGGAGGTCGTGCCCTTCGAGCCCGGCCCCATCGTCACCATGTACACCTGCGGAATCACGCCTTACGACGCCGCCCACATGGGCCATGTGACCGTGTATGTCACCTACGACGTCCTCCAGCGCCGGCTGCGGGACCTCGGCCACGACACCCGCTGTGTCCGCAACGTGACCGACGTGGATGACAGCATCCTGGGCAAGGCCAGGGAGCTGGGCGTCCACTTCCTCGATCTGGCCGCCGAGGAGATGGCCCGCTTCGATTCCACCATGCGGGCCCTCGGGCTGCTGGAAAGTTGGAGTGAGCCCCGGGCCACCTCGGCCATTCCCGACATCCTCGGCTTCATCGGCATGGTGTTGGAGTCCGGCCATGCCTATCGGGCCGGCGGAGCCGTCTATTTCGACGTGAGCTCCTTCGGCTCCTTCGGTCAGATCTCCCATTACGACCGCTCGCTGATGCTGGAGCTGGCCGCTCAGCGGGGGGGCAATCCGGAGGATCCCAACAAGCGCGACCCGCTGGACTTCGTCCTCTGGCAGCCCTCGGCGCCGGACGAGCCGGCGTGGGACTCCCTCTGGGGCCCGGGCCGGCCCGGCTGGCACATCGAGTGCTCGGCCCTGGCCATGAGGGAATTGGGGGATCAGATCGACCTCCACGGGGGAGGGGGGGACCTGGTCTTTCCCCATCATGAGTGCGAGGCCGCCCAATCCGAGGCGGTGACGGGCCGACCGTTCGTCCGCCACTGGATGCACTGCGCCATGGTCGCCCTCAATGGGGAGAAGATGTCCAAGTCCCTGGGCAACCTGGTCTTCGCCAGCGACCTGCTCAAGGATTGGGAGCCCGATGCCATCCGCCTGGCGGTCATCGGCCACCACTACCGGTTCGGCTGGGAGTGGACCGACCGGGACATGCCTGAGGCCGCCGCCCGGCTGGCCCGCTGGCGGGACGCCGGTCAGGGGGAGGCCGCCCTGGATGAGGTGCGGGCGGCCCTGGACGAGGACCTCAACGCCCCGGCCGCCCTGGCCGCCATCGACGCCGCCGCCGCCGTCGGCCACGGTATCTCCTCGGCTGCCGCCCTCCTCGGCGTTCGGCTCTGAGACCGAAAGCGCTCCTTTAACCGCGGTAGCGCCCACGGGCGCGCCGGTATCCTCGGCCAATGCCGGGCGATATCACCATCACACTCCCAGACGGTTCCTCCCGATCACTGCCGCCCGGATCGACTACCGCTGACCTGGCCGCGGCCATCGGCCCCCGGCTGGCCAAGGCGGCCGTGGCCGCCCGCATCAACGGGGAGGAGCGGGATCTCCACGAGGCCCTGGCTGACGGAGCCCAGGTGGCGGTCATCACCGCCGACAGTCCCGAGGGACTCCACGTTCTGCGCCACTCGACTGCCCACGTCATGGCCCAGGCCGTGACCCAGCTGTGGCCGGGGGCGCGCTACGCCATCGGCCCGCCCGTTCAGGACGGCTTCTATTACGACTTCGACCTCCCCGACGGCGCCCACTTCAGCGAGGAGGACCTGGGCCGGATCGAGGAACGAATGCGCAGGATCGTGGCCGAGGATCAGGGCTTCGTCCGGGAGGAGCACACGGTAGAGGAGGGCCTGGCCCTCTTTTCCGATCAGCCTTACAAGATCGAGATCCTCGAGGGGGTGGCCGCCGGTCGGGCCGAGGCCGAGGACACAGCCGAGGTGGGCGGCTCGTCCGAGCGTCCGGTGGGGGTGTACCGGAACACCGGGGACTTCATCGATCTGTGCCGGGGGCCTCACGTCCCGTCCACCGGACGGCTCAGCCACTTCAAGCTGCTTAGGGTGGCCGGCGCCTACTGGCGGGGGGATGAGAAGCGCCCCCAGTTGCAGCGCATCTACGGCACCGCCTGGGCCAGCGCCGCCGACCTGGCCGAGCACCTCCATCGCCTGGAGGAGGCGGACAAGCGCGACCACCGCAAGCTTGGGGCGGAGCTGGATCTTTTCTCCTTCCCGGATGAGATCGGCTCGGGCCTGGCCGTGTTCCACCCCAAGGGCGGCCTCATCCGCAAGCTGATGGAGGACTACTCGCGCCGCCGGCACGAGGAGGCGGGTTACGACTTCGTCAACAGCCCGCACATCACCAAGGCGGAGTTGTTCCAGACCTCCGGTCACCTGGAGTGGTTTGCGGACGGGATGTTTCCGCCCCTCGAAGTGGATGGTGACAACAAGTACTACCTGAAGCCGATGAACTGCCCGTTCCATGTGCTGATCTTCCGCAGCCGCCAGCGGTCCTACCGTGAGCTGCCGCTGCGGCTGTTTGAGTTCGGCACCGTGTACCGCTACGAGAAATCGGGGGTGGTGCACGGCCTGACCCGTGCCCGGGGCTTCACCCAGGACGACTCCCACATCTTCTGCACGCGCGACCAGATGGGAGAGGAGCTGGCGTCGCTTCTCACCTTCGTGCTCGATCTGCTGCGCGACTACGGCCTGTCCGACTTCTATCTGGAGCTGTCGACCAAACCGCCGGGCAAGGCGGTCGGCACCGATGAGGAATGGGACGAGGCGACCGAGGCCCTTCGGTCCGTGGCTCTGTCCCAGGGTCTGGAGCTGGTCATGGACGAGGGCGGGGGCGCCTTCTACGGACCCAAGGTCTCCGTTCAGGCCAAAGACGCCATTGGTCGGTCCTGGCAGATGTCGACCATCCAGCTCGACTTCCAAACGCCGCAGCGCTTCGGCATCGAGTACGTGGGCGCCGATAACGCCAGGCATCAACCGATCATGATCCACCGGGCCCTGTTCGGATCCATCGAGCGCTTCTTCGGAGTGCTGACCGAGCACTACGCCGGCGCCTTCCCGGTCTGGCTGTCCCCGGTCCAGGCCCGCGTCCTGCCGGTGCGCGATGACCACCAGGACTACGCCGCGAAGGTGGCGGCCCAGATGAAGGCCGCCGGCCTTCGGATCGATGTGGCCGCGGCCTCGGAAAAGCTCGGCGGACGCATCCGCAAGGCCAAGCTGGAACGCATCCCGTTCGTGCTGGTGGTGGGCGACGATGACGTGGCGGCCGGGTCGGTGGGAGTGAACCAGCGGGGCTCGGAGCAACCCGAGCGGGGCGTGCCCGTAGAGACCCTCATCGACCGGATGACGACCATGGTGGAAGAGCGGGTGCCCGGACCGTGACTGCAGGCTTTCGGGCGTGAGCCTCGAGCGGCTCTGGGCCGGCTGGCGCAGCGAGTACATCGAGTCCGTCAGTGATCCGGCCTCCGGCGCCGGCTCCGCGGCCGACTCGGACGGGGCAGAGTTCTGCGTGATGTGTCGACTGGCCGATGCCGAGGAGTCGATGGACGAAGGCCACATCCTCTGGCGGGGGTCCCTGGCCGCCGCCGCCCTCAACGCCTTCCCCTATACCAGCGGGCACCTGATGGTCATGCCCAGGCGTCACGTGGGCGATCTCGAGTCCCTGGAGGCGGAGGAGGCCGCTCAGTTGTGGGCGGCCGTCACCACAGCCGTGGCGGCGGTGAAGTCGGCCTACCGTCCCGAAGGGCTCAACGTGGGCATCAACCTGGGCCGGGCCGCCGGGGCGGGCATACCCGGCCACCTCCACGTACACGTGCTGCCCCGCTGGGCCGGGGACAGCAACTTCATGACCTCGGTGGCCGAGGCCCGGGTCATGCCCGAGACGCTGTCCCGCTCGGCCGAGCGGCTGCGGGCCGCCTGGAGGGGTCCGACTCCGACCGGCTAGGGAGATTCGGCACGCACCCGCTCAGTGGGCGGGGACGGGTTCGGCCGTCTTGGCCACCTTGTCATAGAGGTGCTGGGGCAGCAGGTCGTAGTGGTCGTGGCCGTGGCGGAAACGGCCCCAGCCCCCGGTGATCGAGCGCAGGTCGATGGCGTAGCGGGCCAGCTCCGAGGTCGGCACCAGGGCCCGGACCACCTGCTGGCTCTCCTCGGTCGTCTCGGTTCCCTGCACCCGGCCCCGGCGCGAGTTGAGGTCGCCCATGACATCGCCCTGGTACTGGGGAGGCACGGTGACCTCCAGCCATGAGACCGGTTCCAGCAGCACCGGGCCGGCTTTGGCCATGGCCTCCCGGAAGCCGAGCGAACCGGCCATCTTGAAGCTCATCTCCGAGGAGTCCACCGGGTGGAACTTTCCGTCGGTCAGGGTCACGCTCACGTCCACTACGGGGAAGCCGAAGTGCCCCCCGTGGGACATGGCTTCCACCACCCCTTTCTCCACGGCCGGGATGAACTGGCGGGGGATGGCTCCTCCCACGATCTTCTCCTCGAAGCTGAAGCCGGCGCCCCTCTCGGTCGGGCTCAGGACCAGGGTGGCCACCCCGAACTGGCCGTGACCACCGGTCTGCTTCTTGTAACGGCCCTCGGCCTCGGCCGCCTGGGTGATGGTCTCGCGGTAAGCGACCTGGACCGGCTCGACCTCCACGTCGACGCCGAACTTGCGGTGGAGGCGCTCGGCCACGATCTGAAGGTGGGTCTCGCCCATGCCGGACAGGACCGTCTGGTGGGTCTCGTCATCCCGGCGGACCCTCAGGGCGGAGTCCTCCTCCTGGAGGCGGTGGATGGCGGTCATCAGCTTGTCCTCATCGCCCTTGGACTTGGGCCGGATGGCGATGGACAGCACCGGTTCGAGAGGCTCGGGACCCGGCGCCCGGACCGGCGTCGACTTGGGGGCCAGGGTGTCGGCCGTGGCCGTGTCGGCCAGCTTGGCCACCGCGGCCAGGTCGCCAGCGGGGATCTCGGTCAGGGGAATGTGCTCCTTGCCCCGCAGGGTGAACAGGGTGTGGAGGCGCTCCTCGGCGTGGGTGCGGGGATTGGTCAACACGGTGTCGGCCTTGAGCGTCCCCGACAGCACCTTGAACAGTGAGAGCTTGCCCACGTAGGGGTCGGCCACCGTCTTGAAGACGTAGGCAAGCGGCTCGGCCTCCGGATCGACCTTGACCTGGTGGCGGGTTCCGCCGGCCTCCACCTCTACGGGGGGCCGGGCCACGGGGGATGGCCCGATCTCGCAGATGAAGTCGGCCAGGCGGTCGATGGCCACCTCCTTGGCCGCCGATCCGCACAGCACCGGGAAGACGGTGCCGGCCGCCACCCCCAGGGCCAGGGTGTCCTCCAGCTCCTTGGCGGTGGGCACGTCCCCGTCCAGGTATCGCTCCATGAGGGCGTCGTCTCCCACCACGATGCCCTCCACCAGCGCCTCGTGGACCTCGTGTTCGGAGCTCTCCATCTCATCGGGGATGGGGCCCCGGCTGGGCTGGCCGGCCTCGTAGGTGATGGCCGTGTCAGTCAACAGATCGGCCACGCCCCGGAACTCGGCCTCTTCGCCCACGGGCAGCTCCAGAGGGGCCACGCCAGCCCCGAAGCTGTCCTGGAGCTGAGCCAGGGTGCGTTCGAAGCTGGCCCGCTCCCGGTCCAGCTTGTTGATGAAGATCAGCCGGGGCAGGCCCATGGCGGCGGCCATATCCCAGACCACCTGGGTCTGCACCTCGACGCCCTCGACCGCACTGACCACGAAGACGGCCAGGTCGGCCACCGAGAGGGCGGCGACCGTGTCCCCGATGAAATCGGCGTAGCCCGGGCAGTCGATCAGGTTGATCTTGTACCCGTCCCGCTCGAAGGCAGCCAGATCCAGGGACAGGGAGATGCCCCGCTTGATCTCCTCGGGATCGTGGTCGGTGACGGTGTTTCCGTCCTCCACCCGACCGGGTCGGTTGACGACCCCGGCGCAGTGGAGCAGGGCCTCGGCCAGGGTGGTCTTTCCAGACCCGCCGTGGCCCACCAGCGCGACATTACGGATCCGCTCCGGCGGGAAGATCTCCACAGGCCATGACCTCGCTTCCTCCGGCCCCCTGGGCCGATCCGAGGGCCCCCCGGTCCTCGGATCCTCAGACTACCGATCAGCAGTGGTAGGTTTACTTAGCAGTCAGGGTTCCTGACCAGGAGAATGCATGTTCGACGGACGCTGGCGGAGCGGGGTCGACCGCGGCACACAGCCGATCGGATCGGCCCTGCATCGCACCGGCATCACGGCCAACCAACTCACCGCCGGCGGCCTCGTGGTCGCACTCGGCGCCGCTTACGCCATCGCCACTGGCCATCTGGTCTGGGGCGTCGTGGCCCTGGTGGCGGCGGCCCTACCCGACCTGCTCGACGGACCCCTGGCCAAGGCGGCCGGTACCGCCGGGCCCCGGGGGGCCTTCTTCGACTCGGTCGGGGACCGTTTCACCGACACGGTCGTCCTCGGCGGGGTGGCCTGGTACCTGGATTCGACCCGGGGAGCCCATGCCGCCCTGTTGGCCTTCGCGGTCATGGGCGCCTCCGCCCTGGTCTCCTACGAGCGGGCCAAGGCCGAATCGCTGGGTTTCGAGGCCCGGGGCGGGCTCATGGAGCGGGCCGAGCGCATCATCGTCCTCTGCATCGGCCTGGCCTTCCCCGTTCTGGTCATCGCCCTGTGGGTCATGCTGGTCGGCAGCCTGTTCACCGCCGTGCAGCGCTTCGTCAAGGTCTGGCGCCAGGCCGAGGTGGCCCGGCCGGTCACCGATGATGCCCGGGCCCGCTGGACGATGGCCGCCATGGAGGAGCGCTGGCGGACCCGTCGGGAGTCCATGCGCCCGGCCGGCACCCGCTGGCTGGCCGGTTCCAGCGACGCCGACAGCTCCTGGCGGACGCGGCGCCTGGCCCGCCAGGCCGACTCCGGCCGCCACGGCCGCAACGGCCGCTACGGCCGTCCGGCCTCGGGCCGCCACCGCGGCGCCGGCACCCGGCCCTGAACCAACTGACAGGCTGAGCGGCCGTGGCCGTCCAGACCCCGGAAGACCAGACCCTGGAAAGACCGGCCCCTGACGAGAAGGGCCTGGCCTATTACGTCTACCGAAGCTGTTTCACCATTGGTCGAATAACGCCGAGGCCGGTGGCCGCCGCCCTGGCCTGGGCGGCCGGTCGGGCCTGTGCGGCCACCATGGTCGACCGCCGGGTACTGGTCGGTAGGAACCTCGAGCGGGTGGCCGGCCGCACCCTCAGCCGGGTCGAGCTGGATCAGGGCATCAAGGCCTCTTTCGACACCTACGCCCGGTACTGGATGGAGTCCACCCGGGCCACTGGCACCGGCGCCGGTGAGTTGGAGGCTCGCATGTCCATGGAGGGCCTGGATCACATCGACGCCGCCCTGGCCGCCGGGAAGGGCGCCATCATCGCTTTGCCCCACCTGGGTAGCTGGGACTTCGGAGGAGCCTGGATCGCCTCCACCGGTTACCCCCTGACCGTGGTGGCCGAGGAGGTCAAGCCCCGGGCTCTCTTCGACTGGTTCGTGGAGATGCGCGCCGATCTGGGCCTGGAGGTGGTTCCTCTCGGCCCCCAGGCCGCCTCGGCGGTGGGCCGGGCCCTGCGCCAGAACCGGCTGGTGGCCCTGGTCAGCGACCGGGATCTGGTGGGCAACGGAGCCGAAGTGGAGTTCTTCGGGGAGAGGACCCGTCTTCCGGCGGGACCGGCCACCATGGCCCTGCGCACCGGGGCAGCCATCTTGCCCGCCGCCATATACCTGCGGCCCCGGGGCCGCTGCCACGCCGTGATCCGCCCCGCCCTTTCCGTCCAGCCCACCGGCCAGGGGCTGCGGGCCGACATCACCGAACTGACCCAAGCCCTGGCCCAGGAGCTGGAGGAGCTGATCCGGGTCGCCCCGGAGCAGTGGCACATGATGCAGCCCAACTGGCCCAGCGACCCCGGCTATCGGGCCTGAGCGAAGTGCCCGGGCCCTCGCCCGAGGGTGGAGCCGCCATCGGATTGGTGTAAAGGCGCTGGAAGCAGCTTGGCCGGGGCGTGTGCAGCGGAGAGAATGGGCCATGGACGGTTCCAGCCCCGAGCTCTGCGCTGAATGCGGCTTCAACTCAGCCCGATGGCGCCGCCGCGATGTGACCTCCTTCTTTGACGCCCTGGGCTACTGGTGGCGACTCGCCCTGGACGGCATCGACCGGGCTGATCTCAACCGCCGCCCCGCCCCCGGGGTCTGGTCGGCCCTCGAGTACGGCCTGCACAGCGGGCTCGTGACAGCCGTCAACCGGTTCGGGGCCGAGTTGATCCGGGCCGAAGACGGCTGCACTCTGCCCGACCCGCCCGTTGCCGAAGACGACAGCGCTGGGCCGGCCGACCTGGACCCGGCCCCGGTGCTGGGGGACCTGGAGCGCGAAGGCCGGGCCTTGGCGACTCTGGCCCAGCGGTCGAAACCGGGCTGGGCCAACACTGGGACCCTGGCGGACGGGACGGTCATCCAGGCCGAGGCCCTCCTCTTCCACGCCACTCACGACGCCAGCCACCACCTCATGGACATCGGCCGGGGCCTGGCCGCCCTCGGGTTGGGCACGCCGGCCGGTGAGGGCTCCGTAGCCCGGATCAATGTCTCCGGCGGTGGCGTGCCCAAGCACCCCGTACCCACCGCCGACATCGGATGGAACGGCCTGTACGGTGACCACCAGGCCGACCATAAGCACCACGGGAGGCCTTTCCAGGCCGTCTGCCTGTGGTCGAGCCAGGTCCTCGACCACCTCAGCGGGGAGGGCCATCCCATTGGGCCAGGATCGGCGGGGGAGAACCTCACCATGTCGGGACTGGATTGGGACCGACTCCGGCCCGGCGCCCGACTGTGGGTCGGCGATGCCCTGCTGGAGTTGTCCTTTCCGGCCATCCCCTGCCAGAAGCAGGCCCAGTGGTTCACGGACGGGGATTTCAAGCGGATCGCCCACGAGGTGAATCCCGGGATGGCGCGTTGGTATGCCTGGGTACGCCAGCCCGGGTCGGTGGGCGAGGGCGACCCGGTGGTCCTGCAACCGTGAGCGGAGCGGACGAGTTGCGGGCCGAATCGACCGGCATCGAGGGTCTGTACCTCCTTGGGCTCAAGGCGGTGGAGGATGACAGGGGAGTGGTCCGGGAGTTCTTCCGGGCCAGTGCCCTGGACGATGCCGGACTTACCGGCATCGGGGCCTGGCGCCAGGTGAACCTCACCACCTCCCGTCAGGGCGTGGTCAGGGGCCTGCACGGAGAGGCCATGACCAAGCTGGTGTCGGTGGCGGCCGGCTCAGCGCTCGGGGCCTATGTGGACGCCCGCCCGGGATCGGTCTCATTCGGGCGGACGGTGACCACCGAGCTGGTGCCGGGCCGCGCCGTGTTGGTGCCCCGCGGGGTCTGCAACGGCTTCCAGGCCACCGCGGCGGGAGAGACGGCCTACCTCTACTGCTTCGATGACGAATGGCGCCCGGATATGGCCGGATTAGCCGTCAGCGCCTTCGATCCCGACCTGGCCATCGCCTGGCCCATCCCGGTGGACGTCGGTGACCGGCGTCTGGTGTCGGCCAAAGACGCCGCCCTGCCCCGTCTGCGCGATCTGCCGGGCTGACCCGGCGAAACTGACCTTCGGCGCCGGCCGGCCCGGATAGGACGGCCCGGGCAGCGGGGCTACGGTTCGGGCCGTGCGGGTGGCGCAGGTCTGTCCCTACAGCCTGTCCATCCCCGGCGGGGTGCAGGGCCAGGTCCTCGGCCTGGCCCGGGCTCAGCGCCGTCACGGCCACGACGTGACCGTCCTGGCCCCCTCCGACGGGCCCCCGCCGGAGCCCGGAGTGAGGACGCTGGGGCGCTCGGTACCTCTGGCGGCCAACGGTTCGGTGGCCCCCATCGCCCCTGACGTGGCCTGCGCCCGGCGGACTATTTCCGCCCTGAGGGACGGGGACTACGACGTGTTGCACCTGCACGAGCCGATGGTGCCGGGACCGACCCTCACCGCCCTGCTCTACTCCGACCTGCCGGTGATCGGCACCTTCCACCGCAGCGGTGCCAGCGCCGCCTACGCCGGTCTCGGGCCCCTGCTGGTGCGCTGGGCCAGGCGCATCGACGTGCGGGTGGCCGTGTCCGCCGACGCCCGGCACACGGCGCAGAGTGCGCTGGGGGGCGATTACGAGATGCTGTTCAACGGTGTGGACGTCGAGGCCTTCACCGGGCCGGCGCCCACCCCGACCACGGGACCGACCGTCTTCTTCATCGGTAGGCACGAGGAACGCAAGGGCTTGGCCGTCCTGCTGGAGGCCGTGGCCGTCATGACCGATCCTCCTGAGCTCTGGGTGGCCGGCGACGGTCCCCAGACCGACCAGTTGAAGGCTCGCTACCAGGCTGTAACCGGCATCCGCTGGCTGGGCCGGATCAGCGATCCCGAGAGAGCGTCCCGGATGAAGGGGGCGGACGTGTGCTGCTTTCCGTCCCTGCGGGGGGAGTCCTTCGGCTTGGTGCTGCTCGAGGCCATGGCCGCGGGCACCACGGTGGTGGCAGGTGACATCGACGGCTACCGCAGTGTGGTGACCGACGGCTCTGACGGCCTCTTGGTGCCACCCGCCGATCCGGCCGCCCTGGCCGCGGCACTGACCCGGGCCCTGTCCGATCCCGAGCTACGGACCAGGCTCAGCCGGGCCGGCTCGGAGCGGGCGGGCGCCTTCTCCATGGACCGCCTGGCCGAGGCTTATGCGGAGCTCTACGCCCGGGTGGCGGGCGTGAAGAAGGGCCGCCCGGGGGGGCGGCCCTTCTTCTTCCACTCCGCCCGCTGAGAGCTCAGCTCCGCCGAGCCCGGCGGGACAGGCGCAGCCGGCGCCCGACCAGCACGGCCAGGAGCCCAGCTCCGCCGAAGCCGCCCAGGGCGGAATTGCCTCCGGTGAAGGGAAGCTTGCCCGGCGTGGGCACGCTGCCGCCCGGCGTTGTGGTCGATCCCGGGGTGGCCGGGCTGGCTCCGGCCACCGGGGCCGGGGTGAAGTCCGACTGGGCCTGGAGGGTCCCCACCTGGATGACCGCCCCGTTGGCCAGCGCCCCGAGGGTCTGGTTCAGGGTGGCCGACAGGGTGGCGATGGGTGCGAGGGCCGATTCGAGGCTGGCCACACTGGCCGACGGCACGCCGGCCAGGCCGAGGAGTCCGGCCGCACTGGCGGGCAGGTTCACCGCTGAGGTCACCGACGAGACCAGGCCGGCCAGCCCGGCGGGCGGGGTGATGGTGGCGGTAAGGGCGGTGATGCCGTCGAGGGCCTTGATGTACTTGCCGTTGGTGCTGACCCCGCTGCCGGCCAGAGGAGTGAGGGCCTTGACCGAGACGATCCCGGACAGGGACTTGCTCACCTGACCGAGCACACTTCCTATCGCTGACTGGATACCGGCCAGAACGGTGGACAGGGATGAGGCGGCCGTGGTCAGCTTGAGCGACGGGGTGGTCAGGAGGTTGCCCACCGAGATGGACCCGACCGTTCCCTGAACCGTGGCCAGGGACGTGGCCACCGAGTTGGTGGCGGTGGTCGACAGGGCGATGTCCAGTCCGGAGACCTTGAGCAGAGCCGCGCTATCGAGGCCGGACAGAGCCTGGTCGATGACGCTGCTCAAGTCGCCCTGGAGAGTGTTGAGCAGGGAGGTGAGGCTGGTCACCGTGGCCAGAGCGGTGGCCAGGTTGATCTGGCCGAGGCCGAGGGCGTCCAGCACCGGCGACAACTGGGAGGACAGCGTGTTGACCGCCGTGGAGGTCAGCTGGCCGGTCGAGCCGGAGGTGATCCCGCCGGTGTTGGACCCGGCCGGGAGGCCGGTCGGCGTCGGGAGGCTCGGCAGGGTCGGAACGGGAATACCCGAGCTGGGGACGGGGACGGGCCCTGGGAGAAGGCTCGAATGCGAGCGGATCAGCTGGGGCCGGTTCAACAGCGAGGAGAGGGGCACCTGGAGCTCGGTGGTGATGGTGTCGACGGTCTGAGCCAGGGCGTCGACTTCCCCGGTGAGGTTCGAGCCGGCCGGCAGGGAGGACACGGCTCCCGGCACCGAGGGCAGGGGCAGGTGCAGAGCTCCGAGCAGATTCGACAGGGTGGTCAAGGACAGGTCGGACAGGGGTATCCCGAGTCCGGCCAGGAGCTGGCCCAGGCTCAGGACGGTGATGGGCCCGACCTGGAGGGTGCGCACGGAACTGGCCTGGCTGGAGCCGGCGTCATTGGACACGACCGTGCTGGCTGATCCGAGGCCGACCAGTCCGCCGGCCAGGGCGATGCCTGACAACCCGGCCGAGAGCCGGCCGTGGGCGCCGGTGGAATCGACCGTGGCGGCCAGGGTGGCCGCCTCCAGTGTGCCGCTGGCCACCGAGGCCGGGACGCCGATCCCGGCCAGGTCGGACAGGGTGACCGCCGGGGTGCTGACCGAGGGCTGGCCCCCCGGGGTCTCGGCCTGTACCGGCTGGCTGGGTACGTTCAGATCAAGGGCCGGCACGAGCGGACTGGCCGACTGGAGCCCGGCCAGCCGGGTCAGGGCCGAGGTGGGACCGGCCGCCGGGTCATTGCTGGCCGAGCCCAGGTCACCGATCAGCTGGGTGGAGAGCAGGGATGGGCTGGCGCCCGGGGCGGCGGTCCCGAGGGCCAGGCTGAACACCGTCGAGGCGCCCTGGGCCGACCCCACCCCCGAGGCGGGGGTAGCCGCTCCGGCGCTGGTGACGGTGAGAACGGTCATGGCCACCGCGCTCAATACAGCCGTGCAGACCCGAGCCTTGCGCATGTGGGATCCCCCAAACGTGGAATGTGTCTTGTCCAGTTTGGTAAGAGTCGTCCGGCTTTACCATCATCAGGACTGACCATTTCGCCTAGTTCGTAAGTGCCAGGGGCGCCTTCGCCGGACCGGGCCGGCGCCGTGAGAGGATGGCCGGGTGAGCCAACCGGTCCGCAGCCGCAACTCCCGTGGGCGCCCGCCCCGGAAGGGTCAGGGTCGCGGGCGGCCGCGGCCCCAGGCGCCGACCCGGGAGATCGCCCCGCCACCTCCGCCGGCCGAGTCGCCCTATGGGGTGCTCAGCCGCCAGGCGGTGGCCAACCGGCGCCGGGCCCGATCGGCGGTCGGCTTGACCGCCGCCCTGCCTTCGCTGGTTATCTCCGTGGTGGTTGGGGCGGTACTGGGTTGGTGGCTGGCGCCCATCGTCCTGGTCGGTCTCACCGCGACAGGTGCGGCGGGGCTGTGGCGGCTGGGTCCGGGGGTGGCCCTGAGGGACCTGGACCTGCGCCCGCTGGCGCCCATCGGCCGGGAGGCGGCTGGGCTGCACAACCTGGTCGAGGGACTCTGCGCCGTGGCCGGCCTGCCCAAGCCCAGGCTCCTGGTCTTCGATGATTCCTCGGCCAACTGCCTGGTCGTGGGCACCCGGGCCGAGGACACCCGCCTGGTCGTGACCAGCGGGCTGCTGCCCGCCCTGTCCCGCATCGAGATGGAAGGGGTGGTGGCCCACCAGCTCAGCCACATCCGCCGGGGCGATGCCGTGGTCGGGGCGGCCGCCGCCGTGTCGGTTGCCCCCCTCACTGCCCTGCTTCCCTCCCTCGGGGCCCGGGCCACCGCTTGGCTGCTGGGCGGGCGGGAGGTGCCGACCGACGTGGCGGCCGTCGGGCTGACCAAGTTCCCCCCCGGCCTGGCCTCCGCCCTGGAGCAAATGAGCTCACTCCGCACCGCCCCCTCTTCACCCCGACTCGACCTGTTGTGGGATATCGCCCCCGAACCCCCCGCCGGGGCGGGCCGGTCGGGGCGGACCGGGCTGCGCAGCCCCGGTAACAGCGTCGAGGACAGGATCAGCGCCCTGAGGGAGCTCTGAGGCCGGCAGACCACGCCGGCCGCCCGCCCGGTGGAGGCGGGGCAAAGGCGCCACTTCAATAGGGCGGGAGACGCCTTGTCCCGGCGGTAGAATCCGGTCGTGCCCCAGGACAACAGCCCCAAGCCGACGCCGACCGAACGGGTTACAGGCGGCGCCCGGGTCAAGCGGGGGCTGGCTGAGATGCTGCGCGGCGGTGTGATCATGGATGTGGTCAATGCCGAGCAGGCCAAGGTGGCCGAGGACGCCGGCGCCGTGGCCGTCATGGCGCTGGAGCGGGTGCCAGCCGATATCCGGCGCGACGGCGGCGTGGCCCGCATGAGCGACCCGGCCCTCATCCAGGGCATTCAGGCGACGGTCACGGTGCCAGTCATGGCCAAGGCCAGGATCGGTCACTTTGCCGAAGCCCAGGTGCTGGAGTCGCTGGGTGTCGATTACATCGACGAGAGCGAGGTCCTCACCCCCGCCGATGAGGCCCACCACATCGATAAGTGGGCCTACACCGTGCCCTTCGTGTGCGGCGCCACCAATCTGGGGGAGGCGCTTCGCCGTATTTCCGAGGGAGCGGCCCTGATCCGCTCGAAGGGCGAAGCCGGTACGGGCAACATCGTCGAGGCCGTGCGCCATCTGCGCTCCATCCTGGGCGACATCCGCCGTATCGGTGTGGCCGACTCGGCCGAGCTGTACGACTGGGCCAAGAAGCTGGCCGCTCCGGTGGCCCTGGTCCAGGAGATTGCCGAGTCCGGCCGTCTGCCCGTCCCTCTCTTCTGCGCCGGCGGCATCGCCACCCCGGCCGATGCGTCCCTGGTGATGCAGTTGGGCGCCGAGGCCGTCTTCGTTGGTTCGGGCATCTTCAAGTCCGAGGATCCCTCCCGCCGGGCCCGGGCCATCGTGGAGGCCACCACGCACTTCCGGGAGGCGGCAATCGTGGCCAAGGTCAGCGCCGGACTTGGTGGGGCCATGCCCGGCCAGGAGGAGTCCGAGTTGACCGTCAAGCTGGCCGAGCGGGGCTGGTAGCCGTCGTGCGGGCCGCCGGCCGGGCCGCCGCCGAGGTGCCGCCAGGTGAAGGTCGGCGTCCTCGCCCTGCAGGGCGACTTCCGTGAGCACGCCCTAGCCCTGGAAGCGGCCGGCGCCGAGCCGGTCGAGGTCCGCCTGCCCGAGCACCTGGCCGGCGTCGATGCCATCGTGTTGCCGGGCGGGGAGTCCACCACTTTGTCCATGCTGTTGGACAGTTCCGGCCTGCGCCCGGTGCTGGCCGGAGCGCTGGCGGAGGGTATGCCCGCTCTCGGTACCTGCGCCGGCATGATCCTGCTGGCGGCGCGGGTCCTGGACGGCCGGCCCGACCAGGCCGGCTTCGGGGTGGTCGACCTGACCGTGCGCCGCAACGGCTTCGGGCGCCAGCTCGAGTCCTTCGAGTGCGACCTCGAGGTGGACGGCCTGGCCGGCACCGTGAGGGCCGTGTTCATCCGGGCCCCGGTGGTCGAGGAGGTGGGTCCTTCGGTCCAAGTGCTGGCCTCGGTCATCGGTGCCGACGGTCGGCCCAGTCCGGTCCTGTGCCGCTCCGGTCACCACCTGGTGGCCTCGTTCCATCCCGAGCTGTCGGGAGATGTCCGTATCCACGAGATGTTCCTGTCCGGGGCCGCTTCGGCCGCTGACGGGGACGGGAGGAAGTAGCGATGTCGGGTCATTCCAAGTGGGCGACCATCAAGCACAAGAAGGGGGCCCAGGACAAAGCCAGGGGCAAGCTCTTCGCCAAGCTGATCCGCCAGGTCGAAGTGGCGGCGCGCGAGGGCGG